>Ga0105245_10005504_pt1 | contig 11123 bp, 12 predicted proteins | sample KBSM54metaG_FD_81523 | JGI IMG/M metagenome (GOLD analysis project Ga0105245, IMG submission 81523) | Miscanthus rhizosphere microbial communities from Kellogg Biological Station, Michigan, USA - KBS M5-4 metaG | ecosystem: Host-associated > Plants > Roots > Rhizosphere > Soil | place...
GGTTCTCAGAAGTCCGGCGGATTCATGGAGAACGACGATCTCCACCAGATGGAGAATGCCAATGGTGGGTCCGGCAACGACACCATCTACGGCAACGACGCTCCCAACTCGATCACCGGCGGCGCCGGCGGCGACGGGATGGTCGGGCACCAGGGCAACGACTACCTGAGCGGAGGTCCCGGCAACGACTTCCTCGACGGTGACGCCGGTAACGACTACATGGTCGGCGGCGAGGACGACGACCGCCTGGAGGCCGCGGGCGGCGACGACTCCCTTTACGGGGCGACTGGGCGTGATCTGGTCAGCTACGACGGCGCGACCAACGGCGTCACCGCCCACATCGGCACCTCGGGCAACGGCGTCCCTGGTGAGAACGACATCATCGGCAAGGATGTCGAGGGCCTCGAGGGCTCGAGCCACGCCGACGAGCTGTACGGCAACGGCTGGGGCAACACCCTCATCGGTGACGGCCAGGCCGATCTGCTGGTCGGCTACGGCGGCGCCGACACCGAGCAGGGCGGGCCCGGCCCCGACACGCTCAAGACCGCAGGCGACGGGGTCAAGGACACCTCGTCATGCGGCAACGGCGTCGACGTGGCGAGTGCCGACCAGATCGACACCGTCGGCGGTGACTGCGAGACGATCAGCAAGAACTGACGCTCGCAGAGAGAAGACGACGGACGCAACGAGGCCCCGGCGGAAGCCGGGGTCTCGGCGTGTGCACGCTCAGCTCCGCAGATATGTCAGCACGGCCAGCACGCGCCGGTGGTCCTCCCCAGTGGGCGCGAGCTCCAGCTTGTTGAAGATGCTCGTGACGTGGCGCTCGACCGCGCGCTCGCTGATGTAGAGCTCGCCGGCGATCGCCCGGTTCGTCCGGCCCTCGGCCATCAGGCCCAGCACCTCGCGCTCCCTGTCGGTCAGCGCGTCGAGCGGGTTCTCGTCACGCGAGCGCCCGAGCATCTGCGCCACGACCTCCGGGTCCAGCACCGAGCCGCCAGCGCTGACTCGCTCGACCGCCTCGGAGAGTCGCTCGACGTCGGCGATCCGGTCCTTGAGCAGGTAGCCCACCCCCTCCGCCCCGCCGGCCAGGAGCTCGCTGAGGTAGCGGTCCTCGACGTATTGCGAGAGGAGCAGAAGGCCCACATCGGGGAGCTCCTCGCGGATCACAAGCGCTGCGCGCAGCCCGTCGTCGGTGTTCTCCGGGGGCATCCGGACGTCGATGATCGCCACGTCCGGCTTGTGCGCGCGGACCTTCCGCAGCAGGTCCTCGGCGTCGCCGGCCTGGGCGACGACCTCGATTCCCGCCTCGGTGAGCAGCCGGACGGCGCCCTCCCGCAGCAGCACGGCGTCGTCGGCGATCACGACGCGCACGGGATCTCCGCTCGCAGCACCGTGCCCTCGCCCGGCGGGCTGCTCACGTAGAGCCGCCCATCCAGGGCCGCCAGCCGATCAGTCAGGCCGCGTATGCCGCTGCCCCCATTCGCCTCGGCGCCTCCGGAACCGTCGTCGCGAACCTCGACTCGCAGGTGGTCACGGAGCCTCACCACCTCGATGTCGACATGGCGTGCGGCCGCGTGGCGGGCGGCGTTCGTGAGCGCCTCGGCGACGGTGAAGTACGCGGCCGCCTCAACCGCAGCCGGGAACCGGGCGTCCGGCACCGCCACCAGCCGGGTCGGGATGGTGGACCGGGCGGCGAGCGACTCGAACGCCGGCCGCAGCCCACCCTCGGTGAGCGCGGCCGGGTGGATCCCCCTCGCGAGCTCGCGGAGCTCGCTGATCGCCGCGGCCAGGTCCTCGAGCGCTGCGTCGACCAGCTCGCGGGCCTGGGCCGGATCGGCGTCGAAGCGCTCCCTCGCCATCCGCAGGTCCAGCGAGAGCTCCACGAGACGCTGCTGAGCGCCGTCGTGGAGGTCGCGCTCCAGCTGCCGCCGCGAAGCGTCCGCCGCCTCGACGATCCGCGCTCGCGACGCCTTGATCTCGGCCTGGGCGGCGCGGCGGTCAGTGATGTCGCGGAGGTACCCGGTGAACGTCGGAGGGCCGGGCACCACGATGCGCGTGATCGTGAGCTCCACCGGGAATGTCGAGCCGTCGGCCCTCATGCCCGTGATCTCGATCCGCCGGTCCAGCACCGCCCCCTCGGCCGTCTCGAGGTAGCGCGCCAGGCCCTGGCGATGGCGCTCGCGGAGCTCGGGCGGGATGATCAGCTCCGCCATGTCGCGGCCCACGGCCTCGTCGACCGTGTAGCCGAAGGTCCGCTCCGCCGCCGGGTTGAAGTCCACGACCCGGCCCTCGTGGTCCATTGTCACCACGCAGTCGAGTGCCGCGTCCAGCATCGCGCGGTGCCGTGCCTCGTTGGCGCTCAGCTCCTCCGCGTCCCGGCGGCGCTCAACCGCCTGTCCGACCTGATCGCCGAGGATGGACATGGTCGCCAGCAGCTCGGAATCGAGCTCGCGCGGCTCGCCGGTGAAGAACTCCATGACGCCGAGGACGCCCCCGGCGCTGCGAATCGGGAAGCAGAAGCCGGCATGGAGCCCGGCCCGGCGCGCCTCCGCGGCCCTGGGGAAGTTCTCGTCCGCCATGACATCCGAAACCCAGGCGGCCTCGCCGGTCAGCCAGACGCGTCCGGGGAGGCCTTCACCGGGCGCAAGCGACATCTCCCTGCTGATCCGCTCGAACTCCGCCGCATCAGAGTCCGGAGCGTGCCAGAGCTCGACGCAACGAAGCGCCTCGAGCCCGTCCGGTGCCGGCTCCCATACCGCCCCCAGGCGCCAGCCGAGGTTCTCTGCGATCACCCTCAGCGCCCGCGACAGAGCGTCACGCGGATCGGCGGTTTCAGCCAGGCTGCGGGCGACGGCGCGCTCCGTCCGGGGAGAGCTGATCATCAGGCCTCAATCATGCACCCTCCCGCGGGCGCCACCAAATATCCGGCTAGGCGAGCAGCTCGGCGAGCGCCTGCCCGGACAGCTCCGCCTTCGGAACGAACCCACGGGCCCCGCAGCGAGCCACCCGGTCGCCGTAGTCGGCCGGGTCGTGCGTCGACGTGAGGATCACGGCGGGCGGGTCGGGCTCACGGGTCAATCGCGCCGCGACCGAGAGGCCGCTCATGTCCGGCAGCTCCACGTCCAGCAGAACCACCGCGGGCCGGTGTTGGCGAGCGGCTTCCACCGCCGAGCGAGCGTCGGTCGCCTCGGCCACCACAGCGAAGCCTGACGCCTCCAGCCACCGCTTGGCCCGCGAGCGAAAGCGCGCGTTGTCGTCGACGATCAGGACGGTCCCGGGCATGGCAGCAATCATCGGTGAACGGAGACGCCCGCGCGATGGGGTTAGCCACAGGAGGGGCGTCGGTTTTCCGCCAGGGTCTATATGCGACCAGCTTCGAGCAGCCGGCGCAGGAAGCGCTTCGTCTCCGGCCGCTCGGGGTCGACCAGCACTTGGTCAGGCGGGCCGAGCTCGAGGATGCGTCCCTCGTGCAGGAAAGCGACGTGGTCCGCCACCTCGCGCGCGAAGCTCATCTCGTGGGTCGCGATCAACATGGTCACGCCCTCCTGCTTGAGGTCGCGAACCGCCTCGAGCACCTCCCCCACCAACTCGGGGTCGAGCGCACTGGTCACCTCGTCCAGGAGCAGGGCTCGCGGGCGACCCGCGAACGCCCGTGCGAGCGCCACCCGCTGCTGCTGCCCTCCGGAGAGGTCGTCGGGACGCTCGTCCTCGCGGCCGGCGAGGCCGAAGCGGTCGAGCAGCCGCCGTCCCCGCTCGCGCGCCTCGTCCTTCGACGCACCGTGCGCGTGGCGGTCCCCGAGCACGATGTTCTCGAGCGCGGTGAGATGCGGGAAGAGGTTGTACGCCTGGAAGACGAGACCGAGCCGGCGCCTGACGGACACGCTGTCCACCGACGGATCGGTGATCACGTCACCGTCGAGGAAGACGTCGCCGTCGTCGATCTCCACCAGCAGGTCGATGCAGCGCAGGAGGGTCGACTTCCCCGAGCCGGAGGCGCCGATCAGCGCGACGGCCTCGTGTTCGGCGACGGTCAGATCGACGCCGTGGAGGACCGCGTTCTCGCCCCAGGCCTTCGTGACCCCCTTGATCTCCAGCACGGGGGCACTCACACGGTCCTCCCCCCCACGCCCCACCGATCGAGGATCCGGGCCAGCGGGATCGTCACGCACAGGTACAGCAGGGCGGCCCCCACGAGCGCCGTGTAGTTGAACGTCGAAGCGGAGATGATCTGCGCCTCCCTGAACGCCTCGATTACTCCGAGAATGGAGACGAGCGCGACGTCCTTCTGCAGCGCGATGAAGTCGTTCAGGAGCGGCGGCCCGACGCGCCGCACGGCCTGCGGAATGATCACGTGTCGAAGCGCTTGGCCCTCGGTGAGCCCGATGGCGAGCGCGGCATCGCGCTGGCCGCGATGGATGGACCCGATACCGGCCCGGTACACCTCCGCCACGTAGGCGCTATAGGACAAGGTGAGCGCGATCCCGCCGAGGACGATCGGATCCGAGGGAAGTCCGGAGAGCTCGAGCGCCGGGATCCCGAACCCCACCAGGTAGACCAGCAGGATCACCGGCACGCCGCGGAACACGTCGACGAACACGGCGGCCAGCATCCGTACCGGGAACAGGGCGGCGGCACGGCTGGTTCGGATCAGCGCGATGACCATGCCGACGATCAGCACCGCAACCTCGATCACGCAGAACATCTTGATGTCGAGCCAGAAGGCCTTCGCCACGTCCGGGAACGAGTCCTTGAACGCGCTCCAGGAGAAGAACGTGTCGCGGACGGTCGCCCATCCGGGGCTTGTGACCGCGAGCGCGACTAGCCCGCCGATGACGACGAGGGACGATGCCGCCGCGATCGCCTGGCCTCTTCGGGCACGCCGCTTCTTGGCCGCCTCGCGCTCCGCTCGGCGGCCGCCGAGCGTCGCTTCGCTCGCGGTCACCCGCAAGATGCTCGCAACGCGAGCGGCGGCAGAAACGTCAGTTCAGGGTGGGCGCCTGTGCGGCCTTGCTCATCCAGCGGTCCTCGATCTTGCCGAGCTCACCGGAGGAGCGGAGTTCGTCGATCGCGTGGGAGACGCAGCCCGTGAGTGAGGAGCCCTTGGCGAGCAGCGCTCCCCACCGGTCCCCGCCGGGGGCCGGGAACTGGCCGACGATCGTCGCGCTCGGGACCTGTGCGGCCGTGAGATAGAGCGCGGTGGGCAGGTCGACGACCACCGCGTCCACCTGCCCCTCCTTGAGGGCGGTGACGACGTCGTTCGAGTCGTTGAAGACCTTCGGCTGGTTCGAGGGCTGGATCTCGGAGTTCACGGCGTCGAGGCTGGTGGTGCCGATCTGGACGCCGATCGAGGCGTCCTTCAGGTCGGCGAGCGACGTCGCGCTCGCGGCGCTCGAGCCCTTCGAGGCGACGACCGCCTGGTTGGCCGTGTAGTACGGAGCCGAGAAGTCCACGTGTTGGGCGCGAGGCGGCGTGATCGAGATCTGGTTGACGTCGAAGTCGAAGTCCTTCGGCCCGGGCGCGTAGCTCGAGTTGAACGGCTCCGTGACCCAGTTCACGTCGGACTTGGCGTAGCCGAGTTGGTTGGCGATCGCGTAGGCGGTGGCGCTCTCAAAGCCCTTGCCGTTGGTCGGATCGTCGTTCTCGAAGTAAGGCGGATAGGCAGGCTTGTCCGTTGCCACGGTGAGCTCGCCCGCGGTCTGGGTCTGCATCTTGTCCGGTGTGCAGTCCGCGGCGGCGACCGTGGAGCTCGTGGAGTCGGACGTGGTTGAACCGCAGGCCGCGACCGCGACTGACAGCGCCGCGGCAGCCGCAATCGCGACGATGAATTTCGGGAGCGAGAGCCTCATCCGTGAAGACCGACCGGTCAATCCTAACGGTAGGCTGGGCACAGCAAGGAGGAGAAGAGCGTATGTCCGACGAAGGCCCTCGCGAGTTCACCGATCCGCTCGCGCCGCACCACCACGAGCATCACATCCGCACGCCGACCGACGAGCTGACTCACGAGCAGAAGCTCGCACGCCAGCGGACGCACATCACGATCCTGTCGGTGGTTCTCGTCCTGGTCCTGTTGATGCTCGCCTATGCCTCGATCTTCGACCTGAACTCCTGGGCCGAATGGGTCGTCCTTGGCGCGATCTGCGTCACCGCGGTCGGTGCGCTGGTCGCGGTGAGCACGCGCCAGGACTGAACCCGCGAGCAGCGCCTGAGCGCCGCCCGCGAGCCCGACGAGCTTCTTCTGCGCCGGCTACCTACGCGAGCGTGAGGCGGTCCCTGAGCGCGAGCGGCTGCGCGATGCGGTGCTGCGAGAACGCGAAGTGCCACGGGACGACGTCTTCTTCGCCGTCGGGCGCTTGGCGGTGGAGCGCTTTGCGGTGGACCGCTTGGCCTTGGAACGAGATGCCGGCTTGCGCTTGGCGCTCGAGCCGGGGCGCGCCTGCTTGGCCGCGTCGGCGAGCTGCTTCTGGAGCTTCTCGAGGTCCTTCTGGAGGGTCTTCCCGAGCTTGCCGCTGTCGCGGCGCACGTCACGGACGCGCTTCTCGAGGTCTTTGTAGAGGCCCTTGGCGCTCGAGCCCGCGCCCTTGCTGAGATCCTTGCGGAGGGCGTTCAGCGCATCCTGTGCCGAGTCGAGGGCCTTGTTGAGGCGCACAACGGCCGCCGGCTCCTTGGATGCGGGGCTCTTGCGAGCGGCCGGCTTCTTGCGGGTCGTGGTACGGCGCTTGGTGGTGGACCGCTTGGCTGGGGGCATTGCACACCTTCCTCGGCTGTAGTCGGAGTCGTTGCAGCCGAGCCTACTGTCATGCGGCTCGTCGTGTCGCCGATCGCGACCGTCGCCCTCTTAGACTCGTCGCATGGAAGAACCAAGAGCTCCACTCCCCGCCCGGCTTCTCGGCGGCGGCGCTCGCGGTGCGCGGAGGGTCGCACAGGCCGCGGGTGTCGACCGCGCGGTGGAGGCCGCCACCGAGGAGGCGATCGTCCGCGCCGTGGAGAGCCCCGCGGTCGAGCGCGCCCTGGTGAGGGTTCTTCAGGGGCCGGCGGTTGAGGAGGCAATGCGAGGCGCGGTCCAAAGCCCAGCGGTCGAGCGCGCCCTGATCGATGCCCTCGACAGCGAGCTCGTCGACGAGGTGTGGAAGCGGTTGCTCGCGAGCGACGAGGCGCAGCAGCTCGTGGAGCGCATCGCCGAGGCCCCCGAGGTGCGCGCCGCGATCGCCTCCCAGGGCGTCGGGTTCCTGGACGACATCCGGCAGCAGATCGGGAGGATCGCCCGCAAGGCCGACGGCGCGATCGAGCGGATCCTGCGGCGGATCACGAGGCGCCCGCAGCGAACCGGGCCCACCGAGTGCGCGGGGGCGTTCACCCGCGCACTCGCATTCGTGATCGACGTCGGTGTGCTCAACCTCGCATTCATCGCGATCTCCGCCCTGCTGGCCTTCGTGGCCTCGCTCGTCTTGCCGAGCGACGCTGAGGTGCCCGCGCTCGCCATTGGCGCGGCCGCCTGGCTGGTCGCGGCCGCAGCCTTCATGGTCGCGTTCTGGGGCCTGATCGGCCAGACGCCGGGCATGCGCATCGTGGGGCTCCGGGTCATCTCCCTCGATCAGCCGCAGATGGACCTGCGGATCGCAATCCGCCGGCTGTTCGGCTTCATCCTGGCCGTGCTGACGCTCGGACTGGGCTTCCTCGGCATCGTGTTCTCCGACCGTCGCCGCGGACTCGAGGACACGATCGGCCACACCGAGGTCCACTACGACCTCGTCGAACGAGTGGCACCTTGGTCCGAGCCCTGATCGCGACTTCTGGTGCGGCCCTGGCGCTCAGCGTTGTGGGCTGCGGCTCGGGGCGCGAGAGCACCTCCACCGGCACCCTGGGTCAGGGCGCGCTCGCCGGCATCTGGATGGTCTCGACTCGAGCGGCTCCGACTACCGCTTCCGCGCGTGGGGTGAGCTGAGCCCTACGCGGCCCACTGACCGCCGGAGCCAGGTAGGTAGCCGACGTCGGCCAGCGTCTCCCCCATCACCTCGTACATAGCCTGCTGCTCGGCGGCGCTCAGGTGCTCCTGCCAGCTGCCCGGGTCGGCGGAGCGGATCTCCTTGCTCTCTCCCTTCTTGTTGCTCGGCACGCTCTCGTACTCGTGAGTCGCCGCGATCTCTCGCAGCCGTGGAGCGGGCGCGGCGATCTCGAACGTCCCGCAGATCCGCTCCAGCTGCCCGGCGGGGTCGGCGAGGAGGTCCTCGTAGCGGACGAGCACGCGTCGCGAGGGGTCGTGATCACGATAGGCGCGCCGGACGACGCCGGTCCGGTAGCTCCAGACGCTGGATTGCCAGCGGATGAGCGCCTCCCGCCCCTGCGGGGCCACAGGGAAGGCTCCCTCGTCGAGGGCCCAGGCTCCGGAGCGGTGAGCAGCGAGCCAGGAGTCGACGACGTCCCGTCCGTCGCGGAGTAGGAAGATCATCCGCGACCTGCGAAACAACGACATCAAGAGATCGGCGATGTGGGAGCCCGGCTCCTTGACGATCACCAGCGGGTCGGCGCCCGCCGGGATCCGGGTGTCGTGGGCCTGGGCGTCGAACCGGGCGACAATCAGCTCGCGCAGCGCGGGCCCCCATACGTCGCGGTAACGGTCCGAGAAGAAGTAGCTGGGCTTCTCGCGCTTGATCTCGTTGAGGATGGTGAGCTCCGGGTCCGCATTCGCGGCCGCCCACGCGAGCGGGATCGGCCGCCAGACGCCGAGGTGGTGGCCGAGGTGTGGATCGTCGATCGGAACGGCACCTTCCAGTTCCGAGAGCATCCGCAGGAGCCAGGTGCTGCCGCTGCGCGACGAGCCGAAAATCCAGAGCAGTCGGTCCTCACTCCGCTCGAGGCTGAAGGCGCTGTCAGCCGGTGGCCTCTCCATGTCAGTACCGCAGGAGTGCAGCGACGCCTTCGTGGGAGTCAAGCTTCGAGGCGGGCTCCTCGTACACTGGCGTCACCGCCGCGTCGGTTGCGACCGCCAGCTGGACGAGGCGCTCGCCCAGGGGGAGGTCCTCCCTTCCGCCGTCGTACGCGAGGTTCACGGGCGCGATGCGCTCGAAGTCCCGCTCACCGTTGAAGACGAGATGCCGCGCACGGCCCTCGGCGAGCGCCTGAAGCGTTTCCTGCCTTCCGAGGGCGACGCCCGGGCCGGCGCCGATCGCTTCCTCAATCTCGCCGACCAGCTCCATCGCCCGCGCAGTGTTCACCTCGCGAACCTCAGCCTCCACCCGCTCCGCGACCTGGGACTCCTTCGAGCTGACGAGGTCGTGCTGGAAGATGTGCACTGGCCCTGCGCCGTTGCCCACGCTGGCAGCGAAATCGCGGGGCAGGTCCTCCGCGCCGAAGACGAGCAGGTCCTGCCACGATCGCTTGCTCTGTTCCCCAGCGACGAGGCCCGCGACCTCGTGGAGGAAGCGCCGCCGGTTTGCCTCGAGCCGCTGGCTGAACTGGTCGTGACCGGAAGCCGAGAGCCCCGTTCCCCTCCCGGGAATCGCCCGCTCGGCCTTCCCCTCGCGCCAATCCTGATCGAACAGGGTGATCTCCCAGCTGTCCAGCTCTCGGATCGCGCCGAGCGACCAATCGAGCAGCCGCACACGGTCCGCCGAGACGAGGGCGGCGCCAACGTGCGGACCCTCGGCAAAGAGCTCCACAAGCGGGCGGACGTAAGGGTGCGCGGAGCGCGTGACCTCGGTGCGCCGGGGCGCCATCTGCATGCTGCGCCAGACCGCGGTCGGGTGCTTCTCGGCCAGCTCGATGAAGCCAACGTGGCCACGCCCCTCAGGTGGAGCCCCGTTCTCGGGAAAGCGCTCGAGGATCTCGCCTGCGGCCGCCTCGAATGCGCGGCGCTCGGCATGCGGGTCGGTCTGCTCCTCGAGCTCGTGCAGCTGCTCCCGCAGCGCGATCCTCCAGGGGCTCCCGCGATCGCCCGGGTCCAGGTCGACGTAGACCGTGAGGATGCCCGTCTCGGACCGCCACTCGACGAGGCGACGAAGCAGCTCTGTCCGCTCGGAGCGCTCCACGCGGTCGAGGCTACTACCGGGAGGCTGAGCCCCCCTCGCCGGGCGGCCCCTCAGCCTGCACCGCGTCGAGGAGCTTCCGCAGCGCCTTGCGCATGATGCGCGAGATCTGCATCTGGGAGACGCCGAGCCGCTGGCCGATCTCGTACTGGTTCAGGTCCTCCTCGAAACGGAGCCGAAGCACGGTGCGCTCACGCTCGGTCAGCGGAGCGTCCTCGGCGGCGAACTGGGCCTCGACACGGTCGTAGCCGCTCTCGGCGGCCCCAACCGTCTCGACCATCGGCACGGACTCCGCGTCCTCGCGGCTGCGCGGTACGTCGAGCGAGAGCGTCCTGCGCGCCTCCTCCGCCTGCAGGGCCTCGGCAACCTCCTCCTCGCTCAGCTCCAGTCGCTCGGCAATCTGGCCCACCGTAGGGGTCTGCCCGAGCTCCTCTGCGAGCTTCTGCGCCGCCTCCTGTACGGCCATGGTCCGCTCCTGGAGGCCGCGCGGGAGACGCAGCTCCCACACTCGGTCGCGAAAGTGCCGGCGGAGCTCGCCCAGGATGGTCGGGGCCGCGTAGGCGATGAACGAGTTCCCGCGCTCGAGGTCGAACCCGTCAAGGGCCTTGACGAGCCCCAGGCTCGCAACCTGGATCAGGTCGTCGAGCTGCTCAGACGCGCCTCGGTAGCGCAGCGCCAGCGATCGCGCCAGCGGCAGGAAGCGCCTGACGAGCTCCTCCTTGAGCCTCGGATCGTGCGTCTCCGCGTACTCGCGAAGCAGGTCGTTTTCGTCGGCTAGGTGTCCGTCCATCCTGATGGCGTTTGTGACGTCCACGCTGTCGGCCGGAGGGCGGCCGTTGCGCTTGCTTGACCGCTGTGTAGCGCTCCGCTTCGTGCGTGGATTGGTCGACATGTGGCCCTTTCCTCCTCCAGAAATAGGCCCTCTGAAGCAACTGGAACGGGCGGGGAACCGCGCGCTTGGGCGCACGCCCACGCGCGTGTGATGTGGGCTCCTCGCAGCTTATCCACTACTTATCGGATCACGGGGCCTTGGCGAGCTCGCGTGACCGGTTGCGATGCTAGCGACCTGCTACCCCGCTCCCTGTCACCAAAACAACGAGA
>Ga0105245_10005506_pt1 | contig 11119 bp, 10 predicted proteins | sample KBSM54metaG_FD_81523 | JGI IMG/M metagenome (GOLD analysis project Ga0105245, IMG submission 81523) | Miscanthus rhizosphere microbial communities from Kellogg Biological Station, Michigan, USA - KBS M5-4 metaG | ecosystem: Host-associated > Plants > Roots > Rhizosphere > Soil | place...
AACGCCGCCAAGGCGCAGTCGATGCCCAAGGACAATATCCAGCGCGCGATCGACAAGGCGGCACGCGGCGATGCCGAGAATTACGAGGAAATCCGTTATGAGGGCTTCGGCCCCGGCGGCGTCTCGCTGATCATCGAAGCGCTTACCGACAACCGCAACCGCACCGCCACCAATGTCCGCACCGCTGTCTCCAAGAATGGCGGCAATCTCGGCGCGAGCGGATCGGTGAGCCACGGCTTCGACCGGATGGGCCTGATCTCCTATCCCGCCAGCGCCGGCGACGCCGAAAAGGTCTTCGAAGCCGCGCTCGAGGCCGGTGCCGACGATGTCGAATCGAGCGACGAGGGGCATGAGATCTGGACCTCGAACGAATCGCTCCATGAGGTGGTGAAGGCGATCACGCCGGTTCTCGGCGAACCCGAAGGCGCGAAGCTCGCCTGGCGCCCACAGACCATGGTCGATGTCGGCGAGGACGATGCCGGCCTGCTCTTCAAATTGATCGACACACTCGACGACGACGACGATGTCCAGACGGTATGGGGCAATTACGAAGTCTCGGACGCTGTCATGGAGAAATTAGGGTGACCTCCCTTCCTCCCCTCCCGTTTACGGGAGGGGACCGATGGGTGGGCGCCCGGCCACCGCGAGCGGATCGCTTGGGGAGAGCGCTAGCCCACCCCTCAATCCCCTCCCGTAAACGGGAGGGGAAGCAGAAGTGATCATCCTCGGCCTCGATCCAGGCCTCGGCACCACCGGCTGGGGCTTGATCCGTGCCGAAGGCAACCGCCTGTCGCATCTCGCCAATGGCCGGCTGAAAACGGATAGCGCCGCCCCGCTCCCCCGCCGCCTCGCCCATCTCGACGCGATGCTCGTCGCACTGATCGCCGATCACGCGCCGGAAAGCGCGGCGGTCGAGGAGGTGTTCGTCAACGCCAACCCCCAATCCACCCTGAAGCTCGGCCAGGCGCGCGGCGTCGTGCTGTGCGCGGTCGCACGCAGCGGCATCGAGGTCGGCGAATATGCCGCACGACTGGTCAAGAAAGCGGTCGTCGGCGTGGGTGGCGCGGAAAAGGCGCAGGTCCACGCAATGGTCGCGCGCCTGCTGCCCGGCGTTAAGATTGACGGTGCCGACGCGGCAGACGCGCTCGCGGTGGCAATCTGCCACGCCCACCACATCGCCTCTGCTCGCCGCGCGCCCAACCCCTGACCGTCACCCCGGACTTGTTCCGGGGTCCACCGTGCCGCATACGATCAGCGCGCGGTCCTTGCGACCCGGTGGATGCCGGAACAAGTCCGGCATGACGGATAGAGTCTGACCAACGCATGATCGCCCACCTCAAAGGCCGCCTCGACTCAACCGGCATCGACCATGCGGTCATCGACGTCGGCGGCGTCGGCTACCTGGTCGGCGCTTCGACGAAGACGCTCGCGGCGATCGGCCCGGTCGGTGAAGCAGTCATGCTCCACACCGAAATGCTCGTCGCCGAGGACTTCATCCGCCTTGTGGGCTTCGCGACAGCCAGCGAGCGCGACTGGTTCCGCCTGCTGACCGGCGTCCAGGGCGTCGGCGCGCGGGTGGCGCTTGCCATCCTGTCAGCGCTCGATCCGGCTGATCTCTCCCGCGCCATCGCCGCCCAGGACAAGGCGATGGTCGCCCGCGCCAATGGCGTTGGCCCGAAGCTCGCCGAGCGCATCGTGCGCGAACTCAAGGACAAGATCGGCGGCGTCGCGATCGGCGGCGCGGCCCCGGTCGTGGCAGGCGGCGCGAGTGCTGACGCAGTCTCGGCCCTGCTCAACCTCGGCTTCCGCCCCGCCGAGGCAAGCAGCGCGGTCGCTGCGGCGGAAGAAGAACTGGGAACGGGCGCGACCCTCGACGCGCTGGTCCGTCTGGCGCTCAGGAAAGCGGCGAAATAGGGAGGCGAGTGTGATCGCGAGACTATGGCACGGTGCGGTACCGGCGGGGAAAGCTGACGCCTATCTCGCTCATATGCGCAACGTCGCCATTCCCGACTATCAGTCGACGCCCGGCAATCTCGGCGCGTGGTGCCTGCACCGCGCCGAGGGCGATGTGGTCCATTTCCAGATGCTGAGCTTCTGGCCCGATATCGACGCGATCAAGCGCTTCGCCGGCGAGGACTATGAGGTCGCGAAATATTACGACTTCGACCGCGATTTCCTGATCGAGCTCGAACCGCACGTCACGCACTATACGCTGCACGCAGAATAGCAGCGGATAACCATGGAGGGCCGCCCAATCACACGAGCGGCGTCACCAGCGGCAGGCCAGCGAAATGCGCGTCGAGATTGGCAAAGAGAAGCGCGCTCATCGCGGCGCGACACTCGGCCGTGGCGCTGCCCTGATGCGGAAGCAGCACCACCTGGTCCATCGCCTTCAGCGCGTCGGGGACATGCGGCTCGTCCTCGAACACATCGAGACCCGCCCCCGCGATCGTGCCGGCTTCAAGCGCGGCGACCAGCGCCGGCTCGTCGACCAGGCTGCCGCGCGCCACATTGATCAGCACGCCCTGCGCGCCGAGCTTCTCCAGCACGGTCGCATCGACGACATGCCGGGTCGCCTCGCCACCCGGCGCGATCAGGATCAGCGTGTCGCAGGCCTCGGCAAGCGCGCCGATATCGGGGACGAAACGGTATCCTGAACCCAGCCGCTCATGCCGCGCGGTATAAAGCACCTCCCGCGCAAAGGGCGCCGCGCGTCGGGCGATCGCCTGGCCGATCCGGCCAAAGCCGAAAATGCCGATCCGCCGCCCGGTCGTGCGGCGGCCGAGCGGCACGGTCCAGCCACCTTCCCGCACCGTATGATCGTTGAAGGCGATCCGCCGGTCGACCGCGAGCATCAGCGCGATGGCGAGATCGGCGACATCGTCGGTCAGCACATCGGGGGTGGTCGTCACCCGCACGCCGCGCGCGCGCACCGCATCGAGATCGATCCGGTCATAGCCGACGCCGTTGATGGCGACGATCTCGAGTGCCGGGAACGCATCGAGGACCGCCTGATCGACCAGCACCGTCCCACCGCCAAGGATCGCCCGCGTCGTCACCGGCGGGTTGTCGGAGTGGATCCGGAAGCGTTTTGCCAGCTCGTCCATCTGCGAGGGCGTCATCGTTGCGGTCAGATAAAGGTCGGGAAGGTCGCTCATCGGCCTCTCATAAAGCGCGCGCCTTGCCCCCGCCAGCATGGGCGCGCTATCGCCGCAGGGTGACCGACAGCGACCGCCTTATCACGCCCGCGCGCAAGCCCGAGGATATCGACGCCGCCCTGCGCCCGAAGAGCCTCGACGAGTTTGTCGGGCAGAAGGCGGCGCGCGAGAATCTGCGCGTCTTCATCTCCGCGGCGAAGACTAGGGGCGAAGCGCTCGATCATGTCCTGTTCTTCGGTCCGCCCGGGCTCGGCAAGACGACGCTCGCCCAGATCATCGCGCGCGAAATGGGTGTTGGCTTTCGCGCCACCTCGGGTCCGGTCATCGCCAAGTCGGGCGATCTCGCGGCACTCCTCACCAATCTCGAAGACGGCGATGTGCTGTTCATCGACGAGATCCACCGCCTCGCACCTGCGGTCGAGGAGATCCTGTATCCGGCGATGGAAGACCGCGCGCTCGATCTCATGATCGGCGAGGGGCCCTCGGCCCGCTCGGTCCGGATCGATCTGCCGCGCTTCACCCTGGTCGGCGCGACCACACGCCAGGGCCTGCTGACCACGCCGCTGCGCGATCGCTTCGGCATCCCGGTGCGGCTCCATTTCTACACCGTCGACGAACTGGAACGCGTAGTGACGCGAGCGGCGACCCTGCTCGATCTCCATGTCGCGCCCGACGGCGCCCATGAAATCGCCCGCCGCTCGCGCGGCACCCCGCGCATCGCCGGGCGGCTGCTCCGCCGGGTGCGCGATTTCGCCAATGTCGCGGGCAATGCCGTGGTCGATGCGAAGATCGCCGACGCGGCGCTCAACCGGCTCGAGGTCGATGGGCTCGGGCTCGATGCGATGGACCGGCGTTATCTGATGATGATCGCCGATATCTATCGCGGCGGCCCGGTTGGAGTGGAGACACTCGCTGCGGGCCTCAGTGAACCGCGCGATACCGTCGAGGAAGTGATCGAGCCCTATCTCATCCAGCTCGGCCTGATCGCGCGCACCGCGCGGGGGCGATGCCTCAATGCCGGCGGCTGGAAGCATCTCGGCCTCAACCCGCCGGCGAATTCGCAGGATGGCTTGTTCGACTAGGGTGCTAGGTCCCTGAAAGGCGAGGTTTGCCATGGATGTACTGGACTGGCTCGCCCAATGGTATGAATCTCAGTGCGACGGCGATTGGGAGCATGGCTTTGGGCCCTCGATCGGAACGATTGATAACCCGGGCTGGTCGATCAAGATTGATCTGTCAGGCACGGATTGCGACGGGCGAACGCTGACTCGCGTGGAACACAAATACGACCACGAGACCGAATGGTGGACATGCTGGACCGAGGACAATGTCTTCCGGGCTGCCGGTGGCCCTCTTCAACTGCGACCGCTTCTGGAACAGTTTCGGGCGTGGGTTGGAGAGCGCTGACGATCATTCTCGGCTCGCCAAGCCGGATTCCCCAAAAAAAGCGACTTTAAACCATTGAAATAATATACAATAACGACAAACGCCGTTTCCGGCAGAGGAGCGGGGGAATGTGAGGCATGCCTGGGTCCCATATCTCCACGGCAGGAATGAAGAAGGCCGCAGCATCCTCTCGGTCGATTCAAACCGGGCAATGCTGCCGCTATCTCGAGCCCCCAACCTTCACTCGACAACGGCTTTCTTGTTGCGCCGCATTATGGCTCCGCCCGAAACAATCTGATAGCGCCCCCTTATGCCAAGCGCCGCCGCCTCCGCCCGCGAGATCCTCGTTCGTCTCCACGACGTGATGGCATCGCGTACCGCTGCCCAGGCAAAGCTCAATTCCGTGGTGCAGATCGTCGGCGAGGCGATGTCGAGCGAGGTCTGCTCGATCTATCTTTTGCGCGAAGGCGTCCTCGAACTCTACGCCACCCGTGGCCTCGCCCAGGAGGCGGTTCACGTCACCAAGCTCGCGCTTGGCGAGGGGCTGGTCGGCACGATCGCCGAGGAAGTCGAGACGCTCAATCTCGACGAGGCGGCAAGCCATCCGGACTTCGCCTACAAGCCTGAAACCGGCGAGGAGAAGTTCCACAGCTTCGCCGGCGTCCCCATCATCCGGCGCGAACGCGCGGTGGGTGTGCTCTGCGTCCAGCACGCCGATCCCCACAAATATGACGATGTCGAGATCGAGGCGCTGCAGACCGTAGCGATGGTGCTGAGCGAGCTCATCGCCAATGCCGATCTCGCCGATGACGGCGGCGCGGCCGCAACGCGGCCGCAATCGACCGCGGCGATGCGCATCCAGGGGCTGAAGCTCGTCGATGGCATGGCGAGCGGCTATGCGGTGTTCCACCAGCCGCGCGTCACCATCGAACACACGGTGGCCGAAGATGTCGAGGCCGAGCGTCACCGCGTCTACGCCGCCTTCGACAAGATGCGCGAGCAGATCGAGAAGATCTCGGCCCAGGCCGAGTTCGGCGTCGGCGGCGAGCATGAGGAGGTGCTCGAGACCTACAAGATGTTCGCCTATGACGAAGGCTGGGCCCGCCGCATCAACGAGGCGATCGATTCCGGGCTGACCGCCGAGGCAGCGATCGAGCGCGTGCAGCAACGCACCCGCACCCGCATGCGCCAGATCGACGATCCGCTGCTCGCTGACCGGATGCACGATCTCGAGGATCTGTCGAACCGCCTTCTCCGCATCGTCTCGGGCCAGATGGGCACTGCGGCGCAATTGGGCCTCAGGCAGGACACGATCCTCATCGCGCGCAATCTCGGCCCGGCGGAGCTGCTCGAATATGATCGTCGCCGGCTGAAGGGCGTGATCCTCGAGGAGGGGTCGCTCACCGCGCATGTGACGATCGTCGCGCGGGCGATGGGCGTGCCGGTGCTCGGTCGGGTCAAGGGCGTGCGCCGGCTGATCGGCGAGGGCGATCTGCTGCTGCTCGATGTCACCGCCGCCAATGTCTATGCGCGGCCCTCTTCCTCGATGGAGGAGGCGTTCCAGACCAAGCTGCAGCTTCGCCAGCAGCGCAGCGCCGCCTTCGCCGCGCTCAGAAGCGAGGCGCCAGTCACCAGGGACGGGCACCGCGTCACGGTAATGGTCAATGCGGGCCTCCGCGATGACGTCGCCGCGCTCGATGTGGCGGGAGCCGACGGCATCGGCCTGTTCCGTACCGAGTTCCAGTTCCTGATCTCGTCGACCTTGCCGTCGCGTGAGCGCCAGCAGCGGCTCTACAAGGATGTGCTCGATGCCGCGGGCGAGCGTCCGGTCATCTTCCGCACCGTCGATATCGGCGGCGACAAGGCCTTGCCCTATCTCAACAAGGATGATGGCGACGAGGAGAACCCGGCCATGGGTTGGCGCGCGCTGCGGCTTGCGCTGGAGCGGGGCGGGCTGATGAAGGTCCAGGCGCGCGCGCTGCTCGATGCCGCGGCCGGGCGCACGCTCAACGTCATGTTCCCGATGGTCTCCGAGCCCTGGGAGTTCGACGAGGCGCGCGGCCTGTTCGAGGCGCAGCGCGAATGGATGTGCGCCCGGGGCCGCAAATTGCCGGCCGAGATCCGCTACGGTGCGATGCTGGAGGTGCCGGCACTGGCTGAACAACTCGACCTGCTGTTGCCGAACATCGATTTCCTGTCGGTCGGCACCAATGACCTGACCCAGTTTCTGTTCGCCGCCGACCGCGCCAATCCCAAGCTCGCCGAGCGCTATGACTGGTTGAGCCCCGCGATCCTGCGCTTCCTGCGCCGCCTCGTCGCGCCGACCCGTGGCGCCGGCGTACAGCTCGCGGTATGCGGCGAAATGGGCGGGCGGCCCCTTGAAGCGATGGCGCTGATCGGTCTCGGGATCGACCGGCTGTCGATCACCCCGGCGGCGGTCGGGCCGATCAAGGCAATGGTCCGGTCGCTCGATCGGCCCGCGCTGATCGCGCATATTGAGTCGCTGCTCGCCGCCCCGCCCCGCGACATGCGGGCCGCTTTGCTCGCCTGGGCAGCGCAAAGCGGCGTTGAACTGGCGTGATACCGTGACAGACGGCGGAACAGGGCGTTGACACCGCAGCGGCGCTTTGTGAGACACGCTGACGCAGGGCTATAATGGGCCGCAACCTTCCTGCCGGAGACAAGAATGACCGACCCTGATCCCGGCGACCAAGCGACTCTGTTTCCCAAGACAGCGGGCGAGCGCCTCAAAGAGGCGCGCGAGGCGCAGGGACTGTCGCTGGCCGAGATCGGCGCGCGCACCCGTATCCCGGTCCGCCAGCTCGAGGCGATCGAGGCATCGAACTTCGCGGCACTCCCGTCGATCACCTATTCAGTCGGCTTCGCCAAGGCTTATGCCCGAGCGGTCGGCGCGGACGAGGTCGCGATTGCCCGCGACATCCGCAGCCAGAACGACACCACCACGCGTCACGTCGAATATGAATCCTTCGAACAGACCGATTCGTCGCGCGCGCCGACCAGCGGCATCGTCATCGCCTGTGTCATCGGTGCGGTGCTGCTGCTGATCGGGGCTGGCCTCTGGTATGGCACGCCCTGGTTCCGGGGCGATGGTTCGGCACCCGCGCCCGCTCCGACCGAGGCGCCGCAGCTGCCGCAAGCCGCGCCTGTCGCCGCGCCAGCGCCCGTCGCGGCGGGCAAAGTGACGATCACCGCCACTGACGAAGTCTGGATGCGGATCTATGACGCGACCGGCAAGACACTCTACGAGAACACGCTCAAGGCGGGTGACCGCTATGACGTCCCCGCCGATGCCAATAATCCGATGATCAATGTCGGCCGGCCGGACAAGCTCCAGGTGACGGTCGACGGCACTGCGATTCCGCCGCTCGGTGATGGCACCCGTCCCATCAAGGATGTCCCGGTCAGCGCGGCCGCGCTCGCTGCCCGGGCGAGCGGTGCGCCGCAAACGGCGCCGACTCCTGGCGCGACGCCGACAAGCGCTGCCTCCACGCCCCGCGCGGCGCGCAAGCCGCCGGCGGCGCGCCCAAGCAGCGAGAGCACGCCGGCCGCCGCCGCGACTCTGCCCGTTGTGACGCCGCCGCCGGCGGCGCCGGCTCCCACCGCCACCCCGACTCCTTAAGGCTGGCGACAGGATGAATCTGTCAGCTATACCCGGACGTTCACCGCGTTGGGGGGGTGTATCCATGCGCAAATATCTGATGACGGCGATGATGGCGGCGGAGCTGGTCGCGGGGCTGACGCTTGGCTCGCAGGCAGCGCATGCCCAGACGACGATCGAGGGCCGGGTCGGCCGGCTCGAAAGCGAGATGCGTGCCGTGCAGCGCAAGGTCTTCCCGGGCGGCGGTGGCCAATATGTCGAGCCCGACATCAATCCGCCACCGGTCAGCACCACGATTCCGGGCAGCCCGTCGAACAGTCCGGTCGCCGATCTGGATGCGCGCGTGAACGCGCTCGAATCGCAGATCACCACCATGACCGGCCAGATCGAGACGACCCAGCACCGCGTCCAGCAGCTCGAGGATGCGTTCAACGCCTATAAGCGGACGACCGAGGCGCGGCTGAAAGTGGTGGAGGAGAACGCCTCCTCGGTCGGCAGCAGCTCGGGCGCGATGGAATCGCCGGCCGGCGTCGCGATGCCGCCGGTGAGCAAACCGCCCGTGACCAAGCCGGCGCCTGTTGCCGCCAGGCCCGTCCCGCCGGCCGGCAAACCGACGCCGCCGGGCGCTCCTGTCAAGGACGTGGACCGCGCAAGGAAGGTTGCGGCGGTCGAAAAGCCGCCGGTCACGGACGATCCGGCCGAGGACGCCTATCTCTACGGATATCGGCTATGGGCGGCGAAGCTCTATCCCGAGGCTGAAGCGCAGTTCCAGAAGGTCGTCGCGACCTGGCCCAAGCACAAGCGCGCAAGCTATGCGCAGAACCTGCTCGGCCGCTCCTATCTGGAGGAGGGGAATGTGCGGGACGCGATGCAGTCCTTCTACGACAATTTCCACAAAATGCCCGATGGCGACCGGGCGCCGGACAGCCTGAACTATCTCGCCCAGACGCTGATCAAGATCAACAAGCCGGCAAAGGCCTGTGAAGTCTATGGCGTGCTGAACCAGGTCTATGCCGAGAATATGAGCGCAGCGATAAAGGCCGATGTCGCGCGCGGCCGCACCGAGGCGCAGTGCAAGTGACCCTGATCCACGCATCCCGGCGCGGGCCGGGGTTCAGCTGAGCCGGTGCGCGCGAGCGCACACGGTTTCGTCGAGCGATTTCGAAGCGATTTCGAGGCGGTGCTCGGCCGCCCGGTCGCTGCCGGCGAACGGATCGCGCTCGCGGTCTCGGGCGGCCCGGACAGCATGGCGATGCTCATGCTCGCGCAAGCAGCCTTTCCCGGACAGGCGCTTGCGGCGACGGTCGATCACGGGCTGCGATCCGCATCCGCGGACGAGGCGGCCATGGTGGCCAGCTATTGCGCGGCGGCGGGGATCGCGCATGATGTCTTGAACATCGCGGTCCCGCCTCACGCCGGCGACAATATCCAGTCCTGGGCGCGGCAGGAGCGTTACGCGCTGCTCCAATGCTGGGCGGTGAAGACCGGCGCGGCGTCGCTGGCGACCGCGCACCACGCCGATGATCAGGCTGAGACCTTCCTGATGCGGGCGGCGCGGGGCTCGGGATTGCCGGGCCTGGCCGCGGTGCGCGCCCGGCGGGACATCGACATGGATGTTGCAGGTCGCCGACAAAAACTGGCGCTGGTCAGGCCGTTGCTCGGCTGGCGTCATCAGGAGCTGCGGGCAGTGGCCACAAATGAGGGCGTCCCGTTTGTGGACGATCCCAGCAACAGTGATGATCGTTTCGACCGCACCCGGTTCCGTCGCCTGTTGGCCGGGGCGCCATGGATCGATCCGGTCCAGATCGGGCGTTCGGCTGCCCATCTCGCTGAAATCGACGCTGACATGCTTGCGATCAGCCAGTGGTTTCGCAGCGAGCGGGCGCTGCCGTCCGGGGACAATGAGATCAGCTTCGACGTCACGGGGCTGCCACGCGCTGTCCGTCGCTATCTCGTGCGCCTCGCGATCGAGCATGTTCTGCGCGTGAACTTCATGGGCGCCGGGAGCTGGTCGCCGGCAACCAATGTCGAAGCACTGCTCGATGCGCTCGAGGCGGGAAAGGCCGCGACGCAGGCTGAGGTCATGGCCTCGGCGAGGGGCGATATCTGGCACTTTCGCCAGGCACCACCGCGTCGATCACACTGATTGGCGAAACCTGCAGTTTGTTCCATTGCCATTAACCGCGCACCGCTTATCTTGGTGGCGAAAGGTATCCGATACCCATGAACGACAATGAGAAGCAGCAGGGCCCCGATAATGGGGGCGGCAATCCCTGGATGAAGAGCCTGCTGATCTGGTTTGGCATCCTCCTGGTGGGCGCGGTGTTCGTCACGCTGTTCAACGGGGCGCCGCAGCCGGCCGCAAGCAGCACGATCGCCTATTCGGCCTTCCTCGACAAGGTCGAGGCCGGGAACGTGCGTGATGTGAACGTCGCCGGCGAGGTGATTACCGGCACCTTCAAGGACAGCACCCGGTTCCGCACCTATGCGATGCAGGATCCGCAGCTGACTGAACGGCTCCGCAAGAACAGCGTGGTGATCAACGCCAAGCCTGAGGACGGCACCCCGATCTGGCAATATCTGCTCGTTCAGTCGCTGCCTTTCGTGCTGATGCTCGGCGTCGCCTTGTTCTTCGTGCGCCAGATGCAGAAAAATTCCGGGTCGGGCGCGATGGGCTTCGGCAAGAGCCGCGCGAAGATGCTGACCCAGCGCGAGGGCAAGGTCACGTTCGACGATGTTGCCGGCATCGACGAGGCCCGCGAGGAATTGCAGGAGATCGTCGAGTTCCTGAAGGACCCGACCAAATTCGCCCGGCTCGGCGGCAAGATTCCCAAGGGCGCGTTGCTTGTCGGCTCGCCCGGCACCGGCAAAACCCTGCTCGCCCGCGCGATCGCCGGCGAGGCGGGCGTGCCCTTCTTCACCATTTCGGGTTCGGATTTCGTCGAGATGTTCGTCG
>Ga0105245_10005508_pt1 | contig 11118 bp, 9 predicted proteins | sample KBSM54metaG_FD_81523 | JGI IMG/M metagenome (GOLD analysis project Ga0105245, IMG submission 81523) | Miscanthus rhizosphere microbial communities from Kellogg Biological Station, Michigan, USA - KBS M5-4 metaG | ecosystem: Host-associated > Plants > Roots > Rhizosphere > Soil | place: Michigan...
ACTGGTGAGACTGACGTCGTGGTGATGGAAGCGCGGCTCACGGGCTATGGCAGCGCTGACCGCGATCTGGCGATGGAGCAGATCTTCAGCGACTACGAACAGACGCTTTTCACCAAAGCGGTCTCGATTGCTGAAAGCTACGGCAAGACCATCTCTCTGTTGGTCGTTCCCGCGCGCGATGTCTGGTCCGCAATTGTTCAGACGGCCAACGCGATGGAGTCTTCCGCCGTGGTGTCCGGGGTTTCCAGCAAGATGACCGGAGAAGAACAGGCTTTCCGCCTGGGTCAGGCTTGGGAAGCCATGCCGGAGCCCAAGCGGCAGTTCGTGTTCCAGGTGGTGCGCGCGGACTCCACGGTGGAAAGCTATCGCATTGGTCCGCACACGCCCACCATGAAGACGGAAGACGTCCATCTGGTACACAAAATCTGGCTGGATATTAAAAGGCTTCCCGGAACAGAGGACATCCATCACTCTGACATTGTGACGCTGGCCTTGACCCGTCTCTCGCGCGATTACAGCGTTGATAAGGACGATGTCCTCAAAAACCTCAAAAAAGGTGTACGTGGCGCGCCGCCTGCAACCAGCAGTTTCATCCGCGAGCCGGATGCTGATGGCAGTTCGCAAAAAAGAACAGAAGCGCCGAGGCGCGAGCAGCCCATGCCGCCTGTGACGGGGCCCAGATAATTTCCCCTGATTTATAAGGATGGCGCTGCGGCTAAAGCCTGTTCGGGATTCCGTCAGCTGCGTGGCTTTTGGCGGCGCTTCCGGCCAGCAATTTTTCCCGCACAAGAGCCGCAATCTCTTCCGTGACGTATGGCGGCGGCTGGATTTTGAAGATTGGCTTGCCTGCCAAAGCGTCCATTGAAACAGTCTTCCATTTCGCTCTGGCTTCAGATTGGTGCAGGATCACAGCATCGGCACGGTCAAGAAATTCGCGGGCTGAATCCTTGAAGTCTTCCGTATCGGCGTCCAGCACTGTGAGATACAAGTCAGGACGAAGAAACCTAATCACGCTGTTGGATTCCATGATCACGTTCTCCGCGCCGGCAATCTTGCGTTCGATATCGGGCATGGCCTCGCCCAACCTGCCTTGCCGCGTGCGTACCCAGAGTGACCGCTTGGCACCGGCGACAAGAAAACGTGAAGTGTCGCTGTCACCGCTCAGGTCTTTTTCGTCGCTCAGCGCGCGGAAATGGTCATCGCCAGTATCGCAATCACAAGGCTTGCCATCGGCCGAGCAGATGCCGTGGCCAAACTGCGTAATCTTTAAGGCGGTCCAGTTGAACTCCGGCAGAGCCGCAATCAAACCGGCAACCACACTGGTTTTGCCCACACTGCGCGAGTGTCCGCCAATCACCACGATTGCCATATCCCTATTTTCGCAGGTTTCATGCGGTTTAAACACCTCAAAAACCGCCTCGGGTGCCGGAGAATTGCTTTTTGACGCAATGGCCTACAATTAAGTTGTGATTTCCTGGAGCGGGCGCTGGCCCGTCCGTTACCTTATTGCGACCATTGCCGTGGCGCTCCCCATCGCCGTGCTGGAAAAATTGCGCCCGGAGTTGAGCCAAACCAGCATTGCCCTGATTCTTGTCCTTCCGGTAATTCTGGTGGCGGTAACGCAGGGGCGCGGCCCCGCGCTCTACGCGTCGACCCTGGTCGGCTTATCGTTTAACTTTTTCTTTATCGGCCCGTACTATTCGTTCCTGATTACGCGCCCAGAAGACGTGGTGGCTTTTATTGTTTTTGTCAGCACGGCTGTGCTGGTGGGGCAGCTTTCGTCGCGCCTGGAAAAGCGTGTGCTGCTGACAGAAAAGCAAAGCCAGGAATTGGTGCATGTACGCGGCAAATTTGAGCGCGCCGCCGCCCAGGCTGCTGAAGCCGATGCTCTACGCAAGAGCGAACAGCTTAAAACCGTGCTGCTCGATGCCGTCACGCACGACCTGCGCACACCGCTAACCTCAATCAAGGCGGCCATTTCCACCATTCGCGCGGAGTCGGTCTCGCCGGAAGTGCAGCGTGAACTTTTTGAAGTGATCGAAGAGGAGTCTGACCGCCTGAATCATTTCATTCAAGGCATGATGGATCTGGCAAAACTACAAGCAGGCGAGGTCACGCTGGCCAGTAGAAATGTTGCGCCGGAAGAAATGGTGGAAGATGCGCTTCTCCGCGCCGCGTCATTGCTCGAAGGTCATCCAGTGGAAGTCGCCATCGCCAGCGGCCTGCCTTCACCCAAGGTCGATCCTCGCTTGATTTCGCAGGTGATTTTTACCCTGCTGGAAAACGCGGCCAAATATTCTGGCGCTTCCGCCAAGATTACCGTCTCCGTCCGGCAGAAAGAAAACAACATCTGCTTCGCCGTTGATGACGAGGGTCCGGGCATTCCGTCAGAAATGCGCGGGAAGGTATTTGATAAATTCTTTCGTGCTGGATTGCAGCCTGGATTGGGCATGGGATTGGCCATCGCAAGAGGAATTGTGCAGGCGCACGGCGGAAAGATATGGATTGAAGATGGTCCGGAGCGTAGAGGAACCAGCGTTCAGTTTATGGTTCCGCTGAGCGATGCACCGGCAATCCAGGCATTGAAGAATGCAGTCCCGCAAGAGGACGCTTCGCAGAGAAACGTTCCCCGTAATGACGATGAAGCGACTTCAGGTTCGCCGCGCGTGGTGACGTCCGGTGAACACTCATGACAGACAATCCCAAGAAAATACTGGTCGTCGATGATGAAGTGCAAATCACGCGCGTACTGCTGCGCGGGCTGGAATCAGCCGGATATCAAGTGCGTGTCGCCAATGATGGGCGCGCAGGGCTTGAGACTTTCCGCACATGGCCCCCTGATTTGGTCATTACCGATCTTTCCATGCCCGGTTATACCGGACTGGAGTTATGCGAACGCATCCGCCAGTTGTCTGACGTACCGGTGTTGGTGCTGTCAGTGAAGGAAGATGAGCCGACCAAGGTCAAAGCATTTGATTTGGGGGCCGACGACTACGTTTCCAAGCCATTTGGTATGGCGGAATTGAATGCGCGAGTTCGAGCCTTGCTGCGGCGCTCAGCGGCCCCGCCCCAATCCGATGCCGCGTATGAAGCCGGAGATTTCAAGATCGATCCGCAGCAACGCCTGGTGGAAGTAAAGGGCAAGGCCATTCATCTAACGCCTAAAGAGTACGACATGATTCAATATTTTCTGGCGAATCGCGGCAAAGTTCTTACCCATCGCGCCATTCTCACCGCAATCTGGGGCAGCAACAGCACAGAGCAGCCGGAGTATCTGCGCGTCTTCATCGCCAACATCCGGAAAAAGCTCGAGCAAGATCCGCGCTCGCCCAAGTACATCAAGACAGAACCGTGGATCGGCTACCGGTTTGATCCTGAATGAAAACGAAGAACCAATCTTGCATCGGCATTAGCGGTAGAAAGCAAAGGGACTGACTCTACGCTAAAGACTTAATCGAACAAATACTCCGCCTGATCGATGGGTAGAAGAAGAACCTTCCGCAATTTTCATTCTCATCACAATTTCTTTCCGGACTCTTTATAACTTCTTAACGTGATTGCCCATTACCGTTGAATTAGCGGGAGGCAATTATGGTGCATTTTCTTATAGTTTTTCTCGAGGCGGTTTTCTTTATTGGTCTCGCCGGGTCAATGGTAGTGGCAATCATGGCTTTTGTTGGCGATTTTTCCGACTTCTTTGAAAAAGACAGGCCTGAAGGAGCTGCGACACAGGCAATTGGAGACTGAAGAGACGCGATACATTCTTCTCTTCCCGGGCGCGCACGGCTTCGGCTGTGCGCTTTTTTATTCTGCGGGCTTGTTAATAGATTGAAGGCTCGCCCGGAGGGCGCGTCTTCCAGCGCCGGTGAACCCACAGCCACTGTTCCGGATATTGCCTAGAATAGCCTTCAATCACCTTGGTAAACAGAGTTGTGTTGGTGACTGCGTCGGCTTCATCGTCGCCGGTTTTCGCGAGTTGCAAGGCGGGGTCGAAGCGAATTTTATATTTTCCCAGCTCTTTGTCCCAGATGGTAAAAGCCGGCAGCACGGCAGCGCCGGTGTGCAACGCCACGCGCGCCACTCCTGTCGCAGTGCATGCGGGAACGCCAAAGAAATCTACGAAAGCCCCTTGCGGCGGCGTCATATTTGTGTCCATCAGGATTCCCACCACTTCACCGCGCTTCATTGAAGTGAGCAGGCCGCGGGCAAAATCCTGTTTGCCGAACGTGCGATTGCCATGCAGCGTGCGGTAGCAATCAACGAATGCATCGACGTAAGGATTATCGAGCGGCCGCACCACAATGTTCATCGGATTGCCATTCAGCGAGTGCACGAATGAGCCGATTTCCCATCCGCCGAAATGCGCGGTCAAAAACAACACGCCCTTTCCGCGCGCGCGGGCATCGGCAAAATTCTGGAAGCCATCGTAAATCGCGATCTCTGAAACGCTTTCCTTGCGATAACGCGGGAACAGCGCAAATTCAGCCAACTGGCGTCCCAGTCCCTTGAAGAGCATGCGCAGGATGTGTAGCTTTTCTTTTCGCTTCTTCTCCGGGAATGCCAGATCCAGGTTGCGCAGGCCTACCTTGCGCAAGCGGCGGTGGACCGTATACATGAACATCCCGATGGACTCGCAAACAGCCCGTGCCATCGGTCTCGGCAGCACACCAATAGCGGTGGCTAGCAGCCAGACGGGAAAATATTCAAGTTTGTGGCGGAATGTGGGCAACTGGGGACGGTAACATCGTGGGAAAAATATTTCAAACGGGCGTAACCGGCAGGCGATTGTGCGCTCAATTGTTGTGGTGTGTGCGGCTGGCCTTCCAAGGTTCACAGCAGAACACCAAAGCTATTAAGATGGTTGCGCACTAAAAAGGAGAAGACAATGAAGTTTTCCCACGCATTAGCCGCTCTTGCCATTGTTGCCATGTGTGGCTGCAAGGCGGGTACGCCCAGCAATACAGAGAATAAGGTGATGAGCGAAGTGAAGCACGAAGTGACGATCGGCGGCAAAGACGTAAAGAACCCGATTGCCTACACACCTGACGCTGCCAAGGAAGGCGGCGAACACTTCCAGCATCATTGCCAAATCTGCCATGGATTGGACGGGCAGAATACCGGTGTTCCGTTTGCTACAAAGATGGACCCTCCAGTGGCTGATCTCTCAGTGAAAGACGTACAGGATTACACGGACGGACAGTTGAAGTGGATCATTGAAAATGGCATCAAGCCCTCCGGTATGCCGGGATGGAAAGGAATTCTGGAAGACGAGGAGATGTGGAATATTGTTCACTATATCCGCCATCTTCCCGCCAAGGGCAGCCTGGGCGCGCCTCCGATATTCAAAGAAGAAGAGGAAGAGCACGAACACATGAAGGGGGCCGCCGCCCACGACCATCACGACGAAAAGCCACACACGCACAAGCACTGAGCTGCGGACTTACAGGAAAATATAATTGCGCAAAGAGGGAGCCGGCTCTGGCTCCCTTTTGGTTTTTGAAAAAGTTTCCGATTACTTACGCACCGGCGGTGTTGGCGACGGAGTGGGGCTCGGCGTAGCTTCCGTGGCCGGAGCGGGCTCGGTCGCCGGAGTCGGCGTGGGTGTAGGCGTTGGTGTAGCGGCGGGCGGATTTACCGGGGCTGCGGGTCGCGAACTTGGTGGCGAATTTGACGCATTGCTCGACGGCGCAACATCTGTTCCCGCTGCCCGTTTCACCGCGGCAAGAAATTTTTCAGCCGACTGTGGCGGTTGAACCGATCCCGTAAGAATGCTCTTGAAATCCACTTGGCGGCCGTAAAGTTCTCCGGTGGCGTCTTCATCCTGTTTAATCACCGCGCCGTTGAAACTTATGCCGGCAAACAGACCGCGCGCCCGCGAGTAAGTGAGAACCTCAGCGCGAAGTTTCCAGTCGGTTGAGCCTTCAGTGTGGCGGCCGACGGGGCCCGCGGCCACGGAGGCATCGGCGCCCAGCTTGAATTTGTTAGTAAGCAGCGCTTGCATGCCGCGATCGTTCATTACGACCATCACCAGGTCAACGGCTTGTCCGCCAATCTGCAAACCAACGCTTCCACCTGTTGTGGTCAACGGAGCTGGAGCGCTCCAGCCAGTCGCGGTGCGACAGGTAGCCATGCCGCGGCCATGTGCGCCACCAACTATGAATCCGCCCTTAAGCAGATTGGGCACCACTGCTACGCACTTTGCCGATCCAAGAATGTCTGAAGGAATGCCCTTATCGGGAGTGGCCATGATTTCGTCCAATACGGTCGCTGCCGTTTCCAACCGGCTGGACGCGGCCTCTGAAGCGAAGGCCCCGCTTACAAGCGTAACTGCACACAGCAAAACACGAAGCAGTGTTTTCATATTCTCCTCAAAAATGATTTTAGTCGCTGGAGGCAGATAACAAGATGTGGAAAAATAATAAAGGGTTGGATACGGTGACCCTCGTGACCGTATCCAACCCCGTCTCCCAGGTTCTGTGGTAGGTGAGTAGAGTATCCATCCACACTATTTTCGCGGCAAGTAACCGGGGTTCCTTGCCCACTGCCGCTTCGGACATGTACTCACGGAGATACCAAGTTAGTAAACACCAAAATTTTGTCTCTCGCCCAAAACAAAAGGCCCAGCAGACGTTCTGCCGGGCCTGAAAATTTCCTGATGAACTATTTAGAGGAAGTTACCAGCGAATGCGTGATCGCGTGTACGGAGAGAGCAATGCGGTTTTGCACGCCGACCTTACGCATCAGTTTGGCGACGTGCGCTTTCACCGTGCGCTCTTCAATGCCCAGCACCGATCCGATTTCCTTGTTGGAGCGTCCCACCACCAGTAGCTCAAGAACTTCTTTTTCCCGATCAGTGAACGTGACCCTACCGGCCGGAAAGATGCGTCCCGGTGAGGAGGTTACTCGTTCAATAAAAATGGAGAGCACGCGACGTGGGGCCCAGACCGAACCAGCATGCACAATCCGCATGGCCTGTATGAACTCCGCTGGCGATGCGGCTTCGTCAACATAGCCTTTCGCGCCCGCGGCAAGCGCTTTCAAAATCGTTTCATCGTCAGCGCCGCTTCCGGTAACGATGATTCGCAGATCGGGACGCGCGGCTTTGAGACCAGCCATCACGTCAAAAAGGTTTTGTCCGGCCCGTGTTCCCAGCAGGACAAGGTCGATATCTTTGCGCGGACCCAATTCCGCCAAACTGCAGGAGACCAGTTCGAGGTCCGTTTCGGTATCGAACAATGACTTCAATCCAATAAACCGAAGGGGATCACTCTCTACCACAGCTATGCGAATCGTTCTCTTCGATGCGCCTGCTTTCATCAAAACTCCTTCCAAGACCGTGGCGTGAATGTGGGTATTGTAAGCAAAAATTAGAGCGCGCGACCTGAAAGTATCATGAACCTCAGCCCAAGCCCATTACTTAGCAGGGTACATGTACTGAAGTTGAAGCGCAAGGATTGAGAAGTGCTGCTTCCGGTTACTTGCTGGCTTCCAGTCGGGCACCCTCTGGACGCAGCAAAAACCCGTCCGCATGGCCCAGGGCAAAGCCACGACGGTAGCCTTCGCAGTAGCTATCTTCGCCGGAAAGATCTTGCTGCTTCTGATAATTGGCACAGCCGACGATATGAAAATCGACCTGAGAGGTGGAAGATCGGTCTGAGCCGCCGCGATCAAACCCTTCCTCGTATCCGGAAACAAAGCCTTCATCAAAGTGGGCGAAGCGGAGATCGGTAGCCAAATGCGTATCTTCAAGCGAGGCAGAGACAGACCTAAGCGTATCGACAGCCCGGAACATTCTGCCCGAATAGCCATCGCCGTAGCCGGCCTTTAGACCCGCCATGAAACCGCGCTCAAACACTTTACGTGGACCAAATTGTGCGGAATAGCCTGTTTTCAGACCGCGGAAATCATGGGCCTTGCGGCGCGGCGAAGATCCCACGCTCACGTCTGTATTGCCGAGATGGTAGCCCTCTTCATATCCGTGGCGATAACCATGGGCAAAAACCGAGTGCGAAAGCACCACGGCCGAACCGGACTCGCTCAAATGGAGGTCTTGCGACCTTGCGGTAATGGCGATACCTGCAGCAAGAAACAGTGTTAGCAGCAGACGTGCCATTGGGGCCCTAAAACCTCCAGTTCCGTTCTGTCAGATGAACCTCCGTAACCGCGGGATGTCAGCCTTTCTGCGGTCCCTAAGGTCTATTTGCCTATCCTCTAGGTTTTTCGATGAATGGCTGAAAATCGTAAGTAGCTGGATACTCATATCACCTTAACCAATCATGAAGAGTTGAGCTGACCTCTCCGGCTACGGCAGATTAAAAACCTGGGGGAAACGGAGCCTAATGAGGAAGGCGACTTAACTGATTTGCGATTTTCCCCGGGCGGTGAAACAGCCGCCTGGGGCACTCGTATTCCCCACAAAGGGCTTGAGGTTCTTTCCCCGGAAGATGTTATGCGAAACCTGCTGCGTCACATGCCGCTGGTTTGTCTGCTGGTGTCGTTCCTGGCGGTTAACGCGCAATCTCGCAATCCTTACGATTTAGAGCTGGAAAATCTCCGCTCGCAATGGCCTTCCGCCGGCAAACTGGAAAAGCTGGCGCTCTTGGACCACGCCCGGCGTTTGCGTGACTTAGTAGATGATCGCCACCAAGTTCAGCTTTTCTTTGAAAATGTCCGTCAATCGTCCTCGGAAACCGATCTCGTCCGGAATGAGGCGGCGGCGTATATTGACGATCTCCGCTCTTTCAAGGTGCCGGCACAACCCCAGGCGAAGCATTGGTACGCCGTGGACGAATCTCGACTGCGCGTTTTAGCGGAAGCCCGCACAGCCGCCACAACAGGCGCGTCTTACGAAACTCTGGCTGAACTAGAGCATTTATCCGGCGGTCCTGAAGCCGCTGAGCACATGTTGCAGGCAGCCGGGCTCGATCCCACAGCAACGCGGTGGCTCCGGGCAGCTCAATTTCTGGACGAACCTCTCCGCAAGTTCGCCGCGCTACGCAACGGCCTGTCGCTTGAGCCTTCCAATCCACGCCTGAACGTCGAATTGGCGACCTACTACATTGGGCGCCAGCAGTTGGAAAAAGCCCGTGACGTGCTGGCCGGGGCTGCGGAAGCCGCGCCGAATGATTTTGTCATCCGCGAACGCCGCGCCGGTCTCTTCTTGAACCTTGGGCTCCGATCACAAGCGCTTCCGGAATTGCGCCGCCTGGAAAAGCAGTGGCCCGCGCCTCTATGGCTTCAGTCGCGTCTTGCGCTGGACTACGAACAGATGGGCCTTCTGGATGACGCCGCGCGGCTGGCGGCTTCCGTGGTGGCAGAGACTTCCGACAATCGAGAGCAGCTTGAACTGCTGGCCCGCTTCCATGAACGCCGCCACATGAAGTATGACTTGCAGGCGGATTACATCTCTCTCTCTCGCCTTGAGCCCAACCAGCCGGATATTTGGTCGCGGCTGGCGCAAGTGCAGATGGATTGCGGCGATGCTGAAGGCAGCAGAAAATCCCTTCTCCGGCTGGTAGCGCTCGATGAAGAAAATCCCGACGCGCACCGCCGTTTAGCGAAGGTGGACGAAAGCCTGCACCTTGATCATGAAGCCCAGCAGGAGTTGGCAAAAGCTTCCTCTGGCGCGCGTCCGGATATGCTGGCGATGGACGCCCAATATCTGGCCGACCCGGGAGTGTTGGTCAAAGAGGCATTTGCTAATCCTCCAGCTCCGGCAGATACGGCCTTAGCTGATATTCGCGTGCAGGAGCTTCTCGCCAGCGGTCTGGACCGAGTTCACGTTCAGCAACTGTACTTTGTGGGATCGGAGTCTGCTCTCGATACACATCGCGTCAGCACGATCCGCTATTCGCCTTCTACTGAAGAATTGCGCGTGATCCACGCGCGCGCCTGGAAGCCAAGCGGCCTGGTGCTGGACGCGCAGGAATTAGGCGACGGTGAATACGCAGATACTCCGATTTCAATGTATTACGACATGCGCCTGCACCAGCTTCGCTTTGCCGGACTGGAAAAAGGCGATGTGGTTGAGTTGGAGTATTCGCTTGTGCCTAAACGCCGCTCCGCGCCTTACAACGGATACTTCGGCGAGTTGGTTTTGTTTGCCGGTCACGGGCCGGAGCAGTTGAAGAGATACGTGCTAATCGCCCCGGCGGCCCAGAAAATTTTTGTTCACGCTGAAAAGATCGCTCACGCAAGTGTCTCTGCCAGGGAGGGCTCACAGGTCTTTCTGTGGGAATCGCGCTCAATCCCCGCATTGCCGCGCGAGCCGCGCAGCCCCGGCGTGACGGAAATCTCTCCTTACGTCCATGTCTCGACCATGGGCGACTGGAAACAGCTTGGCTTATGGTATGCGGACCTTGTGCGTCCGCAATTTGCGCTGGACCAACCGCTCCAGGATGAACTGGCGCAAGTAACGAACGGACTTCACACGGACAAGGAAAAGATTTCTGCCATCCAGGAATTTGTCTTGCGCAGCACGCATTACGTGGCGCTGGAATTTGGCATTTACAGCTACAAGCCTTATCCGGTAACGCAGATTTATGCGCGGCGCTTTGGTGATTGCAAAGACAAAGCCAGCTTGATGATTGCGCTGCTGCGGGCCGCCGGCATCGAGGCCGAGATCGCACTGGTGCGTACTCGCTCCCTGGGTGACGTAGCGCCGGAACCTGCTTCGATCGCCGTTTTTAATCACGCAATTGTCTACGTGCCGAAATATGATCTCTGGCTCGATGGTACGGCGGAATATGCCGGACGCGAGCTTCCTCTGGAAGATCAGGGCGCATTGTCGCTAACAGTGAGTCTGAGCGGAGCAGCACAGATACGGCACATTCCCATGAGCCGCGCTGCGGATAACTACACGCGGCACGTGATTCGGGGCGAGCTATCCGCGCAAGGCGTGATCCAATTCAGTGGTTCAACCACTACTCGTGGTGAAGATGCGCCCGGATTGCGCCATGACCTGGCCGTCCGTGAGCAACAGCTCGATATGTTCCGCCGCGAGCTTGCAGAAGTTTTCCCCAGCGTGCAGGTAGATAGCGTTGCCGTCCACGGCGCTGAGGTGCTTTCCAGCAGCGTGAGCGTGGAATTCCAGGGAGCGCTGAATTCGCCGCAATACAA
>Ga0105245_10005510_pt1 | contig 11116 bp, 18 predicted proteins | sample KBSM54metaG_FD_81523 | JGI IMG/M metagenome (GOLD analysis project Ga0105245, IMG submission 81523) | Miscanthus rhizosphere microbial communities from Kellogg Biological Station, Michigan, USA - KBS M5-4 metaG | ecosystem: Host-associated > Plants > Roots > Rhizosphere > Soil | place...
AGCCGGAATAGGTGAGCAGGTTGACGACGATTCCAGCAAGCCAGGCCGCGACCAGGAACGCGCCGTAGCGTGGCTTGAGGGCGACCATAAGCCCAGCGGTGATCTCGACGACGCCGACGAGCAGCATGAAGCTGTGCCCGGTGCCGGGCATCACCCGGTTGATCCAGGGAGCGAGGTACTTCTCCCAATCGACCATGACGTTGAAGAATTTGTCGAGCCCGAAGGCGATGGGCGCGACGGTGAAGGCAATCCGAAGGAGCGTGTACGCCTGGTAGCCGGCGTCGCGACGCAGCGAGCGAGCAGAGACGGGCGCGTCGTTCGCAGCCGCCTTTGTCGGATATGTCGTTGTTGCCATTTCAATCCTCCGTTCCATTCAGTGCGGCGTCGATGTCGTTAGAGACGCCCGGGGTCTGGTCCTTACGTGGCAGGTGAGCGAGATCACGGCGCCCCCGCAGCGGCGGGAGGGACGATCAGCACCGGACAGCGGGCGACGCCGACAAGGCTGCTCGAGACGCTGCCAAGGAACGCCGCCTTGAACCGTCCGCGCCCGCGCGAGCCGACGACGATCAACTCGGCGCCCGCGACGTCGGCAAGATCGGCGAGTCGTTCCGCCGGAAAGCCGACGACCACTAGTTGTTCCGCGTCGGCGAGACCATGCTCGGCAGCGACTTGCTCGAGCAGTTGCGCACCTGCTTCCTCCTGCTCGTCGCGCGTGGCGAGCGCCATCGCCCTCGGCGCGATTCCGGTCATACCGACACGGCCCACGGCGGCAAACGGGGCGAGTTCAAGCTCGGCAACGTGGGCGAGAACGAGCCTGGCTTCGAGCCTCTCTGCCAGCCTGGCCGCAACGTCGAGTGCGGCGTGCGAGTCGGCCGACCCGTCGACGCCGCACATGATTGATCCACCCATGTCGTTCTCCCTTCGTCTACCCCAGCCTCGCCCGGCGGGGCCCAAGCGGCCATCGGTGGGTGGCCCCATTTCGGTGCTCGATACCCTCTAGCGCGGACCAGGGGTTAACGCGTCAGGCCGCTGCGGAGACGGTGTTGCCGAGGGTGCTACGCAGTGCCGGGAGCTGCGACCGTGAGGCTTCGAGAACCCGTCGATCGAGCTGCAGGAGCAAGCCTCCGCCTTCAGTGAGTCGTCTGGCTGCAGCATCCACGAGCCTGCGGTAGGGCTCGAGACCGTCGCCGGCAGCGAAGACTGCCGCTGCCGGCTCGGACGCGAGGTCAGGGTGCCGTGCTGCCGTCGAGGCCGGGAGATAGGGCAAATTCGCGACGATCAGGTCGACCAGCCCCGGTACCGGTGTCAGAAGGTCGCCGTGGCGAACCAAGACGCGGGCTTCCAGTCCATGACGTCGCACGTTCGCGCGCGCGAGTGCGACCGCGGAGCGGCTGATGTCCGTCGCCCAGACTTCAACGTTCGGGCAACGATTGGCGATGGCAACGGCGATCGCGCCGCTGCCGGTTCCGACATCGGCCACACGCGCGGGTCGTCCCGCCAGGCGTGCGCAGGCGGCTTCCACCAGCTGCTCACTCGCTGCGCGCGGTGTCATCACTCGACCGGGTGCGGTCAGCAGCGCCAGACCATTGAACGTGACTGTGTCCATACCTCCTTCTGTGTCGCGACGCCTCGCGCTCTTACGTGGACGCTTCCTCACGCGGCCTCCATTGGCCGCGGCTGGGGCTCGCGCGTTCGAACACTGAGAACCGTGAGGCCTAGCTTCCCACTCGGTGTCTGCACGTCGACGACCGCTCCTGGGCCTTGTCCGACGAGGGCCCTTCCGACAGGAGCGTCGACCGACACCCGCCCCTTGGCGATATCAGCTTCGACTGGACCCACAAGCTCGTACTCGGCGAGGTGTCCGGCTTGTCCGTCGCGAACGCGGACGAAGCTGCCGATGCTGGCGGCTCCATCGGCTGCGGGAACCACGATCTCCGCCGCTGCCAGTTGCCCTTCGAGGATCGCGATCCGCCGCTCGAGTTGTGCTTGCTCCTCGAGCAGTTCGTACAGCGCGGGGTTGTTCGCGAGAGGGCCGTCCTCGCGTGCCTCGCGCAATTGCTCGCTCATCTCGACGCGACCGTTCGTGCGCAGTCTCTCGAGCTCGGCCGCAAGCTGCTCGTATCCACCGGCCGTGACGAATAGCGCCCTGCGGCCACCATGCTCCGGGTTCACCTCGAACTCCTCTCTTTAGCACTGCGGGACGAACGTCGTCCCTGTGGCGATGCTGGCCTCTCTCCTGGGCTGCCGCCATCGGGCGACGGCTGCATTCCCTCACTAAGGTGGCCGCGCTCCTGACGCCGAGTCTGTCCGCGGCAAGCGCACGTTCTGGCCGGGCAACCGAGCCGGAGCAGCAAGGAATCGCGAGATGCAATGAGCCTGGGGTCGGCGTGAGGTCGTTAGCGCCGCGGAATGCAGCCTTCACCGCAAAGACGCGAGCTCGCAGCATGACTACGTTCAACTCATGGGACGAGCAAGTCTTCGATGGGAGGCGACGCGATGAACGCTGACCTCATGATCACGATCGCGCTCTGCCTCTACGTTCTAATCGGATCCCTGGCGATGGCAGCGCTGGCTGCAAAGAGCATCCGCGACGACCAAGCAAAGGAGGTCGACGCGAAGCGACCCGCTGCCGTCGATGGGTCCGCGGTGGAACGGCCACGGACGACGATGCTCTAGGCGGTAGCTGGGGTCGGAGGGGCCCCCAAATGAGGCCATCGCTCTATGGCAGCGATCCGTGCGGAGGACGACCATTCGGAAAACCACGAAAGAGGGAGCTGATTTCCATGCCAGGGACGATCCTCTGCGCGGTGACGGACACGGACGAAGGCCGCCAGGCAATCGCCAGGGCGGCTGAGCTGACAGAGCGGCTCCGGCTGCGACTCGTACTCGCGCACGTCGCCGAGGGCATCCCTCCCGGGGATGGCCGTCTCGATGGCGACGAGAGCGTGACGATGAAGGGTGACCGTGAGGGAGCAGCGCGCGTGCTCGATCGGCTTGCCGCCGAGCACGCGGTGACCGACCGTGCCGAACGCCGCGTCGCGGTCGGTCACGCCCCCTCGCTCCTCGGGCAGATCGCCGCCGAAGAGGCTGCGGACCTGATCGTCGTCGGCGCGAGGCCTCGCGGCAGATTGCGCCGCGGGCTCGAGAGCAGCCTTGCGAACGAACTCGAAACCGAGACGCCGGTACCGATCCTGATCGCGCCGCCGCGCCTCCGTCAGGCGCGCAAGACGATGGCCATAAACGGAGCCCGGCGCTAACGTCGGGCTGTGGGGGCACGCACCGTCTCTCTGTTCTGGCGGATCTTCGCGGTCAACGCAGGCCTCTTGGCCCTGATCGCGTTTCTGCTGATCTTCACCCCGGTAACGATCCAAGCACCGCCGACGCTCACGGAGGTGTTGATCATCGTCATCGGGCTCGGCGTCACGGTGGCGGCGAACGCCCTCCTCTTGCGACGGGCACTCGCGCCACTCGAGCGCTTGGCTCAGAGGATGGACACCGTCGACCTGCTGCGACCCGGCCAACGCCTTCAGGCCGTGCGCGAGGATGAGGTCGGCCGGGTCGTGCACGCCTTCAACGCGATGCTTGAACGTCTCGAAGGCGAACGCCAGCGGAGCGGCCGGCGTGTGCTCGCCGCGCAGGAAGCCGAACGGGTCGGGATCGCCCGCGACCTGCACGATGCGGTGGGTCAGCTACTGACCGGCGTGCTGCTGGAGCTCAATTCGATTGCCGAGGCTGCGCCCGAGCATCGCCGCGAGATCGACGAGACGAAAGAGACCGTCCGTCGCGCCCTCGACGAGGTGCGCCGCATCTCGAGCGAGCTGCGCCCGGAGATGCTCGAGCACCTCGGTCTCGTGAGCGCGCTCACTGAGCTCACGACAACGTTCGGCCGCGTTTCCGGCATCGACCTGGAGCGCGACTTCGATCCGTCGCTGCCTCAACTCGACCCCGAAACCGAGCTCGCGGTCTATCGCATCGCGCAGGAGAGCCTGACGAATATCGCCCGGCACTCGAACGCGAGCCGCGTGACGATCGCACTCGAGCGCGACCCTGACAGCATCGTGCTCTTGGTACGCGACGACGGACGCGGCTTCGACGGGTCGATGCCCGAGGAACACGGCGGCCTGCGCAGCATGCGGGAGCGTGCGCTGCTCGTCGATGGCGCGCTGGCGATCAAGGAATCGCCGCGCGGTGGCGTCGAGGTGCGCCTCGAAGTCCCGATCACTCCGGTCGGCGAACCTGTGGGTGCGAAGAGCTGATGCCGATCCCGCTCGTGACGCGAATCCTGATCGCGGACGACCATGCGATCGTACGCTCGGGCCTGAAGAAGGTCCTCGACGCGAAGCCCGACCTCGAGGTAGTCGCCGAGGCTGAGGACGGCGCCGAGGCGGTCGAGAAGGCGCTCGCCGAGGATGTCCACCTGGCGATCCTCGACGTCTCGATGCCGCGCATGACCGGCATCCAGGCCGCCGCCGAGTTGCACAAGCGCAAGCCGGAGCTTCGGCTCCTGATGCTGTCGATGCACGACAGCGAGCAGTTCCTCTTCGAGGCTCTGAAGGCGGGAGCCTCGGGCTACGTTTTGAAGTCCGGCGCAGACAATGACATCGTCGACGCTTGCCGAGCCGCGATGCGCGGGGATTCCTTCCTCTATCCCTCAGCAATCACGAAGCTCGTCCGCGACTACGTCGAGCGCGGGGGACGCGGCGAGGAGCAATTCGACGTTCTGACGCCGCGCGAGCTCGAGGTGCTCAAGCTGATTGCGGAGGCGCACACCTCGAAGGAGATCGCGCAGCTGCTCTTCATCAGCGTCAAGACCGTCGAGCGTCACCGCCAGAACATCCTCGACAAGCTCGGGATGCGCGACCGGGTCGAACTCACCCGCTACGCGATCCGGCGCGGGCTGATCCAGCCTTAGCGCACGATCACTACTAGGCAGGCCGCGTGCTGGGCGCACTGCCGGCCGACCACGCCGAGCACGGGGCCGCGGGAGCCGACAACGAGCAGATCGTCTCCTCTCTCCCCGTTCTAACTCGCTGAGGCGAAATTGCGATCACTGCCCCTCCGCGTACACGTGTTTGAGGGCATCGCTCGGATCGGGATCGGTGCCGGCTTGGGCGAACTGAACCGACGCATCGACGACTCGCTGCGCCTTGGCGTCGAGCCCGGACCATTCCTCGTCGCTGAGCACAAGCTGCTCACGCAGGTTCTGAATGGGATCACGCGTCTCCCGCAGCCGCCGGAGCTCGTCCTGATCGCGGTAGAGCTGTGCATCCCCGATGTAGTGGCCGGTCAAGCGCTCGGTCTCGCAGAGCAGAAAGACGGGGCCTTCGCCGGCGCGCGCGTAGGCGAGCGCGTCCAGGGCGGCGAGATGCACGGCTTCGACGTCCTGGCCGTCGACGCGCAGTGCACGCATCCCGAATGCCTGCGCGCGCTGCGACAGGTCGCGGATCGGTTGGTGCTGCGATTGCGGCGTCGACTCCGACCAGCGGTTGTTCTCGCAGACAAAGACGGCCGGGACCTGCCAGAGCTGTCCCAGGTTCAGCGACTCGTGAAAAGCGCCCGTGTTGGTTGCCCCGTCGCCGAAGAATGCGACCGCGACACGCGACTCCCGTCGCATCTGGAAGGCGAGTGCAGTACCGACGGTTGCCGGTAGGCCACCTCCGACGACCGCGTTCGCGCCCAGGTTCCCGCGGGCGACGTCGTAGAGATGCATCGAGCCGCCGTAACCGTGCGAGCAGCCTTCGACCTTGCCGTACAGCTCCGCCATCACCTCGTTTGGCGGCGTCCCGTTCGCGAGCACATGCCCGTGCGCGCGGTGCGTTGAGGCGATCACGTCACCGTCATCGAGCGCGCGACAGACGCCGACCGCGACCGCCTCCTGGCCGATGCTGGCGTGCAGGAACCCGGCGAGGTCGCCCGCGCGGAATCGTTCGGTCACCTTCTCCTCGAAGCGCCGGATCAAGAGCATCTCGGCGAGGAACGCGACGAGATACTCGCGCGGCAGTTTCCGCTTCGCCATCACGTTTCTGCCCCCAACCAGCGACGGCCCGCCTCGGTCAATTGGTATCTGAGGCCGGCAGGCGCTTTCCTCGAGGCGACGAATCCCTCTTGCTCCAGCGCCTTGAGTTTGCGGTTGAGGGCGCCGCGAGAAATCCCGGCCGCGCGAGCCAGCGTATCGAGGTAGGCCCAGGCTTTCGGACCACTGCCCATCCGCAGAAGCAGTGCGCGTTTCTCTCCTGCGGCCGCGAAGAGAGGGCTCGAATTGCAACTCCCCCTGACGGATTCGGGCGTTACGTAGACCGGTTGGCCCAGAGCTGTCCAGGTCGTCCAAGGCGTCATCGGCGATCGCTTCGAACTCCCGGCCGCAGTGAGGGAACGACGACCTGGGTAACTGGAATTCGAGTCAGGGCACGTGCCTTGGTCAGCAGACCGTCCTCGAGCCAGTAGGACTCTCCCTCTGGCGGCGTCGCCAGCAGCACCTGGGTAGCCGGAAAGGATCCGAGCGCATCGGTCATCGATTCGAGCGGCTTGTCGCTGCCGACCGAGCCGGTGGCCGCCGCGGCCCGCTGCTGGAGGAGGGCGACCGTGCGCAACATGCTCTCGCGCGCCTCGCGCCTCTCCCGGTCTTCGTCATCGGTTACGAAGTGAAGGCGGGAAACGCGCAGGGGGACCACAACGTGAACCTTGGCGTCGCCAAGACGCGCGAGGATGGTGTCGCAGAGGCTGCTCGCGTCGGAGTTTGGGTCGGCGATTACCAGCAGCCTCCGCTGCGGGGTAGTCGCCTCGACGGGCCGAAGTGCGCTGACGCGTGTGCGCTCGAAGGCGACGGGCGCCAATATGCCCAAGCCGAGGACGACCGCTGACACGATTGCGAACCCGAGCCATCCGAGCAGCGGTGGCTTGATAACGAACGCCGCGATCAGCCCATCTGCGACCAGAGCCGCTGCGAGCACCGCCAGGATCACGAGAGTGCCCCTGTGCCGCGCGACCGCGTTCATCGTGGCCTGTGTGACTTTGGCAGCCCACGCTGCAAGACCTCGGCCAGGACGACGGCGTCGTTGTGCTCGGTGTCGTGGGCCGAGTAGACGAACGTAAGCGTTCCGGTTCTCGCCCGTCGCCTGAGCTCGCTCAGGCGCGGTCGATTGGCGCGGAGCTCGTCGATGTAGCGCCGGCGGAACTCCGGAAAGCGGTCGGGCTCGTGGCCGAACCACTCCCTCAACTCACGGCTCGGCGCCAGCTCGTGGTCCCACTCGTCGAGCTTGGCCTGCTGCTTCGAGACGCCGCGCGGCCAAAGGCGGTCGATGAGCACGCGGTATCCGTCTTCGGCCGACGCCGACTCGTAAGCCCGTTTCAGACGGACGTCCATCGCCGCTCCTTCCGCCTAGGAGCCGCCCGTGTCGATGGCTGGTCAGGAGCCTGAGCGCTGCGGCCGAGGCTCAGGGTGACGACCGCGATGGCGGGCGCGATCGCTGAAATTTCCAGCGCCCACCAAGAGCCGGAGATGGTCCCCGCCCAGCCGAGAGCATGATCGAGCGAGAAGCGGCCGGGGCCCGTGGCCGTGACCGCGATCGCCGTGGCGACGATCAGCAGGTTGTACTCGAAGCCGCCGGCGGAGTTGAAGAACCCCTTCTTCCAGTGGACGGTGCCGATCGCGTTCAGCATCACTACCGTGATCGCGAGTGCGGCGAACGGTGTGAAAAGGCCGAGGGCGAAGAACAGGCCTCCAGCGAATTCGCTGAGACCTGCGATGAACGCCATCGCAAGCGGCGCCCGGAAGCCGAGTCCGGCGAAGAAGGTGCGCGTCCCGGCCGGCCCACCGCCCCCGAAGGAGCCGAATAGCTTCTGCGACCCATGCGCCGCCAGCGCCAGGCCGGCGACGACGCGCAAGAGGATCATTCCGTACTCCATCTAGCTCACTCCCTCGCGTCTGTTCTTCGCGGTGCGGCGAACGATCACCACTGGGCAGAACGCGTGCTGCGCGCTCTTCTGGCTGACCGAGCCGAGCAGTAGCTGGGCGAAGCCGCCGTGCCCGCGCGAGCCGACAACGAGCAGGTCGGCGCTACGCGATTCCTCGACAAGCACCGCGGCTGCCTCTCCTTGGTCGACGCGGCGCTCGATCTTCACGCCGTCCGTGTCGGCGACGACCTCCTTCAGGGTCTCGTCGAGCGCAGCCGCGGCGGCCTTGCGATATTCCTCGAGCTCCCCGCCCAGCACGGGCAGCGCCCCCTCGAAACCCGTGGCGCCGATGAAGCCGAACTCCCAGGCGTGGACGACGCGTAGCGTCGCGTGCCGCACGCGCGCCTCTTCGAGCGCGAACCGCAGCGCGGCCTTGGCTCCGGCCGAGTGGTCGACACCGACGACGATTACGCCCATGACTCGCTCCTCTCACCCGTAGCGGTCGCGATCGTCTCGGCCTCGTCGAGCTGCCAGCCGAATCGCTCACGCGCGACTCGCGGCCGACCATCGACGATCTCCTTCCAATGCTCGAGCGCTCGCTGCAGCTCGTGATGGAACGGTCCATCGATCAGCTCGTCGACGATCCACTCGACCTCGTGGCCTTCGAACACGAATACGGCCTCGCCCGCCGAGATGTAGATGCTGTGGCGAACAATGCCGGTGTCGGTGAGATCGAAGGGCGGCCCGGCTCCGACGAGGTCAGCCGCGCGCTGCTCGCTTCCTTCCTTTAGGCGCGCGACGATCGCTACGCGTTCCATGGTTGGCTCCTTTCGGCGGCTCCGTGCCGCTTGGGCGCCGGTGCGTTGTTGCCTTGGCGCTCGACTCCATGGTGGACGCAGCAAGGTCGACCGGCCATCGGGTCACGCCCCCAATGTCCCGATGCGACCAACCTCGTTGGCTGCGCAGATGGTGGCCTGACCCAATGGCGCTCGGGCAAGGCGCCCGCGAGCATCCAGTTACAAGGAGGTGCACTGATGGAGGCTCTCGAGACCTACACGTCCGTAGTGGCCGTGCTCGGCGCAGCGCTCTTGCTGGTCGCCGCCGGACTCGCGAAGAAGCAGCTCGTCTGGAAGCGAAGGAGGCCCGCCCCGGTACGGCGTCGCCGGTGCAGGCGCTAGAGGTCGGTGACGCTTCCAGCAGGGACCCGACGCCGCTCGAGCCGCAAGGAGGCGACGCGCTAGCCAGAAGCGCGCCGTCCTTGCGTTAGTCCTGCCTGGATCCGAGGCTGAAGCGGACGATGCCACCGGCGAAGTCGCTGTCGCCGTCGGTGGAGTTGCCTAGTCCGAGACGTACGATGCCGCCGGCAAACTCCGCCTGGGGCTGGCGATCTTGCCGGCCATTGACGTCGGCTTCGGCCCCGGCCGGCACGACCACGACGGGGCACGGGGCACGCCTGGAGACTTCGGCTGAAACGCTGCCGAGCAAAGAGGAGCGCGGCCCGGTCGAACCGACGACGATCATCTCTGCGTTCTCAGCTGCCGCGGCGGCGACGAGCTGGTCGGCCGGATCTCCGACCTCGACGAGCCAGCCAGCCCCGCAGTCCACGTCGGTCGCGTCGCTTGAAATGCGCTCGAGACGCTCGGCGACGGCCCCGATCTCCTTCTTGGGCGTGCCGTCCTCGATGACGCGGACGAACACAAGGCCGCGCCCGAGCTTGCTGCTCAGGGTGCGCGCGACACGCGCCGCGCCCCTGGCGGCCTCCGAATCGTCGATCCCGCAAATGATCGAACCAGCCATGAAATCTCCTTCGGTCGTTTCCTCGAGCCTGCCCGGGATGGATCGAGGCAGCCATCGGGCGGGCAGCCCATCTCTGCGTCAGGTCGACTGTCCGCGGCGAGACACCGATGGGCTCGAGGCCCGATCGTTAGAACCGCTACCAACCGGAGCCCAAGCCCCTCGGCATCGAAGAACCGCGGACAGAGCTCTGTACGAGTACGAGATCTAGCGTGAGCTGCGCCTGGCCCAGCCGCGATCCGTCGCCAGACGGGAGTCGACGCCGAAGAAGTACGAAAGCGGCCCGATCAGGACTAGAAACGCCAGGATCAGAACACCGGCCATCTATTTCACCTCCCTATCTACTTCAACGAACCGCCCGTCAGCGAACTTCCAGAGGACATTTGAAGACTCGCCCTCCTGATTCAGGGGCTGGATATCCCTGTTCGTGGGGGCGAGATTTCGATGGACTACGCCCTTACCCCGATGGCCTGCACGGTTGGGCTGTGTCACCCTCAATGCGACGACAAAAGAGACCCAGGAGGGCCGAGACGTGATCGCCGGACGTGAACATGACGCGGTCGTCGCCTGGCGCCGCTCACAGCTGGTCCGTGCGGGCTTCCCTACGCCGCTCGCAGCTCGCGTCGCTGTCGACGACGGCTACGACCTCCACCGCCTGATGGCGCTTGTGAAGACAGGTTGCCCGCCGGAGCTCGCGGTCAGGATCCTCGCTCCGGTTGAGGACAGGGTCGCCGCCTGAGTCTCGCGCCGAAGGCGAGGCGCCCTGAGGTCAACGCCGCGCGGCGCTGGTCGGTAGAAAAAAGGGCCCGCGTTGCGGGCCTTTTCAATATGGAGCTAGCCGGACTCGAACCGGCGACCTCCTGGGTGCGATCCAGGCGCTCTCCCAACTGAGCTATAGCCCCGAGCGGGCAACAGTGTAGCCGCCTCGGATTGCGGTAGTTCTGCGCTGCTAGTTGACAGTGGGGACGACGCGCTTCGGCCCCAGCGGCGGGCCGTCGCGGTCGGCGCGGCCCTCGATCGCGGTCATTCCAGGCAGGAACAGCGCCGCGAGCGTGATCGCTGCACCAACGAGTCCGGCGCCCATGAGCGTGGCGCGCACTCCAAGCGCGGCGGCGACCGGCGCGGTCAACGCGAGCGAGATCGGCAGCAGGCCGATGGAGATCAGCCAGTCAAGGCTCGAGACGCGGCCGAGCATCGAGCTCGGCACGTGGCGCTGCTTGATCGTCGCCCAGACGATCGTGCCGGCGGTCTCGAGTGCGTTGAACACGAGGCACGCGACCATCAGCTGCCAAGCCGCCGTTGCGAGCCCGTACCCGGCGACCGCGAGCGTCGCGAGCGTCCACATCGCGTACATCACGCTGACGTCACGGCGCGGGTGGCCGCGCAGACCCATCAGCACCGCCGCTCCGATCGCGCCGACACCGCCGGC
>Ga0105245_10005511_pt1 | contig 11116 bp, 10 predicted proteins | sample KBSM54metaG_FD_81523 | JGI IMG/M metagenome (GOLD analysis project Ga0105245, IMG submission 81523) | Miscanthus rhizosphere microbial communities from Kellogg Biological Station, Michigan, USA - KBS M5-4 metaG | ecosystem: Host-associated > Plants > Roots > Rhizosphere > Soil | place...
ACGGTCCTCGAGAACTGCACGCTGGCGCCGATCCACGTTCACAAGATGCCCAAGGCCGAAGCCGAGGCTACCGCCCGCCGGCTGCTGGCGCGGGTGAAAATTCCCGAGCAGGCCGACAAATATCCCGCGCAGCTCTCCGGCGGCCAGCAGCAACGCGTAGCGATCGCGCGGGCGCTCTGCATGAACCCGCGCATCATGATGTTCGATGAGCCGACGTCCGCGCTCGATCCCGAGATGATCAAGGAAGTGCTCGAGGCGATGGTCGAGCTCGCCAACGACGGCATGACCATGCTGGTGGTGACCCACGAAATGGGCTTTGCGCGCCAGGTCGCCGACCGCATCGTGTTCATGGACAGCGGTCAGATCATCGAGATCAACACGCCCGAGGCGTTCTTCACCAATCCGCAGCACGAGCGCTCGAAGCTGTTCCTGAGCCAGATTCTCCGATAAGCGCATGCCCCCTTAAAAGTGGGCGCCGGTTTGCGGATCAGGGCATGCGCAATAACGTCGTCTTCACATGGCGGTGAGCGGGGCAACCTGACCACACGGGCCGCGTAACTCCTGCCATCAGGAGGGTCGTGCCATGAGCAACACCAATATTTCCTTCGTTCAGAGCCTTTATGCCGCCTTTGGGCGCGGCGACATTGCCGCGCTGGTCGCGGGCCTGTCGTCCGACGTCGACTGGCATGTCACCGGCAAGGCCGGCTATCCGACCTTCGGCACCTGGAAAGGGCCGGCCAAGGTGCAGGAATTCTTCAAGCTCGTCGCTGAGACCGAAGAATTCTCGGACTTCACGCCCAAGTCGTTTCACGCCGACGGCGACAAGGTGTTCGTGCTCGGCAACTACACACTGAAAGTGAAGAAGACCGGACGCCAGGTGGCGAGCGCGTGGTGTCACGTCTTCACCCTGCGCGACGGCAAGTGCAGCGGTTTCGTCGAGTTCAACGACTCGGCGCAGTTCGTCGCGGCCTACAAAGGCTGATCACTTCGCGAGCGGGCCGCCGGCCTTCTTCCACGCGTCGATGCCGCCCTGGATGTGGCAGGCGGAGGCGAGGCCGGCGCCTTGCGCCGCCTGCACGGCCATGGCCGAGCGCTCGCCGAATGCGCAGTAGAACAGCATGCGCTTGGTCGTGGCGGTGGCAAGCTCATGCAGTACGCCGCCGGTGTCGATGTTTTCGCGCAGGTCGGGGTAGGGCGCGTGCAGCGATCCCGGGATGACGCCGTGCTTGCGCCGCTCTTCTTTCTCGCGCAGGTCAATGAAGGCGACCTCCGGCTTGCCGACAAGGGCGACCGCGTCGGCCGCAGTCAACGCCCAGCCGCGACGCGCGATCTCCTGCTGCGCCATGCCGACGTGCAGGTTGGCGGGGATCGCCACGTCCATCATCTTGGGATTGGGTAGCTTCAGCTTCGACATCAAGTCGATGTACTCATCGACCGACTTCACCTGCAGGCGGGGGTTGAAAGCGCGCTCCTCGGCGATGGTCGAGACCATGTCGCCCTTGTAGTCGTGTGCCGGGTAGACGAGGGTGTCGTCGGGCAGGCGAAGCAGCTTGCCGAACAGCGACTCATACTGCTGGCGCGCGTCGCCGTTCTGGAAATCCGTGCGCCCCGTGCCGCGGATGAGCAGCGTGTCGCCGGTGAACACGCGGTCCTGCATCACGAAGCTGTAGGAGTCGTCGGTGTGGCCGGGCGTGTAGATCACGTCGAGGCTGACGCCTTCGATGGTGAGGGCGTCTCCCTCGGAGACCCGCATCGACACCACGTCGACGTTCGACTGCTCGCCCATGACGGTGATGCACTGGGTGCGGTCGCGCAGCACGCCGAGCCCGGTCACGTGGTCGGCGTGCACATGCGTGTCCACGGCCTTCACCAGCCGCAGGTCGAGCTCTTTGACGAGCTGCAGATAGCGGTCGACCTTCTCAAGGACGGGATCGATGATCAGCGCCTCGCCGCCGCGCCGGCTGGCGATGAGATAGGTGTAGGTCCCTGAGACGCTGTCGTAGAGCTGGCGAAAGAGCATCGGCTGGAGGTTTCACGTTGATCCGCGCCGATTATTGCCCTCCCGTCACGGCCGGCAAGTCGGTTCGCGCGCCCCATTCCGACCAGGAGCCGTCATAGAGCGCTTTAGGCTTAATACCGAGCGAATCGAGCGCAAGCCACATCGTCGCAGCCGATACGCCGGAGCCGCAGCTGGTGATGATCGGCTGGTCGAGGTTGACGCCGCCGGCGGCCAGTGCGGCGCGAATCTTGTCGGGCGAAGCCAGGCTGCCGTTTTCAGTTACCGCGGAGGAGGGAACATTGAGCGCACCCGGCATGTGCCCCGGCCGCACGCCCGGCCGCGGCTCGGCGGCCTCGCCGCGGAAGCGATCGGCGGGACGGACATCGAGGACCTGCGCGGCCTTGTTGTCGAGCGCGCCGCGCACGTCTGCAAGCGAGGCCACGACTTTCTGCGGGTCCCTGGCGGCGAACGACTTGCTCTTGGGCCTGGCTGCGCCTGTCTCCAGCGCACGGCCTTCGCCTTTCCAGCGCGGCAATCCGCCATCGAGGATGAAAACCTTTTCGGCGCCGAACAGGCGGAAAGTCCACCACACGCGCGGCGCCGAGAACAGTCCAGCGCCGTCGTAGACGACAATCGTGTCGCGGTCGGAGATGCCGAGCGCGCCGACCGCGCTGGCAAAGAACTCCTTCGACGGCAACATGTGCGGCAGCGGCGACGACTTGTCAGCGATCTCGTCGACGTCGAAGCGCACCGCGCCCGGAATATGGCCGGCGAGAAACTCCGCCGCAGCGTCGCGCTTCATCGCGGGCAGGTAGAACGAGCCGTCGACCACCGAAAGGTCGGGCGAACCAAGGCGATCGGCGAGCCACTGGGTGCTAACGAGCCATCGGCTTGTCATGCTCAGACCTTTTCGTAGGGCACCTTGATGTCGGAGCGGCGCTCGAGCCACCACGGAACCGGCAGATCCTTTGAGCGCAGGAATTTCGGGTCGAACAGCTTCGACTGATAGCGCGTGCCATAGTCGGCCAGGATGGTGACGATGGTGTGGCCGGGTCCGAGTTCCTTGGCGAGGCGGATCGCGCCGGCGATGTTGATACCGGAGGAACCGCCGAGGCACAGGCCTTCGTGCTCGAGCAGGTCGAAGATGATCGGTACGGCTTCTTCGTCGGGGATCTGGTAGGCGAGATCGATGGGCGCGCCCTCGAGATTCTTCGTGATTCGGCCCTGGCCGATGCCCTCGGTGATCGAGTTGCCTTCCGACTTCAGCACGCCCTTGGTGTAATAGCTGTAGAGCGCGGCGCCGCGCGGATCGGCGAGGGCGATCTTGACGTTCTTGTTGCGCTCCTTGAGGGCGATGCCGATGCCGGCCAGAGTGCCGCCGCTGCCAACCGAGCAGATGAAGCCGTCAACCTTGCCGTCGGTCTGCTTCCAGATCTCAGGCCCCGTCGTTTTGATGTGACCGTCGCGGTTGGCGACGTTGTCGAACTGGTTCGCCCAGATCGCGCCGTTCGGCTCGCTCTTGGCAAGCTGTTCGGCCAGCCGGCCGGAAATCTTCACGTAGTTGTTCGGATTGGAATAGGGGACGGCCGGAACTTCGACGAGCTCTGCCCCGAACAGGCGTAACGCGTCCTTCTTTTCCTGGGTCTGCGTCTCCGGGATCACGATCACGGAGCGATAGCCGAGCGCGTTGCCGATCAGTGCGAGGCCGATGCCGGTGTTGCCGGCGGTGCCCTCGACGATCACGCCGCCCTTGCGTAGCTGCCCTTTGCGGACGGCGTCCTCGATGATGAACAGCGCGGCGCGATCCTTCACCGACTGGCCGGGATTCATGAACTCGGCCTTGCCGAGAATGGTGCAACCGGTCGTCTCGGAAGCCTTCTTGAGCTTCACGAGCGGCGTGTTGCCGATCGCTTCAACGATTCCGTCGGAAATTTGCATGGGAGTCCTGATATCGGGCGCGCGTAAAACGAAACTAGGGTTCGCATTTGCGTTCGACAAGCGCATGGGACTAATGAGACATAACGCGAAGAATTGTTCTTCGGTTCGGTCGCGCGACAGAACGTTGCTTCTGAAAATCCTTTGCCGGAGAGCACATCCATCTTGTGGATTGCCCCCTCGCGTTCGCGCCTGCTGCGTTGCACAGGGGGCTTCACCTCGACTTTCGTCTAATAGGTGGCGGTGTTATCGTTTTTGCGCCCAGACGCTCTCAGAGATGCGGCGCTTGGGTTCAGGTGTCACATGCCGGGGCCGGCACCACGCAGACAAAGCCAGGCCCGAGCAATCAGTCCAAGGGGGCGTCCATGGCGATGCAAGATTCACCTTCTGCGTTTTCTGCGTGCGACCGTGTCGCGAGCGGATCGGCAAGCTTTCTGCTGCTGGTCGCGCGCGTGATCTTCGGCTTCCTGTTCCTGCAGGCCGGCTACTACAAGCTGATGGGCATCGCCGGCACGACGGGCTACCTCACCAATCTGAAAGTGCCGGCCCCCGATATCATGTCGTGGATCGTCGGATTGTTCGAGCTCCTGTCCGGCACGGCGCTGATCCTCGGCCTCGCCACGCGTTACGTCTCACTCGCCATGTTCATCTTCGTGATCATCGCGACGGCGCTCGCGCATCGCTACTGGGAATATCCGGCGGCGCAGGTCGGCGCGCAGTGGAACAACTTCGTGAAGAACCTCGCGATCATGGGCGGCGCGCTGGCGTTGTTCATCACCGGCGCCGGCAGCATCTCGGTCGACGCCAAGATGAAGAAATAGCCGACGCATCATCATGTGACCGGCTGCAGCGCGTCCGCTGTCCGCGGGCGCGCTGCTTGCTTTCAGTTCGCTGCCGCGAGGGCCCGGCAACTGCCTTCGACGGCAGGCTGCGTCGGCTGCTGTTGTTGGAGCACAGCGGCAGAGAGCACGCGAAGCCTCGCCCAGGTCGCCGGTTCGCGATAATCCCGCTTGACGCCTTTCACAGGCTCGAAGCTCAGGAAATACAAGCGCGATGGATCGCTGCTACCGAGACGCCGAAGCTCGCCCAGGAACCTGGCGGCGCGTTTGCGGTCGCACAGGTTCAATCTGCTGTAAATGATGACGGGAACGTCGCTTCGCAGCACGCTGCGGATGAATGGGAAGAACACCGGTCCGCTGCAGTTCATGCCAAGCTGGTCGAAACACTTTCGGGCTTCGAACTCGAAAGCTGACAAGTGGATCACGAGCAGGGCGAGATCCTTCCGGAAAACGAGCGCTTCCTCACTCCATCCCGCGTAAGTCGTGAGCGGTTCGATATCGACGGCGAATTTGTCGATGGTTTTGAGTTTTTCGAGCTCAGTCCGATAGACGACGGAATTCGATTTGCCGGCCCGCTGGAGCGCGGGGTCGTATGCGTTGGGCGCCGAGTCCATCGCGAGGACGATCCGTCCGCGCGATCGCTGCGCATCGATGATGCGATTGCGCGTCCATTCGAACACCGGCCCCGGCCTTCCGGCGACCGGCTCCGGCTTCACCAGTGACCGGTGGTCTTCATTGAAGCCGTCGACCTTGTCGCAACGACGATCGACGCGTTCCTGCGGTACGATCAGCAACCTTTTATAGGGTAGCCGCTCGTAGGCGCAGTAGACGCGAAAATCCGCCGCGTTTCGCGCCTCGACCAGGACTTTCCAGTCCGCTTCGATCGACTGCAGCCAGGAATTCTGACTGATGTTGGCGAGATCGGCGGCAACGTTTCCGAAGACCAAGCCTGCCTGCGCCAGAAGCTGTGCGGCGCTCGACAGGTCGGCTCCGTCGGATGGCGTGCCGAAGAACAGCACCGCCTTGAGATTGTGCAACTGGACGGTCTGGTTTGCTTCCGGCCGCGCGAGGTCGATCAGCGCCTTTTTGATCAGAATGCCGCCGAGGCTGTGCGTGATGATGAAGATGTGCCGGTAATTGGCGAGAACTTTAGTGCGCAGAACATCCGCGATCTGTGTGGCCAGTTCCTGGCCGGTGTAGGTGCTTCCACCGCTCGACTGGTATGTGATCTGCGCAACGGCGTAGCTGCTAAGCGCCGGACCGATGTCGACAAAGTTAGTGTCGGCGCGCAACTGGTTGGGCCAGTCGCCGAACGTCGATGCATCGCCGCCAATGCCGTGAACGAAAACAATCAGCCGGTCCGCTTCGCGCGTTGGATCCTCGGTACTGCGGCCCCTGGACACGAGATCGAACGTCGCGGCCGCGACCGGGCCGGCGGACCACACGATCAACACCACTGCGATCGCCAGCCCGCGCCGGCAAATTCCCCCGTGAAAGACTTCCATGATCGCCTCCCCACGCGTCATTCGAGTATTGCGGGCAGGCATAGGCGTTGCAACCAAGTAGTGCAGCGTCGACAGCCGATCCATGCCCGTTTCGGGGGCGAATCGCGTTGGTTGCCCGATCATGCAAATTGTCTCGATCGGCGTAACCGGGCTCCAACCGTGTGCGGTGCACATCGCGATTTGGCGGCTATTTTTACCGATTATTGTGAGGGGCGTCCTCAAATTGCCGCGCCATCGCAACGCTGCGTATACCCCTCGGCCAGTGCAATGAACATCGACGTCAGTACGCTGTTCTTCGTCACCATCTATGTCGAATCCATTCTGGGTTTGCTGCTCCTCTTCGTGTGGGTGCAGAACCCCGGCATCCGCGCCGTAGCGTGGTGGGGTTCGGCGCACCTCATGCGGGCGAGCTCGGTAACGCTGTTCGGCATGTACGGATCGCTGCCGGATCTCGTCACCATCGATTTCGCCAATGCGCTGTTGTTGATCTCCTTTGGCCTGACCTGGACCGGCGCGCGCGTGTTCGACCGCCGCCCTGTGCAGCCGTTCTATGCGGTGTATGGCGCGTTCGTCTGGGTGTGTTTGAGCCACATCGCGGTCGTGGCGCATTGGCCGGACCTGCGCGGCTTCGTCAGCGCCGCGATCATCACGGCCTATTTGTGGTTCACCGCGTGGGAGCTGTCACGCTCGCGCAACGATCACCTGATCTCGCGCTGGCCGACGATCCTCATGTTGCTTGCGCACGGCGCGCTGTTCCTTTTCCGCACGCCGTTGAGCGCGCTGCTGCCATTCGGCGCGAACGGCATGCTGGAAAGCATCTGGTTTGCAGTGCTCTCGACTGAGACCCTGCTGTTCACGATCTCCATCGCGTTCATGCTGCTCGCGATGGCGAAGGAGCGCGCCGAGCAGCGGCACAAGGCAGCCGCCATGCTCGACGAACTGACCGGTGTTGCCAATCGCCGCGGCTTCTTCGCCGAGTGCGAAGGCATGCGTAAAAGCCGGATTGCCGGCGCCAAGACCGCGGTGCTGCTGATCGACCTCGATAACTTCAAGATGATCAACGATAACTTCGGTCACGCGCTCGGCGATTCCGTGCTGCGTCGCTTCTCGAAGACGGTCAGCGCCATTGTGCGTCCGAGCGACCTGTTCGGCCGCATTGGCGGCGAGGAATTCGCGCTGGTGATCCGCGACGTCGGCCGCGAGCGCGCGTCTGCCATTGCCGAACGCATCCGCTCGGCGTTCCAGCAGGCCGCCCACGACGTCGAAGGCAACACCGTGGAGGCCACCGTGAGCATCGGCGTCGCGATTTGCGACGCGCGCTCGTTCGATATCGTCACGCTGCTCTCCGCGGCCGACGAGGCGCTCTATCGCGCCAAGACTGGCGGACGTAACCGCATCGAGCATGCGGCCGAAGTGATCGGTGAGGGAGCCCCGGCCGACTCTGGCACGCCCCTGGTGACTGCAGGTTCGCGCTCCGCGGCCTGATCCCGCACATCACCTGAATGGGACGGTCGCGAAGCCGCCGTTCGATCAGCGTTTGTAGTCGCGCTGGTCGCGCGTCGGCAGGAACTGTTGTTCAATTGCACGCACGTCGCCATGTCCCGTCAGCCGCTTGTAGTCGGCCGCGCCGTAAGGGCCCGCCGCCGCGCGCTTCTGCCAAGCCGCGATGGCTTCGGGCCCATTGGCCTTGAAGTCGTTGAGCAGATCCCAGGCGCCCTGCAGGCCGGCGAGCGCACTCATCACCGGATAGAGCGCAACGCGCACGCCGAGCTTGCGACATTCCTCGAAACTCGGCGGCGGTTCGACCGCGCTGAGCCAATTGCACAGCACGGGCGCGGGCGTCGCGGCGCAGATCTTGCCGAGTTGGTCGCGCGTTTCGACGGCATTGAGCCAGACGAGGTCGGCGCCGGCCTTGGCGTAGGCGATGCAGCGCGCGATCGTTTGCGCAATGTCGGGCTCGACGCCGATGGAGTCGCAGCGCGCCACGATCACGAAGGCCGAGTCGATCGCATCGCGCGCAGCCACGGCGGCGCGGATCTTGCCGACTGCCTCGTCGAGCGGGATGCAGCGCCGTCCACCGCCGGTTGGCGACTTCTTCGGGGCCTCCTGATCCTCAATGTTGCAGGCGGCGACGCCACTGCGCACGATTTCCTGCACCGAGTAGTGCACGTTGACGGCATTGCCGAACCCGGTATCGGCGTCGAGCAGCAGCGGAATGCTGGTATGCGCCGCCGCATGGCGGGCATGATCAACAATGTCGCGCAAGCCCAGGATGCCGGCGTCAGGCACCCCAAGAAGGAACCCCGACATCTGCGATCCGGCGAGGAAGAACGCCTCGAAGCCGATTTCTTGCGCCATGCGTGCGTAAACCGGGCTGAAGCCGCCCGGCATCACGAGCAGGTGATCCCGTCCCAGCAATTCGCGCAGCCGGAGCCGTTTGCGTCGCGCCTCGTCCACGTGTCCATCGGTCATGGCTCAGCCCGCCGCCATAAGGGAATGCTATTGGGAGCGCGACACTACAGGGGAATTCCACGTCCAACCAAAAGATTCTAGGATTGCCGCCGACCGACGCCCGCGTCACCAGGAGTTTTGCCGATGGCCATGCCCGCTGCCACAACCGGATTGTCCGTTCCCTTCGACGCCAAGCGGCTCGACGCTTTGCTCGATGACGCGGGCATCGACGTGCTGCTGGTGACGTCGAAGCACAACGTCCAGTACCTGCTCGGCGGCCATCGCGCGTTTTTCTTCGACTACATGGATGCCTTCGGGACCAGCCGCTATCTGCCCGTGCTCGTTTATGCCAAGGGCCAGCCGGAAAAGTCCGCCTATGTCATGCATGGCATGGAGGGTTACCAAAATCAGGTGAAGCCGTTGTGGGCGCCGGAGCTCGTGCGCGGCGCGACTTCTGTCGACGCCATGCAGAAGGCTGTCGCGCATGTGAAAAAGATCGGCGTGAAGGCCAAGCGCATCGGCGTCGAGACGCCGTTCCTGCCGCTCGACGCGTCAGAAGCGCTGCGCGCGGGTATGCCCGACGCCGAGATCGTCAACGCCGTTTTTCCGCTCGAGCGCCTGCGCTCGCGCAAGACGCCGGCCGAGCTCAAAATCATGAAAGAAGCATCCGAGAAGGTCATCGACTCGATGATGACCGTCATTGCCACGCATGGCCCCGGCACCACCAAGCAGGAGCTCGCCGAAGCGTTGCGGCGTGAAGAGGTCAATCGTGGCTTGATCTTCGAGTATTGCCTGGTTGCCTGTGGTGCGAGCCACAATCGGGCCCCGTCATCGCAGCGCTGGGAGAAGGGCGAGGTGATGTCGATCGATTCCGGTGGCAACTATCACGGCTACATCGGTGACCTCGCGCGCATGGCGATCATAGGCGAGCCGGACGCCGAGCTCGAGGATCTGCTCAATGAAATCGAGGAGACGCAGCGCGCGGCCTTCAAGGTGATCAAGCCCGGCGCCATCGGCAACGAGATCTATGTCGCGGCCGAAGAGCGGTTGAAAAAATCGAAGATCCACAACCACACCGAGTTCCTGGCGCACGGCATGGGCCTGGTGACGCATGAGGCGCCGCGCCTCACCTCGACCGGTCCGGTGCGCTATGAAGGCTACGATGCGGACAAGCCGCTCGAAGTCGGCATGGTCGTGTCGGTTGAGACGACGCTGCAACACCCCAAACGGGGGTTCATCAAACTGGAAGACACCGTGGTCGTGACCGACAAGGGTCACGAGATCTACGGCGAAGGCGGCAGAGGCTGGAACAGGGGCGGCACGCGGGTGCCCAAGTAACCGGCTTGTATATCCGCGTATTAAACCGGGGCGTTGAAGTAACCGGTTGTATTGCGGATACGATTCAGTCCAAATTCCTGCGCACGGGGGCTACCTAGGAGAATGACGTGGCGACTGGCAAGGTGAAGTGGTTCAACCCGACTAAGGGTTATGGGTTCATTCAGCCGACCGGCGGTGGGCAGGATGTGTTCGTGCATATTTCGGCTGTCGAGCGCGCGGGTCTGAGCACGCTTCAGGAGAACCAGCAGATTGAATACGAAATCGTCAGCAATCGCGGTCGTAATTCGGCTGAGAATTTGAAGGTCAAGTAGCGCGGCCGCGTTGCCGGTCGCCTGGACGCGCGGCTGGGTGCGTCCGACGCTTCTTCATCGATTGATTGACTGGATGAGTGGTCTCGTCGCCTTTAGGCGGCGAGACGGCGTCCCTTTAGTGCATCAACCAACCGCGGCGCGGGTGCCGCGATTGGTCTGATGCAACAAGCAACTCAACCCAAACGTTATAGAGCGCCGATGTTGTTGAACACCGACAGTTCGTCGGTGGGCTCGGCCGTCTCGGCGGCCTTCGGCGCCTCGACCGCCGTGTCTGCCTGACCAGTCGTTGCGGCCTCGATGGCCCTGGCGGTCGACGACGTGATGTCGTCTGCCGTCACGGCTTGCGCGACCGCCGCATCGGCAACGCTCTGCGCATAGCCTTCGCCGGTAATTGTTCCGTCAGCGATCGCGGCCACCGCCATTGAAGCGGTCGGCCAGCGGAAGGCGATAACGTCGCCCGCCGCGACGGGTTGGGTGACGGCCGTGTCGGCCATCACCGGTGCGTCCGTCTCAACGTTCGACGCGGGCGTCTCGGCCGTCTTGTCCGTCGAACCGGTGAGAATGCTGTCGTCCGCCGCCGCCGGCAACGCCGCCACAGCGTCGAACTCGTCGACGTGTTCGTTGCGGGCAACCGCCGTCTCGACCGGATCGATCGGAGCGAGCAGCCGCGCCTGCGCCTTGTAGAGGTCGCGCACTTCGGCGACGGTCACTTCGTCGTTCACCGGGCCGAGCGTGTAA
>Ga0105245_10005514_pt1 | contig 11114 bp, 4 predicted proteins | sample KBSM54metaG_FD_81523 | JGI IMG/M metagenome (GOLD analysis project Ga0105245, IMG submission 81523) | Miscanthus rhizosphere microbial communities from Kellogg Biological Station, Michigan, USA - KBS M5-4 metaG | ecosystem: Host-associated > Plants > Roots > Rhizosphere > Soil | place: Michigan...
ATCCGACTTAGCGACGCCTGGAGGAGGCGATTGTTCCTAGCCAGCCGGTGATGTCCAAAATCGGACGGGGATCGCACCTGTATTGCTTCTGCATTGCCGACAATTCGGCGGTTGATGGCGACAAATTCGGCAGCAGGGCGACGCAGGTCTGGACAATACATCAAAATTTTTTGGCAACCGCTTGGCCCACAACGCCTCTATCTGGACCTTCCCCATCGAGCACAGCGGCGAGCACTATGGCCAGCTTGTGGTCTACTATCGGGCGAACAACCTGGTGCCACCAGACTCGCGGCACTAATTACGGCAGGCCGAGGGCCTGGCGTCGCAGCCCGGAATAGTGGGCAGTCCAGGGAAACCTGTGTACAGTATGGGGCCAACCTGACGAACAGGGAGATTTCTAACGCCTCCTCCAGATCTGCTCAGGAGAGCTTATGCGCCAACAAGCGATAGCAACCCTCGCGTTCCTCCTGGTGGCCGGTTCCGCAGTCGGCCAGCATTGCCGTAAGGCTGATATCGATAAATCTACCGGCTACTGCACCGTCCCTGACCATAAGCTAACGCCTGGCTTAATGGATGCCTCCCTTGTATGTGAATCCGATCAGGATCGCCCGCGCAATGTGACCACCTCTGAAAAGGATGCGATTCTAAAGGCATATGGATATGCAGCAGATACAGATAAGACTCAAGGAGAGTTCGACCACTGGCTTCCACACTGGATGGGGGGCTCGGACAAATCGAAAAACATCTGGTTCGAAATGCACGATGGCACTTATGGCTCGCTAGCCAAGGACAAGGTCGAGCTATCGTTGTGGCGCAAGGTTTGCATAGACAAAACCATGACTCTTGCTCAGGCAAAAGCGCTATATCTGAAGGGATGGACGAAATTGTTGCCCAAACATTAGCTCTTGGGATCGATTTGTTGAAAGCCGGGTCAAAGCAGCTGGGATATACCGTCTGCAAGCGATGAGAGCACGGTCGAATGACCGCCCTGCAAATGCGCCAATCGGCGCACGGCATTCTCCGCGGAAGACACCTCATCAATGATCTCGCCCCGAGATTCGCGCTGGCCATGGCGCTTCGCCAGCTTCTGTAGGGAACCCGTGAAACTCTGGGCAGGGCGGAATTCAGCGGGGGCCGGCCAAACCACGCGCGACCAAGGTGAACTCATTTCGGGAGCCACGGAAATGAAGTGGAAACCAACTCTTCTCATCGTAATCTGCGGGCTGCCCTTGATTGCATCAGGAGAGCCTCCAGCCTTCACTCCGGGTTCGCGAGTCCTGATGGATGCCCATAACTGCTATCCCTACGGAGGAAAGTGGGCAGACCGGATGGAACGCGCTCTGAGGAGCGGTACACCGCTGGCCATCGAACAGGACCTGTTCTGGTATACCGATCCCCGTACCCACCAGTCGCGGTCACTGGTCACCCATGGCAAACCGATCCAGGGTAGAGAACCGACCATGCGCGACTACTTCTTTGAGCGCATTCGTCCGCTGATGGAGGCAGCACTAAAAGAAGGTGACCACGGAAACTGGCCTCTGATCACTCTTAATCTCGACTTCAAGTCAGATGAATCCGCCCATCATGCCGAGGTCTGGAAGCTGCTAAAGCAGTACGAACCCTGGATCTCGAGCGCCGAGCGAAGCAGCGACAAGCAAATGGTGATGCCGCTTCGGATCAGGCCGTTGCTGGTTCTTACCGGCGAGGCCGACAGCCAGGAGCGGGACTTTTACGATCTCGTGCCCCTGGGCGGCAGCCTGCTTGTGTTTGGAGCAGTCCACCCGCAGGCAAAAGACCCGATGTCATCGGTCGAGGCTCTGGTCCCGCAGCCCGCGAATAACTACCGGCGCTGGTCGAACAATCCCTGGTCTGTGGTGGAACGTGGAGGACAGAGAAAGGCAGGACCGTGGACGACCGAGGACGAAGACCGGCTCCGGCAGCTTGTGTCTCGTGCCCACCAGCTTGGGCTGTGGATTCGCTTCTACACCCTGAACGGGCTGCGCGACCGCGATTTGAGGGTAAACGGGTGGGACAAGGGATATAACTTCGGCTCACGGGAAAAGGCGTCGTTGCGCTGGCGGGCGGCTATCCGGGCGGGCGTGGATTTTATCGCTAGCGACCAATACGAGGATCTTTCGGCCCTGGTGAAGGGTGGGTTGGCGTCAGAATCCCGCTTTTCGCAAATTCCAGCGGGGAAATAGTCACAAGCAAAATCATTGCACTCTGAACGAATTGGTGTGACACTTCCAAAATCCAGTTCAACAGGCCAGGTTTTTAGCTCTTCGGGCAGGAGGAACCCTATGCTTGTGCCGCGTGCATTTCGAACAGTTTCAATTTGCTTGTTTTCATTACTCCTGACAGCCAGCGTCTGGGGCCAGAAAGATGCGGGAAGCATCGCCGGCACAATCAAGGACGCTTCCGGTGCTACTGTGCCGCAAGCAAAAGTCACCCTCACCCAGGTGGATAAAGGGACCTCCCTGGTCACTTCCAGCGGCAGTTCGGGAGACTATGTAATCTCGCCGCTGCCGATCGGGCACTACTCGGTGAAAGTCGAAAAGAACGGATTCAAGACGGCGGTCACCGAGACCATCGAGTTACAGGTACAACAACGTGCCGTGGTCGACATCACGATGCAGGTCGGCACGCTTGCCGACCAGATTACCGTTACCGTCGAAGCGCCGCTGCTGGAAACGGAGACCTCCGAGCTTGGCCAGGTCGTTGATAACCGCCGCATGGTTAACTTACCGCTCAATGGGCGGAACTTTGCGCAGCTTGCCCAGCTCACCGCCGGCGTGGCTCCGAGCGAGCCGGGCGCACGCAACTCCGGCAGTTTTGGATTCAGCTCGAATGGAGGCCGTTCCTATCAGAACAATATCCTCCTTGACGGGATCGACAATAATTCCAATCTTACTGACCTTCTCAATAACACCAGCTACGTCATTCAGCCTTCGGTTGACGCCCTGCAGGAATTCAAGGTGCAGACCAATGCCTACAGTGCGGAGTTCGGTCGGGGAAACGGCGCGATTCTCAACGCCAGCATCAAGTCAGGCAGCAACCAGCTACACGGGGACGTTTACGAGTTCCTGCGCAACGACAAGCTGGATGGGCGGAACTATTTCGACAGCGTCCGACCCGCCTATCAGCAGAACCAGTTTGGCGCCACCCTGGGTGGTCCGGTATTCATTCCCCATCTCTATGACGGCCGCAACCGCACCTTTTTCTTCGTCGACTACGAAGGCTTGCGAGTCCGGCAAGGCGAGACCCTGACTGCCACGGTGCCCTCGGTTGCCGAACGGGGTGGGGACTTCTCCGAACTGCTGGATCTCTCTTCCCCGACCGGCGTGCTCGACTGCAACGGTATCGCCACCTATAGCGGGGAAATCTTCAATAGCCGCCAGGCGCAAACTTCCGGTTCGGGCGACATCTGCGGGGTGCCGTTCGGCTACGATGGAAGTGGCAATCCCTCGAACCTGATGCCTGCTTCCGCCATCGATCCGCTGGCTGCGCGGCTGGGCGCGCTGTTTCCCTCGCCCAACGCAGACGGTTCTCAAGGCTTCAATTTCGTGGCCAATCCCAAGCTCAGGCAGAATCGCAACAATTTTGATGTACGTGTGGACCAAACTTTCTCAGCCAAGGATTCGGGATTCTTCCGCTTCAGCTTCGAGCACCAACCCAGTATCATTCCTGCCGTCTTTCAGGCGACCGGCGGCAATGGTGCCGACTTTTCAACCGGCGACGAAGATCAGTCTTACCGCAGCGCGGCTCTGAGCGAAACCCATCTGTTCACTTCTAAGCTGGCGAACGAGTTCCGCTTCGGATATAACCGCATCCATTCGCGGCGCTTTCAGTTCAATTTCGACAAGGACGTTTCCGGCGAACTGGGAATTCCCGGCGTCCCCTTTACCCCCATCAACGGCGGCATGCCGGAATTCGACTTTGGGGACGTCGATTCGATCGGCGATCCTACCTATCTGCCCTCCCTGGAGATTCAGAACACCTACAGCTACTCGGATAATTTGACCTGGATCCATGACAAGCACACCCTCAAGTTTGGAGGGGAAATCCGCAGCGAGGAGTTCACCATATTTCAACCCGCTTCCCCGCGTGGCAATCTGTTCTTCGACGGTCCGCTCACCGACAATCCAGCGGCCACCGGAACCGGGGGATCAGGTTTCGCACAGTTTCTGCTGGGCTTGCCTAGCGGTGGAAATATCACCAACCTGCACAATGTCGACTACGGCCGTCCCGTTTATGCCTTCTATTTTCAGGACGACTATAAAGTGACGCCCCGTCTGACTCTGAACCTGGGACTACGCTATGAGCTGTTTATTCCGGTGCGGGAGCGTTTCGACGAGCAAGGAAGCTTTGATCTCGCCACCCGGACCATGCTGGTTCCCAAGGGCCAAAAGGCTGAATTCACACCTCTGATCGCCGCCAGCATTCCGATCAGTGATACGGCCTCACGCGGACTGGTTCCAACCGACAAGAATAATTTCGCCCCGCGAATCGGCTTTGCCTACAAGGCCACCAATCGTTTCGTGGTACGCGGGGGGTATGGAATTTTCTACGGTGGCTATGAAACCGGCCCGTGGTCTAATCCCAGCCCGGGATTCAACCCTCCATTCTTTGTCACCGAGAGTTTCAATCAGCCCTGTGGCGCTTCCTCGGCGAATCCTGCCGCCGGACAGACCGACTGCTCCATTCCCGGGTTGGCGAATCTTGCCAATGGGTTCCCCACAACTGCCTTGACCGATCCCAACACTCCCCAGTTGTTACAACTGGATCCAAAGATCGCTAACCCCTACATGCAACAGTGGAATTTATCGACCGAATATGAGTTGCCGGCACAATCGGTCCTGCAGATCACGTACGCCGGTTCCAAAGGGACCCGACTCTATACCTTCTACGATGCCAATCAGCCTGATCCCTCGACCGATGCCACTGCCGCCTTCGGCCTCAGGCGTCCCGTACAGGAGTGTGACAGTTCCGGCGATTGCAACCCGGTATTTGATACCGGCATTTCCAATTTTGCCTCGAGCGGCTCTTCCATCTATCACTCGCTGCAGAGCCGTTTCGAGAAGCGATTCTCGAGCGGGCTCTCGTTCCTGGCTTCCTACACCTGGAGCCACTCCATTGATAACGCCTCTTCGGCCAACCTGGGGTCATCCAACAATAGCGGGCCGCGCTTTTTCCGTGCCTTTCCTCAGTGGGAACGGGGTAACTCCGATTTCGACGTTCGCCACCGTTTCGTCTTCAACTACATTTATGACTTGCCTGTCGGACATGGCAAACGCTTCGGCGGTGGGCTAAGCGGCGCAGCTGACAAGATTGTCGGTAACTGGCAGATCGCCGGAATCACCACAATATCTTCGGGAAACTGGTACACGATCACCGATGGCAACGGCAACTTTTCCAATTCTGACGGCGGTCAGCGGCCTGATCTGGTACCGGGACAAGATCCGAATGGCGACCCCTGCGTTCCTGGAACATTTTTCAATACCTGTGCCTTCCAGGACCCCCCGAGCGGGGCTTCGGCATCGGACTTCTTCGGGTTCGGTAATGCGGGACGGAATATCGTCCGCGGGCCTGGAGTTCAGCAGTGGGACTTTTCCATATTCAAGATCATTCCCACCAGCGAGAAAACACACATCGAATTCCGGACGGAGATCTTCAACCTCCCAAACCATACAAATTTTCTTGTACCGGCTGGCAGCTCGAAGCGTCTGGGCGGCGGCAGTTATGGCTTCGCAACCGCCGCGGCCGCGCCTCGCCAGATTCAATTTGGGTTGAAGTTTTACTTCTGAAATTTCGGACCTATGCAGCCGCGCCCGGTTGCCGCAAGGGTCTTTGCCGGGCGCTGGAGCTGACCGGAGATGGGGATGAACCATTGCTTGCCGGGGTGGAGTCGCTTTCACCTGCGTCATGGCCTCAACCGCTTCCTGCGTAGAGCCCTGCTGGCAAGCCTTTACTCGGCCACGGTGCTGACATGGGCGGAAAACTCTTCTCCCTTGGCCCCACTTACCAGGGAGGAGATTCTCGCTACGGTCCGGATATTGAAAGACGCCGGCAAGGTCAGCAACCGCAGCAGTTTCTCTTTGATCTCCCTGCATGAGCCTGCCAAAGAAGAAGTATTAAACCCCCGCCCGGGGAGCCTCCCCGAACGTGAAGCCTTTGTGGTGGCTTACGAACGAAACAGCAATCAGACCTTCGAGGCAATCGTTGAGCTCACGACAGGAAAAATAAAATCATGGAAGGAAATTCCCGGCGTGCAGCCGAGCTATCTCACCGAAGACACAAAAATCGTTGAGGATGCCGTCCGCGCTGACCAGCGCTGGCAGCTGGCCATGCGTAAACGGGGAATCGGTGATCTCAGCAAAGTCAGAATTGACGATTGGGCGGGAGGCTATTTCGGCGACCCGAAAGAATCCGGATTTCGTTTCCGCCGCGCGATCTCCTACTACGCGGGGGATCCTGCCGCCAGCACTTTTGCCGCAGGCCCGATCGAGGGAGTTGTGGTTTTCGTAAACCTGAACACCCGGAAGGTATTCCGGTTCATTGATTCCGGAGTCGTGTCCCCGCCCCAGGGCGCATCCGCCCCGGATAGCCAGGCAGATAGCCATCCCAGGGATGCTTTAAAGCCGCTCGAGATCACTCAGCCGGAGGGAGCAAACTTCCATCTGCAGGACAATGAAGTGAGCTGGCAGAATTGGCGATTTCGCTTCGCGGTGAACGGACGTGAGGGCCTGGTGCTGTACACCGTGGGCTACGAGGACCGGGGGAAGGTGCGTTCCATCCTCTATCGCGGATCGCTTTCCGAGATGGTGGTTCCTTACGGCGATCCCTCCGATGCCTGGTATTTCCGGAATGCCTTTGATGAAGGCGAGGACAGTATGGGCCGTTATGCCAATTCCCTCGAGCCGGGATCCGACGCCCCCCGCAATGCAACGTTTTTCGATGCCACTCTGGCCGACGAGGCGGGAGCCCCGTTTTCGGTGCCGCGGGCTGTCGCCCTGTATGAGAGAGACGGCGGCCTTTTGTGGAAACATTTCGATCGCGACAACAATAACAACGCATCCCGACGTTCCCGTGAGTTGGTGCTTTCCTGGATCGCAACCGTGGGCAACTACGATTATGGTTTTAACTGGGTGTTCCATCAGGACGGAACGCTCGAGATGCAGGTGCTGCTCACCGGGATCATGGAAACCAAAGGGGTTGATCTCGATTCCGCCGCGCATCCCGGAAGCAGAGGCGGGGAATACGGCCACCTGGTGAGTCGGAACCTGCTGGCGGTGCATCACCAGCATTTCTTTAACTTTCGCCTGGATATGGATGTGGACGGAAGCCGAAACAGCGTGATGGAAATGAATACCCAGGCCGAAGCCCCCGGTCGCAGCAATCCCTACAAGAACGCTTTTGTGATGAAGGAGACTCTGCTCGGCTCTGAATCAGAAGCCCGCAGGAACCTCAATCTGGCCAGCAGCCGCAAATGGGAAGTGGTGAATCGGTCAGCGAAAAATCATCTCGGGGCAACAAGCGGCTACATTCTGGTGCCGGAGGAAAACGGTGTGCCTTATGCCGCGCCCGACTCATGGCTGCGGAAGCGTGCCGGTTTTGTCAATGCGCACTTCTGGGCCACCGCATATGACCCGGCTCAACTCTATGCCGCGGGTTTCTACGCGAACCAAAGCCGTGGCGATGACGGCTTGCCTGTCTGGACGCGGGCAAACCGGTCCCTCCAAGACAGCGACGTTGTAATCTGGTACACCCTGGGTGTGACCCATATTCCACGTCCGGAAGAATGGCCCATCATGAGTGTGCACCAGGCCGGTTTCAAACTGGTGCCCAATGCATTCTTTGATCAGAACCCTGCAGTTAACGTCCCCAAATGAACATTCCCTGCCGGAGTGATCGCGAATGAGGAAGGAATGAACATTCCGGTGCGCTGGCTGACCTCTGCCATCTCCGCCATCCTCATTATCGTTATTCTGTCCTGTTCGATTGGAAGCCTCAGGGCTGCGCCCCAGGACACTGTCCGGTCTGTCATTGGCTCACCCAACAATCAGTTCCGCGTGATCAACACTTTTCCTGAGTACTGGGTCGACGGCAAACCCTTTCTCATGCACGGTGCTGCGTTCTTTTACCATCGCATCCCTCGCGATCGATGGGCGGAAGTGCTTCTGCGCCTGAAAGCGCTGGGCATCAATACCATTGATCTTTATCCTCTCTGGAATTGGCAGCAACCCGCAGAAACCGTCCTCGACTTCGATGGCCACACCAATCCGCGACGTGATCTCAGGTATTTGCTGCGCTTGATTGAGCTGATGGACTTCAAGCTTACTTTCCGTCCCGGACCTTATTTCACCGATGAATGGCGGAACGGGGGCTATCCCGATTGGCTACTTCGCCGCCCGGAATATGGCATGTCGGAACAGAGCATCCTTGAGGGACGCTATCCCCTGTTGAGCCAGATGCAGTACGACAAGTCGGAAGAGGCGGCCAGCCGGTGGATGGAGAACCAGACTCATCTGGACTACACCCGGCAGTGGTTTCATGACGTGTTTGACCTGGTCAATCCGCTGCTTGCGGAAAAGGGTGGCCCGCTGATCAATATTCAAATCGACGATGACCAGGCTCTCGGCCGTGAGAACTATAACGGCCCGAATTTCTGGAAATATATGGACCTGCTTCGCACCTACGCGAAACAGGCCACGCACGCGAGCCCGATTCCCTACTACATCAATGGCGCCGACATGAGGGTGAATGCCGAAGCCAATGATGCCACCGGGGAGCCTTTTTGGAACACAGGTCAGGATTATCAGTCATTCGGCCCCGGCGGCTACTCCGACGCTTACGAGGCAGCGAAAAACAAGTTTCTGACCGAAGTCCTAAAAACCCAGCCCCTGTTCCCGCCTACGCATATCGAATTTCTCGCCGGCTGGGATCTGGACGACAAGGATACCTACGCCCGCTTGACCGATCCCTCAAACAGTCTCATGGCCATGCGGGTCATGCTGCAGAACGGTCTGAAGGGCCTGAGTCATCATCCCGCCAATGACACTCTCTATCCCGCAGGTTATGAGTGCCCGTGGGCAAACTATTTCTATACCCAGGAGAATGCCATTACTTTTGCGGGATCAGAAAATGGACGCGCCGCCTTCATTCGGCGCAGCGGGCGGCTTATCGAAGGGATGGGTTCCCTTCTCGCCTCGACCCACCTTGCTGCGGACGCGGGAATCATCTATCCGATGGCGACCTACCCGCAGCAAGAGCTGACCGCAGCCGAGATCCAGCGGATTGCCGACGTTGCCGGACGTCTGCTGTGGTCGGGAGCATTCGATCATTACAATTTTGAACTGCTCGACTCCGATCACACCCCGCTTGAGAATCTTCGACGCTATCGGGTTCTCATTTTGCCCAATCCGCAGGCAGGGGAGGACGCGAGCCAATACCCGCACCTCGGACAATACTCTGGAAAGGCGCAACACCTGATTGCCGACTACGTGGCTGGCGGCGGAACGCTGGTTGTGTTGCCCTCAAAGCCGGGGGGCTCCACACTGGCCGAGCTCCTCACTCCGTTCGGGTCGGAGCAATTCATTCCAGGCACGGCCACTTTGCAGTTCACCGACGGCTCGCAGGCCACAGCAGTCGGAGGAGTGTATGCGGTGACCCCTCCGGAGAAATCCGCATTGACGGTCTTTGCCCGCGATGCCGGCGGAAGGATCGTAGGGGCACAGGTTAAGCACGGCAAGGGGCAGCTGCTGTTTTTTGGTGGGGATTTCTCTGCCTGGGTCTTCCCTCCCGGTACACATCTGATGGAAGGCGGCGTCGTTCCCGGGAATACAACCGATCTTTCCGAAGGCACGCAAATGAGCGCTCGCCAGGCTCTTCCCGCGCTTATGCAGATGGCAGGGGTCGACAAGAAAGTCTCTGTCACCGCGCCGGCCACTACGACACCAAGGGCGCGCGAAGTCGGATTGTATGTGACGGAACTGATCGCGGACCGCGGCCGACAGAGCTCGGAAATCGGGGCGCAACCGCTCGCGGGAGCCTTTGGCTTTGTCGGGCTGACAAATTTCAGCATTCACCAGCCCTATCGCGGTCAGCTCGCGGCTCACGACCCGCGATCCGAAGAAGGCGAGTCCTCGCGGATCAAGCTGCCCGATATCGTCCTCGGCCCGCGGGAGTCTTTGCTGCTGCCTCTGAGAATTCCGCTCACCACTTTGATTCCGTCCGCGCCTCCGGGCCTTGACCCCGCTGACGAGGTGTATTACTCCACCGCCGAGCTAACCGCAGCCGGCTATGACGGCAGCAAATTAAGGTTTCAGTTCAACACGCCTTCCGATGGCGAAATCGCATTGCGACTGGTCCGCCGGCCGCAAACAATCCGGCTCGATGGTGCCCTGACGCGGTTCAAACAGGGCCCAGGCAACTTGTTGATCGTGAACATCCCACAAGACAGCAACAGGCAGCTCCAGCACACTCTGGTGCTTGAATATCGGTTAGACAAACCTCGCATTGTCTTCCAGAAAAAGGATGACTGGATTTCCGGTGAGGCAAATACGGTTCAGATGACGATTTTGAACCCGGGAAAAAGTCCGTTGGTTGGAAACCTCTTTCTGCGGGCGGGTCACCTGAAGACGCCCTCCCCGCTGCCGGTAGAAATCCCGGCTCAATCCGACCGGGTGGTTAAAATGCCGCTGGAGCTGCCACCGGATGCCCCGGACGGACTTCCCCTTCGGTTGAGTGCAACCTTGCGCGAGACCGGTTCCGAGACAGACTGGAGCTGGCATTCCGAGTTCAAGGTCCATTCCCCGTTCACCTATAGCCTCAGTCCAGCAGAGAATTTTCCTTTGCGGGAAGACCAGGCTTTCCCGCTGGTTCATCCCACTCTGGCCAGCCTGAAACTGCCGGGCGAGGCAGTCTTTTACCTAAAGCTAAAGAACTGGCGAGCTCGTGCGCAATCGATAAAAGTTGGGATTGAGCCTTCCGGAGATGGTCTCCAAATCCGATCAGGCACGCCCCAGGTGAACCTTCCGGCCAATAGCGACCAGACAATTGAAATTCGCGCCTTGCCGAACCAGGGTTCGGGGGTTTATCAGTTCTCGATTCGTCTG
>Ga0105245_10005515_pt1 | contig 11114 bp, 9 predicted proteins | sample KBSM54metaG_FD_81523 | JGI IMG/M metagenome (GOLD analysis project Ga0105245, IMG submission 81523) | Miscanthus rhizosphere microbial communities from Kellogg Biological Station, Michigan, USA - KBS M5-4 metaG | ecosystem: Host-associated > Plants > Roots > Rhizosphere > Soil | place: Michigan...
CCTTGGTGGTCCGGGAATCGATGACGCACCGGGAATCGACCTGCTCACCTTGTCGTTCGTCGCCGTAGTAGACGCGATACCCCTCGATGACCGTCGTGTCGCCGTCTGAGTGCTTGTGAGTGACACTCGTGGTGCCGTCCGCCGTTCGGGTGACGGTGAACCACTGACCGGACTCGGGATCTTGGATCGTGTCACCCTCCTGGATGTCGGCCAGCGGCACCTGCTCTGTTGCATATTCCGAACTCATTGCCCTCCCGGATCGTCGCGGTGGTTGGCTGCGGCCGATGATCACCTTGAGGATTCTCCCGCCAACGACACCGGTCAATCCTGTTCGGCGATGGTTGATGGTTAGGAGTGCCTTGGCGAGTTTGGAGGGGTCATTAGGCCGGGGATGAAACCACCGTTCACGAGTGGCTTTAGCGCGCGCTGATCTCACAGCGACCGGCACCTTGTCCGGCTGTTGGTCGCCTGAATCGCGCGGTGATCAAACGGCACTGATGTCGGCTACTCGCGGTTCCTGAAGGGCTTGGATCACGACGATCGATTTGCGCTTGAAGAGTTCGACTTGTTCGTCGGTTGCGTCGGCGTCGGTGACCAGCGTGGCTCCGGCCGGGATGGGCGCCCAGGCGTGAAACGGTCTGCGGCCCAACTTTTCTGCGTGGGCGAGCACATAGATTTTGTTGGTGCGCTGCATCATCAGTTCTTTGAGGCGGGTTTGTTCAAGCTCTGCTTCGCAGATGCCGAGTTCGGCGGTGACAGCATCGGCGCCCAGGAAGGCGCGGTCGAACGTGAGGCGCTCGAGCGTGGCCTCGGCCAGGGGGCCCACAAACCCTTGGCTGAGGTGCCGCAGCGTGCCGCCGATGCACTCCACACGGACCGCGTCGGCATCGGCGAGTGCTTCCAGCGCGGTCAGTCCCGCCGTCACCACCGTCAGGCCTGGAACATCGCCGAGGTAGTCGCCCATCGCGCCGACGGTGGTGCCCGCGTCGAGGAGGATCGTCTCGCCGGGTTGCACCTGCCGCGCCGCCCACCGCGCGATCGCGTGCTTGGCGTCGAAGCCTTGCAGCGCGCGCTGGCGCAGCGATGACTCCGGTTGCCGCTCCAGGGCGATGGCGCCGCCGTAGGTGCGGGCGATGAGACCTTGCTCGGTCAACAGGCTCAGATCGCGGCGGATGGTCGATGCTGTGACCCCGAACTGGGCGGACAGTTCCTCGACACTGGCCAGCCCGGTGGAGCGGGCCAGTCGGACGATCTCGGCGCGACGGGCCTTTGATCCGCGTGGAGGCAACACCGTCCTCCTATTTGAGAACTGTTGTGCTCGTGGCCAGTTCAGCTGCCTGGCGAAGAGCTTCGACCATGCTACCCGCCTCGGCGATGCCTTTTCCGGCGATATCGAAGGCCGTTCCGTGGTCGACGGAGGTGCGGATGACGGGCAGTCCGACGGTGATGTTGACGCCTGCCTCGATGCCGAGCACTTTGACGGGACCGTGACCCTGGTCGTGGTACATCGCCACGATCAGGTCGTAGTCGCCGCGGCCGGCGAGGAAGAAGGCGGTGTCCGCGGGCAGCGGTCCGTGGGCGTCGATGCCGTCGGCGACCAGCGCCTTCACGGCCGGCACAATCTTGGCGTCCTCTTCGCCGTAGCCGAACAGGCCGTTCTCCCCGGCGTGCGGGTTGATCCCGCACAGCCCGATCTTGGGAGCGGGGTTTCCGGATCGCACCAGCGCTTCATGCCCGCGGCGCACGGTGCGTTCCACCAGGCCGGGTTCTATCTTGGCCACGGCGTCGATCAGGCCGATGTGGGTGGTCACGTGGATGACCTTGAGCTTGGGTGTCGAGAGCATCATCGACACTTCCTTGGTGCCGGTCAGGTCCGCGAGTAGCTCAGTGTGGCCGGGGTAGATGTGCCCGGCGGCGTGCAGCGCTTCCTTGTTCAGCGGAGCGGTACAGATCGCCTGCACCTCGCCGCGGACTGCTAGTTCGGAGGCGACTCGGATGTATTCGTAGGCGGCGTTGCCGGCGACCGCCGACAACTCTCCCCACGGCAGATCCTCGGGCAGCAGGTCGAGGTCGATGACGTTGATCCGGCCCGGAGCATGGTGGGCATCGCTGACCGATTCGACGGTAACGATGTCGCAGGTGATGCCGAGGACGTCGGCGGCTTGGGCCAGGCGTTTGGCGTCGCCGATCACAACCGGGAGGCAACGGCTCAGTGTGGCGTCGTCGAGCAGCGCGGGCACGATCACCTCGGGGCCGATACCGGCACCGTCGCCCATGGTGACGGCGACGACGGGAAGTGCTGCGGTGCCTGGATTCGGCGTCATGGTGGTGTCCTCTTGGTGGTGGGTGGTTGAAATCTGCGGGTGCGGCGCTGACGACAGGTAGGCCGCGATGTCGATGAGACTGGCGCGGTCACCGAAACTGCCGGGACGGGTGACGAGTCGGCGACCGTCGGAGGCGACGCTGACGACGGCGCCGTGATGGACGACGGCGACGGGCTGCGCGGAGTTCACGCCGAGGGCGTCGATAACGGCGCGGGCCGTCTCCCCGCCGGTGAGCACCAGATCGGGGCGGTGAGGTGCGCCGGCGTCTGCGTGGGCGACGAACCGGCCGAGCGCCCGCGACAGCGCACGCTGTTGTGCCGCAGGCACTGATCCGCTGATGGTCAGCACGACAGCGGGTTGTGTCGCCAACGCGCCGGTGATGGCTGTGATGTCAGCAGCGCCGGCAAGTAGGTGGTCGGCGTTGAGGGCGACGTGCGCCGCGCCCTGATCGACGAGCGCGGCTACCTGTGCCGCCGCGGTCGGCGCACCGGTACCTACAACGGTCAATACGGTTGCAGGACAACGTTTCGCGCTGCCGGTGACGGAGGTATCCTCCGCCTGCGCGAGGGGCAGTGTGCGGGCAATGGCTGCCGCCAGCGCCGAGGTCCCGACCAGTTGGACGCCCGGTATCGCCAGGGCGACGCACACGACGGCGTCGAGGTCGGCGTCGCCGGCGATGTCGCAGATTGCAACGGTGCCGGCCGCTAGTGCGGCAGCAATGTCGTCAGGCGACGTGCAGTTCTGTGTGGGGTGGCTGATGAGGTCGGCGACGCTGCGCGGGGGTGCGCCGTCCTCCAGATGCCACAGGTCGGTGCGGTGCAGCGGGAGGTCCTCGACATGCAGCACGCCGCCGTGTACCCGTCGCCCGAGCGTAGGCAGGCCGGCGGCGACGATGACCGGGCCGCGGTCGGCCAGCGTGTCGACGGCGGCACCGACATGGCCACGCAGCAGCGAGTCGATCTTCTGCATCACCAGCTGCCCAGGCGCGACAGCATCCAGGGCGGTGCGCAACACGTGATCAGCCTGCGGTGCCGGCGATGTTCGGCTGTCGAGGTCAATCACCATGACTCCGCGCTGATTCAGTTGTGCCGCACGGAGCTTCAGTGTCGGACCAGGCAAGCGGCCGAGGAAGGCCGCCGCGGTTTCGGCCGCACCGGACAAGTCGTCGGCGAAGATGATGATCTCGGCGGGTGCGGTCATAGCGACAGTCCCGCGCATTGGGTGATGACCTGGCCGGTGATGCTGCGCGCGTCGGGGCCGAGCAGGAACGCGACGAGGCCGGCGACTTCGTCGGCGGCGATGAATCGGCCCATGGGCGGCATCTTCGATGGAGTCCGGTCTCGGTTGGGGTCGGCCAGCATGGGGGTGTCGGTCGGTCCCGGCGCGACAACATTCACCGTGATCGCGCGGTCGACGAGTTCGGCGGCCCACGATCGGGCCAAGCCGGTCAAGGCGGATTTGGTGGCGGCGTATTGGCTCTTGCCGGCGTTTCCGGACATCGTTCGACTTCCGAGCAGGACGATGCGGCCGCCATCGCGGATACCGGGTGCCAGCGCGTTGACCAGTGCTTCGGCTGCGCCGACATGCAGGCGCCACATCTGTGCGCTGTGCTCGGCGTCGAGTTGTCCAAGCGGCGCGCTGAATTGGACACCGGCGGCATGCACCACGGCGTCGACCGAATCCAGACTGCCCACTCGGTCTTCGAGTTGGGCGAAATCGGCCATGTCGGCTTCCAGCCAAGTGAACCGGTCATGGCTGGTTGCCGGCGGGCGCCGACTCATGCCGGCCACGTCCCAGCCGTCGGTAAGCAGCCGCGTCACGACCGCCGCGCCGATGCCGGAGCTTGCGCCACTCACCACGGCACGCCTCGGCGATGTCATGGTGCGCCCTCGTAAGCCCAGTTGTCGTCGAGGGCTACGTATTCGATGGCTTGGCGGTAACGGGTAAACGCGACATGGATCGAATCACCGTCGGCGCAGATAGAGGGGTAAGACAGCTCGCGGTTGAGGGCGTCGCGCGAGTTGTTGGACAGGCAATAACCGTCGCCCTCTTCGATGTTGCGCCGCGTGGGCCAGGTCAGTCCGGCGTCGGTGGAGACGGCCAGGGTCATCGGGGCGCGCGGCGCGCCCCAGAACGCGGTGCGCTGAGAACCGGTGCACGCTGGAACGGACTCCACGGTTCCGGGGCCGGGGGTGTCAGCTATGCCGTCGTCGTCGATCTCGTCGTAGAGCGACAGGCGGCGCGCGGTGGCGTGAGCGGCGCTGGATTCGTTGAAGACCAGGGCGAGGCGGTCATCGGGCAGGACGACGAACTGTATGGAGGAGTTGTTGTTGGGCAGCTCGGTGGGCTGCGGTGGCGACCAGGTCTGGCCGTCGTCGGTGGAGACGCTGCGGTAGATCGAGTCGGCCCAGCGGCTGCGGAACAGGGCCACCAGGCTGCCGTCGGACAGACGTCCGATGTTCATGTGCACGCATCCGGTGCTGTCGGGCACCTCGGCTTCGCGCCAGGTCTGTCCGGCGTCGTCAGAGATCATGACGGCGCTGTAATCGCGATCGCCGACCCACTTTTCGCCCGGTGTGCGCACGCAGTAGAAGATCGGCAGCAGCAGCCGGCCGCTGGGCAGCACGGTCAGCGGCTGCCGGATGAACACGCCGGCTTCGGTGGTTTCGGGCACCAGGGTGTGTGACGAACCCCAGGTGGTGCCGCCGTCGGAGGAGATGCGCCGCTGCACCCGGGCGGTGTCCTGATTGCCCGCGTGCTGGGAGGTCCACAGCAGCCAAATCGTGCCGTCGCTGTGCACATGCAGGACGGGGTTCTGCTCCGAGCGGGTGCCATCGTCGGACAACTGCACCGGGGTGGTCCACGCCTGCGAGCCCGGCGCCAGACGGGCGAACCACACGCTGATGTCGGCCACCCCTTCCTGGGTGCCGGAGAACCACACACACGCCAGCGAACCGTCCTGCAGCACAGTCAAATTCGCGGCGTGATTCTGAATGTGCGGCGGCGGCAACAGCGTCTCGTGACGGCCGCGTTCGGCGTGCGGCCGCAGCACACCGTCGGCGCGCAAGGTGGTGGTGTCGGCGGTCGCGGTCATGCCGTTCCGTTCAGCGCCACCGCGGCCAAGTCATAGGAGTTGGTGGGGCGCAGATTGATTCCGTCGATGCGGGTGCGCCTGCCGAGAACCGCTTTCGGCACGAAGGACCACATCATCGGGCAGGTCTCCCAGATGCGGCGCTGTGCGTCGGCGAGCAGTGTATCGCGGCGGACCGGGTCGACTTCCTCGGAGGCCGCGGTGATGACCTTGGTGATCTCGGGGAAGACATAGCCGTGGTAGCTGTCGCGGGTGGCTTCCTTCTCGGCGGTGCCGGCGTACATGCCCTGCATGATCGTCAGGGCCAGACCGGTTGGGCTGGGGTAGCCGTTGCCCAGGATGTCCCAGTCTCCGGCTTTGCCCTGGCGCCACTGGGCGATGTCGCCGCCGGGTTCGAACTGCTGCAGTGTGGCATTCACGCCGGCGGCGGACAGCATCTGTAGCACCGATTCCATGATGTCGGTGTCAGCGGCGAATTCGCCGCTCTCCCAGATGATCTTGACGCGCAGATCGTTGATACCCAGGGAGCGCAGCTCTGCCTTGGTGCGGCCGGGGTCGTAAGTGTAGCTGCCGGTTTCGATCGCGCCTGCCAGGCTCAAGGGGATGACGCCGCGCGAGGCGGTCGCAGAACCTTGCATCACGTTGTCGACCAGTGACTGTCCGTCGATCGCGTAGGTCAGGGCGCGGCGGACCCGCGCATCGGCGAGAGGGTGCCCGACGGGCTTGCGGAAGTTGTAGAACAGCTGATTGAGGCGCACCCCGTCGGCGTGCTGCACCGCGACCCCGGCCAGGCCCTCGATCTGATCCGTCGAGTCGGGGGTGATCGAGTCGATGACATCGATCTCGCCGCTGCGCAGCGCGACCACGCGGCTTGATTCGTCGGGCATGAATCGCACACGCACCGATTCGACGTGTGGCGCTGTGTCCCAGTACTTCTCACTGCGCGCCAAAGTATAGGTTCCCGACCCTCGATCGGCCTGGGTGACGATGTAGGGGCCTGTCCCGACACCGCTGGAGAGGTCCTCGGGCTTGTTGGCGGCTGCGGGGGTGATGAGGATGTTCGACATCAGGTAGTCGAGTACCGGTATCGGCCGAATGGTGCTCAACCAGAAGCTGACGTTGTCGATCGGTTCGACGGTCGGCCACTCCGGAAAGAACGCGGCGACGAAGGAACCGTCGACCTGGGAGTACATCGACAGCGCGGTGGCCACATCCTGCACCTGCACGGGCGAACCGTCCGAGTAGCAGATGCCGGGCCGCAGGCGCACATACCAGCGGGTGGGGTCCACCAAGCGAAATTGGTCGGCCAGCACCAGGCGCGGTTTGAGGTTCGCGTCGATCTCGGTCAGTCCCTGCCGCACCGCGCGCTGCACGGTCAGCGCGGCGTCGTACTGGAGCAGTTTGTTGTCCAGTGTGTTCAACGCCCGGTTGAGTCCGAGGCTGACCGTGGTGGGTCCAGGTCTGCCGGTCGGTGTCGCGCAGGACACCACAGAGGGTGCGATGGCCAGTCCCGCACCGAGCAGGATGCCGGAGCGCAGCATCGACCTGCGTGACATGCGTCGATCGAACAGCGACTCGGTCATCGTCGACCTCCAGGTTGTTGGTAGAGCGGCCGCCCGGGCGGCTGAGGCACCGCCCGCAGTTGTGACCGCTGACACACGTACTGTAGCCAATCTGCGCGAAACACGCAATAGCTGGAGGAGGACTTGCGTATTCCGCGCAGAACTGTCATTGTGATCTGGACGACATACCCGTCGCTCCCAGGCCGCGACCACACTTCGCCGCCGCAGATCGGAAAGGTCGACGATGACCGCACAGGTACATCCCGAGGTCGGTGACTGATATGGCAGACCAAGTTCTGGCGACAATGCCGGCGCCGCAGACGTCGCCGACCGCCACCACCGCGCGCCGCGGGAAGCTCGGCGTCCTGCTGGGGCCCATGCCGCGCTACATCCTGCGACGCCTCGGCCAGAGTCTGTTCACCGTTTTTCTCACCTTGACCACCGTCTTCGTGTTGATCCGGATGGCGCCCGGCGATCCGGCGTACTCATTGGCGGGACCGTTGGCGACCACCGAAGACCTGGCCCGGATCCGCACCGACATGGGCTTGGACGAGTCGGTGTTCGTGCAATATTTCAAATATCTGCAGGGCCTGCTGCACCTGGACCTGGGCACCTCGTACTCGTTCCAGGCGCCCGCCTTCGATGTGGTGCTCTCGCGGCTGCCCTACACCATCACCTTGGCCACCGCGGCGATCCTGCTGACCACGGTGGTATCGATTCCGCTCGGTGTCTGGATGGCCCGCCACGCAGACACCCGCCGCGAGCTGGTCGCCAACGCCGTGACCATCGCCGGCCAATCCATGCCCGACTTCTGGACCGGACTGATGCTCATCACCGTGTTCGCGGTGCTGATCCCGGTTTTGCCGCCCGCCGGGTTCACCACCTGGTCCAGTCTGATCCTTCCGACCGTGACGATCGCGGTGCTGCAGGTGGCGCTGATCTCCCGGATGGTGCGCCGCGAGATGGTCGGGGCGTTCCTGTCCCCTTACATCACGGTCGGGCGCTCGCGCGGCGTTTCCGAACGCGAACTCATCTGGCGCTACTCGATGCGCAACTCCGCGATCCCGGTGCTGACCGCGCTCGGCACCCGCTTCGCATCCATGCTCAACGGTGTCGTCGTCGTCGAGGTGGTGTTCGCCTGGCCCGGCGTGGGCTCCCTGGTGGTGCGCGCCCTGGAAACTCGCGACTACCCGCTCATCCAGGCCACCGTACTGGTCACCGCAGTGCTTGCCATCTTGGTGCAACTGCTCGTCGACCTCTGTTATCCACTGCTGGACCCGCGGGTCCGACTCGGGAAAGGACGCGGTAAATGAGCAGCCCGACAACCCACGTCGTCGAACCACCGGCGAAGCCGCGCCCTTCGGCAGTCACCGAACGCGACATCGCTCGTGCCGGAGCGACCCGGCGCCGCCGCGACAGCCGCGTCAAGATCTGGGTCGGCACCATCGCGGTATTGGTCGTCATCGCACCCGTGGCGCTGGCCCGCGTGCTGCCGCTGCCCTCCCCCGATGCCACCAACCTGGCCGGGCGGCGCCTTCCCCCGTTGACCGATGGCCACCTCTTCGGCACCGACCAACTCGGTCGTGACCTGCTGGCCCGCGTGCTCTACGGCGGCCAGGTGTCGCTGGTGATCGGTGTGCTGGCCGTGCTGGTGTCCGGGCTGATCGGCCTGGTCCTCGGCGCGCTGGCCGGCTATCGTGGCGGCTGGATCGACACCGTGGTCAGCCGCCTGCTGGAGGCCCAGCTGTCGCTGCCTCTGCTGATGATGCTGCTGCTCGTCGTCGCCCTGTTCGGCCCGTCGATCCCGGTCATCACCTTCGTCATCGCCATCGCTCAATGGCCTGAAATCGCCCGCCTCACAAGATCATTGACGCTGGTCGAACGGGAGAAGCCCTATATCGCGGCCGCACACGTGCTCGGGCTGGGACAGACAGGGATCCTGGTGCGCCACATCGTGCCCAACATCGTCAAACAAGTGTCGCTGGTGGTTCTGCTACTGCTGGCCCAGGCTGTGCTGCTGGAAAGCGCCCTGAGCTATCTGGGGGCAGGGCCGCAACGTCCGTTCGCCACCTGGGGCCGCATCATCTCCGACGGCCAGGATTACGTCACCACCTCATGGTGGCTGGTCACCCTTCCCGGTCTTGTCATCGCCGTGCTCGTGGTTGGAGTCAACCTGCTCGGCGACGGACTGCGCGACCGTGCCGGCGGTCCGAAAACCGGACTGCTGAAACTGTTCTCACTGCGCAGAAAGGGCAAGTGAGATGGACAACCTGTTGCGAGTCGACGAGCTGCAGATCGAACTGATCACCACGCGCGGTGTCGTCCGCGCCGTCGACGGTGTCTCGTTCTGCATCGACGCCGGCGAAACCGTCACCATCATCGGCGAATCCGGGTCAGGCAAATCGACCACGGCCATGGGCATCCTGGGTCTGCTGCCCGCCGACCTGGCGGTGCTGTCGGGCCACGCGAGTTTCAAAGACTGCGACATCCTCGCCAACGCGTCGGCGCTGGAAAAGGTGCGGGGCCGACACATCGCACTGATCCCCCAGGACCCGATGACCGCCCTGAGCCCGGTCCACACCATCGGATCGCAGTTGCGCGACGCGATCCGCCACAGCGGCGTCACCGGCAGATCAGCACAGCGCACCCGGGCCGTGGAACTTCTCGACCAGGTCCATATCCCACGCCCGACCGATCAACTCAGCAAATACCCGCACCAGCTCTCGGGCGGGATGCTGCAACGCGTCCTCATCGCCGCAGCCCTGGCCGCCGGACCCGAACTCATCGTCGCGGACGAACCCACCAGCGCCCTGGATGTCACGGTTCAGGCCAGCATCCTGGATCTGCTGCTCGAACTGCAGGAACGCACCGGGGTCGCCATGCTGCTGATCACTCACGACCTCGGGGTTGCCCGGCTGATGTCGGATCGGATCTTCGTGATGAAAGAAGGCCGCTTCGTCGAAGGTGGCAGCGCCGAAGCGCTGCTCGGCAACCCACAGAGCGCCTACACCAAACGACTCCTCGACGCCGTCCCACGCCTGGACGGCCACCCCGGCATGGAGGTACCGGCATGACTGAACCACTGCTGCGCATCGAAGATCTCGTCGTCGAGTACCCGGTCGCCGGCGGAATGTTCCGAGCGCTCAACTCGGTGAGCCTGTCGGTCGACAAAGGCACGTGCCTGGCCGTCGTCGGCGAATCCGGCTGCGGCAAGTCCACGTTGGCCAAGTCCGTGGTGCGGCTGCTGCGGCCGTCGTCCGGCCGAATCTGCTTCGACGGTGTCGACATCGCGGCCCTCTCGGAACGCAAACTGCGGCCGTACCGCTCCCGCATCCAGATGGTGTTCCAAGACCCTTACGGCTCGCTGGACCCGCACCTCAGTGCCGTCGACATCGTCGCCGAGCCATTACGCCTGCGTGGCATCCGCAGCAGCCGTGACCGCCACACCCGGGCCGCCGCCCTCATCGAGCGGGTAGGGTTGCCCAGCACCGCGCTCCGGCGCAAACCCGCCGAATTCTCCGGCGGCCAGCGCCAACGCATCGGCATCGCCCGGGCATTGGCCAGCGAGCCCGAACTACTGGTATGCGACGAAGCCACCAGCGCCCTTGACGTTTCCGTGCAGGCCCAGGTGCTCGACCTGTTGCGCGAAATCAGAAGCGACACCGGGCTGACCTACGTGTTCATCTCGCACAACCTCGGCGTGGTCCGCGAGATCAGCGACACCATCGTCGTCATGAAATCGGGCGATATCGTCGAATCCGGCTCCACCGCAGATGTTCTCGCCCGTCCCGCCCAGCCCTACACCAAGGCTTTGCGGGCGGCGGCGCTGGATCCCACCGCCATGACCGGAATCAAACCGCGTGACGTGGTGTCACGCCTGAGCCTGACCCGCAACCCGACCGCCACCGCCCAAGGAGCCGCCTGATGACCGACCTCGACCTCACCCGCCCCGTCCTGGGCACCATGACCTTCGGCGACACGGTGGCCGTCGACGTCGCCGGCGACATGGTCGAAGCGGCACTGGCCGCGGGTCTCACCCACATCGACACCGCCAACGGCTACGCCGGCGGTGAATCGGAGAAGATCCTGGCCCAGGTGCTCAGCGACCGCCGAGACGATGTCACCATCGCCACCAAG
>Ga0105245_10005516_pt1 | contig 11114 bp, 9 predicted proteins | sample KBSM54metaG_FD_81523 | JGI IMG/M metagenome (GOLD analysis project Ga0105245, IMG submission 81523) | Miscanthus rhizosphere microbial communities from Kellogg Biological Station, Michigan, USA - KBS M5-4 metaG | ecosystem: Host-associated > Plants > Roots > Rhizosphere > Soil | place: Michigan...
GAAAAGATCTACCATAAAAATGCCGAGAACCTGTTCGCGCAATTCAAAGGACAAGCAAAGTAACGATTTCCCTCGCCCTTTTTGGGGTGAATGATTTCCCGCTAATGCGAATGCGCAAGCTGCACAGGAGCCCACTTATGCATCGCCAGTCCGCACTCCTACTCACGATCCCACTGCTGTTCACGCTAGCTTGTTCGAAGACGCCGCAGGCCACCAAACAGCCACCAGCGAAACCATCCGAAATCAAACTCGACATCGCCGCAGGAGGACCGGCGACGGTCACAACTTCGACGGCCGAATTTCGCGTGCTCCCAAGCGGGTACATCCAGTCCACCCTTTTGTCGAACAAGCTCTCACTCGATGAGCCAGCCGTAGGTGTTCCGGCCGACAGCGATTACGTCGTGGCTGACGGCAAGGAAGTACGGTTTGTTCTCGAATTCGACAAAGCGCAGACAACTGAAGCGATCGGCAAACTCGGACGCGGCAAGCGCATTGAGATCCCCGCCCACCCACTGGGGCCTGCCGGAACGAACCTGCAGCGCACGCTCGTGCTGGAAGCGTACGATGACTTTCCCAACCTTCTCCTCAGCACCGTCTCGTATAAGAACACGGGTACCGTCGATGTTCCGCTCCAAAAAACCGTGGCGCAGCGGCACCGTCTAAGCGCGAAACTAATCGACGCGAAAGCGCAACCTTACGATCTCTGGTCCTATCAAGGCTCAAGTTACGACTGGGGCAAAGATGATGTTCTTCAACTCCGCAAGCCTTTCTCGCAACCGAACGTGATGGGTGAGATGGTGAAAGGTGGATATGGCGGCGGCATCCCGGTGGTTGCCTTCTGGACGGGCAAAGTTGGCACAGCCATTGGCCACGTGGAAACACTCCCGATTCCTGTGTCTCTGCCGGTGAAAGTCGACAGCGACAACCGGGTTGACACCGCACTTGAAATTCCCGCGGCTACGCTTCTCAAACCGGGAGATACCTACTCCACACCCCGGAACTTCGTGGCTGTTTTCTCCGGAGACTTCTACGAGCCGCTGCGCCTCTGGTCGAGCGTTCTTCAAAAAGAAGGATGGGAAATTCCCAAGCCTTCCGCAGAAGCTTACAACGTGAGCTGGTGCGGATGGGGATATGAATTTAATGTGACGCCAGCGGAGATGACTGGGACGATTCCCAAACTCAAAGAGCTCGGCATCAAGTGGGCGACGCTCGACGATCGCTGGTTCGATACTTACGGGGATTGGGATCCTCGCCCTGATACTTTTCCCGGAGACTCCATCAAGAAAATGGTGGATGACTTTCACAAAGAAGGGGAACTCGTCCAAATCTGGTGGCTACCCCTTACTGTCGAGGATGGGCAGAATCGCTGGGAGTCGCACAAATACATCGTTTCAAGAGTCGTGAAAGAACATCCCGAGTGGCTCATTCTTGACAAGGATGGCAAGCACGCTCACATGACGCGTGGCTTGGCCGCACTCTGCCCGGCCGTGCCTGAGGTGCAGGCTTACCACAAGAAGCTCACTGAGAAATTCATCCGCGACTGGGGTTTTGACGGGCACAAGCTCGACAACATTTACACTCCACCACTCTGCTACAACCCGGCGCATCACCACAAATCGCCGGAGGATTCGGTCTATGCCATGGCGGATGTGTACAAAACTATTTTCCAAACCACGCGCGCTCTCAAGCCCTACAGCGTTACGCAAAGCTGTCCATGCGGCACACCGCCGTCGCTGGCGTGGCTGCCTTACATGGACCAGGCTGTCACGGCTGATCCAGTGGGAGCATTGCAGGTTCGCCGTCGCATCAAGATGTACAAAGCGCTTCTTGGACCCGAGTCCGCGGTCTACGGCGATCACGTCGAACTTTCCATTATGCATCGTCAAGGAAACAGCTGGAGCGAGGTTGGCGACGACTTCGCGTCAACCATCGGGCCTGGCGGCGTGGTAGGAACGAAATTCGTATGGCCTGATCCTGGACCGAAATATCAGAGGGTCAATCTCACGGCCGACAAAGATCAAAAGTGGAAAAAATGGATTGGGATTTACAACGACAAGATGCTCTCAAAAGGAAGTTTCCGTAACCTATATACGATTGGATACGACACACCAGAAGGCTATGCGATCGAAAAGGACGGCAAAATGTATTACGCCTTCTTCGCTCCTGTATACAAGGGAGACTTGGAACTTCGAGGTCTCGCCCCTGGTTCCTACAAAGCTGTGGACTATTCGACCGGTAAGGAATACGGCAGCGTGACGGCAAACGAAGGATCGGGCAAAGTCGCGGTGGACTTCAAAGACCACTTGTTGCTCGAGGTGAGCAAGTGAGCCGGCAGCACATTTGGCCGAAAAAATGATGACGAAGCGCCTTTAAAAGAAAAACTGTCAACCCCAGCAAATCGAAGGGCCAGTTTTCGACGGCGACCGAACAACATCGATTCGAATGCTGTGGATCCTAACCCATTCAACATAAAAAAAGCCGGGCTGGTTTTCAGCCCGGCTCATACAGTCACGAAGATTTATTGCTGCAGCTTGATCGCTCCTCCGATGTCAAATCCAGAATCTGCCTGGAGTGAATAGGCAGATGAATTCGACACCATGTAAAGAACGATGTTTCCTGAGACATTGTTCACGCTCGCTGTAACGCGACCGTTCCCCCCAACAGAATACGTTCCGGATAGGGAGCTTTGTGTAACCACGCTTGGTCCTGGAGGGAAGAAGCTGTTTGCAACTTGATTCTGAACCACGTTTCCAGCGCCATCAGGGATAAAGGTGCCAACACGATCCTTGAAGGCTGTATCGAACCCGTCCATAAAGAACGCGTACTGGCCGCTTAAGGTGGAATTGGTGAAGGAAGTCGTGGTTTGCTTTTCTACCACTCCGTCCTCGGCATTGGCAGGATTGTTGACGAGATAAAATGCGCGCGTCGGACTTACCATCCACAATACTTGATTGGTGACGACACCACTGTTGAGTCCAACCATTGCCCGTCCGTTCGACGCAACACTATAGGTCCCACCCGTGATTGCGACGTTCGATTGCACATTGCCATCTTGCACCGAATCGAACGTGCCGCCGGTTATCGCACCGCTGCCATCGGCGTTGAAGACGCCGACTGTATGGATTGCCGCGATGTTTAATCCGGAATCTCCGGTCGCTCCGAAAACGAAGGCCCCCGACAGCATCGAATTCGAATATGGCCCAACAGTTTGCGCCTCAGCACGACCAAGGCTCAGAGTTCCGTCAGCTCGCATCAGCCGGAATGTATTCGCGTCCACAGCGTAATAAATATAGTTCGCGGTGAACCCTCCGCCCTCGGTAACGGCCATCGTGCCTCTTCCATTGGTTCCCGGAGAACTGGCTGATCCTGTGAGCGTTACAGAAGATAAGGTGTTGGAGTTCAAGATATCTTCGTTGCCCGTCAACGCTCCTCCGGCGAACGTCATCCGGCCCACGAGGGAGGCCGCGTCGGGTGCGATATTGGTTTCGTGAATACGAAACACGAACGTTCCGTTTGGAGGAGCGGCAAATGCCGACGTCGTTTGTTTCTCCCCTGAACCCGCGCCTGTTCCAAAGAAGTCGTCTTCGATGATGTAGAAGTGATTGGTGTCCGACAGGGTGATGCGATAGGAGACGGTTACGCCGGCAACGCTGAGAACTACGTCTCCACTGCCGTCCTTGTTGATCGCGTAGGCCCCGGTAAAGCCATTTGAGCCGATTGATCCACTTTGTGCAAAATCCTCAGTGCCGTTACTGATATTTCCGTTCCCATCGGCGGTGAATACGCCCGACAAGACGTAGTAGTCCGAATTGCCCGTACCGTCCGACAACAGCATGTTCCCTGACAGCGAGTAGGCATACTGCCCGTTTAGACTGGCATTGCTGAAGTTTCCCGTGATAGGTGGGCCGGAATTATTGTCGTCTCCACAGGCGACTGCAAATATCAGCAGGCCAACTACGCCTGCCACTCCAAGCCACCGTACGGCAGCTCTACGATAAGCGTTTCCAGACATAACAAGACGGCGCACGGCGCACCTCTCCCCTGAAAATTGGATATTAAATTTCTAACACAGCGAACCGAAAGAAGTTGTCCCCAGAACCCCAACGATTACTTCGATGCCGAATCGTTCAACCGGCGACGGCGTTTTTTGGCGGGAACCAATGGTCCATGCGCGCACGTTCACCCCTGCAAATGCCTTTGACTTCGATCTACGACTCCGCCTAAGATTGCCGCCCAAAGCGGCCAACATGAATACAACCTACCAGCCTCGCCCGGTCGATACTTCGAGCGTTACGATCCCAGAAGCTCTCCAGGAAAAGATCGAAGACCTCGCCCGAAATAATCACGAGGTCTGGGCCAGCTCTCGCATTTCAGAAGGATGGCGCTACGGTCCTGGACTTGATCGTGAGAAGCGCGAGCATCCGAGCCTGGTCCGATATGAACTGCTGCCTGAGTCGGAAAAGGATGTGGATCGCGCTACCGTGGTGCAAACCCTAAAAGCCACGCTCGCCATGGGGTTCCGCATCGAGCATGGATAGTCTCGACGAAACTCCTACGAACCGCGACAGAACACCCGATGACATGGACGATTGGCCTCGCGCTCTTCCCGGGAGTGTGAAGTCGGCGTGTGACGAACTCGTCGTCACGTACCGTGAGGCTGATGCAAAAGCCATTAAGTCGCTCAACAGGCATCGAATTGCGGTTCGTTTGTCGGCCATCTTCGGTACGGCCGCCGTCTCAGTTGCGATCATCGAGCTGGCCCGACACGCTGAGGGATTAGAAGGCAAAGCGTGGCTTTTGCTTGAAGGAATCGCCGCACTCGCAGTTGGAGCAGTCGTGATCTGGGGGTCGCTAAGTGCCCTGATGTCGACGTGGCTGCTTGAGCGTCACAAAGCGGAACGATGTCGTTTTCGCAAATACCGTTTTCTGCTCGATCTTGCTCTTGCCTCCGATCCAATATGGATTACCGAACTCTCCGCAGAACTGAAAAAAGACGCGGTCGATTTTCGCACGCTTGACGACGCGGATATGGAGCGCTGGATGGACGATGATCCGGTCGCGGACCCGCAGCCTATCCCTAACGATGACGAGCACACAGTTCGCGAGCGTCTGCGCGATTTGGCGTCACATTATGTACGGCAGCGCCTCGAAGGACAGGAGAAGTATTTCTTCAGACAATCGAAGCGAAATACCGACCGTGATAATCGCTACAAGAACATTCCCTTGATTTTCTTTTTTCTAAGTATTCTTTTCGCTCTCGTTCATTTTCTTTTACCAGCTGCTCTTGAAATGTTCTCCATTAAGACAGAGCTTCACACGGAATGGATGGTCGCTGCCGCCGCTATTCTCCCGGTGCTCGGCTCTGGCATTCGCCTGTGGCGTTCGGCGTTCGAATTCAGCCGTAACACCATCCGCTTTCGTGCGAAGGCAAACACTCTGAAAACACTGATCAGCAGCGTCAACAATCAGCTCAGGTCAGACCATCGCATTGTTCCAGAAGAGCTCGTCCGCGACATCTGGAATGGGGAACTGGTTCTAGAGGAAGAACACCGCGAGTGGCTGCGCTTGATGCGCGAAGCCGAATGGATTGGGTAAAAGCTTTTTCGGCCGTTTGGTTGTGCGCGTCACCTTCCACAATTCGCCAACCGGCTCCCGGCCACCGGTACGCCATACTGATTGCCGCCTTGCAGAGACTGGCGGTCGGCGGCCAACGTCACCGTATCCACCGGCTTTGGCCAAATGAGCTGATAGTTTTGGCCGCCGCCGCTCCAGCGGCCAATCAGAGGGCCAGCGTTTAAGGATCCGTCGGGACGAATATTCACGATTGCCCCGTTAAACCAATGCCAGTTTCCAACAATGCCAGAGCCGCCCGAAATTCGAGTAGCGGACATGGTAAAGCCATACTGATTGGCGCCCGAGAGCGTCCTCCCGCCATTACTGAGCACGGCATTGTCTACAGGCTCGGGCCAGGTGAAGTTGTAAACGCTCTTCACCGAATCAACCAGACGCCATCGCCCTGGGAATGTCACGGCTGTCATCGATCCATCCTTTCGGATGTCCACCGTTACATTGTTCGACCACTTCCAACATCCGACGATCGGATCATCGCTCGTCTTATTTCCCAGCATCCACCATGCGCCACCGCCAAGCAGCGCCGCTAGAGCTAGTAGCGCAATCCATTTCAACGAGGAGCCAGAGGGTTTGGTGGGCGGCAGTACCGGCGCTACCGCGACCGCAGGAGATGCTACTCGTGGAGCAGACGGTGGAGCGCTTACAACTGGCTCTGCTGGTGCGTTTGATTGCGGCAAGATCCTGATTACCGTTTCGGCCAGATAGTCGAGGTGAGTTTCCATCGGCGGCGTGATGGCGTCCAACCAATGCACCGAGCTGATGAAATAGTCGAGGGACTTGGTTGGCTTCACGTCCTGGATGCGAAACGGAATGATAGTCAAACCATGACTTACAGCGCGCTCGACTTCTTTTGCAACGTGGGTGGAAGCGTTCGTGTTCGCAGAAAACACTAGCACCATCACACGACACTGCTCGATCGCTTCGATGATCGATTCCCCATAGGAAAAGCCAGGAGGCACATCCCGTGGAGCGATCCAGCAGCGCACGCCTCGCTGCTCAAGACGTGCGCAAACGGCGTCCGCTACGGTCTTGTCGGGCGATGGGTAACTGATAAAGACATCGAAGCCCACGCGTGCCGCCTGTGATCAGATTTTGAAGAAAGACGATGGGGCCGGAATTACCTGCGAACCGGGGAAGTTCGCGACGCGCGATTCTACCAAAACTGGGTTTCGAGTGGGATAGAAAGGATTTGGGCCGTGGGCCCAGCCGCTTATTTACAGTCTTTCAGGAAGGATTCACGGTGCGTTCTATCGCGAAAGGCTTCAGTTCCGCCGGCGCGGGTCGTCGAGAGTGCTCCCGCCGAGTTGCCGCCCTTCAAGCACGATTTCAAATCTGCGCCCTTCACAAACTGGTTGATAAAGCCGGCATCAAAACTATCTCCTGCACCGACAGCGTCCACCAACTCGACCGGGTAGCCGGGCGCCTCGACCCGCTCGTTCCCGCGCTGGGCAACGGCACCTTTAGCTCCGAGCTTCATGGCCACCACCGGTACGACTTTTGCGAGTTTCGCCAATGCTTCGTCGCCCGTGCTCGCACCGGTGATTCTCTTTGCTTCGCTCTCGTTGGGTAGGAATACATCGACATACTCGAGCGCCTGCCACAATCCATGCTCCCACTGGTTTTCAGGATCGTCGTTCGTATCGAGCGAGACGGTGAGGCCGGCCGCTTTAAGGTATTTAAACAGCTCCATGATTCGGGGTAATAACCCGAGCTGCAAATAGAATGATGACAAGTGGAAATGCCTAGAATCCGACAAGTATCCGAAATCAAGATCTTCGAATAGAAGCGCCGCGATTGTTCCGGAATAAGTCACCATGTTGCGCCATTTGTCGCGCTGCAAAATGACCGTAATTCCAGTGGACAATCCAGAATCAGCTCGCTGGACCTTTTCTACGTTAACGCCACTCTCTGCAAGGCGCGTCAGCGCGATCTCGCCAAGCTGATCTTTGCCGATGCACGAGATAAATCCCACTCGACTGCCTAGCGAAGCCAGGTTATGAGCCACGATGCTAGACGAGCCACCCAGCGTCAAACTCATGCCATCCGCAAGCAGCTCCCGCTCTGGAGGTAGTTCGTCCGGCACACCGTACAGGATTAAGTCGAGATTTAGCTCCCCCGCGATCGTGACGTCAAAGCGCGGCATGTTCCGTCGTCTCAGACCCTCTGTTTTCCAGTTCCACCACTCGACTCAGGTTGCGCGGATGATCGGGGTCAAGGCCTTTTTTAAGGCCGGTATAGAGTCCGGCCAGCTGAGGTCCATACAGGGTGGGCGCGAGACGAGCGAGCTCCGGCGACTCCAGGTTCAATTCAATCAATAAGTCCGCGGATGCACGCGCTCTTCGGTCCGCACGATTACACACCACCATCGTTGTGCCGCCCAACTGCTTCATTTCTTCCAGTGCCTCGCACTCGGCGTCATACGACGATTCCGAAAGCAAGAACACCAGCAACGTTTCAGGACTGACAATGGATTTGGGGCCATGCCGGAATTCCAGAGTATGAAACACCTGCCCGTAAGAAACGGACATCTCCGTCATTTTCAAAGCCGACTCGCAAGCCAAACCAAAAAATGGGCCCTGCGCCAGCGACACGTAATCGGCAAACGCGTGTCCTGCGACAAATTCGCGCACTCTTTTCGGCACATCATGCAGCGTGCGCTCAGCCGCGCTTGGCAATTGCTTCAGCGCATCGATGAAAGGCTTATCGTCAGCGACGGTTGCCGCCAGCGCCTGCATGGTAAGCAGCATTGACGTAAACGAACGCGTCATCACTGTGCTTTGTTCATCTGCAGGGGAAAGCAGAATGGTAGTGCTTGCCATCTCTTCTAGCACTTGCCCCGCGGAGCAAGTGATCGCCAGCGTTTCGATTCCCCGATCCTTGAAAATCTGAGCTGCTCGCAATACCTCAGACGTCTTTCCGGAGCGCGATACCAACACCGGAACCATGTCACTCGTGTCCCCTAGGGTCAACTCAGGATAAAGAAGCACCTCGGAGGCTGGCACAGCCCGGGCGCGACATTCGGTTAGCAAATTCATGCTGGCGGCCGCGGCCAGCGATACGTAGTAACTGGATCCGCAACCGATAAACAGCCAATTGCGTTTTCCATGAAATCGCTGGTTTACATCTTCGAGACGACGTTCTCGCGCCAAGAGTTCCAAACACGCATCCCACACCTTCGGCTGCGACAGGATTTCCGCTAACGCGTATGCCCCCGATGTTGTTGGCCCGCCACTCCGGTTGTCCTTCTGATCAGACAAGATGCACCTCGATATTGGCCTTTTTCAACGCTTTCAGGTCGCTGTTTGCAACGCCTCGATCCGTAATGACTTCATGCACAGCAGTCGGCGGCCCAATCAAAGAAAGGCTCCGCCGCCCAAATTTGCTTGAGTCGCACACCGCTATCGAGCGCCGCGAAATGTCGACCATAACCCTGTTCACTTTCGCTTCCAGCAGGTTCGGAGTGCTCAATCCGTATTGCGTATCGAAACCGTCCACGCCGAGAAATAGTAGGTCGGCACTGAGCCGTCGAAGTGTCTCTTCAGCGATTGGCCCTACGAGCGAGAATGAATTTTTGCGCAGAGTCCCGCCCGTCAAAATGACTTCTACGGACGTGCCAGAGAGTTCCGCTGCGATATTGACGGCGTTCGTGATGATCGTGAGGTTATGAAACTCTCGCAGGGAACGTGCCACAGCCGTAGCGGTTGTCCCTGAGTCTAGAATCACGACCTGTCCTTCTTTGACCATCCGTGCCGCAGCAGCGGCGATGTGCAGTTTTTCGCGACGGTGCAGTTTCTCTTTTTCTCGTAGAGTCGGATCTTCAAGAGCTCCTTCACGAGCTGGCAGCGCTCCGCCGTGTGTGCGATGGATCAGCCCTTGAGAGTGAAGAATCTCAAGGTCCTTTCGGATAGTCACTTGAGAGGTTTCGAACTGCTGCGCAAGATCGGTGACCAAGACCCTGCCTTCGCGGTTCAGGTTCTCCACAATGGCGCGCCGGCGTTCTTCGTTGAGCACAGGATTTGACCCGCCGGGCGGAATTGCGGGGAAGAAGTTCGCCCGTGTGAGACTTATGGTTGCGCTTTCTTTTTATATCGTTTGCTTTCGTTTGTCCAACAGAAAAAGCTTGAGGATGCCGCGACGATTAGTGTGACCACCTCGCGAATACGAGCGATTCGCATTTCAGTACTGAGTTTTTCTCTCTTTTTAGCCGGAAACATCGGGTGAGGGCAGTGACGCAGATCGGGCGCCTTTAAGACGTGGCGCAAACCACACAACGATCCTGTACAGAAAAAGAACGCCGAGAATGACCGCATACTGCAAAGGTTTGCGCAGATCGGCCTTTACGAGCCAGATATAGTGAATTACACCTGCGATGGCCGAAATATAGATCAGCCGATGCAGGCGTTGCCAGTTCTTGCCGCCCAGGCGCCTGATCCATCCTGCTGTCGATGTCAAAGCCAATGGGATAAGCAATAGAAAACCCAGCATTCCTGCGGTTATGAATCGCCTCTTGACAACGTCTGCGACCATCTCATGCCAGTCGAAAAATTTATCCAGCCAAAGCCACGTCATGAAATGCAGAGAGGCATAGAAAAACGCGTACAGACCGAACATCCTGCGGAAACGAATCAAAGACGGTACGCCCAAAAGCTTTCGCAGCGGCGTGATGCTCAGCGTGGTCAGAAGGAAACGCATCGTCCAGTCGCCGGTCGAGTGCGTGATCACTTCAATCGGATTTGCGCCCAGGTTTCGGTGCAAACCCTGCCATGCGAGCAGGCCCAGCGGTGCCACACACACCAGGAACACCGGGATTTTTATCCATCGAATCATTCAACTTAAGAGTGTTGCGGTCGAAAAGTAATACGCAAGCTGTGAGGCTTCTTGTGACGTGGCAGGCGATTTTTGCAGCCAGCACGTCTGACACAACGGTTTAGAAATTCTTCTTCAAGTCCATTCCGGAATAGAGGCCTGCGACTTGATCATACCCGTTGAACATTAAGGTTGAACGCTTACTAAACTCTCCTAGCCTTCGCTCACGGGCTTGGCTCCACCTCGGATGGTCCACAGTTGGATTCACATTCGAATAAAATCCGTACTCATTCGGCGCCGACAGATTCCATGTACTTGCCGGCTGATCGTCCGTGAATCGAATCTTTACAATTCCCTTAATACTCTTAAAGCCGTACTTCCATGGCAAAACCATGCGCAGCGGGGCGCCATTCTGATTCGGCAAAACTTCTCCGTACATTCCGAAAGAAAGAAGCGCTAGTGGATGCATCGCCTCATCCATACGCAGGCCTTCAACGTAAGGCCACTTCAGCACTGAAGACTTTTGCCCCGGCATCTGTTTCGGATCGTAGATCGTCGTAAACTCCACGTACTTTGCTTTACCCAGCGGCTCCGCCCGCTTTATGAATTCGCTGAACGAATACCCAACCCACGGCACCACGATCGACCAGCCTTCTACGCACCGATGCCGATAGATA
>Ga0105245_10005517_pt1 | contig 11112 bp, 11 predicted proteins | sample KBSM54metaG_FD_81523 | JGI IMG/M metagenome (GOLD analysis project Ga0105245, IMG submission 81523) | Miscanthus rhizosphere microbial communities from Kellogg Biological Station, Michigan, USA - KBS M5-4 metaG | ecosystem: Host-associated > Plants > Roots > Rhizosphere > Soil | place...
GGCCGCAAAATTCAGCATCATCAGATGGCCTGCGTTCTTCTTGCGAACCAGTCCGCAAGTGAGCAAGGCAAACCCGGCTTGCATGAACAAGACCAGATAGCCGGTGTTCAACGTCCAGGCGAAGTTGGTGCCGATTCGGACGTGCCCGACCGCATCCGCCAGTTTCACCGCGAGAGGTTCCTTGGCCGCCTGGGCTTGGAACTCATCGAAGGCCTTTTTCTTATCCGCGTAGTCCGGAGCGGTCTTATCGGTTGGTTCAGAAACGACAAAGGCATTGCCTCCGGCGTCAACAACGTTAGTCTTATCTCCCGTGGCGATACCTGCCGGATCGGGAGTTGGAGCTGCCGGGGCAGGAGCCGCTGCGGCAGGCGCGGGAGCTGCCGCTGCGGGCGCTTCGGGTGCGGGCGCCGCCGGAGTCGCCGGCGCTTGGGCCCACGCGAACGACGCCATTAGGAGGGTCCCTACTAACCATACGATACGTCGTGTTATGTTCATGATCCTCTCGTTAGCCTCTCTCTATTAGGTTTAGAAAACCGATGACTGAGCCGCCGGAAAGCTGGCCTGCTCGTCCCCGGCGGCGACGATCACGTGGTGGCAACGCGGGGTTAATACTACCTGATCGATACTTCGCCGGCTATCACTTGGCAGGCTGGTACCGATCGAGTGATTCTCAGTCTAACGGCCATTCGATAGGGTGTCCAATTGATTATTTCAATCGGTTCCATAAGGCTATGGATCACGACCAAACGGTTGGATCGAAAGGAATATCGCCGGTTAGGAAGGCGGGGACAAAAATAAAACCGCGCGTGGCAGGTACGCCACGCGCGGTCATTAGTTGGTTGGATAGTTAGGTTGGCTATCCTCTGATGGTTTCTAGTGGGGGCCGAAGAACGCCACGATGCCGACAGTCAGGGTGTCCTGATGATCGGAAGAGCCAGTGGATCCACGCTGGAACAGGACCGGTTGCGGGATGGCGCTCCAATCGTGACGATACTCCAGGCGCGCCAGCAAACCCTTGGTCCACTTGTATTCGTAGGTCAGTGTGAACTCCTGCAGCGAGTCGCATTCTTTCCCGGTCTTGCAAACCAAGCCGGATGAACCGACTTCAAATCCGTCGCGATCCTTGAACCATTCATAGCGGGGCGTGATTGCGTTGTGGTCATTCATTTGGAGCTTGCCGGCGAAAGCCACGCCATACCACTTGGCTGTCGTCTCCAACTTGCCGGAACCGCTCTTATTCTGGCCGTAGTCGAAATTCACATAGGCGTTAAACTTATCGGCTGGCGTGAAGAGCACCGTCGTGTCATAGAGATTCCTCCAGCCAGTATTGGTGCCGGGGTTCTCGGGGCCCGTATAGTAGTTGTTCATCCAGCTGACTTTCTTGGTGGTGATGTTGCCCACGAATCCCAGCGTCTTGCCAGAGTTGACGTCTTCCACCTCGTTCCAGCCGTTCACCAGCTGGAAGCCGCCGGTGAAATGGCCTTTCGTTTCGGTCAGGCGCAAACCCATGTGGTAATAGGGAATCGCCCAAGAGAACAACAGCGAGCGAGAGTAGTTCCAATTGGCATTGCTCTCGATGACCTCGGCGCCCGCGCTGGTCACGAACTTTCCGAAATCCATCTGGAAGCCGCTATCTTTGCCCTTGGGCTTCCAGCTCACGAAGGCCTGTTCGATATTCTTGGTTCTCAGGCCATTGTTGTCGATGCCGTTGATCATGTCGAAGGCATGACCGAAGCCAAAATCGACCTGGAATCCGATCGGATCGGCAGAGTGAGACAGGCTCAATTTCGCCATGTTCAAGCTGAACTGGTTGGCGGCCGTGTTGAAGTTATAAAGACCGTTAGTTTGCGAGGCCGGGTGGTTAAAGTTGAAGTCATAGTAGCCGTCCACCAGGCCGCTGAAATCGATCCCACCTACCGACCATGGTGGGGGAGCGGGCGCTGGGGCCGCGGCTGGGGCAGGAGCCGGAGCGGGAGCGGGCGCCTGTCCGAAAACGGACGTTGCGAGCAACGCCGCCGTCACAGGACCTAAGAGACACTTCAAGCGGGTATACAATTTACGACCTCCTGAGGTTTTGGTTTACAAAGCGGACTGAGCTTTAAGTTTTAAGCCTAATGGCAGTTCGGTTAAACGTCCAATAGATTATTTTGATCCAGCCAATCCAAACGTTTCGTTTGGCCGCGTCCATCATCCGGAGCATCATATAGATACCCAAGTAGATAACCCCACTAAAAGGACGGGACCACCGGATGAAGAAAATCGAAGCCATTATCCAGCCCCATAAGCTGGATGAAGTGAAGGACGCGCTGCTCGGCATCGGAGTCGACGGGATGACCGTCTCGGAAGTGCGCGGCCATGGGCGCCAAAAGGGGCACACGGAAACCTATAGAGGCCAGGAATACAAGGTCGACTTGCTGCCAAAAGTGAAAATCGAACTAGTGGTCACTTCAGCGCGAGCGGATGAAATTGTCCGCACGCTCTCCGCTGCCGCCCGCAGCGGGAAAGTGGGCGACGGCAAAGTGTTCGTCACAGATGTGCTGGATGCAATTCGCATTCGCAACGAAGATCGGGGCGAAGCAGCGTTATAGACAGGCGACCCGCTTTCGGGTAAACGAGATCGCCTGTCCTACCTAGTTTAAATGTCGTAATAAAGCGCGAACTCGTAGGGATGCGGGCGCAAGCGAACGGCATCGGCCTCGTTCTTGCGCTTGTAGTTGATGTAGTTCTCGAGCAGCTCCTCGGTAAAGACATCGCCCTTCAGCAGAAACGCGTGATCGTCTTCGAGCGCCCCAAGAGCTTCCTCTAACGAGGCAGGCATGGATGGCACGGCCTTCATCTCCTCGGGCGAGAGATCGTAAATGTCCTTGTCCAGAGGCTCGCCCGGATCGATCTTGTTCAGTACGCCGTCGAGTCCCGCCATCACCATCGCCGCGAACGCGAGATAGGGATTCGAAGATGGATCCGGCGGCCGAAACTCGACGCGCTTGGCCTTGGGCGAGGCGGAGTACATCGGAATGCGGCACGCCGCGGAGCGATTGCGCCGGGAGTACGCCAGATTCACCGGTGCTTCATATCCCGGAACCAATCTCTTATAACTGTTGGTGGTGGGCGCGATAATAGCTGCCAACGCCCGGGCGTGCTTGAGCAGGCCGCCGATGTACCAAAGGGCCATTTGGCTTAAGCCGGCGTAGAGATCGCCAGCGAACAGAGGCTTGCCGCCCTTCCACAGGCTCTGGTGCACGTGCATGCCGCTGCCGTTGTCCCCGAAAAGAGGCTTCGGCATGAACGTCACCGTCTTGCCGTACTGGTACGCTGTATTGCGGATCACGTACTTGTACAACATCATGTTGTCGGCAGACTTCGTCAGCGTATTAAAACGCTGATCGATCTCGCACTGGCCGGCGGTGGCGACTTCGTGATGGTGACACTCGATATCGAGTCCGACCTTGCCCATGGTCTCGACCATCTCGGCGCGCAAATCCTGGTGCTGATCGGTTGGGGGCACTGGGAAATATCCTTCTTTATAGCGCGGCCGATAACCAAGGTTGTTCTCTCGGCGGCCGGAATTCCAGCGACCTTCCTCGGCATCGATGAAGTAGAAGCCGGAGTGGGTGTTTTGGTCGAAACTGACGCTGTCGAAGATAAAGAACTCCGCTTCCGCGCCGAAGAACGCGGTATCGGCGAGGCCCGAGTTCTTGACGTACAACTCAGCCTTGCGGGCGATCCAGCGTGGATCGCGATCGTAGCTCTGGCGGGTGATGGGATCGATGACGTTGCAGTTCATCACCAGGGTTTTGACTTCGAAAAAAGGATCGACGATGGCGGTGGCCGGATCGGGCACCAGGAGCATGTCGGATTCGTTGATGGCGGCCCATCCGCGGATGGAGCTACCGTCGAAGCCGAAGCCTTCCTCGAAACTCGATTCGCTCAGCTCGCCGATGGGATAGGAAACGTGCTGTTGAACGCCGGGCAGGTCGGTGAAGCGCAGGTCGAGCTGCTTGACATCGTTTTTCTTGGCAAATTCCAGGGCCTCTTTAGGAGTCATGCCCACCATGATATACAGAGTAGGACCGACATGGAGCAGATCACACTCGACTGGGGTCTTCAGCGGCGATCCTATACGGTCAGCGAATTGACCGCCGGCATGCGTTCGATGCTGTCGGCCGAGTTCGCCGATATCTGGGTGGCGGGCGAGATTTCCGGCGCGAAGCTTCCGCCCAGCGGCCACTACTACTTCACCCTGAAGGACGAATCCGCGCAGATCCGCTGCGTGTGCTACAAAATGACCGCGCGGTATCTCAAGTTCAAGCCACAGGACGGTATCGCTGTGCTGGCGCGCGGGCGCATCGATCTCTACGATGCTCGCGGTGAGCTGCAGCTGGTGGTGGAGGCGCTGGAGCCGCAGGGGTACGGAGCGCTGCAACTGGCGTTCGAGCAATTGAAGCGGAAACTGGCCGCGGAAGGACTGTTCGATCAGGCCCGCAAACGGGCGCTGCCGCCGCTGCCGGAGCGCATCGGGATCGTGACGTCCCCGTCGGGTGCGGTGATCCGCGACATGATTCACATCCTGGAGAGGCGCTGCCCGGGTCGTCACATCCGCCTCTATCCGGCCCAAGTGCAAGGCGAAGGAGCGGCCGAGCAGATCGCGGCCGGCATCGAATACTTCGCGCAATCCGGCTGGCCGGAAGTGCTGATTGTGGCTCGTGGGGGCGGCTCGCTCGAAGACTTGTGGGCGTTCAACGAGGAGCGTGTGGCGCGTGCCATTGCGGCGTCTCCCGTTCCCGTGATCTCCGCCGTCGGGCATGAGACCGATTTCACTATCGCCGATTTCGTCGCGGATCTACGTGCGCCCACGCCCTCGGCGGCCGCGGAACTGGTGGCGTCCACGCGTCAGAGCCTGCTGGAAGGATTGTCAGGGGCGGAAGGCCGCTTGCGTCAGGCGGCTCGTTTGACGTTGGCTCTGCGAGCTCGACAATTTCATCGCTTGGAGATCGATCCGGCGCGTCTGCACCGGGCACTTGGACGAAAAGCTCAACGGATCGATGAGCTGGAGTACGCGTTGCGCGACGGCGTTCGGATCGCGCTTGCGCAACGAGGGCGCGCGCTAGATGCAGTTGCAACAAGATTGGTGCAGCGCGATGTCCGGCTGCAATTCGCGGCTTCCCGGCGACGCCTGGAAGGGTGTGATGCGGCGGTGAACCAGGCCATCCGGCTGTGGCTGAGCGGAGCGCGTGGTTCGCTCATGCCGCTTACAGCGCACTTGACCCAACTAAGCCCTCTGAAGATTCTCGACCGCGGGTACGCGATCGTCCAGCGCGATGGAAAGATCGTTAAATCTCCGGCGGATGCGCCGGTGGGATCGGATGTGCGCGTGAGGCTCAGTGTCGGAGAGCTAAGCGCTAAAATCACGGCCGCGAATGAACGCGAATGAACGCGAATTAACGGTCCGTACGACGGCTTCCGCCAGGCAGTAACGCCCGCGTTGTCCTTGAGACAGTTGTTGCGGCGTAATGATCGGCAGGTACGGCGGTCAGCGTGAAAGCAAAATGTGGGGAGTGAAAGAGATCATCAACTCCTCGGAAGGTGTGTCCAATAGAGAAAGGTCGGGGACACCCTTGTCGGTTTCTGAATCCGCAGAGCTTCCGTCGAGGACATTCGTTTGCCCGTCACGCAAGCGGATGTTCACTGTCCTCTGGCGTTGCACGAGAATCGGTTCGGACCGGCCATCCTGTAAGACGTACTGCATCTCGCGTCGAAAGACGAGTTGAACATGCAGCACCAATTCTTCCTTGTTTTGCATCTCCGGCGTCATTTCTATGGAGATGGTCGGTCGGGCGGTAGCCGACGCTCTGCCGAGTTCTAGCTGCCCCTTGTTGCCGTCGGAGATGTGGAACTGCGACCGGCTTAAGACCTGAGCTTTTGAATCGGTCACGAGTGCGCTAAATAATCCAGCGCGGTCCGCGGTGGATACGCTTAGGCTTTGCTTGTATCCTGTGTCGACCTGTATCACCACCATGTCTATGGCTACTTCTACTTTGGGCTGCGCCTTCAACACAGTGCCGACGAACAGGACGACCGGAAAGACGAAGTATCTTGAGGAATTCATTGTTGCAACTCGCTCTGGCATTGCTGACGTTACTGTCGCTCTCCGCGTGCAGCCGAAAATTAGACGTCGATGGCACTGGATGACCGCCAACACCAGTACTCAACGGGGGAGGCAGCCGAACATCAGGATCTATGCTTGTGCCCGCCGGTCTTGCATCGGACGCGGCGATGCGCTAACGCGCGGGCACGACAGCTTCCGCCAGGCAGTAGCCGCCGCGTTGCGATTGGGCCTGCTGCTGGGGCGGAGGAACCTCAATGTAGGGCGTTCCGTCGCTGCGAGTCAGGTAACGCTGCATCGATTCCTCACCGCCTACCGGGAGAAGTGCGTGCAGCACTAAACCTAGCTTGGCGAGAAACTCGCGCTCACCGGTATCCGGCAGGCCGAAAATCCACGGCTCGCCGGCTGTGAGTCTTCGTATTCTTTCAAACGCCTTTTGCGCAGCCTCGGGGAACTTGCTCAGATCCGCCGTCGCCATAAATTGGATCAGCCTCGCGCCCACGAAATCGAAAATGATGGTGCTGCCCGGAGCCTGCGCTGCTACCCAGCGCAAAGTTTCTTCGACCGCTGCTTCGGGAAGGTACATGGTGACGCCTTCCCAAATGAAAAACGTCTTCTTGCTGGGGTCGTAGCCCGCCGCGGGCAGAACATCGCCAAGCTTGTCATGCCGAAAATCGACGGCAACGTATGTCAGGTTAGACGGGACCGCAATGCCGGCCTCTCTCACGCGGCGTTTCTTATATTCTTGCGTGGACGGCTGATCGACTTCGAAGACCCGTACGTTCTTGAGGAGCTCCGTGAGCCTGTATGCCCGCGTGTCGAATCCCGCTCCGAGAATTACCACCTGCGACACGCCGTCGCGAATCGCGTGATCGAGCCGTTCCTCAATGAATCGCGTGCGGATGATCATCATGATCGCGGAGCTAAGCGCTTCGATATTCTTGCGAGCTTCCGCGAAATCCAGTTCCAGAGCCTGCACTACGGCCTGTTCCTTGACCATGGCGCGCTCTTCGGGGCCCAGTAAGCGCTCCGCCAGATAGTCCGGATTGCGAATGGATTCGTCGGGCTCGCGCGCGCCTAGCGCTCGTCCGGCGGCTACGTACAAACAGGTTTTAGACGGGAGATCGTTACTACTCAAGGCGGTAATTGGGAGCTTCTTTAGTGATGATCACGTCGTGCACGTGACTCTCGCGCAAGCCGGCCGACGTAACGCGGACAAACTGGGCTCGTTCGCGCAATTCCTGAATCGTGCCGCAGCCGCAATAGCCCATCCCAGCTCGCAACCCGCCTACCAGTTGATATACGAGGTCGGACAAAAGGCCCTTATACGGCACCCGACCTTCGATACCTTCGGGAACCAGCTTGCCGCCTGCCGTTCCGTCTTGCGCGTATCGATCCGAAGAGCCTTGGCTCATCGCGCTCATCGATCCCATGCCGCGATAGCTCTTGAAGGTGCGGCCTTGATAGAGAATCGTCTCGCCGGGACTCTCTTCGGTGCCGGCCAGCAGACTGCCGATCATCACGCAATCCGCGCCCGCCGCGATGGCCTTGGTGATATCGCCGGAAAACTTGATGCCGCCGTCGGCGATCAATGGTACGCCGCTGCCCTGCGTCGCTTTCGAACACTCGGCGATCGCGGTGATCTGCGGAACACCCGCGCCGCTAACCACTCGCGTGGTGCAAATCGATCCCGGCCCGATCCCGACTTTGATTCCGTCCGCGCCCAAGGCAATCAGGTCGCACGCGCCTTGTTTGGTCGCGACATTGCCGGCGATCAGTTGGACCTCGGGTAGCACGCGCTTCAGCGTGGCCACCACTTCGAGCACGCGTTCGCTATGGCCGTGCGCTGAATCCACCGCTAGCACGTCCACTTTTTTCCGGACCAGTTCTTGCGCGCGTTCCAGAAAATCACCCGACGTCCCGAGCGCCGCGCCGACTCGCAAACGTCCCTGCGCATCTTTCGCCGCGTTGGGATATTTGAGTTTCTTCTGAATGTCCTTGACAGTGATCAGGCCCTTCAAGTAATAGTGCTCGTCGACCACCAGCAGCTTTTCCACTCGATGCTGGTGCAGAATGGCCTCGGCTTCTTCAAGCGTAGTGCCGACGCCCACTGTGATGAGGTTTTCCTTGGTCATCACGCTGGAAATGGGAACATCGGTGCGCGTCTCGAATCGCAGGTCGCGATTGGTGAGAATGCCCACCAGCTTGCCGTTCTTGGTCACCGGAACGCCGGAGATGCGGTAGCGCTTCATCACTTCGAGCGCATCGCCGATTCTCTGCTCGGGATCTACGGTAACCGGGTCGACGATCATGCCGCTTTCCGAGCGTTTCACGCGATCCACTTCCTCGGATTGGCGGTCAATCGACATGTTGCGATGGATCAGCCCAAGCCCGCCCTGCTGCGCCAGGGCGATCGCCAGGTGCGATTCGGTGACGGTGTCCATGGCCGAGCTGACGATGGGAATGTTGAGGCCGATCTTGCGAGTAATCCAGGTGCGAGTGTCGGTTTCCGCGGGGACGACGGCGCTGCGCGCGGGAAGCAGGAGAACGTCGTCGAATGTAAGCCCTTCAGGGATGGTTTCCGGAATCATCAGGGTGTACTTCTGATGATACAGCACACCCACTCGCTCTATTTCTTCGTGACAGGAAGAATCCAGGGTTCGCCCGGATTCTTATGCCGGATGAAATGAAGAACGAGAGCGACGACGCAGCCTAACAACAGGGAGCCAGGAAGGAAATACCATAGCTCGGGAAGGCCGAGGAGAATTATCAATACGGAGGCAACGGCGGCCAGCGCGCCCCCAAGGCCGCTACCCATCGGTATCTTCGAGACGTTGATTTGCGGAGTCTCCGTTTCATCCGTCATAATTTCCCCTTGCCTAGGCCTACCAGGTTTTGCTGAATAACGACTCCCCTACTCCGGCAGCGGCCATCGCGATGGTCAAAATGACCAGGCTTTTCGCCAAGAGAACCAAGAGTCTGAGCGTAGTCACGATCGCCTCCTACTGGTTCTTGGCCAGCGACGTAGTAGCCAACATGCCGCCTAGACCCATGGTGTCGACCGCGGACGAAGGCACGATCACCATAGCGCCCTTCTCCTTGATCGCTTCATACAACATGTTCATGGCGCGCAGGTGCAGAGCCACGGGATTATCACGATAGACTTCGGCCGCCTGGGCGAAGCTCGCGGAGATTTGCGTTTCCGCCTCACCCAGGATGATGCGGGCGTGGCGCTCACGGTCGGCCTGCGCCTCGCGTGACATGGCGTCCTGAAGGCCTTGGGGAATCTGCACGTCGCGGATCTCGACGGATTGCACGGTGATCCCCCAGGGATTCGTCTTCTCATCCAAGAGCCGTTGCAGCTCTTTGCCCAGCGTTTCCCTCTCCGATAACATCTGTGCCAGGTTGTGACGGCCAATCGATTCCCGCAGAGCCGTTTGTGCGCTCAACGTGATGGCTTCGACGTAGCTGGATACTTCGAGGATCGATTTCTCGGCGTTCCACACCACCCAGAAGATAATCGCGTCGACGTTCACCGGCACTGTATCGCGCGTCAGCGTTGATTCCGCCGAGACGTTGCTAACCCTGATCCGCTGGTCCACATAAGGGCTGAGAGTATCGACCACAGGGATCAGCCAGAAGACGCCAGGACCCTGCAGATGTTTGAATTTCCCGAAGCGCAGGACCGCCACCTTCTCCCACTGACGAACCACCTTGATCGAAAACAGAAAGTAGAGTCCGATCAAGACGCCGGCGATCGCCGGGATCGGATTGTGTGCTGCTGCCGCGGTGACCACTCCCGCCACCAAGAAAACCGCGAACAGAGCTCTGCCCGGACCGCTCTGCTGTTCCACCAAAGATGGGTAGTTCATTTGGTCCTCTTTTCCGGTTCCGGTAGCTGTTCCCGTAACCTGTCCAACAATTCCTTCACCGTAAATCCACCGGCGCCCGCGCGCGCCACGAACTCGCTCACCAGTTGAGCCAGTTGCCGATCATGCTCCGCGTCGTCGTGCGTGATCTTGCGGTCTGAAATGAAGGTCCCTGTGCCCTGCTGTGTATCCAGGACGCCGCGGATTTCGAGTTCGCGATACGCGCGCAGCACCGTGTTGGGATTGATCTCCAGATCCACAGCGACTTGGCGGACGGTAGGGATCTGGTCGCCGCTGGCAAGGGTACCGGAGGCGATTCCGGCCTGCACCTGGTCGATGAGCTGGCGGTAGACCGGCACGCCACTGCGCGCGTCCAGCCGGAAGGTAAAAGTCGCCGCCCTAGTCATCTTGATTTCTAGTGTACTAGTTGACTAATACACTGTCAAGAGGAAAACTGGGGGGAAAGTCGGCGTATTTGCTAGACTGAAGCTTCCCTTATGCAGATCGCCGCAACACAACTCCGCCCGGGCATGGTGGTGAAGTTCAATAACGACCTGTTCTCGGTCTTCAAGATGGAACATCGAACGCCGGGCAACCTGCGCGGCTTCGTCCAGGTGAAGATGCGCAACTTCAAGTCCGGCACCATGATCGAGCATCGGTTCTCGTCCGAAGATAAGGTGGAAAAGGCCTCGCTCGATGAGCAGGAGATGGAGTATTTGTACGACGACGGCGAGTACTACTATTTCATGAACACCGAAAGCTTCGAGCAGATGCACCTGGTGAAGGACCTGCTCGGGGACGCGACCGATTATCTGACTCCGAACCTGAAGGTCCACGTCGAGTTTTACGAAGGCAAGCCCGTCAGCGTAGAGTTGCCGCCAACTGTCGACCTCACCGTGGCCGAAACGGAACCCGGAATTAAAGGTGCGTCCGTCTCGAACGTGACCAAAGCCGCGAAGATGGAGACCGGTCTGGTGGTCCAGGTGCCGCCGTTCATCAACGAAGGCGAGAAGGTCCGCGTTTCCACGTCGGACGCTTCTTACCAAGCTCGAGCTTAGTTAAATCACACGCCGCGGATCGCGACGACAGTGATGTCGTCCGTTTTGGACGCGCCACTGAACTGGGAGACGGCATCTACTA
>Ga0105245_10005518_pt1 | contig 11108 bp, 13 predicted proteins | sample KBSM54metaG_FD_81523 | JGI IMG/M metagenome (GOLD analysis project Ga0105245, IMG submission 81523) | Miscanthus rhizosphere microbial communities from Kellogg Biological Station, Michigan, USA - KBS M5-4 metaG | ecosystem: Host-associated > Plants > Roots > Rhizosphere > Soil | place...
AGGCGCGCGATCTCGGGAGGCAGCGACACGCCGGGGTTGACCAGAGACTGGAACTCGTCGACGAGCTCGAGCGCCTCCACCCGTACCGCGCCGATCTCGCAAATTCGGCTCTCCGTCGCCGAGAGCCCGGTCGTCTCGAGGTCGAAGACGACGAAGGACGCGTCCTCGAGGAGTGGGTCTTCGCCAGCCGTCGCGAGGGCAACCGTCGACCCCGAGCACGCGACGCGGCTGTCCCCCGCCGTGACCTCCTCGAGCAGCGAGAGCGCGAGCCCCTGGGAGACGGACGGTGTCGCGAACAGCGCCCGCGCGGCCTCCACCGCCGGCAGCGGCCCGCGCTCCTCGAGGAGCTCCACGAGCCGGTCGAGCGAGTCGAGCGCGAGCTGCACCCCTCAGATCAAAGCGAACATACGTTCGCTTTGCAACCCTCGGCCGCTTGAGGGGCGTGGCAGAGTGGCAGCCGTGACGAAGACCCTGTACTACACGGGAACGACCCTCGACGGGTACATCGCGGACGAGAACAACTCTCTCGACTGGCTCTTCGAGGTCGATCGCGCGGAAGACGACCAGTCGTTCACACAGTTCTTCGCGACCGTGGGGGCGATGGCAATGGGTGCCACGACCTATGAGTGGGTGCTCGGCCACGAGGATCTGCTCGACCACCCCGAGAAGTGGCGCGCGTTCTACGGGGAGACGCCCTGCTGGGTCTTCTCCCACAGGACGCTGCCGGCGATTCCGGACGCTGACATTCGCTTTGTCGAGGGCAATGTCGTGCCGGTCCACCGGGCGATGGCGCAAGCGGCCGGCGACAAGAACATCTGGCTGGTCGGCGGCGGCGACCTCGTCGGTCAATTCGCCGACTGCAGTCTGCTGGACGAGGTCATGGTCGGAATCGCGCCCGTGACCCTCGGGGCCGGAGCTCCGCTGCTTCCCCGTCGGCTGACCGCCTCCGACCTGGAGCTCGTCGATGTCGCCCGCGACAAGCAGTTCGCGCGGCTCACGTACCGACTGCGCAAATAGGACTCGAAGCGGACGACGGGGATCGAACCCGCGACCCTCAGCTTGGGAAGCTGATGCTCTACCAACTGAGCTACGTCCGCGCGCCTCGATTCTAGCCCAGCCGAAAGAACCGCCTACGCGGCCGATCGCACCTCCGCAGCGACGCGGGTGATGGCGTCCAGGAGCACGTCCGGCCGGTCGTGCATGACGTGATGGCCGCTGCCCTCCGCGAAGACCGACTCCCGCCGAGGCGAGCCGGCGACGAACTCCTCGTGCGCCCGCCTGAACGCTTCGACCTCTTCCGGCGAGTCGACCCACGTTCGTTCGGCGACGATGTCGATGGTCGGAATGTCGACGGGGATGTCGACGCCGCGAAGCCTTTCGACCGTCGCCGGGTACGCCTCCATCAGCGGGATCATCACGCGCGCCAGCTCCGGCGCCGCCTCTTCGAGAGCGGGGTACTGCGGCCTGTAGGTCGCGAGCATCTTCTCGAGCTGCGCCTCGTCCATGAAGCTCGCGAGGTTCGCGTCGACGAGGACGACGCCGGCGATGCGCTCGTCGGCAGCGGCCACGAGCGCCGCGACGAAACCGCCGTAGGAATGAGCCACCAGCACGACGGGCGCAGCGATGCCGTGACGGTCGAGCTCCTGTCGCAGGGCATCCGCCTCGTCGTCGATCCGGTACGGCGGCTCAGTCGCAGCGCTCCGGCCCAGACCCGCGCGGTCGTAGACGAACGTGCGCACCGCCAGTCGCCGCCGCACTTCCGGCTCGAGGTCGGCCCAGACCGACGAGTCCTCGCCGCCTCCGGCTTCGAAGACGACCGTGGGCGACCCCTCGCCGCGAATCTCGGACCAGAGCATGGGCCATCCTCGCACGGCCGAAAGAGCGACTTTCGCGCAGGCCGGGTCCATGGCACCCTCGCTGCATGCGGCGCGCTGCGGTCGTGCTCGGCGTCTTCCTCCTCTGCTGCGCGGCCGCGTGCAGCCTCCGGCGGCAGGTCGCGCCGCCCTCTCCCTACTGCCGCGCCGGTAATCCGCTGGCCGGCATCTACCACTCGCAGCGCCTCGTCGTGAAGAGTCCCTGCCGGGCCGCGATCGGCACCGTGCACGAGGTCAAGTTCGAGGAGTACGACGGGGACGTCCACATCGACCTCCGCCTCGACCCGGCTTACGAGAAGCTCCTCTCGGACGGCAACGGCCGCGTCGGCGGGAACCTGATCGTCGAGATCATCCCGCAGGACCGCGCGCGCGTCGCCGTCCCCGCGGTGGGCTCGCGGATCGAGGTGGTCGGCCCCTGGGTCGACGACACCGAGCACGGCTGGAACGAGATCCATCCTGCCTGGTGGATCAGCGCCGGCGCGATTGAGCCGGCGACGCCGACGGAACTCCGGGCGGTCCGCCTGCTCCTCCAGACCGGCGGCGCTGAGGGATAATCGCGCCAGCGAACCAAGGGGGAACCGATGGGAACCGAGCTCCACGAGACCGCGAAGGCGCTCGTCGCCGAGGGCAAAGGCATCCTCGCCGCCGACGAGAGCGACCGCACGATCAAGAAGCGCTTCGACTCGATCGGCGTCGAGTCGACCGAGGACAACCGGCGCGCCTACCGCGAGCTCCTCTTCACCGCCGACGGCGCCGAGGAGTACATCAGCGGCGTGATCCTGTTCGACGAGACGATTCGCCAGAGCTCCTCCGACGGGACGCCGTTCCCGAAGCTGCTCGCCGACCGCGGGATCATCCCGGGGATCAAGGTCGACAAGGGCACGAAGCCGCTCGCGCTGGCCTCGGACGAGACGATCACCGAAGGCCTCGACGGGCTGCGAGAGCGCCTCCAGGAGTACTACGAGTTCGGCGCGCGGTTCACCAAGTGGCGCGCCACCTATTCGGTCGGCGACGGGGTTCCGAGCGAGTACGCCGTCTGGACGAACGCGCACGCCCTTGCCCGCTATGCGGCGCTCTCCCAGGAGGCCGGACTCGTCCCGATCGTCGAGCCGGAGGTGCTGATGGACGGCACGCACTCGATCGCGGGCGCCGCGAGCGCGACCGGCCGCGCGCTGCAGGCGGTCTACACGGAGCTGCATGACCAGCGCGTCGACCTCTACGGCACCCTGCTCAAGCCGAACATGGTGCTGAGTGGCTACGAGGCCTCCGACCGGGCGGGGATCGAGGAGGTCGCCGAGGCGACGCTCGACGTTCTCTCTCGCCACGTCCCCGCCGCGGTTCCGGGAATCGTCTTCCTCTCGGGCGGCCAGACCGACGAAGACGCGACCGCGCACCTGAACGCGATGAACGCCCGCGGCCCGCATCCGTGGGAGCTGTCGTTCTCGTACGGCCGCGCGCTGCAGGCACCGGCGCTCAAGGCCTGGGGCGGCGATCCCACGAAGGCCGAGGACGCGCAGAAGGCGTTCTACCGCCGAGCCAAGTTCAACGGCGCCGCCCGCACCGGCTCCTACGCGCCGGAGATGGAGACCGCCGCCGCTTGAGCATCGCAATGCTTGCGTACACATTCGGTACGGGGCTTGCCGGCATCGCGCTCATCGCGTGGATCGTCGTCTGGCTGATCGTCGCCGTCAGAGTCGTCCGCCGCAACGATCTCGGAGTCGGCGGCAAGGTGTTCTGGCTCGTCTTCATCCTTGTCGTCCCACTCCTCGGACTGCTCATCTACGTGCTGTGGGACGCGTCTAGGCCGGCTCGAAACTGAAAGACGCAAGGCGAGCGGTCCACGCTGGCGCAGCCCGGCTTCCCGCCGCCGACTACGGCCGATATATGCGGCCCGAGAAGCGCTCGAGCTTCTCGAACGCGTGGGTCGCCTCGATCCGGCGGACGGTGCCTGAACGTGAGCGCATCACGATCGAGTCGGTGATCGCGCCCTCGGGCGTGTAGCGGACGCCGCGCAGTAAGGCGCCGGTCGTGACTCCGGTCGCCGCGACGAAGACGTCGTCGCCGGAGACGAGGTCGTCGGTCGTGAGCACGCGGTCGAGGTCGAAGCCGGCCTCGACGAGCTGCCCGCGCTCCTCGTCGTTCCGCGGCCAGAGCTTGCCTTGAACGCCGCCGCCGACGCACTTGAGCGCTGCGGCCGCGATCACGCCCTCGGGAGTCCCGCCCACTCCCATCAGCAGATCGACGCCGGTCGCCGGTTGCGCGGCGGCTATGGCCGGCGCGACGTCGCCGTCCGGGATCAACAGCACCTTGGCGCCGATCTCGCGCAGCTCGGCGATCAGCCCCTCGTGGCGGTCGCGCTCGAGGACGACGACCGTCACCTCGGTCGGCTTCTTCCCCTTCGCCCGGGCGACCGCCTCGATGTTCTCGCGCGCAGGCGCGTCGATGTCGACCTTGTCGATCGCCTCGGGGCCGCACGCGATCTTGTCCATGTAGACCGCCGCGCCGGGAAAGAACATCGTTCCGCGCTCGGCGAGCGCGATCACGGCGATCGCGTTCGGCTGGCCCTTGGCGGTCAGGCGGGTGCCCTCGAGCGGGTCGACCGCCACGTCGACCTCGGGGCCGTGGCCGCTGCCGACCTCCTCGCCGTTGTAGAGCATCGGCGCCTCGTCCTTCTCGCCCTCGCCGATCACGACGACACCGGTCATCTCGACGGTGTCGAGGACGGCGCGCATGCCGTCGACCGCGGCCTGGTCGGCGGATTCCTTCTCGCCGCGGCCGATCCAGCGGCCGGCGCCCATCGCGGCGGCCTCCGTCACGCGCACGAGCTCGAGCGCGAGGTTTCGATCCGGCGCGTTCGCCGCAGGCTCGGCGACCGAGGCTTCGGGCCTGGCCATCGCGCCCGATCCTACATTCGGTCGGGCGCTTCCACCCCGATCAGGTCGAGGCAGCGCGCGATCACGGCCTGTGTCGCGGTGCAGAGGCCGAGGCGGAACGCCTGCGTGTCGCTGTCGAGCACACGGTGGTGGTGGTAGAAGCGGTGGAAGTCGTCGGCGACCCGGATCGCGTAGTTCGGCACGCCCTGAGGGCCGCGGCGCTCGGTCGCCTCGCGCACGACGTCGGGGAGCTCGGCGAGCCGCTTGATCAGATCGCGCTCCTCGGGCGCGACTTCGGCAGGCGCCGTGGCCGACACCTCGGCATCCCCCGCGTTGCGGCGGATGCCGGCGATCCGGGCGTGCGCGTACTGGACGTAGTAGACCGGGTTCTTCTCCGTACGCTCGGCGGCGAGGTCGATGTCGATCTCGATCGTCTGGTCGGGACCGCGGTTGGCTAGGTACCAGCGGGCCGCGTCGACCCCGATCTCGTCGAGCAGCTCGTCGAGGAAGACGACGTCTCCACGGCGTTTGGACATCTTCGCCTGCTGCCCGCGTTTGGTCAGATGCACCAGCTGGTAGAGCAGGACCTCGATCCGGTCGGTGTCGTAGCCGAGCATGCGCGCCACGGCCGCGTACCAGTTGCGTGTGCCGTGGTGGTCGGCCCCGAGCACGTATATCGCCCGGTCGAACCCTCGCTCGAGCTTGTCGGCGAGGTAGACCACATCGGCGGCGCGATAGGTGGGCGTGCCGCCTTTCTCCGGCGAGCGGATCAGCACGCGGTCGTCGTCGTCGCCGTACGCGGAGGAGCGCGCCCAGGTCGCCCCGTCCTTCTGGTACGTGTCCAGCCTGGGCATGAACTCGCCGAGCCGCCCCTCGAGCTCGCTCTGCAGCGCCCACTTGTCGAAATGGATGCGGAACCGGTCGAGCGTCGCCTCGATTTGCGCGAGCATCTTCGGCACAGGATCGTCCTCCGCCGCGGCGAGCTCGGCGACGTACTCGCCGCGGTAGCCGTTCTCCGGTGGCTCCTCCCCACGCCGGATCGCCTCGACCGACTCGCGGAAGAGCTCCATCTGCGTGCCGGAGTCGTTGTAGTAGTACTCGCGCTCGACTTCGTGGCCTGCGAACTCCAGCAGCCGGGCGACGCAGTCGCCGATCGTCCCGTTGCGCGCCGCCGATACGACGATCGGCCCGGTCGGGTTCGCGGAGACCATCTCGACCTGGACGCGCTCGCGCGATTTGGCCCAGCCGGCGCCGTAGTCGGCCCCCGCTTCCAGCATTTCCGCCAATGCCCGGCCATACCAAGCCGGCGCCAGCCACAGGTTCACGAAGCCTGGGCCCGCAACCTCGGCGCGCTCGACCTCGTCCAGCTCTGCGGCGGACGCCGCCAGCTCCTCCCCGAGCTCACGCGGCGGGCGCTTGCGCGTCGGCGCCAGTTGCAGCGCGGCGTTCGTCGCGTAGTCGCCGTGAGCCGGATCGTGCGGACGCTCGAGCTCCACGGACGCGCCCGCGAGGTCCGACAGCCGTGCCTCCAGCCGGCCGAGAGTGTCAGGCAACGGCTTCTTGGGAGCCGAACAGCTCTTCGAGCAGCCGCAGCTCCTCCGGAGTTCCCGCCGCTATCAGGACGTCACCGGGCTCGAAGACGGCATCCGCGGTCGGCGTCGCGTCGAAAGTGCCGTCGCGCTTGCGCAGTCCGACGATCAAAGCGCCTGTCTCGCCGCGAACGCGCACGTCGCGGAGCGACTTCCCGGCCGGCGTCGAGCCCTCCATGACCTTGATCTCCTCGAACAGGAGCTCCGGGCCGGCGCCCGAGGTGACGATGTCGAGGAACGCCGCTACCTGCGGGCGCAGGACGAGGTTGGCCATCTCCTTGCCCGCGGTGGCGTAGGGCTGAACGACCCGGTCTGCCCCCGCCAGAAGGAGCTTGCGTGCCGCGTCCTCGTCGGAGGCCCGGGCGACGATCAGGAGATCGGGCCGCACCGAACGCGCGGAGAGCGTGATGTAGAGGTTGTCCGCGTCGGAGTCGGAGGACGCGATCAGGCCGCGGGCGCGCTCGAGCCCGGCCGCGCGCAAATCCTCGTCCTCGGCGCCGCTTCCCTCGATGAAGAGAATGCTCTGCTCGCGCGCGTGCTCGATCGCGTCCTTGCTGAAGTCGAGCACGACGAACGGGACGCCCGAGTGTTGGAACTCGAAGGCGGCGCGCCGACCAACACGGCCGTAGCCGCAGATGAGGTAGTGCTCGCTCAGCCGTTCGATTTTCCGCCGCCTCCTTCGCTCTGCCAGCGCGCCCGTGAAGACTCCACCGGCGATGCCCTCGACGAGAATCGTCGCGACGTAGGCAAAGATAGTCAGCCCGGCGAGCACGAGCACGATCGAGATCAGCCTGGCCCCGTTCGTGCTCGGCACCGTGTCGAGGCCGGCGAGCGACGTCGTCACCACCGTGCGGTAGAGCGATTGCAACCAGCTTTCGTGCAGCGTGCGGTGGAAGCCGATCGTTCCCGCCACGAGCACCAGCATCAGCCCCGCCAACGCGTAGACGACCCTGCGCGGGGTGAACGAATCTCTCACGGGAGTAGTATCCCGACCCGTGGAAGGCGAAGGCGAAGAGCGCCAGCTCAACATCCATCTCGATCCCGAGAACCTGGCCGGGGTCTACGCGAACTTCGCCAACATCAGCTTCTCCGACTACGAGTTCACGATCACGTTCGCGCGGATCGACCACGAGGTCGAAGAAGGCGACGTCCCCGGTGTGGTCGTCTCTCGGGTGAACATGTCGACGCGCTTCATGCGCGAGCTGCTCGACGCGATGAACGACTCGTGGTCGAAGTGGTCGTCGCGCGAGGGAATCCGCAACCTCCCCGAGACGTCCGAGGGCGACTCGAACTAGTGCGCTTCCTGGAGGTGCGCCTGGGGGCTCCGGCGCATCTGCTCTCGGAGCTTCGCGACTTCTACGCGCGCTTCGAGACCGGGGAGACGAAGCTGGAGTTCACGGAGGCGGACGGCGGGCCGTTCTACCACTTCGCCTTCCTCGTGCCGCCTGAGCGCTTCGGCGACGTGCTCGAGGCGACGCCCTCGCCGCTGCCGGACCGCGAGACGGGCGAAGTCATCTTCGACTTCGACTCGTGGGACGCGAAGGCGTTCTACTTCCACGACCCGGCCGGAAACATCGTCGAGGTGATCGCGCACGAGGGAATCGACGAGCACGGGCTCTCGGAGCTCGGGCTCGTGGGCGATCCGAACGAGCTGGCGTCGCCGCTGCTCGAGCACGGCCTCGAGCTGTGGGACGGAACCCTGGACCAGCCCGGCCGCCTTGCGTTCATCGGCGAGCGCGGCCGGACACTGATCCTCTCGCCCGAGGGCCGCGGCTGGCTGCCGACCGGCCGGCCCGCGGAGCCGCATCCGGTCGAGGCCGTGATCTCGGGACCGCCGCCGGGACGCGTCGAGCTCGCGAACGGGCTCTACGTCATCGAGAGTGCGTAGCGGCCCAGGCGCGGGCCATCGCAATGCGCTGCGCGAGGGTCGGATGGTTGTCGATCCAGATGTACGACCAGACGGGCGGGTCGGGCTGCTGGAGGTCGTAGCGCGCGAAGCCGCGGAAAAGCTTGATCGCCGAGGCGGGGTCACGTGTGGCCTGCAGCGCCCGCCAGTCGGCCTCGGCCTCGTAACGGCGCGAGACGGCGTTCTCGAACGGCGTCACGGCGAGCTGGAAGAGCGTGATCACGAGCAGGGCGAAAGGGACGACCTCCGGCCGGCCCATTCCGCCGCGCAGCTGGGTCAGCCGAGCCAGGATCCAGAAGCTGGGGATGATGATCAGCGCGTACCAGGCGAGGCCCTTCCAGATGTGCCTCCGCGCGACGTGACCGAACTCGTGGGCGGCCACGACCCGGATCTCTCCCGGCGAATAGCGGCCATTGAGGAGCGTGTCCCAGATGACGACGCGCGCCGAGGGGCCGATTCCCACCGTCTCGGCGTTCGCCTGGGTCGTCCGCTCGCTCGCGTTCTCGACGTAGATGGGCGTGCCGCCGATCCCCTCCTTACGCTCGAGCGCGCGCACCTGCGCAGTGAGCCTGGTGTGGTGCGGCTTCCGGTCGCCAATCGTCATGAAGTACGGGAGCACCAGGATCAGGACGAACGCGACGGCCGTGAAGAGCGCGCCGGCCGGCAGCCACCACCAGCGTGGGAACCGCCCGGCGAGGAGCATCAGGATCGTCAGCACGATCGTCAGGCCCACGACCTGGCCGAGCAGTGCGGGCCACTGCTCGAACAGCCACTCGACGTAGCCCAGTTTCGCGAGCCCGTAGCGCCGGCCCCACCAGAGGGCGACAAGCCCGAACGGCAGGCTCACCCCCCACACGACGAGAGTCGTGACGGCACCCACCATGACGCCGGTTGCCACGCGCCCCAGCTCCCAGGCGGCGGCGAGCCGCGAGCCGAGGCGGGTCAGCACGACGAGCGCGGCGATTCCGACCAGCACGCTTGCGACCCAGTCCCAGCGCAGGAGCCCGTCGAAGCGGGCGCTGCGGTGCAGGGCCTCTGCACTCCAGTAGCGGTGCGGGTCGAGTCCCGAGAGGTCGAGATCGTCCGGGACGGTCGTCTGCCAGAGGAACCAGCCGGCCACGACCCAGCCCACGGCCACCGCGAATAAGGTTGAGCCCTTGGCGAGCCGGGTTGCGGTCATCTCGGACGTTCACGCTAACTGGCATGCGCTCGAGGCGGTCCTCGAGGCGATCGATGCCGAGTCGCCCGACGAGCTCTGGTGTCTCGGCGACATCGTCGGGTACGGGCCGCGGCCGAATCCGTGCTGCGCCGCGGTGCGCGAGCGGGCGGCGGTCTGTCTCGCGGGCAACCACGACCTCGGCGTGCTCGGAGAGGTCGATCTCGCCGATTTCGCGCCCGATGCGGTCGTGAGCGCCGAGTGGACTCGCGGGGCGCTCACGGCCGATTCGCGCGAGTTCCTGGCGCCACTCCGCCCGTCCGGGCGAGGCGAGCGAGTCGAGCTCTTCCACGCGAGCCCCCGCGACCCGGTCTGGGACTACGTGCTCACGGCCGACGCGGTCGAGGCTTCGTTCGAGCTGACCGAGGAGCCACTCGTCCTCGTCGGGCACAGCCACGTCCCGCTCGCGATCGTGCACCTGGACGGCGAGTTCGGCGGCGGGCACGCGCCCGAGGACACCGACGTCGATCTCGGGACGGACGCGCGGCTCCTGCTCAACCCCGGCTCGGTCGGGCAGCCGCGGGACGGCGACCCGCGGGCGTCCTGGCTCCTGCTCGACTTCGGCGCCCGCCGTGCCCAGTTTCGCCGCGTCTCCTACCCTGTCGAGCGAACCCAGGAGGAGATTCGCGAAAGGGGGTTGCCGGATGCGCTGGCCGAGCGCCTTGCTCGTGGTGTCTAGCGTCGCGCTTGCGGCCGGCTGCGGCTCATCGGACCGCGAGCAGCCGAAGGTGAAGCCGGCTCCGCGGATCCCGGCCGCGGTCGCCCAGCAGCTTGCCGTCGACGCCGACGCGGTCGCTTCGGCGCAAGGCTGCGCCGCGCGAGCACCGGCCAAGCAGCTCCTGGACGACGTGATCGCCGCCTCGCCCCGCATTCCCGCGCGCTACCAGGAGCCGCTGACGAGTGCCGCGAACGCCCTCTACGCGCGGATCCCGGCCTGCCCGCCGCCGCAGGGCCACGGCAAGGGCAAGAAGCCGGAGCACGGCAAGGGCAAGAAGCCCAAGCACGGCCACGGTCAGAAGAAGGACGATGGCCACGACGATTGACTCCAGATACCGGCTCGAGCGACCGCTCGGCCACGGCGGGATGGCGTCGGTCCACCTCGCCCGCGACACCGAGCTCGACCGGCCCGTCGCGCTGAAGCTCCTTGCGGAGAACCTGAGCGGCGACGAGAGCGTGCACCGGCGGTTCGTGCGCGAGGCGCGGCTCGCGGCACGGCTCTCGCATCCCAACGTCGTCAGCGTCTTCGACGCGGGCGAGGACGGAGAACGGCCGTACATCGTGATGGAGTACGTCGAGGGCGAGAACCTCGCCGAGCTGCTCGCGCGGCGCGGCCGCATCCCGCCCGACGAGGCCCGCGGCCTCGCGGTGCAGGCGGCGCACGGCCTGGCGCACGCGCACGCAGCCGGGCTCGTCCACCGCGACGTCAAGCCGCAGAACCTGATCCTCCGCCGCGACGGCACGCTCAAGATCGCCGACTTCGGAATCGCCCGCGCCGCCGAAGGGACGGCACTCACGCAGGCCGGCACGGTCCTCGGCACCGCGGCCTATCTCTCGCCCGAGCAGGCGCTCGGCGAAGAGGTCACGCCGGCGACGGACGTCTACTCCCTCGGTGTCGTCCTCTACGAGCTGCTCACGGGAGACACGCCGTTC
>Ga0105245_10005520_pt1 | contig 11107 bp, 11 predicted proteins | sample KBSM54metaG_FD_81523 | JGI IMG/M metagenome (GOLD analysis project Ga0105245, IMG submission 81523) | Miscanthus rhizosphere microbial communities from Kellogg Biological Station, Michigan, USA - KBS M5-4 metaG | ecosystem: Host-associated > Plants > Roots > Rhizosphere > Soil | place...
AAATTCAACTGGACGTTCGCGTGATCGCGTCGACTAACTCTCCTCTCGAGGCCGCCATACGCGAGAGCCGATTCCGCGAGGATCTCTACTACCGCCTCAACGTTTTCCCGGTTCCGTTGCCGCCGTTGCGGGATCGTCTGGAGGACATCCCGGCGCTAGTGTCCGCGTTGCTCGCCGATATGAATCGCAAGCATTCGATCAAGGTGACCGATGCCGCGCCCGCGGTCCTCGACATCCTGCGCACGCATTCCTGGCCCGGCAACGTCCGCGAACTGCGCAACGTGATCGAGCGCGCGGCGATTTTGGCGGGCGAAGGAAGCATTCGCCTGGAACATCTGCCTCCGCTATTTCAGCAGGCCGGAGGAGCGGCAGGCGGAGCGGCACGCGCCACTGCCGCTGCTGCGGCGCCATCTTCCGTCGGTGGCGGTAGCGAATTACGCATTCCGGTGGGATCCACCATCGACCATGCCGAGCGCGCCTTGATCGAGCTCACCTTGGAGCACACCAAGAACAACAAGACGCGGGCCGCGGAGATTCTCGGCATCAGCCAAAAGACTTTATTCAATAAGTTGCGCGAGTACGGCGCGCAAGACGGCTCGGGCGCAGCCTAACGGCCCATGTCTCTGCGAATCCGCCTGATCGTGTTGACCGTCGCGCTGGTCACCGTGGTCGTCCTGACTCTTTCCGGGCTGTACCTGGCCAATTTGGTGAACTCGCTTTCCGACACGGCTCTCGAACGCGCCGTGCTGGCGAGCCAACAGGTCAACGCCTATATCAACGACCGCATCAACCGAGTTTCGTCGGTAGAGCCTGCGCCCGCCGATTTTGCGCAAACCCAGACAGAATGGCGCAATATCGTCGCCAACGATGCGGATATTAAGACCATGCTATTTCGCACTATGGCGCTCTCTGCGGCGCTGCTCGAAATCAACGTCGCCGGCCAGGACAGCAACATACTCGCGTCGTCTAACCCTTCGCGGCTCGGCCAGCCGCTGGCGCAATTGGAAAATTTCGCCGATTGGCGGGGCCGGTCGCTGTACCGCCGCTTGAAGGATTTGTGGGGCCGTAAGCCGGATTTTCAGGTGGTGGTGCCGCTCGGAGTACGACAGCAATCCATTTTCACCATCCAAGTGGTCACCTCCAGCGTATTTCTGATCGATCCTGTATTGCCGCAGGTGAGCACAGTGGCGGAAATCGCCGCCGGCTCGCTCTTCGTATCGCTTCTGCTAGCCGGCCTCGCCACCAGCCAGGCTCTGCGCCCGCTCAAGCGCATCGAGGCCACCATCGACCGCATTGCCCAAGGCGACTATCACGGCGAGGAGCCGAGCAGCGGTGAACGCCGTCCGAGCGAATTTATGGCGCTCGAAAGCAAACTCAATCTACTGGGCCAGAAGTATAGTGGAGCGCGCCAGGATAACACCCTGTTGAAGCGCAGCCTGGACGACAAGATCGCCAGCATGGCCTCCCAGTTCGATGTGGCGACGCGGCTCGCCGCCATCAGCCGCATCAGCGGCGGCGTGGCCCACGAAATCAAGAACCCGCTGAACGCAATTTCTCTGCGCCTGGATCTGTTGCGCGCTCACGCGGAGGCACAGCAGGACGGGCTGATTCCGGAAATCGATATTCTCTCGAAGGAAGTCCGGCGCCTGGACCGCGTGGTGAAAACTTTTCTGGATTTTTCGCGCCCCCTGGAAGTTCGCTTCGCGGATGTTGACCTGGGAGCGTTGGCCGGAGAGGTTGCGAATTTGATGACGCCACAAGCCCGCGCCTCGGGAGTCGAGATGCATTTCGAGGCGCCCGCGGAGCCCGCCTTCATGCGCGGCGATGCGGACCTGTTGAAGCAGGCCATCCTCAATCTGGTCACCAACGCGCTGGAGGCCATGAAAAATGACGGAAAACGCGGAAGTTTGCGCCTAAAAGTGGAGCGGGCCAGCGATATCGTGGCCGTCGAAATTGCCGATAGCGGCCCGGGCATTCCTCCCGAAGTCCGCGACAAAGTTTTCCAGTTATACTTCACGACGAAGGAACGCGGGTCCGGTATCGGATTGGCCCTGACGTACCGGGCGGTTCAGTTACATAATGGTACTGTCGACTTTACGAGCGAGTTGGGCCGGGGAACTACCTTCCGCCTCCAGTTCCCTGCTCCGGTCAACCATGCTTAAGTTGCGGCTGATACCGTTCATCCTCGCGTTGTCGCTGGGCAGCACCTCGTGCTGGTTCCGCAAATCCACACCGCCCAAGGTGTTTGTACCGCCACCGCCGGCAGCCCGCCCCAGCGTGGCCACCACGCAGCCCGAATTGCCTCCGCCCCCTGACATTGATATGCCAGAGGATGCCACCGTCACAGGGGGCATCCCGGCCACTATGCCGCCCACAGAGCCCCCTCCGCGGACACCACCGCGACGCATTCCGCCTCCAGTACGGGCCACTACGCAGCCTCCGGCCCAAATCCCGCCCGACCCGCCGCCAGCGCCGCGGCTGGGCCAGATCTTCACGGCGGAGCAGTTGCGTGAATATAACCGCTTGGTGGATGAAAGCCTGGATCGTGTCAGAAGAAATTTGAGCAGAGTAGCGGGGAGGAGTCTGAACCCGGAATTGACGCAGATCGTCAGTCAGATTCAGACCTTCCAAAGACAAGCCGAGCAGGCGCGAGAGCAAGATCTGGTGACCGCAGTCAACCTGGCGAGGCGTGCAGATCTCCTCGCGCAAGATCTTATCAAGCGCCTGCCCTAATGGCCGTCGGGTCGGAGGGTCCGGCGGCCAACTCGAGGGACGCCGCAGCAGGAGCAGTTCCGCGCGGCGCCCGAACCGTTAACTTCCCTAAATCTCGGGAACGAAAACCCGAATGTCCACCTTGCGGCCCTGCGCCCGTTCTTCCCGGGTTTTCTGCTCACCATCGGCTACACCGCTACCCAACATGGTGATATTCCGCAAAGGCACCTTGTGGCTAGCCAGATACCGCGCCACGGCTGCCGCGCGCTCCTGGCTCAATTCGTCGTTATATACAGCCGAGCCGGTCTTGTCCGTGAAACCCTGGACTTCAACCACGTAGCGGCTCACACCGTCGAGCGACTGCACAACGCTATCCAACTGGGCCTTAGCCTCATCGCTCAGCGACTTCCGGTTGAAGCCAAACAGCACCGAGTCGGACTTGGTCATCTTAAACTTGCCGGCGCGCACGTCATCGCGCAGAGTGTCGACCGACTTGGCGGCCATCGTACCCTTCTCAATGCCCTGCTGGCCCTTGGCGTCCGCGGCAGCAGCGGCAGAAGCGGCAGCCGCAGCCTTGGCATCGGCGGCGGCAGCAGCAGCCTGCGCCTTTGCGTCCACATCGTTCAGGTGCTCTTTGGTACGCGACAGGTCCTTATCAACCGCGTCGATCTGGCTGGTGTTGGCGGCGATCTTGGTGTCCTGATCGGTATTCTTGGCTTCCGTGCTGGTTACCCTTTGCTCAACCGGAGCGATGCTCTTGGCAACATACTTCTTGGTCGCGCAACCGGTGCCGAGAAGACTCAAGGCGAGTCCACCGGCAATCAAAATTGAAGTTTTCATAAAGTATCCCTCTGGGCATACGATGCCCTGATATTGATGTTGTTAGAAATTACTTGCTGAGTAGCGCCCTCGTTGTGAGCCGGCTGCACATTCCGGCCATCCGAGGCGCCTAATCGGTACGAGCCATCGCACCGTCCTCTTTTGTCCCCCCCCATACAGTCGTCTATCCCGGAGCTCCGTAAATTTTTCCGGACTAGAATAGGTAAATTCTGCTGAGGGGCGCACTTAAAGCTTTGATTTCCCACGGTACTGCACTGCACGCGCAGGTAACAAGCACGCTTAGCGCCAAACTAGGGGATCGGCCTTACCGAATGTGGCGTGCCACACCAGTTCGCGGCGCTTGACGGGAGTGTAACGCACGTCATCAGACATTGCATAATGAGAGCATGTCCTTTCCGGTCCACCGCCCACGACGGCTTCGTGTGTCCGAATCGATGCGCCGCCTGGTGCGGGAAACGCACCTGGAGCCTTCGCAGCTGGTGTTGCCGCTGTTTGTGTGCCCTGGCGAAGGCGTGCGCAATGACATTTCGTCCATGCCAGGTCAGGCGCAACTCTCGATCGACTTGTTAGTGAAGGAGTGCGAGTCAGCGCACGCGCTGGGAGTGGGTGGGGTCATTCTGTTCGGGATTCCGGAGACCAAGGATGAGCAAGCGTCCGGCGCCTATGCTGACGACGGGATCACACAGCGGGCGGTGCGCGCGGTGAAGCGGGCGGTGCCAGGTCTGATTGTCATGACCGATGTCTGCAATTGCGAGTACACCAGCCACGGGCATTGCGGAAAGATCGTGGGTAATGATGTTGATAATGACGCCACGCTGGAATGGCTGGCAAAGACTGCTGTCTCGCACGCGCGGGCGGGGGCTGACATGGTCGCGCCCTCCGACATGATGGATGGGCGCGTGGCGGCGATTCGGACGGCGCTCGATGCGCAAGGTTTTCTCAATACGCCGATTTTTGCCTACGCGGCAAAATTTGCGTCGGTATTTTATGGGCCGTTCCGCGAGGCTGCGGAATCGACTCCGCAGTTTGGCGACCGGCGCAGCTATCAGATGGACCCGGCCAACGGGCGCGAAGCCCTGCTTGAGATGGAGCTCGATCTTAAAGAAGGCGCAGACCTGTTGATGGTTAAACCGGCAATGCCATATCTGGACCTGATCCGCCAGGCGCGCGACCGCTTCGACGTTCCTATTGGCGCCTACCAGGTATCGGGCGAATTCAGCATGATTCATGCTGCGGCGCGCAATGGCTGGATCGATCTGGATCGGGCGATGATGGAGTCGCTGACGTCAATTCGAAGAGCCGGGGCGGGCGTCATCCTCACGTATTTCGCGCCGGATGTGGCGCGCGCGCTGGCTTAGGCTTTGGCCCAGTAGCGTTCGCGGTATTGCAAGACCAAGTCTTTGCGTTTGGTGGACAGCTTCAGGGCGCGGAACTCGGAAATCTCGTTAGGCTGATCCGAGATAAAGCCGAGGTTGTATTGGCTGCGAAGCTCTTCTTCAATCGCCTGGTAGATCTGTTCGATCCCCTGCTTTTTCGAGACTTGGTAAAAAGAAGCTCCGGTCTGTTTGGAGAGGCGTAGGAGGATCTCCTTGCCATCCAGACCGCCGAAGCCAAAAGGCGGCGCGGGGTATGACGAATCGGAGAAAAGAATCGAATAGATCAGGGTGTCGGCGCGCTGGGCGGCTTCGATGGCGTCGGTTAGAGTGGCAGTGCTGCCATTCTCGCCGCCATCGGAGAGCACGATCATGGCTTTGCGGTTTTTCTGATCCGTCAGAATCTTATTTGAGGCCTCGACGATGGCGTCGTAGAGGCGCGTGCCGCCGCCATCCTGCATGCTCAATTCCTTGCGCGTGGGCGTATCGACATAGGGCAGGACTGCTTCCAGATCTCTGCGCGAAGAGGTGAGCGGCTGCCGCAATTGCACCGCCATGTCGAATTGCATGACGAACAGTTTGTCTTTGGACTCGCGGAGAACCTGATCCAGGAAACGGAAACTTGCGCTGCGCTCGGACTCCAGCACCTTCTGCTGGCTCATGCTGGTATCGACCATCAGACCGACGGTGAGAGGAAGGTCGGTCTCTTTCGAAAAATAACGGATGGTCTGCGGGCGGCCGTTTTCGGTGAGGGCGAAGTCGTCCTTCGTCAAGTCGCGGACGATCTCATTCTTCCGGGTGCGCACGGTGGCGAGGACGTTGACCACTTTGACGCCGGTTGTGAAAGTTGCTTCATCCTGGGCCCGCGCGATGCTGGCCCCGGCGCTAAGCAAAGACGCGGCCGATGCCACAAACTGACGCCTGGAATGGTGCGTCTTATTGGGTGGTGCTGGAGATTGCATACGGAGACAATGTAACGATGGACCCGCAGGCCCTGGGGTTACAGTTGCGATAGACTGGAACCCAAGCGGGAACCACCACATCTAAGCTAGTAGAAGGCGGTATCAATATGACATTTTCCAAAATCGCGCTCTTCGCTGCTCTGTGCTCTCCGGGTTTGATTGCTACGGCCTATGGGCAGCACGGCGGCGGTGGCGGACATGCCGGAGGCGGCGGCGGCCACGCTAGTGGAGGCGGACGCAGCGGTGGATTCTCCGGTGGTCACGTTGGCAGCGTCGGCGGTAGCTTCCGCGGGTCTGTGGGCGGATTTCATGGCGGCAGCGTCGGCGTTTACCGTGGCGGCTACAGAGGTGGTTTCCGCGGTTATTATGGCGGTTATCCCTACTACGGGTCGAGTCTCTACTTTGGATTCGGCGGCTACCCTTATTATTACGGCTATCCGGCTTATGGGTATGGGTACGCTCCGTATGCTTACGGGTACGATCCCTATGCTTACGATGGCGGCTATTCGACAGCGCCCGCTCCGCAGCAGGATTACGGTTATCAGCAAGGCTACCCGCCACAACAACAAGGTCAAGTGCAGACCGGTCCTCCTCCGCAGCAACAGCCGCAGTACCAGCAGCAATACCCTGCTGAGACTCAACCGCAGTCGGCCAATGAAGGCAACCAGCCTCAGTTCTACTTAATTGCCTTCACCGACCACAGCATTCAGGCGGCGACGGCGTACAAGGTCGACGGCGATCAGTTGTACTGGCAGGATCGGGAGAATAAGGAGCATCACGCTCCGCTATCCCGGATTGACGTTCCGTTCAGCCAGCAGATCAACCGTGATCGCAACGTGGATTTCCAGATCCCCTAAGCGGCGTTAGAAGTGTTATCAAAGCCGGCGACTCTATTGCAGAGCGCCGGCTTTTTTGCGTTTCGGAATGGGACTGCACCGAAACCTTAACCTGAATGCCGTCCATGGCGGTCTCGGGTATTCTATTGGCATGGAGCTAATCTTCGAAGTTCGCGACGCGGAGGAGGGCGGCTATTTCGCGCGGGCATTGGGGTACTCGATCTTTACGGAAGCGGACACATGGGAAGATCTCCGTGCCAATGTTCTTGAAGCAACATCGCTTCACTTTGAGGACGGCCCAGTACATCCCAGACTGGTGCAACTGCATTACGTGAAGGACGAACTGATTCCGGTCGAAGCCGCGTGAAGCTGCCGCGCGGCGTGTCAGGAGATCGGCTGGCCCGCGCACTCGAGCACGTCGGTCATAGCGTGATCCGTCAAAAGGGCAGCCACCTTAGGCTGCGGCATAGTGGACCGCCGCCACATACGATCACGGTGCCTCTGAACAATCCGATGAAAGTTGGAACGTTACATAGTATCCTCACCGAGGTTGCTCACATGCGATCGATCACCATCGAGTCTCTGGTGGAATTGCTTAACCTGTTAGCAGGAACAGGCGTTGGCGCCTTATACCAGGACCGTAAAGACGTTCTCGGATTCTTTGCGTTCGACGGGATGATAGAGGGTGTCGCGCTCCAGCGGCTCTCGGCCGGCTTCGCGGATCAAGCGTAGTAGTTCGCTGCGGCGCAGGCTGCCGCTGGTGGCTCCGCCGGCGTCGCGGTAGATCTTTTCTTCGACCACGGTGCCATCCAGATCGTCGGCGCCGAATCGGAGCGCGATCTGCGCGATCTGCGGAGTCATCATCACCCAGTACGCTTTGATGTGCGGGATGTTGTCTAGCATCAAGCGCGAAACTGCAATCTCGCGGATGTCATTAAAGCCGGTGGTGGTTCGAATGTGCTCCATTGCCGTGTTAGCAGGATGGAACGCCAGTGGAATGAAAGTCTGGAAACCCTGCGTGTCGTCCTGCAAGGCGCGCAGGCGCAGGAGGTGGTCGATGCGATCTTCCGGGGTTTCGATGTGACCGTAAAGCATGGTGCAGTTGGAGTGAATGCCCAGTTTATGCGCGGTGCGCGCTACTTCAATCCATTGGTCGCCGGATAGTTTGTGATCGCAGATAATGCGGCGCACGCGCTCCGCGAAGATCTCGGCGCCGCCGCCGGGCATGGAATCCATGCCAGCTTCCTTCAGTCGCTCCAGCACTTCGCGGGGAGTGATTTTCGTGCGCTGCGCGAAGTAGCCGATCTCAACCATTGTGAAGGCTTTGAGATGCACTTCCGGGTAGCGCTGCTTAAGCCCGCGCAGCATATCGCAATACCAGTCGAGTGAAAGCTCGGGATGCAGGCCGCCCACGATGTGAAATTCGGTGACACCCTCGGCGTGGCCGCGGCCGGCGCGCTCCCAGATTTCTTCCAGCGAAAAGGCGTAGGCGGTGGGGTCCTTGGCCTTCTTGCCGAAGGCGCACAGCTTGCAACTGGCGACGCACACGTCGGTCGGGTTGATGTGGCGATTGACGTTAAAGAAAGTCTTGTTGCCGTGGAGGCGTTCGCGGACCTGGTTCGCCATCCAGCCTACGCTGAGGAGGTCCGGAGTGCGGTAGAGAGTCAGGCCGTCTTCGGAATCGAGGCGCTCGCCGCGATCGACTTTGTCGCGGATCGGCAGCAGGCGGGGGTCGTCAAAAACAGGTGTCATCGCAAGAAAATATCACTGGCCCAGAATACAAAGAATATCACGCTGACATAACCGTTCATGGTGAAGAACGCGGCGTCGACGCGCGAAAGATCGTTGGGCCAGACCAGGCGGTGCTCCCATAAAAGGAGGCAGGCGACGGCGGCGATCCCGGCCCAGGCGAGTCCACCTAGCGCGAACGCTTCCACCAGCATTACAAGGCAGGCCAGCATTCCTAAGTGCAGCAAGCGCGAGATCCATAGGGCTCCGGGAATGCCGAAGCGGCGGGGGATGCTGAAGAGGCCGGCTTCGACGTCGAATTCGTAATCCTGGCAAGAATAGATGATGTCGAAGCCCGCGGTCCATAGCGTGACGGCGGCGGTCAGCCACAAAATGCGCGGGTCGAGCGAACCCCGCATGGCGATCCACGCGCCAGCCGGAGCGATCCCTAGCGAGAATCCCAAGACCGCGTGTGAGAGCGACGTGAAGCGTTTGGTATAGGAATAAAACATCAGGATCGCTAGCGCCAGTGGGGCCAACTTAAAGCACAGCGGGTTCAATTCGCGCGCCGCGAACAGAAACACCACTGACCACACGGCGATGAATCCCCAGGCGAAGGTGCGCGACAGGCTCCCGGCCGGCAGGTGCCGCATTCGGGTGCGCGGATTGCGCCCGTCGATGTCGGCGTCGAGCACCCGGTTGAATGCCATGGCGGTCGAGCGGGCCGCCACCATGCACACTACGATCCAGAGGAGTTTGATCCACAGGCCCTGACTTACGAATCCCGCATCGCGCCAGGCCAACAGCGCCCCGGTGAGCGCAAACGGTAGCGCAAACACCGAGTGCTCAAACTTGATCATCTCGAGCGTTAGCTGGACGCGCTTCAGGAAGGAGGGCAAGCTACTATTCTAAGGGAATGCGGATTTCGCCCGTGCTCGACGGTGCCAGAATTGTGATTCTTGCCGCGGCCTTCATCGCCGCCGGGTGCGGCTCCTCCAACATCACCGATGAACTCGATCTTACCCAGGTCACTTTCCCTAATCGCGTCAAGATCAATGCCGAAACCATGCGTCGCGACGTCGAACTGATGCGCGGCCTGATGTTTCGGGAATCGCTCGCGCCCAACCGGGGAATGCTGTTCATCCATCCCAAGGAAGACATGTTCCACTACTGGATGTACCAGACCAAGATCCCGCTGGACATGATTTGGATGGACAATGACCGCCGCGTTGTCGAAATGTCGCTGGATACGCCGCCTTGCAAATCGAGCAGCGCGAAGGATTGCCCCAATTACGGAGGCAATTTCAGATCCAAGTATGTACTCGAAGTGAACGCGGGCATCGCGAGGAAGAACGGACTCAAGACAGGCGATACGCTGGATTTCTAAAATAGGGACGGATCCTGATTATTCGGTCCATCTCGGCAGAAGCGTGCCAGTCCGGAACAATAATCAGGCTCCGTCCCTATTTTATGCGGCGCCCGCTTTACGGTTGCGGGCCAGCAGGTACAAACCGATCGCCTGGTCGAGCGGCGGCATGGGATCGATTCCCAGCGCTTCCATCTTGGCGTTCGACAGCGCCGAAAATTTGGGGCGCCGCGCAGCGGTCCGGAACTCACGCTCGTTGGTGGGCTTGAGCTGCGGCTGAACGCCTGCCGCTCCGAAAATCTTCACTGCCCATTCGAACCAGGAAATGGGCACTCCGCCACCGATGTGAAATACGCCCTGCGCCCGGCGTTCGACTAAATCGACCGTTCGCGCCGCCAGCGCCGGAGCATAGGTGGGCGAGGCCACATGGTCTTCCACGACCTTTATCGGCTGCCCGCTCGCCGCCAGCCGCAGCATCAGCTCGACAAAATTGCCGCGCGCGGTGTGGAGGCCGCCGGGACCATACACTCCCGACGTCCGGATAATCAGCGCTTGGTCCAGGTAGGCGCGCGCGTAGTACTCGCCCGCCAGTTTCGAGACCGCGTAGGCGCCCAAGGGGCGGGGCGTGTCCTGCTCGGTGTAGGCGCGGCCGGCCAGGCCGTCGAAGACGTAATCGGTTGAAAAATGCACCAGCTTGGCGTCCGCCTGCCGGCACGCGACGGCGAGATTGCGCACCGCCAGTGCGTTTACCAGGTAAGCGGCCTGCGGCTCCTTCTCGGCAACATCCACTTGATTGTAGGCGGCGGAGTTCAGCACGATGGCCGGATCGCACTCAGTAATGCAGCGCTCGACTTGCGCCGCGTTGGTGATGTCGACGTCGGCCCGCTCGAAACTGGTGACAGCGTATCCGCGCTTGGTGAACTCGGTTTTCAACTCTACGCCGAGTTGCCCGCCACTCCCGAAAATCGCTACCCGATCGGTTTGCACTTAATCATTATGACCGAGAGCCGGGATTCGGGATGAACCATTCCGCGCAGCGAGGGGGCCAAACGATTAGCGATTGTGTGACCGGTTGGGGCCGGCGATTCGAACGGCGTCTGTTTCTAGGCGTCGAGCAGCCCGGTCTCGGAGACGCGGACGGCGACGATATATCCGTCGCTTTTTGGATCGCAGCGCATGGTCTCACCCACGATCCGCATGCGCTGATCCTCGATGACAACTTCCGCGCCGCAAGGAACCGGCAAGGCCACTTCCAGGCGCATCCCGCTTCCTGAGATATCCAGGACGCGC
>Ga0105245_10005524_pt1 | contig 11106 bp, 8 predicted proteins | sample KBSM54metaG_FD_81523 | JGI IMG/M metagenome (GOLD analysis project Ga0105245, IMG submission 81523) | Miscanthus rhizosphere microbial communities from Kellogg Biological Station, Michigan, USA - KBS M5-4 metaG | ecosystem: Host-associated > Plants > Roots > Rhizosphere > Soil | place: Michigan...
GATCCCAAGAACCGCGAGCGGCTCGCGGCGACCGGCACCGTCGTTTATCTCGAGGCGACCGTCGACGCGCAGCTCAGGCGCACACAGCCGTCGCGCAATCGCCCGCTGCTCCAGGGCGGCGACCCGCGCTCGATTCTCGAGCGTCTCATGTCGATTCGCCGGCCGCTCTACGAGTCGATCGCCGACATCCGCATCGACACGACGGGCAGGCAGGTCGGCGCCGTCGCCTCGGATGTGCGCGCCAAGCTCGACGCAAGCGGCTAACGCCATTACCAAACCTCAGCGTTGCAAAAGCCGAGGACGCCTGCGAACCTTCGCGCCGTGGACAGCCTTGACGTAGCGCTCGGAGCGCGCAGCTACCCGATTCACATCGGGCCCGGCCTGATCGCCGACTCGGCGCTCTACACTACGCCCTCGAACCAGATCCTGATCGTCAGCAACGAGGTCGTCGCGCCGCTCTACTTGAGCGCCGTGCGCGCGGCACTCGGCGAGCGCGACGTGCAGACCGTCGTGCTGCCGGACGGTGAGCGACACAAGACGCTTGCTACGTTCGCGTCGATCGTCGATCGGCTCGTCGACTCGCGCTTTCACCGCGACTGCTGCCTCGTCGCGCTCGGCGGCGGCGTCGTGGGTGACGTCACCGGATACGCGGCGGCGAGCTTCCAACGCGGCGTGGATTTCATGCAGGTGCCGACGACGCTGCTCGCGCAGGTGGACTCGTCGGTCGGCGGCAAGACGGCGGTGAACCATCCGCGCGCGAAGAACATGATCGGCGCGTTCCATCAACCGATCGCGGTGCTCGCCGACACGGATACGCTCAAAACGCTGCCGCCGCGTGAGCTCGCGGCCGGGCTCGCGGAAGTGATCAAGTACGGCGTGATCGTCGACGCGGAGTTTTTCGCATGGCTCGAAAACGCTATGGGCAAGCTCCGCGCGCTCGACGCGGCGGCGCTCGCTTACGCGATCCGCCGCAGCTGCGAGATCAAAGCCGCCATCGTGGCCGAAGACGAGCGCGAGCACGGGCGCCGCGCGTTACTGAATCTCGGCCACACGTTCGGCCACGCGCTCGAGGCGCTCGGCGGTTACGAGCGTTGGCTGCACGGCGAGGCGGTTGCGCTCGGCGTGGTGCTCGCCGCTCGCACTTCCGCGGCCATGGGTTGGATCGGCACGCGCGAGTGCGAGCGCATCGAGGCGCTGATCACGAAAGCGGGGTTGCCGACGACCGCCACCGGCATCGACCCCGACAGCGTGCTCGATCGCATGCAGCTCGACAAGAAGGCCGACCGCAAGGGCGTGAAGTTGATCCTCGTCGAGCAGCTCGGCCGCGCGGTCGTCTCGCCGGCCCCCGAACGCCCTCTGTTGCGTGCGGTGATTGCGGCCGCGTCGCGATGATCGCGCCGCTCGAGTCGGGCCGCGAGCTCGCACCGTACGCCGCGCATTCGTCGACCTCGCGAGGCCGACGCCATGTCGAAGAACCGCCGGCGTATCGCACCGAGTTCCAGCGCGACCGCGATCGTGTGATCCATTCGACCGCGTTCCGGCGCCTCGTCTACAAAACCCAGGTGTTCGTGAACTACGAGGGCGACCTCTATCGCACGCGTCTCACGCACTCGCTCGAGGTCGCGCAGATCGCGCGCACCGTCGCGCGCGCACTGTCTCTGAACGAAGACCTCGTCGAGGCGATCAGCCTCGCGCACGACCTCGGTCACACGCCGTTCGGGCACGCGGGACAGGATGCGCTCGACGCCTGCATGCGCGAGTTCGGCGGCTTCGAGCACAACTTGCAGTCGCTGCGCGTCGTCGACGAGCTCGAGGAGCGCTACGCGAGCTTTCGCGGGTTGAACCTCACTTTCGAGACGCGCGAGGGAATCCTGAAGCACTGCTCGCTCAAGAAAGCGCGCGAGCTCGGTGACGTCGGCAAACGATTCCTCGAGCGGCATCAGCCGAGCCTCGAGGCGCAGCTCGCGAATCTCGCCGACGAGATCGCGTACAACAATCACGACGTCGACGATGGGCTGCGCTCGGGGTTGATAACCCTCGAGCAGCTGGAGCAGCTGCCGTTCTTCGCGGAGCACATGCGCTGGGTCGAGAAGCGCCACTCCGCTCTCAAACCGCAGCGGCTCGGCAGCGAGACGGTGCGCCGAATGATCAGCCATCTCGTCTCCGGCCTCATCGACTCGAGCGCCGACGCGATAGCGGCAGCCGCGCCGCGCGACATCGAAGCCGTGCGCTCGCTCGGTCAGCCGCTGATTCGCTTCCCGCCCGCGCTTCAGGACGCACAGCACGCGCTGAAGAAGTTCCTGCGCGCCGAGCTCTATGCACATCCGCACGTACACCTGATGACGGAGCAGGCGCAGGAGACCGTCCGCTGGTTGTTCGAGATGCTATCGGCCGACTACGCGCTGATGCCCGAGGAGCACGCGGAGCGCGCGCACGCTGCGGCTAGGCGCGGCGACGAGGCCGCCGCCGCGCGCGTCGTCGCCGACTACATCGCGGGCATGACGGACCGCTTCGCGCTGCAAACGCGCGACGCGCTCCGCGCGAGGCTCTGAGCCGGATCGATCGCGTCTCACGAGACGCGGCGCGGGGCGCGCAAGGCCGCGCGCACGGCTCTGTTAGACTTTGCACGTGCCCGCCGCAACCCAACCTAAGATCCCGACGCGCGACCGGTTGATCTTCGCGCTCGACGTGCCGGATGTCGCCGCCGCGAAGAAGCTCGTCGGCACGCTCGGCGACGCGGTCTCGTTCTACAAAATCGGTCTCGAGCTCGCGGCATCCCCGCATTACTTCGACCTGCTCGCGTGGCTCGTCGAGCGCGGCAGCAAGGTGTTCGCGGACTGGAAGCTCTACGACATCCCGGCCACGGTGGGCGCCGCGGTACGTCAGCTCGCGCGCTCGGGCGCGTCGTTTCTCACGGTGCAAGGCGACCCCGGGGTCGTCGCGGCCGCAGCTACGACCAAGGGCGAACGGCTCAAGATTCTCGCGGTCACGGTTCTCACCAGCGTCGCGCCGAGCGACCTCGAGGACATGGGCGTCGGGGTGCCGCTCGAGGCGTTCGTCGAGCAACGCGCGACGCGGGCGGTGGCCGCGGGCGCCGATGGCGTGATTGCGTCCGGGCTCGAGGCCGCGCGGCTGCGCGCGGCGCTCGGCGCTTCGCCATTGATCGTGACTCCCGGCATCCGGCCCGCGGACGCAAAAGGCGGCGACGACCAGCGTCGCGTCGTCACGCCGACGCGCGCTTTTTCCGCCGGCGCCGACCACATCGTCGTCGGACGACCGATCCGCGACGCGGCCGACCCGCGCCGTGCCGCCCTCTCGATCCAAGAAGAGATCGCCGCTCTGTTCGGATGAACGAGCCCGCGCTCGGACCCGCACCTTCACCCGACCTCGCGGCGCGAGTTCGGCTTCGCCGAATGCGAGTCTTCGCGACCGCACTGCTGGTCGCGATGGGTGTAGCGCTGCTCGCCGCAAACGCGTTTCTCGATCGTTGGCCGTGGCTCGGCGCGGTGCGGGCGTTCGCGGAAGCCGCGCTGATCGGCGGGCTCGCGGATTGGTTCGCCGTGACCGCGCTCTTTCGCCGGCCGCTCGGCCTACCGATACCGCATACCGCGATCGTGCCGACACGCAAGGACGAGATCGGCCGCGCGCTCGCGCGTTTCATTCGCGACAACTTCTTGGTGCGCGAGGCGATCGAGCGGCGTCTCGCGCGCACCGACCTCGCCGCGCGGCTCGGCGCATGGCTATCCAAGGAGGAGAACGCCGCGCGCGTGACGCGCGACACGGGCGCCGCACTCGACTGGCTGCTGCGCGCTAGCGACGGCAACGAGCTTCGCAACGGGCTCGGCACGATCCTGCGCGGCGCTTTCGACGCAGTGCCCGTGAGCTCCGGTCTCGCCGCGCTTCTCGAGGTGCTGCTGTCCGGCGCGCACGCGCAGACACTGATCGACAAGCTCGTAGGGCTCGGGCGCGCGCAGCTAGAGAGTCAGCGCGTGATGATTCGGGTGCGCATCCACGAGCGCAGCCCTTGGTGGTTGCCGAAGTTCGTCGATCAGCAGATCTTCGACGAGCTCGTCGGCGGGCTCGAGCAGATCCTCGACGCGATCGCTAGCGACCCACGACATCCGGCCCGCACCGAGATCGCCGAGGCGCTGAAGTCCCTAAAGGACTCGCTTGCGAACGACCCGGCGCTCGCAGCACGCAGCCGCGCTTTGCAGACGGAGGTGATCGAGCACCCCGCGGTTCGCTCTTACGCGCACGATCTTTGGCAGCGGCTCGACACCGATCTGCACGCGGCGCTCGCGGACTCGCGCTCGCCGCTGCGGCTCGGAGTCGAGCGCGAGATCCGCGGCATCGGGACGTCGCTCGCGACCGAGCCGGCCGTCGCCGCGAAGCTCAACGCGTGGCTCGAGCAGGTGCTGCTCTACCTGGTTGAAAACTACCGCGACCCGCTGAGCGAGATCGTGTCCGAAACCATCGAGCAATGGGATCCGCGCGCGACCTCACGCCGCATCGAGCTCGCGATCGGCACGGACCTCCAGTTCATCCGCGTGAACGGCACGGTCGTCGGCGGTCTCGTCGGCCTCCTGCTCTACCTCGGCTGGCACCTGCTCGGCTGAGCGGCTCGCGCCGCCGTCTTCGCTCGATCTCCGGCCGCAAACATTCGCAGATCGTGCGAGGACGTCGAGCGTCCTTTCCGGGACCGTCGCCGCACAGGGATGTGCGGCGCCGAGCCCCAGGGATGGTCTTCCGGCGTGTCCCGGGAAGGATGCTCGGCGGCCTCGCACGATCCACCGCAACCGGGCGAACGCCGGAGATCGAGCGAAGACCGTGGTGGGAACCGCTCAGCTGAGCGTCAGGTGCGGGCTTTGAGCGCGACGCGCAGCACCTTGCCGACGTTGCTCTTCGGCAGCTCGTCGAGGAACTCGACGTGGCGAGGGATCTTGTAGCCCGTGAGGTTCGCGCGCGCGTGCGCGATCACGTCGGCCTCCGTGAGCTTCGGGTCGCTGCGCACGACGAACAGCTTCACCGCTTCGCCGGTGCGAACGTCAGGCACGCCGATGGCGGCGACCTCACGCACCCCGCGCTGCGCCGCGGCGACGTCCTCGATCTCGTTCGGGTAGACCTTGAACCCGGACACGACGATCACGTCCTTCTTCCGGTCCTCGATGAAAATGTAGCCGTTCGCGTCGATGTGGCCGACGTCGCCGGTGCGAAGCCATCCGCCGTCGAGCATCACGAGCGCCGTCTCGTCGGGCCGCCCCCAATAGCCGGCCATCACCTGCGGGCCTCGCACGCAGATTTCGCCGACGTCGCCAGGCCCGAGCGCGCGGCCCGTCTCGTCGCATATCTCGACGTCCGTCGACGGAAACGGCACGCCGACCGACCCATTGAAGCTCTTGATATTCAATGGGTTGCCCGCCACGACGGGTGAGGCCTCGGTCAGGCCGTAACCCTGTGCGATCGGAATTCCGGTGACTTTCTGCCAGCGCTCGGCGACATCGCGCTGCACGGCCATGCCGCCGCCCATGCAAACGCGCAGGGCGCTGAAGTCGAGCTCCGCGAAGCCCGGAGTGTTGAGCAGCGCGTTGAACAGCGTGTTCACCGCGGTCATGTACGCGACGCGCGTGCCTCGGAAGAGCTTCACCAACGCGGGCAGATCGCGGGGGTCGGTGATCAGCACGTTGTGCGCGCCGACTTCCATGAAGCACAGCACGTTCGCGGTGAGCGAGTAGACGTGATAGATCGGCAACGGCGTGATCACGACGCCGCCTTTCGCGTCGTAGAACGGCGCGACCCAGGCCGCGCATTGCAAGGTGTTCGCGACGAGGTTGCGATGCGTGAGCATCGCGCCTTTCGCCCGCCCGGTCGTGCCTCCCGTGTATTGGAGGAACGAGACGTCGGCGCCGCGAATTTCCGGCCGCCGGAACGGCAGGCGCGCGCCGCGCGCTAGCGCATCCCGGTACGCGATCGCGTTAGGGATGTGCGCCGGCCGCACGCGCCGCTGCACGTGCTTCACGACGAAGTTCACGATCGCGCGCTTCGGCCAAGGCAGGTGATCGCCGATCTTCGAGACCAGCACGTGCCGCACCTGCGTGTTCGCGAGCGCGTGCTCCACGGTCGCGGCGAAGTTCTCGAGCACGAGGATCACGCGCGCGCCGCTGTCGGCGAGCTGGTGCTCGAGCTCGGGAATCGTGTACATCGGATTCACGTTCACGACGACGAGCCCCGCGCGCAGCACGCCGAAGAGCGCGACCGGGGACTGCAGCGTGTTCGGCAGCATCACCGCGACGCGCTCCCCCTTCTCGACGCCCGGCAGCGACTGCAAGTAGGCTGCGAACGCTCGGCTCAGCCGATCGACCTCGGCGAACGTCAGCGAGGTGCCGAGATTCGAGAACGCTGGCGCCGCTGCGGAGCGCGCGAAGCTCGCGTCGAGTAAGTCGCAGAGCGACGAGTAACGGTCAGGATCGATCTCGGCGGGTACCCCGGGCGGATACGCGCGGGCCCACGGCTTGTCCGTCATTGCGGGCGCAAGACGCCGGGGAGGACGCGCCAGACGTTGGCGAACACGATCTTTTGTCCGGACGCGTTCGCATGAATGCCGTCGGCCTGCATGAGCTCGGGGTGCAACGCGACATCGGCGAGCAAGAAGTCGACGAGCGCGACGTGGTAGCGCATCGCGAGCTCCTGGTACACGCCCGCGAACGCCTGTGTGTAAGACGGCCCCAAGTTCGGCGGGATCCGCATGCCCGCGAGCAGCACGCGCGCGCCGCGCTCCTGGCTGAGCTCGATCATCTTCGCGAGATTCGCGCGCAGCGTGTCGACCGGTTGGCCGCGCAGCCCATCGTTGCCACCGAGCTCGATCACGACAACCTCGGGCGAGTGCTCCTTGAGCAGGCGCGGCAGCCTCGCAAGCCCGCCGGCCGACGTGTCGCCCGCAATGCTGGCGTTCACGACGTCATAACCGTACGCTTCCGCGTCGAGGCGTTCCCTAAGCATCGCGACCCACGATTGCTCGGCGGTGAGTCCATAGCCGCTGCTCAAAGAATCGCCCACGACGACGATCGTCTGCGCGGCAGACGCGCTCGCCGACACGAACAAGACGGCGAGCGAAACGAGCACTTTGAGGCGTTCGAGCATGAGCGGCGCAGCGTTCGTATTACGAGCCCGGGAGCTCACCAAAAAGGTTAGCAGCCCCGAGGGCGAGCTGACCATCCTGGACGACGTGACGTTCGACGTGGCACGCGGCTCGACGGCCGCGATCGTCGGCCCGTCGGGCGCCGGCAAGTCGACGCTGCTCGCGCTGCTCGCGGGGCTCGACGAGCCGAGCTCGGGGCAGGTCTGGCTGAACGGCGCGGAGCTCACCGCGCTCGACGAGGACGGCCGCGCGAGCGTCCGCAGTCGCGAAGTCGGATTCGTATTCCAATCGTTCCATCTCCTGCCCGCGCTCACGGCCGTCGAGAACGTGATGTTGCCGCTCGAGCTCAGCGGCTCGCCCAATGCGGCCCCGCGCGCGCGCGAAGCACTGACCGACGTCGGGCTCGAACAGCGCCTGCGTCATTATCCACGGCAGTTGTCGGGCGGCGAGAAACAGCGAGTCGCGATCGCGCGTGCGTTCGTCGCCGGCCCGTCGCTGCTATTCGCCGACGAGCCGACCGGCAACTTGGACAACAAGACCGGCGCTCGGATCCTGAATCTCCTGTTCGACATGAACTCCGCAAAAGGCACGACGCTGGTTCTGGTCACGCATGACCTGGACGCCGCGCGTCGCTGTGATCGGCTCCTCGAGCTCGAGGGTGGGCGGCTGGTTGCTGGGAACGTTGCCGCGCGCTAGCTGACGGCGTTTGGTCGCGTTGCCTGCGGGTCAACCCGTCGTCTGCATCGCGTGCGCGATGCCGTGGATGCTCGCGGTGAGCGCCTGGAGCACCGCGTCGTTCTGCCGGCCGCCGGCTCGCCAGCGCTCGAGCATGTCGACCTGCAGGAAGCTGATCGGATCGACGTACGGGTTGCGCAGCCGAATGGCGCGCCGAAGGATCCTCGATGCCTCGAGCAGCTCGCGCTGACGCGTGAGCTTGAGCACGAGATCGACACAGCTCTTGTACTCGCCGCGGATCACCGGGAAGAACCGCTCGTGCAACGGCCCGGCGAGCTGCGAGTACAGCGCCGCGATGTCGAGGTCAGCTTTCGCGAGCGCGATGCTGACGTCGGCGAGCAGCACGTGGAAGAACGGCCACTGCTCGAACATTTCGACCAGCGCCTGCTCGCCATGCTTGTCGAACGCGACCTTGAGGCCCGTGCCGACGCCGAACCAGCTCGGCAAGAGACAGCGGTTCTGGAGCCACGCGAAGATCCAGAGCGCGGCGCTCGGCTCGTCGCTCGACGCGCCGAGGTGCTCCGCGCGCTCCGACGTGCTGCCGATTCGCTCGATCACGTCGATCGGCGTCGCGGCGCGGAAGTAGCTCATGAAGTCGCCGGACTCGAACAGCAGGCTCTGATACGCGCCGCGGCTCGCGCGCGATAGATCGTTCATGATCGCGTGCCAACGCGGCTCGGCCGGGCTCGTCGGCGGCGGCCGCGCGGTCACGAGCAGCACCGACGACACCGTCTGCTCTAGGCTGCGCATCGCGATGCCGCGCAGGCCGTACTTCGAGTTGATCGACTCGCCCTGCTCGGTCATCCGGAGCCGCCCGGCTATTGCGCCGTGGGGCGCGGCGAGCACGGCTTCGTGCAAGTGGCCCGCGTTGCGGCTCAGCGTCGCGCCGCGGCCGTGGAACAGCGTGAGCTCGACGCCGTGGCGCGCGGCAGTCTTGACGAGCGCTTCCTGCGCCTCGTGGAGGCTCCAGCGCGCGGCCGCGAAGCCGCCGTCGCGATGGCTGTCGGCGTAGCCGAGCATCACGACTTGGCGGTCGCCGCGCCCGCGCAAGTGCTCGCGATAACGCGGGTCCGCCAGCAGCTTGTCGACGATCTCGGGCGCGCGCGCAACGTCCTCGACGGTCTCGAACAGCGGCGCGATGTCGAGCGGCACCGCCGCGCCCTTCGGCCCGAGGTGCCCCCACTTCGCGAGCAGCAGCACCGAGAGCACGTCGTCGGCGCCGTGTGCCATGCTCACGATGTACACGCCGATCGCGTCGCGGCCGTACTTGCGCCGGCAGTGCGCGATCGTCTGGAAGATCGCGAGCGTGCGCCGGCCTTCGGTCGATAGCGCGCCGAGCGGAGATTCGCGCCGCTCGAGCGCCTCGGTCAGCCGGCGCGCGCGCTCGGCATCGTCGAGAGCGAGCCAATTGCTCTCCTGCAGCGCCTCGCCGATCACGCGCCGATGCACGAGCGCGTTCTGACGAATGTCGAGCGCCGCGATGCAGAAGCCGAACGTCCGCACGCGGCGCAGCAGCCGCCGCACGCCGAAGAGCCCCGCGTGGCGGCCTCTGTTCGCGCGCAGGCTGTCTGCGATCAGCTCGAGATCGGCGACGACCTCGTCCGAAGATTCGTACGGAAACGCGGCGTCGCGATACGTGGCCTGAATGCGGGCGCCGACGAGCCTCAAGAACGCGCGGTACGGCATGCGCCGATGGCGCGCCGGCAGCGAGCTCGCGGCGTCTTGGAAATGCCCCGCATAAAGCTGAGTCCGCCGCTCGAGATCTTCGGCAACGCCGACGCGGGTCGCGCTCTGGCTCAAATGGCCTGATAGATCTTGGCACTCGCGATAATAGAGCTCGAGCGCAAGCGCACGGTGGCGAGCGAGCGTCTCGCGGATGCTCTTGGCGGTGACGTGCGGATTGCCATCCATGTCGCCGCCGACCCAGCTGCCAAACCTGACGATCGTCGGCACTCGGATGTGCAGGCCGCGCTCGGGGAACGTCGCGGCCAGCGCGCTTTCGAGGTTCTCGTAGAACGGCGGCACCATGCGATAGAGCACGTCGGTCAAGAAGAACAGCACGTGCTCCGCCTCGTCGCGCAGCCGAATCCCTTCGTCCGGGTGCTCCGCGGTCTGCCAGCCGGTCGTCATGTCTTGGCGAATCTGGCCGAGTGTCGCGCCGAGCTCGTCCGGCGTGAGATACGGATCCATCATCCGCACGAGGCGGCGCGCGATGCTCTGCTCCTTGCGCAGCAGCGTGCGCCGCGTGACCTCGGTCGGCAGCGCCGTGAACACGGGCTCGACGAGGATACGTCCGAGCAACCGCTCGGCCTCGTCGGCGTCTACGCCGTCCGCCTTCAAGCGCTGGAGGATGTCGAGAAAGCCGTACGGTTGCGGCGTTTTCGATTCGCGCTGATACGCGCGGCGGCGGCGCAAGCGATGGACCTTCTCCGCCGTGTTGACCATCTGGAAATACGTCGAGAACGCGCGAATGAAGTCGCGCGCGGTGCTCGGCGCGAGCGCCGACAGCAGCGTCTTCAGCTCCGTGTACGCACTCGGATCGCCTTCGCGGCGCGCGATCGCCGCGCGGCGCGCGGTCTCGACCAAGTCGAACAGCGCCTCGCCGCCCTGCTCGCGGACGATCTCGCCGACGAGCTCGCCGAGCCGGTGAACGTCCTCGCGCAGCGCCTGATCCTTCTCGGCGAAGACGATATTGGCGCGGACGGTGCGTGAGGTGGATGACATCGAGGTGGTCGGCTTGGCGCCCCCGGCGCACGGCCAGTCCGAGCGGGAATTGTAGCGCAGCAGCGGCGGCCACGAGCTTGCGAGCTACGGTGCGGCCGTGTGGTAGCCTTTCGGCACTTTTCGAGCTCGAGCCGTCAATGACCGGCAGGCGCGACGCGACCGATGTGCGCGCTCTGGGTCGACCCGAGGAGACTCGGCCACGCTGCCACGTTGTCCCTGATGAACCCATCGCTCCTCATCGCCTTCGGCGCTAGCTTCTTCTTCGTCGCGCTCTCGCCGGGCCTCTGCATGACGCTTGCGATGTCGCTCGGCATCAGCGTCGGCGCGCGGCGCGCGCTCTGGATGATGCTCGGCGAGCTCACGGGCATCGCGTTGGTCGCCACCTCGGCGGTGCTCGGCGTGGCCGCACTCTTGCTCAGCGCGCCCACGGTCTTCGTCGTCTTCAAGTGGATCGGCGCCGCTTACCTGCTCTATATGGGTTGGCAAACCTGGCGCGCCGAACCGCTGCGGCC
>Ga0105245_10005527_pt1 | contig 11103 bp, 15 predicted proteins | sample KBSM54metaG_FD_81523 | JGI IMG/M metagenome (GOLD analysis project Ga0105245, IMG submission 81523) | Miscanthus rhizosphere microbial communities from Kellogg Biological Station, Michigan, USA - KBS M5-4 metaG | ecosystem: Host-associated > Plants > Roots > Rhizosphere > Soil | place...
GCAGCCGGATCGCGGACAGCTTGCCGGTGCGCACCCACCACCGGATGGTGGCCTCCGAGCGATCGAAGAGCTTGCTGACGTCGCGCGTGCCGAGAAAATCAGATGTGGTGTGCATTTGACGGCCTCGTGATACCGAAGCCATCGTTAACGCGAAGGCCGATCGCCGCAAGATTTGCGGCCCTGTGCGGCTCTCTGCGGCCCTGCGCGTCTATGAGATTTGCCCGGCGTGCGGCCCTGTGCGGCCTCGTGCCGTGGTAGAGAGGGCTACCTCTTCGGGAAATATTTACCGGTACCGAGCAGGCGCTTAATCTCGGATCGAGCAACGCGTTTCGTCCGGCGCCCAACGGTGACAATCCTGATCTCTTCGCGTTGTGCCATACGGCGGATGGTGTCGACGTGAACCCCAAGCCGCGTGGCGGCTGCCCTCAGCGACACCAAATCCTCATCGGTCGACTCCGTAGAGGGTCGCTCCTGGTTGTCGGCCACGGTCTCGATCGCAGAGGCGGGATCGCGGGCGGCGAGTTGGTCTGCGACGGCCAGCCGCGTCAACAGGTACTCACGCCACTCCGACGACGCCGCAATCCTGGCGACGACGTCTCGCACGAACAAATCCGCCGATTCGCGCGGCCCAACCTCGCGAGCTAGAAAAGACAAGCCCTCATCGACGTAGTGCTCAACCTGACCCACAGGAAGCAGTCCGCGCTTCGCCGCTTCGCACAGGCAGTGAGCCCGCTCGATGACCTCTGGTTTGATGCGAACGTCGATCAGTAGTTGGTGAGTGTCGGCTCGTGAGTGGGTCCGCTTCGCGTCGTCGAAGGCCAGGATCGCCTTCGTGCGGGCAGCGGTAAGTCGCGCCTCAAGATCGGGCGGAAACCCGTGCGAGTAGAAGGTCCACTTCATCGCGCCCCTCAGCGATGTCCCCCTGCAGAAAGGATCGCCGCCGGCCGCGCTAGGGGAAGCGCAGCTGGTCGCTCAGGTTCTAGGGGCCCGAGCTAGGCGGCGACGGGCAGTGTAACGCACGCGCCGGCCGCGCGCAGCGCCTGGCTGACGTACTGGCCGCGCCATTCGGTCCCGCGCCGCGTCCGGAAGCCGGCGCGATTGAGCTCCGCCGCGGTCTGCCGCGTGGTGAAGCCGTCGGCCTTCAGCGCGCGCATCTGCGCCAGGACGTCCTGCTCCGCCGCGTCGGCCTCGAGCAGCACCTTCGACCCGGCAATCCGGCGCGAGCCGAACGGCGCCGTGCCCACGCATTCGCCCTTGGCGGCCTTGTGGCGCATCGCATCGCGCGTGCGCTCGCCGATGGCTTCCCGCTCCCACTGCGACACGGACACCATGATGTTGAGCACCAGGCGGCCGGCGGCCGAGCGCGTGTCGAGCGAATCGGCCACGCTGACCAGCGACACGCCGCGGCGCTCGAACCGCTTCAGGAGCTCCGCCAGGTCGGCGACCGAACGCGTCAGCCGGTCCAACTTCGCGATGATGACCACGTCGACGGCGCCCGCGTCGACCAGCGCCAGCAGGCGCGCCATGCCCGGGCGGTGCAGCGATTTCGCCGACTCGCCGGCATCGACGATGACCTCCGCCAGCTCGACGCCCTGGACGACGGCCATCGCGCGAATCTTCGCGGTCTGCGCCTCGAGCGAGACGCCACAATCCGCTTGTTTCTCGGTGCTCACCCGGACGTAACCCATCGCGTTCATGAGCGTGATTCTACCTAAAGCGGAAATAGATAGCAAGGAGAATCCTCAAGCGGGTTAAGATATATTCATGACCAAACGCATTCCGGCGGCCGTCCGTGAGTACATGAGCAAGCTGGGCGCGAAGGGGGGCAAGATCGGCGGGAAGCGGTCGCTCGAAACGATGACCGCGGCCGCTCGCAAAGCCCGCGCCACGACCGCGAGCGCGGCGGCCACGGCCGCCCGGAAGGCGAAGGCGAAGGCGGCGAAATAGCGACCGCACACTCGGTTGACACGTAGGGGGTCCCGCACATGGCAGCCGTGGTCACATCAGCCGTCGCCGTGTTCCATTTTGCGAACCGAGATCGGGTAGAGTGTGGCCGTACATCGGAACGCGAAGCGGGGGGAAACCGCCTCGCGCTCCTCACCCGTCACCCGAGTCTGAGTCGGCCGAGCGGGCTGCCCCACATACTAAAACGGGAGCCGACGCCGCCCGGCGTGCACGTGCCGTGACACGTGCGAAAGGGTCCCGATGTCGACGACCAAGCCCCAAACGACACTCGCCGTCGTGCGGAAGACGCGGCGAAGGAGGCGCCCGAACGGCGACGACTACGACACGGTCGCCACCCGGGCGCGCTGCAATCTGTCGCTGCTGATGCGCTACATGGACGCCGAGTCCCTGATCGACCGCGGCGGACAGGATGTCGAACGCGATCAGGACGCGGCGCACGCCATCGAGATGCTGCTCAGCACGATACGCGACGATGTCGCGCGGTTGCGGGACGAACTCGCGCACGCGTACGCCAACGCCGCTGACGCGCTGCCAGGGCCCGTCCTCCCTCCGGTGTCGCGGTGAGCGCGCCGCACGTTGCGACGCAGACCGACGCGGAGCGGGCCGCGGCGCACGCCAGCCGGAAGGCGGCCGACGCCCGCCGGCTCCAGGCGGAACAGGAGAAAGTCCGCGGGCTCGAGCGGCACGTCAAACGCCTCGAGTCCACCATCCGAACCTTCCTGACCGCCGACAAGGTCACCGAGCCGCAGCGCGCGGAGCTGGTCGGCCTGCTCGCCGGCCTCCGTCCGCACGCGCGCGGCCTGATCGATCCGAAATACGCCGGCATCACCAAACCCGAACAACGGCTCGTCGACAACTACCGCGCGATGAGTGGCAACCACGCGCGGCTGATGAGCGGCCTAGCGGCCGAGCTCGCGAAGCTCGATCGCCTCGAGGAGAAGAAAGGCGGCACGTGATGGATCCGACGTCTTCGAACACGTTGTCAGACGACGAACGCGTGCTGGTCGAGCGATTCCGCGCCGTGACGGACCCCGAGGTCCGCGCGGCCCTGCTCCTGATCGCGCAGATCTTCGCCGAGTACGCGAAGATCGGCGGCGCCTGATGACCCCACGGCAAGCCGGAGCCTGGTCACCTTCCCGCCGTACCTCGATCGGACGCGCACGTCACGGGAGATGGCGATCGCGTGGGCCTTGGAAACGCGGATGTTGGTAGCCCTTCGGTTTGCCGCCGATCCGGGTGCCGCCTTTGGCCATCAGGGATAGCTCGGATAGCTCACGGCATGCTGACGATCGCGGTCCGCCCACAGGTTTCGAAACCTAGAAACCTACGCCGACGGCCGGAGGGCGGCGCGGCCGGCGCCGGTGACGTGCACGAGGCGCACGCGGAGCGTCGGCATGCGCGCTGCCACCTCCTGCCAGGCGGCGACGTACCGACCCGCTGACCCGTAGCGATCGGGCTGCCCGTCCTGACGCATCTTGTCCAGATAGGCGCGATAGGCGGTCTCCGGCTGGGCCGCCGCAATCTCCGCCCAGCGTCGCTGTTGGTCCGCTTCGCCGGTCAACGTGCGCGCGGCGCCGTCGGCGAGCTCGACCAGGCCCGCGGTCCAGAGCCGGCGCAACGTGCGCGACAGGCTCGCCCGGGTGACCGCCACCGACGCGCCCGGGCGCTGCACGCGACGCAGGACATCGGCGGGCGACAAGCGCCCCTCCACGGCCGCGGTGAGCGCCTGGAGCACCGCGCGCCCTTGCGCGGACACCGGGCACGGGGCGCCGTCAGCGTTGGTCAGGGTGCCCATACCTCTCCGTTGCTGGTGCTGCTGTTAACCGATGCCGCCCCGCCTGCAAACCAACAGGGGCCAGAACAGCGCCGGCCGTCCTGCGCCTTGGCGGATTTCAAGATTTCAAGAAGCCAGCCGCCCTCGGATTCCTGTATTCGGCCTCTATTTTTGAGGATGGGGACCGTCCGGCGGTCGCTCGAATAGTTTGGATAGTTTCCGTGCCCGGCCTCTACTCGCGTCTACTTTAGACAGGCCGCGCGGGCGATCACGCGCTCGAGCAATTCACATACGTTCCCTTGCCTTGTTAACCGCCGGCCGGCGCACGCCATTGATTGTGAATTTCAGAAATTCAATTCCGGGTTTCCCGTGGGAGGTTCACGCCGCGATCCCTGAAAACGGCACGTTACAACCATCCACGAAACCCCGTACCGCTACCAGACTAGTTGTAAGGCCGGCAGTACCTACCAACAGCCTCCCCATCGCGGCCTGACCCTCGAACCGATACGTGCGGCCCTCTGGCGTGAACCTGAGCGGCCCTGAGAGCACTTCTCGAAGCAGCTGGCGACCGTCGTGGACATGCTTCGTCAGGAGCGCACGCCAGGCGTTCATATGCGCGCGAGCCTTCGTCTCGATGGCCTTCCAGTTGAAGTACCCGACGTCGGCGGCGTCGCGCGCGGCGATCGCGGTCGCCAGCTCGTCGCGTCGCACCTGACGGGCCTTCAGCGCCTCGAGCAAGGGCCCAAGCGGGCCCCCGGCAGCAATCGCGGCGGTGAGTCGGTCCAGTTCGCGTTCGACGGCTCTCAGCTCCGCCTGAAGATCGTGCATCTGGTTGGCGCAGCCGCGTGGGCTCATCACCTCCAGCACATCCTCGAGAACGGCGTCGATGACGGCCGGACAGAACAACCCGCCAAGCGTCTTGAGCACGGCATCGTTGACGCGCGCGATCGGGAGCTTGAGCCCGTTGCCGCACACCGAACGGCCGCGCTTGTGATAGGCGAGGCAGCCGTACATATGGCCCTTGGCACTGCTGTGACTCCCACCGGACACGCCAAGATTGCCCCCGCAGACCGCGCAGCGGGCGAATCCGGTGAGGAGGTATCGAGATTCGACGTCGCGCCGCGCCGCAGATGTCCCGACGCCGAAGAATCCTTTGCCCGCTTCCAGCATGCGCGCCCGCACGATCGCGAGCCGACCGTGCGCCGCGTGCCATTGGTCGTCGGAAATGATGCGGAGCGCCGGCATGGCGTGGCGAATCCAGTCCGTCTCAGGGCGGCTGTGCGGGCGCTTCTGGCCCCACGGGTTGCAGTTCTTCGTCCGGTTCCAGACCGTTTCGCCGAGATATTGGCGTCGATCCAGGATCTCCTTCACTGACGACGGCGCCCAACCCGACACCCGACCCGGCTTTGAGCGTGGCGCCGGGGCGTGCTCGGCGTTGAGGAGCTTGGCAATCCGTGTATATCCGGTTCCGGCCGCGCACAGGTCGAAGATCTGACAGACGATCACGGCCTCGGACGGGTTGACGGCGCGCTCCACGTGCGACCGCTTCCCGCTGCCATCGAGGATCTCGACGTTGTCATAGCCGAACACGCGACCGCCGCAGCAGTGGCCGGCGCGCGCCTTACGGCCCATCGCGTCGGTGACGCGCATGCGGGCCTTGTCGCGTTCCATTTCGTCGGCCATCGTCTGCAGCGAGAGCATCGCCTTTTCGAGCGGGGAATTGAGCGTGCGCTCCCGGTCCTCGAGGTAGAAGAACACGCGGACGCCGCCAGTCACGAGCTGCTTGAGGGCGTACGCCGTCTCGATTGCCTCGCGGCCAAGCCGTGACTCTTCGGACATCACCAGCACTTCAAACGGCGGCCGCGGCTTCAGGGCATTCATCAGCCGGATAAATCCCGGCCGGTTCGTGAACTCGGCGCCCGAGATCCCGTCGTCGACGAAGATGTACTCGCTGGCGACCGTCCAGCCCTTCGATTCCGCATAGACGCGCGCGTGCTCGATCTGTCGGGTCACCGACTTCTGTTCGTCGGCCACACCGGTTTGCTCTGTGCTCTTTCGGGCGTAGATGGCGGCAATCATGGGGGGCTCATCTTATGCTCAGGCGGGCCCTCGCTGCTGAGGCTCGGATCCGCCTGTAGTTCCTTCACGATGGCCGACACCAACGCGGCCACCAACGCGCGCTGCGACGGCGTGAGCGCCTCTCTGTCGACGCGCGGCAGGGACGGCCAGTCGTGTGGCATCGGCCTCATTGCACGGCCTCGAGCGCATCAGCGTCGTAGCTAAGAATCGTGCTCAAGTGCAGCCGCCAGCGCCGAATGCCCGCCCGGTCGGTCTCCGTGAGCGCGGCGGCCGGCTCGATCTGGAATTGCTCGTGCTGGTCGACGCGCATCCGAAACCCGCGCTCCTCGAGGTTGATGGCGAGTTCGATCGCCTCGATCGGCAGCGTCGGCCCGTGTTTCAGCGTGACGAAGGCGCGCGGCGGCGCCAGGAGCACGAGCAGCGCCGGCTTGAGCCGGGTGAGGGCGTCGCGGAGCTCGGGCGTCAGGACGCCCGCCGGGGCGTCCACCTCGAGGGCGTCTCCATCCACGGTCAGGACGATGCCCGCCTGACAGCACGCCGTCAGCACCTCGTCGGCGGTCACAGGCGCACCCGTTCGCGTTCCCCGTCGCCGGGTCCCGCCGGCCCCTGGTCAATCGTGGTGGCCGCGGGGGCATCCGCTTCTGAAACCGTAACACCGTAACAAAGGCCCGTATTCATTGGCTCAACTGCGGTTTTCAGGGTGTAACGGTCGTTTTCCGCTGTTACACCCTGAAAACGCGATTTAGGCCCGTCGTTATTGACGTTGTTACACGTTACGGTTTGCGTCCCCCCAAGATAGCGATTCCACGCATCCGCGAAGTTGGCCCGCCGGTAGCCGCGGGCCTGTTTGCTCCTCCCGTCGATGAAGAACCAATACGGGCCGCCCGGCACGACGTCAAATTCCTTCATGCGGGCGGCGAACCACGCCGCCGTGATGCCCTTCCCGTGCCGGTGATCCGCCCACGGGCGATCGTCGAGCTGGTTCAACCGGTCGACGAGCTGCGCGCTGGTCACTTCCGTGACGGACTCCTCGAGCTCGTCGAACACGGTGCGCGTGTCCCGCAGCAGTGCCAGGGCGGAACTCTCTTCGGTGTCGCGTGTCCCACTCACTTGCTGGGCGGCCCGGCGCGCCCGCTCCCCCCAGGCTGGGCCGGCGGCGTCGGCGACGGCCAACAGCGGCCGCCAGTTGTCGGCGGCGCGATCGTCTAAGGTGGCCGGCACGCTCGGATCCGCCTCGCGTAACACGAGGGCGGAGTCAGCTGCCCATCGCACCATCTGCCGGCGCAGCGGGAGACAGCGGGCGTCGATCCGGTCCAGCCGCAATCGTTCGACCTGTTCGCCGGCCATCTTCCGCCGCATCGGGATGATGAGGGCCCGATCCATCAGCGTCGCGGGCAGCCGGCCAATCAGGGCAATGAACTTCGGACACCACGTCGAGAACACGGCCGCCTCGTGCTGCTCGCCGACCGTCCGAATGACAACGGCAGTCTTCCGGGTATGCCCGGCATTCACCAGGCCGCGGAGTTCTTCGTTGTCCTTCAGGAACGTTTCCGCCTCGTCGAGCATGAGCGTCGGGTGATACCGCTCAATCGCGCGGAAGAGCGCCGCGGGGCTGATGTTCGACGCCGGGAGCGCCCGGCTTGCGAGGTGCGCGACGAGCTGCAGCGCGGTGGACTTGCCGCACCGCATCGTAGGGCTGTTGACGACGGCGAGCGGCGAGATCCACCACGCGTCCATCGAAAAGGTGTGCACGATCCAGAGCGCCAACCCATCCGCGTGTGCCGGATCGACGAAGACGACGAACGCGGTCAGAAGCGCCGCCAGGTCGGCGAGTAGCTGATCGCCTGACACCGGATCCGGCCACGGCTCCGGATCGTCCAGCTTCAGAACCCGGCCCGCAGTGTCCTTATCTTTCTTGCTCCGACGCGCTGATGGTGTGGTCGGACTCGGTGCAGGCGCCGCGCCGCCGATGGGAGTTGGGTCACGCCACGGATCGCCGTTCTTTACTGCGACAATACGCTCGGCGATCAGACGACGGCCGTCCGTCTCGCCGTGCCGGTCGAGAAAATCCGTCACGTCGAACTTCTCCGGCTCCGCGGCATCCCACAAGACGGGCCGCGCATCGATACCCGCGGCGGTCAGCGCCCGCGCGATCTCCCCGTTGAAGCCGTTCCCTGTCGACAGGTCGCGGCCGCCTGCCGCATCGTGGTCCCCGAACAGATACGCTCGGGTGAATCCCTCCGTTTTCAGCCGGTCGGAATACGCCGCGCGCCATTTGTCGCCCATCGTCACGGCCGCTCCATGCGGCGGCGAGACCGCCGGCAATCCGAGATCGAGCAGGCGTCTGGCATCGCGCTCGCCTTCCGCGATGAGCACGGCCTCGGTCTGTTTCCGCTGCGCGATGGCGATCGCTTCGTCGATGCCATAGAGACCTGGATCGGCGCAGCCGAGGGCGTGCACCCACGTCCGCCCACCGTCGCGGGAGTGCTTCCACCGCATCTTGTCGGACGACTCCTCGACGTCGTACCGGACCTTGCGCACCAGAAGGCCGTCGGCTTGCGGATAGTCGAACTCGCGAAGCACGCGCGGTGACGACCTGCGAGCTGGCCGCGCTGTGCTCCGCGACGACACCGGCGTTGACGATGCGCGCGATCCGTTCCCGTGCGAGAGGCCCGCGCGATCGGCGAGCGTCGCCAACGCCTCACGAAACGCCACGCCCTGGTAGCGCTCGACGAACACGAAGACGTCACCGCCGAGGTTGCACGGATCGCAGCGCCACACCTGCTTCTCGACGTTGATCCGCATCGAGGGATGCTTGTCAGCATGGAAGGCGCACTTCACGAGCACTTCACGGCCGCCGTTGCGGGACAACGGTTCACCCGTCAACGCGGGAATGACGTCCTCGAGTCGGTTCGCGGCGCGCACGGCTTCTTTGTCTGGCCCGGTCGGCACGGCGCTATCCCGCCGACGCGGCCGGCGCCGCGTCCCGTGGGGCAATCGTGAGCCTGAACGTGCTGATGGTCTCCGCCGTCTCGTCGAGATCGCACAGATGCGCCAGGTGGACGGCGGCGCGGCCCCGCTCCCGGACGCCCTCGCGCAGCGCCTCGAGCGCACGATCGACATCGCGCCGCGCATCGTCGACGACGATGTCCCAATCGAGCACCGCGTCGCGCTGGCGGGCAATCGCGCGCCGCAGGGCGGCCCGGCTGCGCGTGATCGACGGTGCGTGTATATTGGTGTGGCTCAACACTGCCGCCTCTCTGCCGGACGTCTGACCGCGTCCGGCCCCCCTTCTCGATCCACTTTGTGACGCGAAGTAGAGCGGTCCTCCTACTTCGGCGGACGAGCCGTCGTCGACGGCAACCCCTTGAAGCGCTCGAGGAACGCGCGCTGGTCGACAATCGCCGCGATCGCCTCGTCGGTGCTGAAGCCGCGACGCATCAGGTCCATGCCGGCGACGGTTTCCGCGGCGGTGAAATGCGGTTTGTCGGGGCCCCGCAGCGCCTTGATCAAGTCGTTCGCAATCGCGCCGATCGACCGCGGGGCCGGCGGCGTGTCGCGCACCGGTAGCGGAGGCCCCGACTCGATCGGCGTGGTGAACTGCCGCCAGGACGCCGGGAGATCGTCGACGGTCACCGCAGGGCGTGCGGCGCCGGTTGGCGGGGCGCTCCGGGGCGCGGGAGGTGCGGCGGCCGGCGCGGTCCCGGGCGCCTGTGCGGCGGCCGGCGCGGTCCCGGGCGCCTGTGCGACGGCTGGTGGCGCCTGCGCCTGGTCATAGCGGCGAATCAATTCGTCGGCGGCGATCTTCGCGGCGCCGATCACGGGATGGCGCGCGAACTTCACCGCCTTCATCGCTTGCGCCGCTGTGGGCCGTGGCAGGTCGGCGACGGCACGGCCCGCCGTGCTGGCCCCGCGCGCGACCGATGGCGCGACGCGCGGCGCGACGAACCCCACGGCCAAGCCGCCGATGGCTTCGCCGCCCCCTTCGGGACTGCTCAGCGTCTCGGCCGCGGCGCGGAGTTGCTCCCGGATCGGCGCCGACGGCGCATCGTGCGGAAAGCGCGACGGATCGCGCTGAATGGCGGCGAGTAAGCGCTCCTGCTCCGCGCCTGCGGCTTCATTCGCGCGGTAGTAGGTGCGAGGGTCGACCGCCGCGACCGCTCCGCGAACGATGCCTCCGGCCGTCCGCGCAACGGTGTCGTTGACGCTCTTCATGAACCCGGCCGCATACGTCCCCGGCTCGCTCTCGGCCACCACGTGGGCCGCGCCGGTCTGCACCCGCTCGCGATACTCGGGGAACTTCTCGAACACCTTCGCGACCAAGTCCGCATCGGGCACCGACGCGTACTCGGGGTACTTGGCCTTGATGGTTTGCGCGAACTCCGTCAGCGTGAGCTGCGGACGTCCCTGCGCATCCAAATCCGGGGGCCGGGCCGTGGTCACCGGCCGGCCGCTCGCGTCGAGATCGGGCGGGCGCAGCTCCGGGGGCACTTCGCCACCGAGTGGCGGCGGCGCCTGTCGAGGCTGCAGCGACAGCGGGACTTCCTGGCCGAGCAGGGGCGGCGCTTGAGCCATCAGAGGCCCCCTGCTGCGGTCGCGCGCGAAGAGTCGTAGTCGGCTCGTAGCCGTTCGACGTCGCCCCGTCGGAAGACGTGCTGCCCACTCGGCAGCCGGATCGCGGACAGCTTGCCGGTGCGCACCCACCACCGGATGGTGGCCTCCGAGCGATCGAAGAGCTTGCTGACGTCGCGCGTGCCGAGAAAATCAGACGTGGTGTGCATTGACGGCCTCGTAATTTCGAAACCATCGTCAGCGCGAAGGGGCGTAGCCGCAAGATTTGCGTACGTGGGCGTACGTGGGCGTACGACAGCGTACGTCTTGGGATAAAGAACGGGTTCTATCGATCGCCGCGCGGCAGGTGACTCGCGCGTCGGCGCGAACGTCGATAGGCGGCGAGCGCCGCCCCGTGTATCCGAAGTTTGCGCCCGACCTTGATGGCTTCGAGCGCACCTCGTGCGATTTCCCGACGGATCGTCACGTCGTCCACCTGGAGGTACTGTGCGGCTTGTCGCACGGTGAAATACGCGCGCTTGGGATTGCCATCCTCCCCCACAGGCAGGACTGCCGCGTCGTCGTGCGAAGCGCGTGGAACGTCTGAAGCGGAAGGCGTGGCAGCCGCGAGCGGTCCACGTGGTCGCGTTTCCAAATCGGGCGAATGCTCAGCACGAACGTGGTCGCTCCAGGCGCGATAGATCTTCGTTCGGAGCTCGTCTTCGGTGCGACGA
>Ga0105245_10005528_pt1 | contig 11102 bp, 7 predicted proteins | sample KBSM54metaG_FD_81523 | JGI IMG/M metagenome (GOLD analysis project Ga0105245, IMG submission 81523) | Miscanthus rhizosphere microbial communities from Kellogg Biological Station, Michigan, USA - KBS M5-4 metaG | ecosystem: Host-associated > Plants > Roots > Rhizosphere > Soil | place: Michigan...
ATTCTAAGAATAAGTTTTTAGCGCGTCGGGATTGGCTGTGGATTGGTCCTTTTGGTTTTTGCCGCGTCGAGTGCTGCTTGTATTTCTTCGGTTTTCGTGAACCAGTACCATGCGTAGGTCCAGATGGCGAACCATTCTGCTATGAACGCCGACGACGTCCCTTTACTGTCTATCAGGCCCATATTCAGTAGCACGGCTGCGAGGGGGGCGATAACGAGCAATGCGCCGATGAGTGAGTACTGTCGGTTGTAGTAGTCGGTGCGCCTTGGTGAGAGAATCTTGAGTCGGAGCGAGTCGCCCCGACAGAACCAGCAGGAGAGCAGGATCATGGTGAAGAAGAGGATGGCGAAGATGCCATGTGGCGTGACGTTGTACGTCGTGAGGGTGGTCGCCCACCATGGTGGGTGCCATCCCATGGGATTGATGGCCACGCCGACCGCGCAGATCGCCGCGCCCGTCATGAAGTGGTTTTCGAGGTCTGTCAATCCTTCATAGAGGTAGAGGCCGGCTGCGGTCGCGAAGAGGAGCCCGACGAACCAGTCGTGCATGTCCGTGCCGTAGTACGCGCTCATGGAAGGCTGAAGACCCTTCCCATGCACGAGCTTTCCGCCTGCATAAAGGAGGATGGGGAAGACGATCGCAATCATGCCCGTGCCCCACCGCAACCAGAAATAGGTGTCCGTGATTGTCCCCTCGATGTCGAGAATGGGTTGGTCATCGTCCTGCCGAACCACATGATCCATAGGAACCGCATTCTACATGAATCGTCAAAGAAGCGAAAGGCGGGGCGCTTAGTCGAGTGCGGTCTTGATGAGGGACAGGTGCGCGAGTAATCGTTGTACGTGCTCGCTCGTGAGTGAGCCCCCGAGGAATCGTACTTCGGCGATCATGTCGTGGTCCACGGGCCAACGGAACGTGGTGCCCTCGGGTGCGAGCGCTGGTTGGTGCCTCCAGGCGTCCAGGCTGGCGGGGTCGGCCGCGACGCGTCCATGACCGCCCGGCAAGCGCCGGACGGGGAGGCCGCGGTCGCGCTCCCACTTCTGCGCGGTCCTGATGTTCACGCCGAGGTGTGTTGCGATCTCTTTCCAGCCCTTGAGCTCGCGCATCATGGTCGTGTGGGTCGGCTTGGTTTACAAGCAGTACCACAGGACCATGACTTTTTCTAGACGAAAGAACACGCCCGCAGCACGCGGGCGTCTGCGGGGGCGCATAATACCGCTCGTAATAACGAAGAGAGTATGGCCAACTATTGATCTATGCGCTCCTTGCCTTCCAGCTTTGCTCGTCATCTTCCCGCCGTCGCGCTCGCGTTGCTGACCGCCGGAGGAGCGAGCGCGAGTTCGATCACGCTCGCGTCAACATTCGATGCCGGATTGACGTTTCCGGCGCAGCCATGCTGCCTCTCCATCAGCAACCTCCAGTGGGTTGCAGTGCCCTTTCAGCCATCCGTTACCGCGACGTTGGATACGGCGGACGTCGGGATCGGTTTTGTGAAGGGGACCGGATTCCTCATCGACATTGACACTAACGCCGGCGGCGCACCCGGATCCCTGCTGGAAACCTTACCGCTCCCTGGAATATCCCTCATTCCATTCGTCGGGACGGGCACGTCTACGCTCCATCCGCTCCTGACCGCAGGCACGACGTATTGGCTCGTGCTACGACCCGGCAGCCAGAGTGCCGGCGGTTGGGCACAAAACGACCGAGGCATCAACGGATTCGTATTCTCGGTGAACAACGGGTCCACCTGGCTCACCACTACCCAAGCCACGCCGATCTTCGATATCAACGGAACACCCACGGGCGTACCGGAACCGAGCACGCTTGGCATGATCCTCATCGGTGTTCTTGTCGTCACCATAGCCGGACGCGGGTGTCGCTTAGCGGCCAAGTAGCCAGTGCGACTCAGAGAGTATTCTTTGCGAGTGTGCCGAGGAGGTTGGTGAGTGCTGTTTCGAATTCTTCGCTGATGTCGCTTGCGCCGCTTAGGGCATGTGCGGTTTCGTGCAAGAGCGTTCCCGCATACTGCTGGACGTGCTTGAGTTGGTCGCGTTTGATGATGATGCGTCGGGTGTCGGGCTCCCAGATGCCGAGGGCTTCGCGGTGGTTGTAGGTCTCCGTGCGCATGGTGCGTGAGATCAGGATGTCCTTGATGATCTTGGGTCGTCCGCCGATGCGTTTGAAGACTGCGTCGGTCTGTTTGAACACCTCGCGTTCTTGTTTCGTCAGGTCTTTCTCCTTAATGAACTCGAACTTGAAACTTGCGTTCCATTGGGTCGTGTATGTGGCGAGCTCGCGGATCGGGCTTCCTTCGTAGTCGGTGTCTCCGCGTATCTTGTCTTTGACGCTTTCAGGAATCGTGATGACTTGGTGGCCGTCTTTGATGGCCTTATCGACCATGTCTTTGGCCTCGATGAGTTCGCCGGGCGTGAGGAAGATGACGTTGCCGGCGGCGTTGAGGAGTTTGCACGCATGCACTTGGACGTCGATCCACGTCAATTCGTCGTGCGTGGTGCCTGCTTGGAAGTTTTTGAGATCGTTGACGAGGAGTTGCGCTATTGGTTGTGTTTTGCAGTCGAGCAGGATGTCCTTGACCCGCCCCACGTATGCAGTTCGTCCGACGTTGGTGCGTTCTCGGTTGAGCGCTTTTCTGATGGCGGTGTTCACAGCGGTGATGTTGTAGCTGCACAGGAAGCGTTCTTCCTCCGCGACGCGTAGCCCGGTGATGTAGATCCGAGCCACCTTGCTCTTGCCTTTATCCAGGACTTGACCGTACTGTGTGGTCTCAATGGGTTTGTCGCCCGAGAACTGCAAAAAGAACTCCTTTGCGGCCGCCATGTCAGCATCCTTCACACCCTGGAAGACGAATTCCGTTCCCAGCATCGTTGGATCAGAGGGCGGGCTGATGACCGCATGGAGGGTTCGAAGATTGTCAAACCCGTGCTTGCCGAACTTGCCGGTTGTTATGTCATTGTGGCGCGACCGAATGAGGACCTTGATCTTATGTCGGTCGAATGTGGCGAGTGCGTCCTTGAGACCAACGCCAAACTTGCCTATCACAACATCTGGGCGCGATTGTTTCTCCGGGTCTTCCTTCTGCGTGAGATGTTCATGCTTGAGACCTCGGCCATAATCTCTGACATGCCACCGGCCCGTCTTATCCTTCTTGATAGCAACGTCGATCGTGCTCGTGAGCGCCCGCTCATCGAGGGCATTGGCGATAACCTCCCGCAGCGCGTGATGGACGCCCCAGTCCTCCAGTACCTTCTCGATGTTCAGATCAAATCTGCTCGCTACGGACATAAGGAATTGAGATGGAGTGTCTGCTATTTTAAGGTACTTTCGGTCTCCATCCGCACAAGCCAGGCCCCGTATGGCTTAGCGAACCAAAACATTTAGGACCAGAAATGCTCTAGGGTCGCATTACCCGGTATACTTAACCTCTTAAGGGAGGGCGGACCGCAAAGCTTTTAGGTTCATGGGTTCAAAAACAGTCACTGAGGGGCCGAACTTGAAGCGTTGTCGGCCAGGAAGCGACCTCGGCGCTGGACGCCGAGGCATCGTTGAAAGCACGTTGCAAAGGAACCGCCTGTGGAACTGATCGATCAAGGCATCAAAGCGAAACTCGTCCGCCTCGAAGAGGGTGGCAAATACATCGTGTATTTGCATCAGCAGAAGCGCCGGAACTACGAGAACCCGGAAGAAAAGGTCCAAGCTGACACGTTCTTACGCCTCGTCCTGACGTACAAGTACCCGCCCGAACGCATCCGCCAGTTCGTACAGGTGCAGATGGGGTCTGAGACCAAGGAAGCGGACATCATCGTGTACAACGATGACGGCCATACGTCGCCGCTCATCGTTGCTGAATGCAAGAACCCGAGCGTCTCGGAAATGGAGTTCCGGCGCGCTGTCGACCAAGCGTTTAGCTATGCGGTCGCGGAAGGTGCCAAGTACGTCTGGGGAACATCCCGACTCAAGAACGAATACTACGAGGTCCCGGTCAAGAAGCCGAAGGCCCGCATCACCATCCCAGACATTCCGCAATTCGGGGTCGAGCATGTGGCGCGGTTCAAGTTCGCATTCGAAGGAGGCACTACTAAGACCGGGCAAAAACTGTTCCCGCTCGAATCAGTCAGCGAAGACGAATTGACCCGTCGGTTCCAACAGGCACACCAGGCCTTGTGGGGCGGTGGCGAACTCAATCCGTCCGAGGCATTTGATGAGCTTGATAAGCTCATCTTCTGCAAGCTCTGGGACGAGCGCAAACTGCGCAAACCTGGCGAGCCCTACGATTTCCAAATCATCCCTGTCAAGCCCTCAGATGATTCTGATGAAGCTCGTCGCAAGGCAGAACAGCAAACCAGCGAACAGCTCCTCGCCCGCATCAAGGCGCTCTACGAAGAAGGACGGAAGCAAGATCCTGAGGTGTTCAAGGATTCCATCCGGCTCAATGCCTCGAAGGTCCGTACCGTTGTTTCTTACTTGGAGAGCGTCAACCTCGCCGAGACAGACCTGGACAGCAAGGGACGTGCGTTTGAAACTTTCATGGGCTCCTTCTTCCGAGGCGACTTCGGACAGTATTTCACGCCACGTGTCATCGTGAAGTTCATCGTTGACGTCCTCCCCGTCACACATGACTCGCTTGTCCTGGACACTGCTTGTGGCAGCGGTGGATTCCTCCTGCACGCCCTGGATAAAGTCCGCCGAGAAGCCAGCACGTACTTTAAGCAGGGAACTGACAAGCATTACAAGCACTGGCATGACTTCGCGCAGCACAAACTCTACGGAATCGAGATCAATGAACAGATCGCTCGCACCGCGAAAATGAACATGATCCTTCATGATGACGGGCACACCAATGTCATCACGTCGGACGGACTGGTTCCCGACAACGAGCTCCGGGAGAAAAGTAAGAACAACGGATTCAAGTACAATCGCTTCGACTTCATCATCACGAACCCACCATTCGGCAGCACAGTCAAGCAAACCGAGAAGGCATACCTGCACCAGTATCGGCTCGCAACGCGCGATGTGGACTGGCTCAATCCCAAAAGTAAAGCCGCCGACCGACCAGGCCAAGACACCGAAATCCTCTTCATCGAACAAAACTGGCACTTCCTCACCGAGGGCGGGTACCTCGCCATAGTCATACCTGACGGCATTCTTACCAGCTCCAGCCTCCAATATGTGCGCGACGAAATAGAAGACCTGTTTAGAATCGTTGCTGTCATCTCCCTCCCGCAAACGGCATTCACGCACACGGGCGCAGGCGTGAAGAGCTCGATTCTCTTCCTCAAGAAACACGACGAGAAAGAGACCAAACGCATCCGTGACACCAAACAAACATTGAAAGACACCATTCGAAAACAGCACAAATTTGAGGCGACACTACAGACGATTGAACAAGAGAAGAAGAAAGCTATCGACCAACTCAACAAGCGGACCGCGTTTGCGAGGCTCACCGCGCATGAACGCAGAGACGATGCTGCTTACCTCACCGCAGCCAAAGAGCTCACGGAACAGTACGGGAAGCAAGTCGACGATCTGCGTGACCGCCTCGTCGAAACGTTCGTAGAGCGGAAACGCAACGAGCTACCGGATTACGACGTCTTCATGGCCATCGCTGAGGACATCGGCTACGACACGACAGGAAGACCAACCAAGGTCAACGAACTGGAACCCATCGCCGAGGAACTCCGCCGATTCATTGAAGCGATCGAAGAGGAACAGTCGTGAGCTTTGCACTCTCGAAGGCCATCGCATCTAGTAAAGTCTTTCTGATTCCCAGCAACAAGCTGGAGCAGCGTTGGGACCCCAATTATTTCCGATGGATGAAAGTCTTCCGCGCCAGAATCAAACAATGCCCGCATCCCATCGAACGACTCAAGCCCTCTCTATCACTCGTACAGTACGGCATTTCGGAACGAGCCACCGAAGAGCCTGTCGGTGTTCCCATGCTCCGCATGATCAACCTGCAGTCGGACACGTGGGACATCTCCGACATGAAGTATATAGCTATGTCTGACGAGGAAAAGACACCCTACCTACTCCGACGAGATGATATCCTCTTCAATCGCACGAACTCAAAAGAGCTCGTTGGAAAATGCTGCGTCTTCAACCTTCCTGGAGAATACGTCTTCGCATCCTACTTAATCAGGGTCCGTCTGAACCAACGGAGACTCCTACCGGATTACGTCACGGCGTATTTAGCATCACCGATCGGAAGAATTCAAATCGACGCTGTCAGCCGACAAATCGCGGGCATGACAAACATCAACGCCGAGGAGATCCGTGACCTGCTTATCCCAGTTCCAAGCCCGGCAGTACAAGAACAAGTTGCCAAAGCCTGGCGGCAGGCGATCCGGCGGCGCGATCAAACGCTAGCAGATGCCCGCACACTTCTCGCTCAAGTGGATGATCGCGTACTAAACACTCTTGGAGTCACGCTAGCGAGAGAGATACCGCACACCCTCAAAGACCGCGTCTTCGTTCGTCGCTTCAATACGCTCTCCGGCAGACGCTTTGACGCTCCCGCAAATTGGAAGCGTCTTAGTTTCGCTGGGGGCCGATTCCCCATGCGGAACTTCCGTGACGTCTGCCTTATCAATCCCCCAACGCAGCCGCCTAAGTTAGATGCCTTGGAACCAGTCTCTTTTGTCCCGATGGAAGCCGTTTCGGAAACGCACGGCGAAATCACTGACCGGCAAGTCCGACCGCTGGGAGAGTGCAAGAGTTATACAACATTCCAAAACCGCGATCTCATCTGGGCGAAGATCACTCCTTGCATGGAGAACGGAAAGTCTGCGATTGCACAGAATCTTATTGGTGGGTTCGGTTTCGGATCCACCGAGTTCCATGTGTTTCGCCCGAAAACCAAAGAACTGTCAGTAGAATACATCCACTTACTGTTCAGGCTGGGAGTGCTACGTAACCATGCCCGTCTGTTCTTTGGCGGCTCGTCCGGCCATCAGCGGGTTGACGAGCTCTTTTTCCACGAATTAGAAATCCCGGTGCCGTCTGTAGAAGATCAGAAACAGCTGGTGAGACAAGCCAAGGAAATCAAAGAACGCGCACAGAAGCTCTTTGATAACGCCGCGAAGGAGCTAGAGCAATCCAAGCGAGAGATCGAAGCCCTCATTATCGGATTGGTGAACCATATATGAGGCTTAAAGGCATCTTGGATTTCTCTCTAGGGAATTTCTTGTGCCTCCGCGGTTTCGCGCCGATGAGTGTTCTGCAGGATATTTCCACGCCGGATGAGAGCATCCAGCGTGTTCCCAAAGACGAGCGCCTGAAGGAGATCGGGGCGTATTTGAAGAAGGGAGAATTTCTCTTCTTTCCCGAAGTCGTATTGTGCGTGAACCTTCATGACCAGGATGATGAAACCGTCGGTGTCGCGAGCTTCTACTCGAGCGTTCAGCAAGGCAAAGCATTCAAGAGTGTAAAGTTCGCGCACGGATTGCGCGTGGCCACAACCGTGAGTCGATCGAGGAAGAGCGGGGATATTCGCGCCGTCCAATACTTCCAGACGGGGACCATCGACTTTAATCCCGCAAAGGCGCCGGTGTTCTCCCGGATCGACGGTAATCATCGGCTTGCGGCAACACAAAAGACGGACACCGCCGTGCGGGAGCGCACGACGCCTTTTTGCATCGTCTTCTGCCGCAACGGCCCAGAGTTCCGTCAGTTTAGCCGAGCACTGTTTCACAACATCAACTACAAGCAGGTACCGCTTCCCAAGGAGCACAACTTGCGGCTTATCCTCGATGATCCGGGGTTGTTTGAGGATGAGAAACTCAAAGAAGACCCCTCCTTTGGCGCGCCCTACTACCTCGCACGGCAGCTCCATAACAAGCTCGACTTCGACCTCCTCCCTAATCTGAAGCCGTTCATTGAAAAAGAACCTCGATCGTTCCTGGTCGACCAACTCACGTTCCTGCTGGCGAGGAAAGTACTCGGCGACAATGAGAACGCGACGAAACGTTTCAAGGAAGCTCTCGGTCGTGTGAACGCACTTTTCGACAAGCATCAACCACTCATGGACTCGACGAACCAAGGACTCCTCGCGGCACTCGTCTATTACGAACTCAAGTCCCCGGCCACGACCGCATCCTTCGTGCGTTGGATCTTGGACAACCATCTCCACGCGATCAAGGAGTCCAGCTCGGCCGACCTCATTCTGATATTCGACCAGGTCCTCGAAAGCCGTAAGCGGACCATCTTCGCATCCATGGCATTTAACAAGCCCGCGACGGAAAATCACTACGCCATAATCGAGCGCGTCTGTAAAGACGTATCCGAGCGATATACGCTCAAGCCAGCACTCAAAGTGCAGCGTGTGGACTGGTTCCACGACGGAACATCCTACGTCATCAACGACAAGATCATCGAAATGATGAGTGACTGTGGCCTGCTCATCGGGAATCTCACGTATTGCAACCCGAACGTGTACCACGAGATTGGCTTTGTCATGGGTCAGGCTAAGGCAGAGGGAAGAGACGCGCCGAAGATTCTTCTGTTCCTCGACGATTCGATACCTGACGCAAGAGACAAGTTTGTCGGGTTCAACCTCCGCGGCATCAAGCAAATTAGGTTTGACAAGACCGAAGAGTTCGCCAAACTCCTCAAAAAGAACCTCGAACGCTTCTTTCATCTCGCGACATAGTTCTTGTCACTGCTTCGAGTTGATTTCAGGCTTTGTATGCCGCGAGTGCTGTTTGGACGTTTGTCCAGGCGGTTTTGAGGTCATTGAGTGTCGGCCTCACATTGAGCGTTTCGAGTGGTTGTGAGTGCCCGCTCATGTACCGGCAGCAGTCTTCGAAGATGGGCATGATGGCTGCGATCGCCGCTTGGAGCCGGTCGGGTTTGATTTTCGCCAGGCTAGTCATTCGGACGTTGGGCTCGTATCGCTGCGTGACTCCGGACAGGAGTTCTGACTCCACGATCACCTCGCAGATGCTTCGTAGGTATTCATAGCCTTTCTCGATGAGCGCTGCCTGGGGCTCGCCGGTGAGTGGCTGCGCCGCTTGAATGGTGCTGTTGAGGCGTCCTCTGAGGCTGCCGAGCGTGTCGGCGCGCGGGTGTGTGCCTTTGGTGACGAGTCCGAGCTCCTGATTGTTTCTGGCGACTTCATAGTAGGAGCAGTCGTCTTTGCGTTCGTCAAACTCGCTGAGCAGCTGGGTGGTGAACCAGATGTTGTGCGTGAAGACGATCACTTGGCGTTGTTCGCTGAGTTCGATGATGCGCCGGACGAGCTCGTGGAGTCGTTTGTAGTCGAGGCTTGTAATCGGGTCATCGAAGACGACCGGGGCAGGTGGCTTGAGCGCGAGTTCTGCGAGAAAGTCCGCGAGCGCAATGACTTTTTGTTCGCCTTCGGAGAGGACCGCATTGAGCGGGTGGCCGTCGAGCACGGTCTTTATGCGACTGACTTGCCCTTGTCGTCCGGGGAACTCGATCGTAACCTTGGGCGCGCGCAGGCGTCGGCATTCGTCCTCGAACCGGTCCGTGAAGTTCTTGTTAAGAACCAGTTCGCTGGCTGCCTTTGCGGTTTCCGTTAGGCCACGTTGGATGCTCATAAACCGTCGAAGCTGGATGCGTGCTTTGTCGACCCATTGCGCTTGTGTGACGAAGTCGGTGATTTGCGGGAGGAATCCCCGGAGAATCCCCCTACCCTGTAGCGCCGTGAGTTCTTCCTCGCGCGTTTTTAGGGCCGCCGCCCGTTCGGTAGCGCGTTCCTGGAAGGTGGTGATGAGTAAGTCCGTTTCTTTGAGCGCGATGGCGAGTTCCGGCGCGAGGAATCCAGTGAGCGCGGCGAGTGGCGTCAGATCGATAGGCTTTTGCGATTGAAGCTGGTCTTGCACTGCCTGGAGGTGCTGGACTCCTTCCTCTAATTGCTGGTTGAGGGAGGGGTTGGCGTCTCTAATGTTCGCGACTGCGGTCGCGATGTTAGCGGTGTTGAGTGCGAGGAGTGGACTTGTGATGTTGTCGACGACGCGTTGCGCTTTATCGCGCTCGTTCCGGAACGTATTGTTGCAGTAGTCCCGATAGCTTCGTACGAGCGCCAGTGCTGACGGGACGAGGGGTTGTTGGCAGTACGAGCAGGTATCGTCGGTTGCCGGATAGTCGTTTTGTTTTGTGCTCGTGAGGTATTTCTCGCCTGCTTCGATGAATGCGCGCCACTCTGCTTGTAGGACGCCGGGAACGGTGAGGCCTGCGAATGCTTCTTTGCTGGCGTGTTCGTACCGGCTGTTTGCCTCTAGAAGCTGGGTCTGTGCCTCTTGCAACTCGACCGGATCGGTCTTATCAATCGTCGTGAGGGCGTTGGTGATCAGCGTGAGGTGTTCGTGCCGAGTCCGCGCCAGCTGGAGTTGTGCTTGTGGCGTGTTGCTTTTGAGCGCTTCGATTTCGGTTTCTAACGTCGCGATCCGCTGTTCTTCTTCGGGGGTGAGCGCTGCTTGGGCTTGAAGTGCTGCGAGGTCTGTGGTGGCTCCGAGATTTTCGATGGTTGTAGAGAGTGGTGTGGCGCGCGGGAAGTGTTGCGTGTAGACGTTTTTGATAGCGGCGCGTTCGTTGATGGCTTGTTCGAGCCGGTCTCGGATGGTACCGATTGCATGTTGGAGGTAGGGGAATCGGTTGAGTTCGCCGGGCGTGTACGTGTACGTGAGGTCGTCGTCGGCGTGGATGGTTGCGGCGCGGACGTCGAATACGTCCACACGGTTTATCGGACTAATGCCCTCTTCGTTCTTCCAAGTTACCGTCTTCGGTTGATCGCCCTCGATGCATTCTATTGTGGCTGTCGGCGTTCCCGGTTCATCTTTGTAGAGGTTGGGGAGGATGGGTTCTTTCGAGCGCGCGTTGCTGGCGAGCTTCAGAATTCGGACGTACCCTGTTTTGCCTGCGGCGTTCTCGCCGAAGATAATGGTGAGCTTTGGATTGAAGGCAATGGATTGGCCTGCTGCGAGCGCGTTGACGTGTTGGATGTCCTTGAGCGTGACGAGGCGGAGGAGTTTCCCATTACCTGCCTCGTTTGCGGGAACCGTTAGAGGCGGGACGGTTATCGATGTACCTGCTTCGAGTTGTTTTTCGACTAAGAACTCTCGGTA
>Ga0105245_10005529_pt1 | contig 11099 bp, 10 predicted proteins | sample KBSM54metaG_FD_81523 | JGI IMG/M metagenome (GOLD analysis project Ga0105245, IMG submission 81523) | Miscanthus rhizosphere microbial communities from Kellogg Biological Station, Michigan, USA - KBS M5-4 metaG | ecosystem: Host-associated > Plants > Roots > Rhizosphere > Soil | place...
AGTCGGGCGCTGCCTTGCTCTTTTTAGATCCAGCAGGTTTGAATTTTGCCATTCGTTCGGATTACTTTTCAGGTGTAGCATGTTTGGCCGCATGCGACCGGGGATGGCGCAAATACGCCAGCAACGCATCGGCCGACCCGTCGAAGAAGCCCGCGAGCAATTGCTTGAGCGCGCGATCCCGCATCGTATCACGGTTGATCTTGGGTCTGTATAAAAACGATCGCCCGGGCTTCCGGCGAGTGGCGCATCCGCGTTTCTCCAGGCGGTCTAACAGGGTCATCACCGTGGTGTAAGCCAGCACGCGTTCCTTGGAAAGCACCCGCCGCACGTCATGGACGGTACCTTCACCCAGCTGCCACAGCGCTCTCAGACAAGCCAGCTCAAGAGGCGGAGGAAGATCGTGCTTGGCTGCGGGACGTCGCATTCTGGTGCCGCGCCGCTAGGACTTGCCGCCCAATGCGTCGCGCAGTTTGGCTCCGAAACCCGAATTGTTATCGACGACCGGAGGGGCCGGCTTGGCGGCAGGCGGTTCGATGGCCGCAGCCGGGGAATCATCCAGATACTTGGTCTTCTTCAGCGCCGCCCGATCCAGCGGAGAGCTATAGCCGGTCCACACGCCGGTGACTTGCTTGTCCCGGTCGATCAGCGCCCGCATGCACTCCATCTTGGAATCCATATTGTCCAGGTGATGCAGCAGCAGAGCCTCGGGAAACAGGGGAATCTTGGGCGATCCATATTCCAGCTCGCCATGATGCGACAGGATCATGTGCAGCACCAGGTCCCGCAGCTTCGGCGGGAAGTCCGGGAACTGGCGCAGCTTTTCGAGCAACATCTGCACGCCGATCTGGATGTGTCCCAGCAGCTGGCCTTCGGTGGTGTAGCCGAAGCTGCGTGCGTAGTGCAGCTCGCGGATCTTTCCGATGTCGTGCAGCAGCACTCCCGTCAACAAGAGATCGAAATCGATATGCGGATAGTGCTGTGCGCTGAATTTCGCCAGTTGGCACAGAGAGAGCACGTGCTCGATCAGGCCGCCGATCCAGTTATGGTGAACCGTCTTGGCCGCCGGCGCGGTCCGATAGGCCAGAGCAACTTCCTCATCCGCAAATATTGCTTCCAGCAGATGTTTCAAGTGCGGATTAGACATGCCGGCAATCCAGCCCTGCAGCTCGCGGAACATTTCGTCCCGGTCACGCTTGGAAGCCGGCAGGTAATCCGCCAGGTCGATTTCCGATTCCGGAACCGACTGGATCTTGTGCAGCGTAAGCTGCGGACGATTCTGAAAGATCTGAAGCAGACCCTTGATACGCACGAAATCGTCGCGCTCAAAGGTGTTGATGGCCTCCGCGGCGTTATCCCACATCTTGGCGTCCAGGTCGCCGCTTCGGTCGGTCAGGGTCAAGGAAAGGTATGGCTCGCCGGACTTCTTCTGGCGAACGTCTTTGTAGGAGACCAGGAACGTCCCCTGAACGGTCTGGTTGGGCTGAAGCTCGCTAAGATAGGGCGACTTCATTTACCCTAGCGGGAGGAAGACGATCCGTTACTCTTGGTCCCAGGAATCGGGAGCATCCCGAAGACGCGCTTTCTCGATGGAGCCGCCAGAACTGCTTCCTTGGTGGTGGTTTCCGGCTTCAGCTGTGCCGGATCATTCCACGTCGTGTCCTTACTGGGAGCCGCCGCGGTGTCTTCATAGCCGGGCTTAATCTCCAGGAATGAAACGTCGCGCAGCTTCGTGAGGTACGCCCGCAGAGCCGCTTGCCTGCGCGAGTCCAGAATCCGGTTCTGAATCTCCTGTTCCACTTCCTCGAAATCCGCCAGACCGGCCTTGTGATGCTCATCGATGCGCAGGATCAACAGGCCGGTGGGGATCTTGATGGGATCGGTAACCGTGCCGCGTTCTTTATCCCAAACAGCCGCTTCGATCGCGGGAGCCAGCTCGCCCTTCTTGTAAGGATCCAGGGCGCCTCCGTCTTTGGCGGTGGGCGAATCGGAATTGGTCTGCGCCAGCTCGTTAAAACGTTCGCCCCTGCGGGCCCGATCCACCAGATCCTTGGCCTTCTTTTCGGCGGCAGCTACGGCCACCGGGTTGTCCTGCTTGCCCTGCGTCGAGATGGCGATTTCGCGAAGGAACACGCGCTCTTCGCGTTGGAATTCGTCCTTATGCGCGTCGTAATAAGCTCGAATTTCTTCCTGCTTGAACTGGATCTTGCGCATCACTTCTTCGCGCATCACTCCTTGCAGCAGGAGATTGTTCTTGATATCTGCTTTGAAGTCTTCGTAAGATTTCCCGGTTTCCTGGCGAACCAGCGCCTCGAACTTCTGGGGATCGGTGGTGCCGGTTTGCCGCTGCAGATCGGCGATGTACTTGTTGACGTCGGGATCCACCTTTAACTCGAGTTCCTTGCCCTTCTGCACCAGCAACAGGTTGTCGATCTTGTTGCGCAGCAGGTTGGGCGCCTCAGCTTTAAGGGCGTCTTCCAGGCGCTGCCCGGTCAGGCCGTTGGCCTTTAACTGTTTTTCCAGGTCGGCGCGGTCATGATCCAGGTCAATGTTCGTAATGATTTCACCGTTCACTTTGGCGATGATCTGCTCGACAGTGACCACGTCGGCCTGCGAAGCAATGGTAAAACCGGCCAATCCCGCTAGAAGCACAACAAGATACCGCATAGGTAGATTATATCCCCTTAACCCCTGACGGATTGAGCCTGGAAGGGGTTCCGGTTTATTATGTAGGTATGAAACGTTTGCTCCTGCTGACACCAGTGATGGCCCTTTCCATGGTTTCGATGAACGCCCAGGGTTTCCCCGAAGGTCCCGGGAAGAGCGTGTTTGAAAATACCTGCGGCGGTTGTCATGGCGCCGATATCGTAATCGGCCAGACCGGCACTCGCGAAGTTTGGCAGGACACGGTGGATTCCATGCGCGGCCGCGGTGCGCTGGGCACGGATGACGATTTCAAGCAGATCGTCAACTACCTCACCAAGTATTTCGGCGTGCCGGTGAATGTGAACACTGCCCCGGCCAAGGATCTGGAAAGCCTCGACCTGACCAGCGCAGAAGCCGCGGCCGTGGTGAAATACCGCACGGATAAGGGCAAGATCAAGGACTGGGCCGACTTCGCCAAGATCGATGGCATAGACGCCAAAAAAGTCGAGCCGATCAAGAGCCGCCTTAAGTTCTGACCAGCTCTTTTAACGATCCGTCCAGAAAGTCCAGTACAGCGGCAGCGCCTTCGCCCGACGATGGCAGTGGCAGCCGCAATACACCCGCCGGCGTAAATTGCGCGCCGGGCAGCGACGAAACCAGGTGCATCAGCCTTGACGGTTCGATTTTCGAGCCGGGATGGAACTTGATATTCAGGCCGCCGCTCCGCCGATCCACCGCTTCGATTCCGATGCGTTGCGCGTTGCTTCGGAGCAGGGCGAATCGCAGCAGAGTTTCCACGGCATCCGGCAATGTCCCGTAGCGATCTGTCAGCTCCGTGCGCATAGCCTGGGCCTGTTCCGGCTCGCGCACATCGGCGATGCGTTTGTAGATTCGCAGGCGCTGCTGCTCATCGGCGATGTATTCGGCTGGGATGCGGATATCCAGACCCAGGTTCAGGGCGGACTGGACTTCCAGCGGAGCCTCCTCGCCCTTCAACTCGCGAACGGTTTCTTCCAGTAAGCGGACGTAGGTATCGAATCCGACCGCGGCGATGTGGCCGTGCTGTTCGCCGCCCAGCAGGTTGCCGGCTCCGCGCAGCTCCAGGTCGAGTGCAGCGATCTTGAATCCCGCACCCAGATCGGAGAACTCGCGCAGGGCGGCCAGACGCTTGCGGGCGATCTCGGATAGCTCTTTGTCAGCGGGTACCAGCAAGTAAGCGTAGGCGCGCCGGTTGGATCGCCCCACGCGGCCGCGCAACTGGTACAGCTCGGAGAGCCCGTGGCGCTCGGCATGCTCGATGATCATGGTGTTCGCCAGGGGAATATCCAGACCGTTTTCGACGATGGTGGTGCAAACGAACACGTCGTATTCGTGATGCATAAAGCCCAGCAGCACCTTTTCCAACGCCGCCTCGCCCATCTGTCCATGGCCTATCCCTAAGCGGGCCTGAGGGACCAGTTCCTGAATCCACGCCGCCCGCGTAAAGATCGACTCCACGCGATTGTGGACGAAATACACCTGACCGCCACGGCTCAGCTCCTGCTCGATTGCCGTGCGGACGATATCGGGTCCGAAATGCGCGACCACGGTATTGATCGACAGGCGGTCTTTAGGCGGCGTCTCGATCACGCTCATATCGCGGATGCCGAGCAGCGACATGTGCAGCGTGCGCGGAATCGGCGTCGCGCTCATGGTCAGCACGTGGACGTTTTTCCGCATCTGCTTGAAACGCTCTTTGTGGCGGACGCCGAAACGCTGCTCTTCGTCGACGACCAATACACCCAGATCGCGAAAGACCACGTCTTTAGAGAGCAGGCGATGCGTGCCGATGGCGACGTCGATTTTTCCTTCGGCCAGCTCTTCCAGGGACTGTTTGATTTCCTTGGAGTTGCGCAACCGGGAGAACATCTCAATACGTACCGGAAATGCCGCGAAGCGCCGCTTGAAGGTCTCAAAATGCTGGAAGGCGAGCACGGTGGTCGGAGCCAGCACGGCTACCTGTTTGCCGTCGCCCAGAGCTTTGAACGCGGCCCGCATGGCGACTTCGGTCTTACCGAATCCCACGTCGCCGCACAGCAGGCGGTCCATCGGATGCGGGGATTCCAGATCGCGTTTGATCTCCTTGGTCGCGGTGATCTGGTCCTTGGTCTCGGTGAATTCGAAGGCGTCTTCGAACTCGCGCTGCCAGTTCGAATCGGGCGAAAACGCGAAGCCTTCGGACATGCGGCGCTGGGCGTAGAGCTTGAGCAGCTCATCCGCCATGTCGCGCATCTTGGCCTTGACCTTGGATTTCTTTGCGGTCCAGGTGGTCCCGCCCAGGCGATCCATGGGGGGCGGGGAATCGCCGCCTCCGCGATACTTGTCCACCAGATCCATACGCGTGAGCGGCACGTAAAGTTTGGCGTCGCCCGCGTATTCGAGCAGCATGAAATCGCCCTTTTGGTCGCCTTGGACGATTTCACGAATCCCCAGGAACTTGCCGACGCCATGGGTCGTATGGACCACGAAATCGCCCGGCTTCAGATCGGCCAGGTCGGCGGCGAACGTCGCCATGTGGCTCTTCTTCGGCCCCGGCTGGGCGACGAACTCTGACGATCCGAAGAGATCTTCCGAGCCGATGAAGGCGATTCCGGAATCCGCGAACACTCCGCCGCGCCGGACCAGTCCCTTAACCAGGTACGTGCTGACCACCGGACCGGAGATATACGCGCGCTCCGCCAGGTACGACGATGCGGCCTCGTTGGGCGCGAGACCCAACTGGAATGGCATCCCGTATTCACGCAGGACGTCGGCCAGACGTTCCAGTTCGCCGTTGGTGGGTGCGAAAAATGCCACGCGATGGCCCTGTTCGACCAGCGTCTTCGCCTCGGCTACCGCTACCGGCATGTTGCCTTGAAACGCCAGAGAGGGCCGGGTCGCGATGTGGGGCGCTTCTTCGCCGAGGTACAACTGGCGCAGACTGACCACCGGACCGAGCAGACGTTTCTCGAACTCCGGCCATTCGAAGAAATTCGCGGCCGGGAGTTCGGCGAATTCCGGATGCTCGCCCTTAAGCTGCTCCAGATGTTTCCACAGGCGCTCAGAAGCGGACCGGACGTCCTCGGGCTCGTCGAGAATCACGATCGGATCGCGCGCCAAAGCCAGGAAAGAATGCTTACGCGGCTCCTCGGCCGCCGCAGCAAACTCCCAGCCTGGATAGATCGATCCATGACGAGGTTGTTCCAGCAGCGGCAGAATTTCGGCTTCAGGGACCTTTACGATCGAACGCTGCGTTTCGACCTCAAACCTTCGAATAGACTCGATCTCGTCGCCGAAGAACTCGATGCGCAGCGGCTTGGCGCTCTCCGCGCCGAACACATCCAGGATTCCGCCGCGCAGCGCGTATTCGCCTACCATCTCCACCGGGTCGCGCCTCTCATATCCGATCGAGTGCAGATGCGCCACGATACTTTCAAGCGGCAGTTCTTCGCCCTTGCGAAGAGTCAAAGCCAGCCGCCGGTAGTATTCCGCATCTTGTGTCCGCAACAAGGCGGAAGCCGCGGGAACGATGGTGATCGGCGCCGAGCCCGCCGCCATTCGCCACAATCCGATGGCCCGCTGCTCGCTGATTTCGCTATGGGGCGACAATCGCTGGCCGGGCAGGACGTCCAGCGCGGGCAGTAATGCCGGCCGGCCCACTTCCGGCCGCCCGATCAGCAGATCGAAGAACGTGCCCGTAAGCTCCGCCAGAACCTCGGCGCGCTGATTGCCGTCCGCTATGACGATCAGCGGCCGTTCCGACACTTGCCACAGTAGAACTGTGTAAATAGCCTTAGCGGTAGGCGTCAGGCCGGCCAGTGAAAACGGTCCTGGTTCGTGACGCAGGATGGCTGAAACCAGGTGCTGGAACGCCTGGTGACGGCCGAGGGTCTGAAAGAGATCGCGAACGGAGGGGTGGGTCACCGGCAGTTTCATTGTACTGATGAATCAAAAGGGGCATAATGGTCGGAGGTTATGTTCCTGCCGCATCAGAACTTGAGCGACGAGATCAACCGCAACATTATTCGCAGTGAGATCGAAGGCGGAGTCTACCTTCGAGATCTGCCCGACGCCGCCAAAGTCGAGGTGCAGACGCGCAACCGCTACTACACCATCGTGCCGCGCCGGGACGGATCGGCCTGGATCTCGGGCCATCCTGAGTTCTGCCCGGAACCGGTCCTGGTGCAGATTTGCGGATGCAACTGGGGCGGATCGATGCTCAAGATCGCCTATCTCGGGCGCGGGATGCATCTGGAATTTCGGCATCCGAAGTATGAGGGCCCCATCATCACCTCGGCGATCGTGGATATCCGCGTGCTCTCCGAGGCCGCCTGAATTTACCGCCCGATCAGTTCCCTCATATCGGCGATCAAAAAATCCGGCGGCGACGCGATAAAAGTCTCCGGCTGGAATCCCCACCGCACCCCGCAGGCCTGGACGCCCGCATTGCGAGCAGTCTCGACATCCACGGCGCTGTCGCCGATCATGATTGTACGAGCACGGTCGGCTCCGGATTCCGCCACCAACGCGTTCAGCCCGGCGGGATCCGGCTTCTTCTCCGGAAAGCTGTTCCCGCCGTAGACACGGAAAAAATGCAGATCGAGTCCCAAGCCCTCCAGCATCTGCAGGGTGAAACGGATCGGCTTGTTGGTCAGCACCGCTAGCGGAACGCGCTCGGCATGCAGTTGGTCGAGCGCTTCGCGCACGCCCGGATACAAAACCGTCGAATCCAGCATGTGATCGCGGTAGTACTCCAAAAAATACTTCAGTCCGCGCGACCAGTCCTCTTTGCCGGCATCCGGCAGCGCGCGCTGCACCAGCACCGGCGCGCCATTGCCGACATACTGCGCGACGGTAACCGGAGGCAGCGGCTCAAGCCCCATCCAGGCGCGCGTGGCATTCACCGCGTCGGCTAAATCGCGCTGGGAATCGACGAGCGTCCCGTCCAGGTCGAACACCAGAAGGTCGGCACTCATTGGTTAAGAGGCTTGGGCGGCGGCGACTTGGGCTCGGCTGTCTTCTCCCTTTTCGGGTCGCGCCGGCTCTTCCGAACCTGGTCATCCCACAACTGATGCACTTCGGCCACTGTCTCGCGAACGGAATTCTTCAACCCGCGCGGCGCCAGCGTTGCCACCATATTCGACGCATCGATGGCGTATGGCAGCAGCATGGAGCCCGTCATCCAGTTGGGCACGGGCTTGGGTGTGAACGCCAGCAGGATGGAGACGAACGCCACCGCGGCGATCACTCCGCGGACCAGTCCGAAGCCGGCCCCCATCAGCCGGTCGAGCCAGGATAGGCCGGTCCATTTCAGAAGCTTGGCCAGCAGCTTCCCGATCAGCGCTCCCATCAGCACGCATACGAAGAACACCACCAGAAATCCCGCGATGTTCGAGAAAGTCTGGGAACCGACGTATCGGTGAATGAAATCGGCTGGAATGCCGTAAAACCAAAATCCGAACAATACGCCTGCGATTGCCGCTAAAAAGCTCACGCCGGCCCGGGCAAACCCCGCCAGAAATCCAAACAGAACGGACCCGCCGACGATCAATGCCAGCAGCAGATCCAGCAAGCTCAACGAACGGCCTCCAGAGCCTTGCCGGTCAGTTCGCGATAGGCATCCTTATACTTCTCACTGGTTCGCTCGGCAACGTCTTGGGGCAATGCCGGAGCCGGGGGCTGCTTGTTCCAGTGAATCGATTCCAGATAATCGCGGACGTACTGCTTGTCGTAGGAAGGCTGGGCGCGGCCCGGCTCGTATGTATTCAGCGGCCAGAAGCGCGACGAATCCGGCGTCAGGACCTCGTCCGCCAGTACGACCTCACCACCCACCGTCCCGAATTCGAGCTTGGTATCGGCGATGATGATGCCGCGCGTGCGGGCGTAGTCCGCCGCCTTCTTATAGATCGACAAGGTAAGGTCACGAAGCTTCGCAGCCATGGGCTCGCCGGTTAGCTCGGCCATCTCGTCGAAAGAAATATTTTCGTCGTGCCCGGTGGTCGCCTTGGTTGCCGGCGTGAAGATCGGTTCGGGCAGCGCATCCGATTCGCGCAGTCCCTTTGGCAGAGCGATGCCGCAGACTGCGCCGGTCTTCTGGTAATCCTTCCAGCCGGAACCGACCAGGTACCCGCGCGCCACGCATTCCACGGGGAACATTTCTGCCCGTTTTACCCACATGGAGCGTCCCTCAAACTCGCGCGGCAAATCGCTCATGTCGCTGCTGAGGAAATGATTGGGGACGACGCTCTTGAGGAATTGCAGCCAGAATAGCGTCATCTGCGTCAGGACCCTGCCCTTGTCGGGGATGCCGGTGGGCAGGATGTAATCGAACGCGGAAATACGGTCCGTTGCTACGATGAGCAGCCGATGGCCGTCTTCGTAAACGTCGCGAACCTTTCCGCGCGCGAATAACTTGTAAGTCTTCAGGTCGCTCTCAAGGAGCACGTTGGGTGTGGAGTGGGGTGTAGGTGCCAAACCCAATTATACGTTTCTATGCAGCGCGCACAAGAGAACTCGGCGCTATTTTTGTTACTCTACGAAGACCGCCAGGTCCGCGCGCGGAGGACTTATGAACCCATGCTGCTATCGATCCTGATTCCGGTCTACAACGAACGGACGGTGGTCGAGAAAAGCCTGGCACTCGTACTGTCGGCGCCTTTACCCGAGAACATGGAACGCGAGCTGGTCATCGTGGACGATTGTTCCACCGATGGCACCTCGGATATTCTCGATCGGCTGGCCGCCAATGAGCCGCGTATCCGTCTGTTCAGGCAGTCAGTGAATCAAGGGAAAGGCGCGGCCGTGCGCCGCGCGATCCAGGAAGCAGTCGGCGATTTCTGCCTGGTTCAGGATGCCGATATGGAGTATGATCCGTCGGAATATCCGCGCTTGCTGCGGCCCCTGCTCGATGGCCACGCCGACGCCGTATTCGGCTCCCGCTATCTGGCCGGAGAACAAAGCCGCGTGCTTCCGTACTGGCACACCAAGATCAATCAGTTTCTGACGTGGGTCTCCAATATGTTCAGCAACCTGAACGTCACCGACATGGAGACCTGCTACAAGGTCTTCCGCACCGACCTTCTCAAGAGTATTCCCATCCGCAGCGACCGCTTCGGCTTTGAGCCCGAGATCACCATGAAGGTCTCTAAGCGAAAGCTGCGCGTGTACGAAGTCCCCATCAGCTATCACGGCCGCACTTACGAGGAAGGTAAGAAGATCGGTTGGAAGGACGGCGCCAAGGCTTTGGGCGTAATCCTGTATTTCTGGCTGATCGACGATCTCTACGCCGAATCCTACGGCCGCGGACTGCTCAACAGTCTTACCGGCACGCCCCAATATCAAAGCTGGATAACCTGGATCTTGCGCCCGTATCTGGGGATCACGGTGCTCGAAATCGGGGCGGGCCTGGGCAATTGGACGGGCCGGCTAATGGGCAAAAAGTTGCTCTACGTCGCTGCCGAAAAAGATCCGCTCTATCTGCACGCACTTCGCAACCGGTTTTTGCGGACACCCAACGTCACCGTCTGCGAGCTCGACCCGGAGAATGCCTCCGACTATCAGCAGTGGGCCGGGAAGTTCGAAAGTGCTCTGTGCGTGAATCTGCTCGAATCGGTGGAGGATCCCGAGGGCGTGATCGCGTCGCTGACCGGATGCTTGAAGCCGGGCGGAGCTCTGGTGGTCCTGGTTCCGCAGGGAAAGAGTCTGTTCAGCGCACTCGACCGCGGCATGGGTCATAAGCGCCGCTTCGACGAGGCCGACCTGCGCCGCATGCTCGAATCTCGCGGGTACCAGATCGAGAAGGAGCACCAGATCAACAAGATCGGCACGCTGTCCTGGTGGTTTTTTGGGAAACTGCTCGGACGTGCGAAAATGAACCGCCCCGGCCTCAAACTGTGGGACAAAACGGTGTGGTTCTGGCGTCGCGTCGATCCGCTGATGCCTTGGAAGGGTCTTTCCTTGATCATCGTGGCCCGTCTCAAGGCGAAGTAAGGCTGCCGCCCGTTACACTGAAAGATTCATGGCTCAACTTAAATTTGTGGTGACCGGAGGCGCCGGCTTTATCGGCTCCGCCTTGGTCCGGACCTTGCTCCAACACGGCAGCGTCGCGGTTATCGACAACCTCCTGACCGGCAATGAAGCGAACCTCAAGGAAGTACGCGGCCGGGTCGAGTTCCACAATGTGGACATCAGGAACGCCGCCGCGCTCGGGCCAGTGCTTCGCGGTGCGGACACCGTGTTCCATTTGGCGGCGATTCCTTCGGTGCCGCGGTCGATTGACGACCCGGTTCCTTCGCACGAAGTGAACATTGACGGGACCTTCAACGTTCTGCGGGCTGCTGTCGAACAAAAAGTGCGCCGCGTGGTCTATGCGGCCTCTTCGTCGGCCTACGGCGATTCAGAAACGCTGCCCAAGACGGAGAGCATGACGCCCCGTCCTA
>Ga0105245_10005530_pt1 | contig 11098 bp, 7 predicted proteins | sample KBSM54metaG_FD_81523 | JGI IMG/M metagenome (GOLD analysis project Ga0105245, IMG submission 81523) | Miscanthus rhizosphere microbial communities from Kellogg Biological Station, Michigan, USA - KBS M5-4 metaG | ecosystem: Host-associated > Plants > Roots > Rhizosphere > Soil | place: Michigan...
GTGGGCCTCATCTGCATCCGGATCTTCGGCTGCCGGAACGACCGGTCCCGGGATTACGCCGTCAACCTCGGCGTCGCCCTCCAGCTCACGAACATCCTGCGCGACATTCCCGACGATCTCGCGCGCGGCCGCGTGTACCTGCCGCTCGAAGACCTTGCCGCACACGGCTGTGACGTGGGCGATCTGGCGAAAGGCGTGGTGACCGAGCCGGTGCGCCGTCTGATGGCGTTCGAGTGCGCACGCGCGCGCGATTTCTATCAGCGCGCCATCCTGGCCAGGCCCGACGAGGATCGCCGCCGGCTGGTGGCGGCCGAGATCATGCGGGCGGTGTACTTCGAGACGCTGCGCCGCATCGAGCGGAACGGTTACGACGTGTTCAAGGGACGGGTGCGGGTGAAACGACCGATGCAGGCCTTCATCGCCGTCCGGCAACTCATCCAGTCACTCGGTCACCCCACAACGTAGGTCATTTCGAAACATGCCATCTCCTCGCTACGACGTCGTCGTGATCGGTGCCGGCTTCGCCGGGTTGAGCGCGGCCGTGCGTCTGGCCGGGAAAGGCGCGCGCGTCCTCGTCCTCGAAGCACGGTCGCGGCTGGGCGGCCGCGCCACCGCGTTCGCCGATCGCGAGACGGGAGAGATGGTCGACAACGGTCAGCACGTGCTGATGGGCTGCTACACGGACACGCTCGCCTTTCTGGACGACATCGGCGCGCTCGGCAACCTCCGGATGGCCCCGCAGCTGAGCGTGACGATGATCGACCGCACAGGTACCCGGACGCGGCTCGCGTGTCCGGCCCTGCCCGCGCCGCTTCACCTGGTGGCCGGCGTGTTCGAGTGGGAGGCGCTCGGCTGGAGCGATCGGCTCGCGGCGCTGCGGATGGCGGGCCCGCTCCGGCGCGCCCGGCGCGAGCTTCTGCCGGGTGCGCGCGAGATCGCGGCGTCGCCGGGCGAGACGGTCGACGCGTGGCTGATTCGCAACGGCCAGACCGCGCGCATGCGGGAGATGTTGTGGGAGCCGCTGGCGCTGGCCGCGCTGAATCAATCGCCCGCCGAGGCGGCCGCGCCGGTCTTTGCGCGCGTGCTGGCCGAGATGTTCGGATCGGATCCGAGGCTTGCGGCCATCCTCCTGCCGGCGAAACCCCTGCACCTGATGTACGCGGAACCGGCGCGCGAGTTCATCGAGCGGAAGGGCGGAAGCGTCCGAACGGGCGCGCCGGCGAGGCTGACGGTCGATGGCACGCTGGACGTCGAAGCGTCCGGCGAACGGTGGAGCCCCGAAGCCGTCATAGCCGCGGTGCCGTGGTTTGCCCTCCGCGAGCTGATTGGAGCGGCGCCGCCGGCGCTCGACGCGACGCTGCTGTCGGCCGGCCGCATGGCTTCGTCGCCAATCGTCACGGTGAACCTGTGGTTCGATCGCCCGGTGCTGGACGAGCCGGTCATCGGTTTGCCGGGGCGCGCCATGCAGTGGGTGTTCGATACGCAGGCGGTGTTCGGGGGCGACACGGCGCGCCTGTCGCTGGTGTCGAGCGGGGCGTCTCCGCTCGTCGCGCTCACGAATCCGGAATTGGTTGCGACCGCGCATCGGGAGCTTCTCGAGGCGCTGCCGGCCGTTCGTGACGCCAGGCTCGTCCGCGGCACGGTGGTTCGTGAGCCGCGCGCGACGTTTTCGCTCGCGCCGGGTCAGCCGGCGCGCCCGCCGGTGCAGACGCCGGTTCCCGGGCTCTTGCTGGCCGGCGACTGGATCGACACGGGCCTCCCCGCTACCATCGAAAGCGCCGTGCGCGCCGGTCATCGGGCCGCCGCCGGCGCCTGGGCCCGCTGAATGCAGTCCATCGTCGTCCACTACAAGGAGCTCGCGCTCAAAGGCAAGAACCGCTCATGGTTCATCCGGATGCTCGTGCGCAACCTGCAGCACGCGCTGGCAGGACTGCACATCGCCGCGATCCGTCAGGTCATGGGGCGGATCGAGGTCGAGCTGGGAGCCGGAGCCGAGTGGCCCGAGGTGCGCGACCGGCTGGGGAAAGTGTTCGGCATCGCGTACTTTTCGCCGGCCGGCCGCGGGTCTCACGACCTCGACGAGCTATCCGCGGCCATTCTCGACGACCTCGGCGATCGGCTCACCGAGTCGTTCCGTGTCACGGTCCGGCGCACCGACAAGCGCTTTCCGTTGACGTCGCCCCAGATCGAGCGCGAGGTCGGCGGCCGCATCAAGCAGGCGAAGGGCTGGCGCGTCGACCTCGATCATGCCGCGCTCACCGTGCACGTCGACATGATGCCCGACGGGGCGTTCTACTTTTTCGGCAAGCACCCGGGCGCGGGCGGCCTGCCGACGGGCACAGGCGGGCGCGTCGCGTGCCTGCTGTCGGGCGGGATCGACTCGCCGGTCGCGGCGTATCGATTGATGCGCCGCGGCTGCTCGGTGCTGCTGATTCACTTTCACAGCTACCCGATCCTGTCGCGCGCGTCCCAGGAGAAAGTGCGCGAGATTGCGACGCTGCTGACGCGTTACCAGCTGCGTTCCCGCCTGTTGCTGGTCCCGTTCGGCGAGGTGCAGCAGCAGGTGTTGCTCGCCGTCAGGCCGGAGCTGCGGGTGGTGATGTATCGCCGGCTCATGATGCGCATCGCTGAACGCCTGGCGCGCCGCTGGCGCGCACGCGCGCTCGTCACCGGCGAAGTCATCGGTCAGGTCGCTTCACAGACCCTGGAGAACCTCACCACGATCGGCGGCGCGACGACGATGGAGATCCTGAGACCGCTGGTGGGGATGGACAAGGACGAAATCGTCGACCAGGCGCAGAAGCTCGGAACGTTTCCGATCTCCATCATCCCGGACCAGGACTGTTGTCAGCTGTTTACGCCGGCACACCCGGCCACGAAGGTGACACCTGGCCAGATTGAGGAAGCCGAGCGGCTGCTGCCGATCGACCAGCTTGTCGATGCAGCCGTCTCGGCGGTAGAGGTCGAAGAATTCAGGCGATCGTGATCGAGCGGCTCAGATAGACGTCCTGAATCGCGTTCAGGAGGCCGATGCCGTCGTTGAGCGGGCGCTGGAAGGCCTTGCGGCCGGAAATCAGCCCCATCCCGCCCGCGCGCTTGTTGATCACCGCGGTCTTGACGGCATCCTTGAGGTCGCTCTCGCCCGCCGACGCGCCGCCCGAGTTGATCAGGCCCGCGCGCCCCATATAGCAATTGGCGACCTGATAGCGCGTCAGATCGATCGGGTGGTTGGTCGTGAGATCCGAATAGACCTTCTTGTCCGTCTTGCCGAAGTTGATGGCCGTGTACCCGCCGTTGTTCTCCGGCAGCTTCTGCTTGATGATGTCGGCTTGGATCGTCACGCCGAGATGGTTCGCCTGGCCGGTGAGATCCGCCGCCACGTGGTAGTCGGTGTCCTTCGTCTTGAAGGCGGCGTTCCGGAGGTAGCACCAGAGCACGGTGAACATGCCGAGCTCGTGGGCGTGCTGGAACATCTCGGTGACTTCCTGGATCTGCCGCTTCGACTCCTCCGAGCCGAAGTAGATCGTGGCGCCGACGCCCATCGCGCCCATGTCGTATGCCTGCTTGACGCTCGCGAACTTGATCTGGTCGTAGCTGTTCGGGTACGACAGGAACTCGTTGTGATTGAGCTTCAGCAGGAAGGGGATCCGGTGCGCGTACTTCCGGGCCACGATCCCCAGCACGCCGAGCGTCGAGGCCACGGCGTTGCACCCGCCCTCGAGCGCCAGCCTGACGATGTTCTCCGGATCGAAGTACGCCGGGTTCGGCGCGAACGACGCGCCGGCGGAGTGCTCGATCCCCTGGTCCACGGGCAGGATCGAGACATAGCCCGTGCCGCCGAGGCGGCCGTGGTCCAGCATGCTCTGCAGGCTCGTGAGCACGCGGATCGGACGATCGGAGGCCAGCCAGATCCGCTCGATGTGGTCAGGGCCGGGGAGGTGCAATGTCGATTTCGGAATCGTCTTGCACTCGTGCCCGAGGAGTTGAGGCGCGTCGGCGCCGAGAATGGCTTCGACGTCGATCGAAGCCGATGAACGGATGACGGCGGTGTCGCCAGGCAAGGATGTCCCTCTCGTCAATCAGGGCGAAATGTCAACGACCCAAACTCGCCCATTGTAGTCAAAGCCTGAAGGCGGCGCGAGTCGTTTGAACAGTCCCCCGCTGTCTTACAGCCCGTCGGAACCTCGGCCCTGCGAAATAGGGTGCCGCAGGCCCGCCAGATAATCGCGCAGGCCTTCCTGCGTGCTGCGGAACGCGAGCTCATCCCAGGGGATCGCCGGCGGCGAAAAGAGCGCCGTGTCGAGGCATTCCTCGTCTTCGGCCGCGAGCGTGCCGCCGATCGCGGTCGCCGCGTACACGATGATGACCGGCGCGCGGCCCGCGTAGGAATAGATGTTCACCAGCCCGTCCAGCCGGACGTCGAGGCCGCATTCCTCCCGGGCTTCACGGATCGCGGCGGTCGTGAGCGGTTCGCCGCGATCGACGTAGCCGCCCGGAAACACCCACTTGCCGTAGCCGGGATCGATGGCGCGCCGCACGAGCACCAGCCGCTCGTCGTCCATGCGGATGATGGTGCCGACCGCAATCTTCGGATCGAGATAGAAGACGAACCCGCAGCGCAGGCAGACGAGACGCTCGGGCTCGGTCGCCTTCAGCAGCCGGCGCTCCAGCTCGCCGCCGCAGCGCGGACAGAACCGGTACGCATGTGTCTCGTCGTGCGCGCCGAGGTGCCAGTCGGCCATGACCCACGCAGTATAATTCCGCAGACATGTCGATTCTGAAAGTGGCCCGCATGGGGCACCCGGTGCTGCGGACGCCCGCCGCGCCGCTCGAGCGCAGCGACATCAGGAGCCCGGCCGTCCAGCGTCTGATCGACGACATGATGGATACGATGGCCGAGTACCACGGCGTGGGCCTGGCGGCCCCGCAGGTGCACGAAAGCCTGCGCCTCTTCGTCGTCGCATTCGATCCGACGCAGCCCGATCCCGACGATGACGAGCCGCTCGAGCCGTTCGCGATCGTCAACCCCGAAATCACGCCGGTGGGGGAGGGGATGATCGACGACTGGGAGGGCTGTCTCAGCATCCCGGACATCCGCGGGCGTGTGCCGCGCTTCAGGGAGCTCAGCCTTCGTGCCCAGAACCGGCGAGGGGAGCGCATCGAGCTCCCCCTGCAGAACTTCAAGGCCCGCGTCGTCCAGCACGAGACCGACCACCTCGACGGCGTCCTGTTCTTCGACCGGATGCGCTCGTTCACGTCGCTGACGTTCCTGGACGAGTACTCGCGCTACTGGGTCAAGGACAAAGACTGACCGCACGATGAGCTCCGTCATCACGCTCGAACACGTGTCCAAGCGGTTCGAGGGCAAGCGCCAGGTCATCGCCCTGGACGGCGTGAGCCTCGCCATCGAGCGCGGGGAAATGGTGTCGATTATCGGACCATCGGGCTCCGGCAAGTCGACGCTGCTCAACCTGGTCGGCGGCCTCGACCGTCCCACCTCGGGCCAGGTGCGGATCGACGGCGAAGCGCTGGCGGACCTGTCTGACGACGATCTCACGCGCGTGCGGCGGGACAAGATCGGCTTCATCTTCCAGTTCTTCAACCTCCTGCCGACGCTCAGCTGCCTCGAAAACGTGGGCCTGCCGCTGCACCTGCGCGGCTGGCCGCGCCAGAAGGTCGACGAGCGATCCCGCGAACTGCTGACGCTCGTCCAGCTCGGACATCGTCTCAATCACCTTCCGGAGGAGCTCTCCGGGGGCGAGCGCCAGCGCGTGGCCATTGCGCGCGCGCTGTCCATCTACCCGCCCATCATCCTGGCCGACGAACCGACCGGCAACCTGGACACGCACACCGGCGAGGAAATCCTCGCGCTCGTCCGCGATCTGCACGGCCGCCTGGGATCCACCGTCGTCATCGTCACCCACGATATGAAGGTGGCCGAGAGCTGCCCCCGCACGATCGCGTTGCGCGATGGACGCATCGTCCAGGACGTAAGGCGATGATTCTGCTCCGGCTGATCAGCTGGCCCTATTTCCGCAAGCACGTGCTGCGGACGATCCTGACGGTCGCGGGCATCGTGCTCGGCGTGGCCGTCTTCGTCGGCATGCACACGGCGAACCAGAGCGTCCTCTTCGCGTTCTCGCGCACGGTCGATCGCATCGCCGGCAAGACCGAGATCCAGGTGACCGCCGGCGAGGCCGGGTTCGCGGAGGACATCCTCGAGAAGGTGCAGTCCGCGGCGTCGGTCCGCGTCGCGGTGCCGGTGATCGAGGCCGTCGTGGACACGAACATCGCGGGCGAAGGCCACCTGCTGGTGCTCGGCGTGGACATGACCGGCGACCGCAGCCTGCGCGACTACGACCTCGACAGCGGCAGCGAAGAGGTCATCGACGATCCGCTCGTGTTTCTCGCCCAGCCCGATTCGATCATCCTGACGAGGCAGTTCGCGGAGAAGAGCGGTCTCGCCGTCAACGATCGGATCCGGCTGGGGACGGTCGAGGGCGACAGGCAGTTCACCATCCGCGGGATCATGAAGACGGGCGGCATCACGAGCGCGTTCGGCGGCAACCTCGCGATCATGGACGTCTACGCCGCGCAGCGGATGTTCGGCCGCGGCCGCACGTTCGATCGAATCGACGTCGGCGTCAACCCGGGGGCCACGATCGCCGAATGCGAGCGCGAGTTGACGGCCCTGCTGGGCGCGGGGCTCCAGATCGAGCCGCCGTCCGGCCGCGGGCAGCAGTTCGAGGCGATGCTGGCTGCGTACTCGATGATGGTCGGCATCTCCAGCCTGTTCGCGCTGTTCATCGGGATGTTCATCATCTACAACTCGTTCGCCATCGCCGTCACGCAGCGGCGATCGGAGATCGGGATCCTGCGGGCGCTCGGCGCCACGCGCGCGCAGATTCGCTGGCTCTTCCTCGGCGAGAGCGCGGTCACCGGGCTCATCGGGTCGATCGGCGGGCTGGCGTTCGGAATGCTCATCGCCCGCGGCATTGCCGCATCGATCGGGACGCTGCTCAGCGACGTGTACGGCGTGGCCCAGCGCGCCGACGAGGTCTCCAGCAGCCCGGCGCTCCTCGCCGCCGCTCTCGGGATCGGCATCGCCACCAGCATCGTCGCGGCGATGATTCCGGCGAGAAATGCGGCGCGCGTCGACCCGGTGCAGGCACTGCAGAAAGGAAAGTATCAGGTCCTGTCAACGGGGGAGTACCGGCTGCGGGCCATCCTGGCGGCCATCGGCGGCGCCGGCGCGATTGCGTGCCTCGCGGTGGGCGGGTCACGTGTCGTGTTCTACACCGGCTACGCCATGGCGATCGTCGCCGCGCTCCTCATCAGCCCGATGCTGGCGGTCGCCCTCGCGCGCGCGATGCGGCCCGTGCTGAAGTGGCTGCGCCCGGTCGAGGGCGCGCTCGCCGCGGACAGCCTTCTGCAGTCGCCGCGCCGCACGTCGGCGAGCGTGGCCGCGCTCATGCTGTCGCTGGCGCTCGTCGTGGCGTTCGCCGGAATGGCGCGCGCCAGCTACGACTCGATCATCGACTGGATGGAAACGGCGCTCAACCCCGACTTGTTCGTCTCGCCGTCCCAGAGCATCGTGGTCCGCACGATTCGGTTCCCGAGGTCGATGGAGGCCGAACTGGCGTCGGTGCCGGGAGTCGAACGCGTGCAGGCGGTGCGGGACGCGCGGATCGTGTTCAGGAAGACACCGGTGATGGTCGTGGCCGTGGATGTCGCGAGCGTCGCGCAAACCGCGCGACGGCAGCCGGTGGCCGGTGAAGCCGATGACATGTACGCCCGGACGTCGGCCGGACAGGGGCTGATGGTGTCCGACAACCTGGCGCAGCTCCAGCATTTATCGCTTGGCCAGGTGCTCGAGGTCCCGGCGCCTTACGGCGTCATCCGCCTGCCGATCGCCGGCATCGTGGTCGACTACTCCGACCAGCAGGGCACGATCCTGATGGATTCGCGTGTCTTCCAGCAGTACTGGCACGATGACACGGTGAACATCTTCCGGCTTTACCTGAAGCCAGGCGCCCCGATGCCGGACGTGCGCCGGAGTATTCTCGAACGCTATGCGGGCGACCGCCAGGTGTTCGTGCTGACGAACGCGGAGCTGAAGGCGTACATCCTGAAGGTCACGGATCAGTGGTTCGGTCTCACGTCGGTGCAGATCGCCGTGGCCGTGCTGGTGGCGATCCTGGGCATCGTGAACACGTTGACCGTCTCGATCACCGACCGTAGACGCGAGCTCGGGGTGCTGCAGGCGGTCGGCGGCCTGCGTGGTCAGATCCGGCGCACGATCTGGATCGAAGCGCTGAGCATTGGCGTGCTCGGGCTCGTGCTGGGTCTTGGCCTTGGCGCGATCAATCTCTATTACATCCTGCAGATCATTCACGAGGACATCGCGGGTATGCGGCTCGAGTACGCATTTCCCGTGACGGTGGTCGCGGCCCTGGTGCCGACCATCCTGGCGTCCGCGTTCATCGCGGCAATCTGGCCGGCCGAATCGGCCGTCCACGGCTCCCTCGTGGAGGCACTCGAGTACGAGTAGACGCTATTCGTATTCCAGCGCCTCGACGAGCCTGGCGCGAACGGCGGATTCGCCGGGCCCGATCGCGGCCACGAACGATGCCGCGAGGATCGTCGGAATGGTCAGCAGCACGAACGCGACGGGGAACACGTAGTCGAGATCGAATCCGCCCAGGTCGCGTTTCACCATGCCGAGGCTGTAGTAAAGGTTGACGGCGCCCATCAGGATTCCCAAGACCAGGCCGATCGTCGCGATGCTCACGGCCTCGAGCCACATCGTGTGCCGGATCTGGCGGCGCAGACCGCCGACCGCGCGCATCACGCCCAGTTCGCGCCGGCGATCGGCGATCGACACCGTCAGCGTGTTCACGATACCCAGCACCGCCACGAGAATCGCGATGATGATCTGGTTGTAGGTGAGCACGAACCACTGATCGAGGAGATCGGTGATCCAGCTGCGAACCTCCTGGTTGGTGAGCACCAGCAGGCGCCCGTGCCCGGCCAGTGCTGCAAGCACGCGCCTCCGGACCCCGGCGGCGTCCTGGCCCTTCTTGACGTAGACGCGCGCCGTGTTGACCGTCTCGTCCTTCCACCAGCGCGTGTAGACGGCGCGATCGACGAACACCGCTCCCTGCATGTCCGAGTAGTCGCGGACGACTCCCACGATCGGCAGCCGCAGGCTTCCGCCGGGTGTCGGGAGATCGACGACGTCGTGCAGCTGCAGGTGGTTGTTCGTCGCGAACGCTCCCGACACGAACATGCCCTCTCCCCGGGCCGTCAGCCTGTACATCTCCCGCTCGTTTCCGGCGATCATCGACCGCCGTGTGACGGCGGCGATCTTTTCGGTTTCGATCGCCATCACCATGACCGGCCGCTGGTTGACGAGCAGCCGCGCGTTCCGTATGAGCTGGACCTGGTCCACGCCGTCGACCGCCGCGACGACCGCGCCCAGTTCGGCGGGGAAGGTCATCCGGCGCGCGGTGAGGTTGGCGCTTGCCGAGACCAGGAAATCCGGGTTCAGCACGTTGTCGAGCCATTCGCCGACCGACGCGTAGAAGGCGTCGATGAACCCGCCGAACGCCACGACCATCGACACCGACAGCATCAGCGCGCCGACGGTCGCCGCGGTGCGGCGCGGCGACTGCACGAGGCTGTCGGCGGCCAGCGCGCCTTCGACGGGAAGCGCGTGCTTGAGAAGCGGCCGCAGCGCCTTCGCGAGCCACAACGTCAGCGCGGGAGCGAGCAGCAGTCCCGCCGCGACCATGGAGGCGTAGCCGGTGTAGAAGAGCACCTTCGATCCGCTGAACTGCGGGCACACCGCCGACACCACGATGAGACAGAACGCCAGCCGGCGCTTCAGCCGGGTTTCGACGACCGTGGGAACCTGGTATTTGCCCTTCTGAAGGGCCTTCACCGGATCGACGCGAGCGGCGCTGCGCGCGGGAACCCACGCGGCGACCAGGCTGGTGAGGACCCCGATCCCGATTCCGGCGGCGATGAGCTCCGGACTGACGCTCAACTCCGTCACGCGCTGGGCGACGCCGCCGGCCAGTTCCACGACCCCGCTCGTGTATCGCACGATGAGCGTCGCGCCCGCGATCCCCAGCAGCACGCCCAGCACGGAGCCGGCCGCGCCGGCGACGACGCTCTCGAGCAGGAACACCCGCTGAATCTGGAGGCTCGTCGCCCCCAGGGCGCGGAGGATGCCGATCTCGGGCCGCCGCTGCGTGACAGCGATCGCGAACGAGTTGTAGATGATGAACGTGCCGACGATCAGCGCGAACAGGCTGGCGATCGACATCCACGTCGAGTAACTCTGCAGCAGCGCCTCGAAGTGTTTGCCGCGGGACGAGGGCGGCTCGACTTCGAAGCCGGGACCGAGGGCCCGCTGGACCGCCGCCTGGCAATCCTCGACGGTCACACCTTCCCGGGCGCGCAGGTCCACGCGATCGAAACGGCGGTTCCGGCCGAGCACCTTCTCGGCCGCGTAGATGTCCATCACGACCAGGTTTCCGCCGAATGCCTGCGACAGGCCTCCGGCGGCCATGATGCCGCGCACGGTGAACGGCCGATCGCCCTGGATGGTGCGAAGCGAAATCGCGCGGCCGGCCGCGAGGCCATGGCGCCGTGCGAAGTCGGCGGTGACCATCAGCGAATCCGGCTGCGCGAGAAAGACGAGCGGGTCGTCGATGGCGGACGCGTTCGCGTCCGCGAGTGCGTAGTCACGCAGGCTGCGGTCGCCGGTCATGTCGATGCCGAGAAGCATCAGGCTGCCCTCGGTCGAGTCCGCCATGTCGACGATCGACTCGATGACCGGCACGGCGACGCCGACTTCGGGAACCGCCTGGACGCGTTCGAGCGTCGACTCCTCGAAGCCGAATTCTCCGGCCGTGACCTGCAGCTCGGTCGCGCCGGCGATCTGGTCGACCGTCTGATCGAACGCGTGAAAGATCGACCGGTTGGCGGTGTTCATGGCGATGAACACCGCGACGCCGAGCACGATGCCCGACAGCGTCAGCGTCCAACGCAGAACATGCCGCCGGAGATACGGCCAGCTCAGGAGCCTGAA
>Ga0105245_10005534_pt1 | contig 11095 bp, 9 predicted proteins | sample KBSM54metaG_FD_81523 | JGI IMG/M metagenome (GOLD analysis project Ga0105245, IMG submission 81523) | Miscanthus rhizosphere microbial communities from Kellogg Biological Station, Michigan, USA - KBS M5-4 metaG | ecosystem: Host-associated > Plants > Roots > Rhizosphere > Soil | place: Michigan...
AGAAATCACGCCGATTCGTTCTGTCGACCGCATTACGGTGGGCCAGGGCGGACGCGGTCCAAGCACCTGGCAGATTCAGAAGCTCTTTTTTGAAATTACCAAAGGCGACCAACCGGCGCCCGGCGACTGGCTCACCTACGTTAACGAACAAAAGCAGCCGGCGACGGAAAAGCGCTTTGGAAAGCCGCAGCAAGTCCCAAGAGACGACAGCGACACCGCACCGATTCTGTCGTTCCAGACCGCGGCCCGCGACTAATCAACGCGGATCAGCGCAGATCGCCCTTCAAATCCGCACTGATCCGCGTCCCAAGAAGTTTATTGACGCCTCTCATACCGTCAAGCTATATTCGAATAGCCTGAGGCGCCTTCCTGCGTCGACTCTCACCACAGCAAGCCTTTTATCATGGCCCTAAAGATCGACGATTTACTGCGTATTGCCTGTAGTCATAACGCGTCCGACCTGCACCTGAAAGTCGGCGCCTTCCCAGTCATGCGCATCGGTGGCGAGCTCCACCCGGTCGAGAATGCCCCCCGTCTAAAGCCCGAAGACACTCTGGACATGGCGTTCTCGATCATGTCCAACCGCCAGAAGCAGCGATTTAAAGAGGTGTCGGAAGTCGATATTGGTTATGGCGTGTCGGGGCTGGGCCGTTTTCGCGCCAACATCTTCCAGCAACGCGGGACTGTCAGCATCGTGTTGCGCGTCATTCCCGATCACAACAAGTCTGTAGCGCAGCTCGGTCTGCCGCCGGTAATTGAAAAGATCGCCGAAGAACGTCGCGGGCTGATTCTGGTCACTGGCGCAACCGGTTCGGGAAAGTCGACTACGCTCGCGTCGATGATCGATTGCATCAACTCCACCCGTGGCGGACACATCGTCACCATCGAAGACCCCATCGAGTTTCTGCACCGCGACAAGCGCAGTTTCATCAACCAGCGTGAAGTCGAGGTGGACACCGCAAACTTCTCAACGGCGCTGCGCGCTGCTTTGCGTCAGGACCCGGACGTCATTCTGGTCGGCGAAATGCGCGACCTGGAAACCATTTCCACAGCTTTGCTGGCCGCGGAAACCGGTCACCTCGTGTTGTCGACGCTGCACACGATGGACGCGACCGAAACGATCAACCGCATCATCTCGGTCTTCCCGCCCCATCAGCAGAAGCAGATTCGCTTGCAGCTTGCCGCGGTGTTGAAGGCTGTCGTCTCGCTGCGACTTCTGCCGCGCGCCGACGGATTGGGACGCGTGCCGGCGACGGAAGTGCTCGTGTCGACGGCGTACATCCGCGACTGCATCGAGAACAAAGAGAAGACGAAGCTGATCAAGGACGCGATCGCGCAAGGCACGTCGCAGTACGGCATGCAGACGTTCGATCAGTCGCTCTACATGCTCTACAAGAACGGCCTCATCACGCTCGACGAAGCGCTGCGGCGCGCGTCAAATCCGGACGAGTTCCGCCTCAAGCTGCAGGGCATTCAGTCGACCGGCGACATGGCGCGCGAAGAGATGGACTCGAAGCTTCAGGTCGCGGGTGCACCCGAGGATCCGTTCGGGGACGAGTCGCCGTTCGACTTCTCGAACAACGTTTGAGCGACTGCTACACCGCCGCGCTGCGCATTCTCAGCTATCGCTTCAATGGCGAGGCTGAGCTGCGCCGCAAGCTGGCCTCGAAGCGATTCGAGCGCGCCGAGGTCGACGCGACGATCGAGCGCCTGCGCAAAGAGAAATGGATCGACGACGATCGGTTCGCGGCGTCGTTTGTGCGCGCGCGATTGCAGAAGCACATCGGACGAATGCGTATCCGGCGTGAGCTGATCGCGATGGGAGTCGATGACGCCGTCGCCGCGCGCGCCATCGCCGAAAACGCGGACGAAGAGCGCGAGCGCGAAGACCTCGCGGAGGCGTGCGCGAAGCGAATCCGCCTGATGAAACGGCGGCATGGCGACGACGTTCTGGAGTCGCCGCACGAACGAAAGAAATTGGCCGCGTATCTGTTGAAGCAGGGATACGATGCCGCGCTCATTCAGAGCGTTGTCAAGGAGCTCTCCGTTGTCGACGACTAACGAAATCCGCGAACAGTTCCTCCAGTACTTCGAGTCGAAGCAGCACCGCCGCGTCGCGAGCTCGTCGCTCGTTCCCGCGGGCGATCCGACGCTGCTCTTCACGAACGCGGGCATGAACCAGTTCAAGGACGTATTCACCGGCCGTGAGCAGCGCGACTACTCGCGCGCCACCACGTCGCAGAAATGCGTCCGCGCCGGCGGCAAGCACAACGATCTCGAGAACGTTGGCCGCACGGCGCGCCATCAGACGTTTTTCGAGATGCTCGGCAACTTCTCGTTCGGCGACTACTTCAAGGAAGACGCGATCCACTTCGCGTGGGAACTGTTCGTCGACATCTACAAGCTCGACGTCGAGCGTTTGTGGTTCACGGTGTTCGAAGGCGGCGACGGCGTTCCCGCGGATGACGAGGCGGCGCGGCTATGGGTGAAGGCGGGCGCGCATCCCGATCGCGTGCTGCGCTTCGGCAAGAAGGACAACTTCTGGTCGATGGGCGACACCGGTCCGTGCGGCCCGTGCTCGGAGATTCACTACTTCCGCGGCAGCGACATGTCGAAGAACGTCGCCGCGCTGGTCAACGGCGAGGGCGACGACACGATGGAGATCTGGAACCTCGTGTTCATGCAGTACGACCGCGACGCGAGTGGCACGCTGACGCCGCTGCCGGCGCCGTCGGTCGACACGGGGATGGGACTGGAGCGGATCACGTCGGTGCTGCAGGGCGTGAACACGAACTACGACATCGACGCGTTCAAGCCGATCATCGTCGCGATCGAAGCCGCGAGCGACTATCGCTACACGGGAAAGATGGATGATGAGTTGGACACCGCGGTGCGCGTCCTCTGCGATCACTCGCGCGCCGCAACGTTCCTGCTCAGCGATGGCGTCATTCCGTCGAACGAGGGACGCGGCTACGTTCTGCGCCGCATCATCCGGCGTGCCATTCGATTCGGCCGCAAACTTCCGCAGCCTGTGTTGCTCACGATGCTCGTCGATGCTGTTATCGCGTCGATGGGCGATGCCTATCCCGAGCTTCGCGATCGCCGCGAGGCGGTGATGAAGACGCTCGAGGCAGAAGAAGAGCGCTTCTCGCGCACGCTCACAACGGGCGTCGAGCGCGTTGGTCAACTTCTTGACGAAGTCCGCGCTCGCGGCGAGCGCACGCTCGGCGGCTCCGAAGTCTTCCGCCTGTACGACACATTCGGCATTCCCGTCGATCTCATCGCCGAGCTCGCGGAAGACGAAGGCGTCACGCTCGATCGCGACGGATTCGATCAGATGATGTCCGACGCGCGCGCGAAGGCGAAGGCGTCGTCGAAGTTTCAGGCCGCATCGGTCGCGGCGATTCCCGAAGGCGTTCCGCCGAATCGTTTCGTCGGCTACGACGAGCTGGCGATCGAATCGGAAGTGAAAGCGATCGTCGCTGGATCCGAAGCCGTCTCGCAGTTGCCGGCAGGACAGCGCGCCGGAGTCGTTCTCGATCCGACGCCGTTCTACGCCGAGAGCGGCGGGCAGATCGGCGATCAGGGCGAGCTGTCGTGGCCGAACGGCCGCGCCACCGTCCTCAACACGGCGAAGGCCGGCGACTGGATCGTGTCGGAAATCGAAGTCACCGAAGGAACGCTGACGCGCGATGCGCGCGTGCAGGCGATCGTCCCGCGCGAGACGCGGCTCGACACGACCGCGAATCACACCGCCACGCATCTCCTTCACAAAGCCCTCAAAGACATCCTCGGCCCCACCGTGCAGCAGGCCGGCTCGCTCGTCGCGCCGGATCGTCTGCGATTCGACTACACGTATCACCAGCCAATCACCGAGGCGCAGATCCGCGAGATCGAAGACGCGGTGAATGCGAAGATCCGCGAGAACCTCGAGGTGTCGAAGAAGGTGATGCCGATCGAAGAGGCGAGGTCGACCGGCGCCGTCGCGATGTTCGGCGAGAAGTACGGCGACCAGGTGCGCATCGTCAGCGCGGGCGATTACTCGCGCGAGTTCTGCGGCGGATGCCACGTGAATCGCACCGGCGACATCGGTCTGTTCAAGATCATCAGCGATCGATCGTTGGCTGCAGGCGTGCGGCGCATGGAAGCGCTCACCGGCCGCGGCGCGCTCGAGCACTTCCGCAAACTCGATCACACGGTCGAGGAGCTGCAGGATCAGTTGCAGGAAAAACAGAAGCAGTTCGATCGCGAGATGAAGCAACTCCGCCAGAAGCTCGCCAGCGGCGGCGCGTCGCGCGAAGAAGAGAAGCCGGTCGAAGTGAACGGCATCCGCATCATCACGAGACTCGTCGAGAACGGCGTCGATCTCCGCAGCCTCGCCGACACGCTCCGCTCCAAACTCAAAAGCGGCGTCGTCGTCCTCGGCAGCGCCAACGAAGGCAAGGTGACGCTCCTGACCGCGGTAACGAAGGACCTCGTCGACCGCGTACCTGCGAATGTGCTGATCGGCAAACTCGCCCCCATCGTCGGCGGCAAAGGCGGCGGCAAACCCGACCTCGCGCAAGCCGGCGGCAAAGACGCCGACAAACTCGATCAGGCACTCGGGCGGGCGGAAGGCGCGCTCGCGGAGATGTTGGCGGGGTAGCTAAGCGTTCCTCCCCATTTGTAGCCGCCCGCGCTCCCGGTGTACCTTTATATCCCCGACCCAAAAGCAGAGGTGGAGGTGGAGCGATGGGGAAGCGGACGTTAGTCCTTGGCGCGTTGTTGATTCTCGCCGCGTCGGCGAATGCCGTCACCACGAAAGACATGGCCAGCGGCGTCACCGCTGACCAGATCGTCAGCACGCTCACCGGCGCCGGCGTCACCATCACCAATGTGAAAGTCACCGGTGCGAATACCGCCATCGGCACGTTCACCGGCGGCTCGGGCGATGGTCTGAGCATCGACACCGGCGTCATCCTGTCGAGCGGCAAGATTTCGACGGCAGCTGGTCCGAATACGAGCGAAGGCACGACCGGCGCGCTCGGTCAGCCCGGCGACGCCGGACTCGACTCGCTCATCAAACCGAATCTCACGCACGACGCCGTCATCCTCGAGTTCGACGCCGTCACCACCACGTCGACCTTCTCGATTCGCTACATCTTCGCGTCCGAAGAGTACAAGGAGTACGTCGGCAGCAAATTCAACGACGTCTTCGCGTTCTTCGTCGACGGCGCGAACATCGCGGTCGTCCCCGGCAGCAGCAGCCCGGTCGCGGTGAACACGATCAACAACATCAACAACATCGGCCTCTATCACGACAACCCCGCGGGCACGGACAAGTTCGGCACGTCGTTCGACGGCTTCACCTCGGAGCTCACCGCGGTTGCATTCGTCTCGGCGGGAACGTCGCATCACGTACGGCTCGCCATCGCCGACGCTTCCGATTCGATTCTCGACTCGGCGGTCTTCCTCGCCGCGGGCGGAATCTCGGGCACGGGCGTCGCGTCGGCCGTCGTTCCCGATCTCAGGAAGTTCGTCGACGCGAACGGCGATCTTCCGATCGCGCTCTTCGCTTCGAATCTCGACGAGTTCGACATTCCCGTGACCGTCTTCGGCGTCCCCGAAGGCAGCACCGTGACGATGTCGGCAAGCGGCCTTCCGGATGACTCGACGGTCACGTTCACGAAGATCAAGAACGATCCGGGAACGCCGACGTTCAACATGCACGTGAAGATCGGCCCCGACTCGATCTCCGGTTTCTATCCGCTGGTGATCAACGCGCACATCGGCGACTTCGACGTCTCCACCATCCTTCCCATCATCATCGACTGCCAGCCGCCGTTCATCCTCGGCTCGCCGGGACACCAGCCCACGAGCGCGACCGTGAACAGCGGTCAGAGCGCGACGCTCACCGTCTCGCCGAACGGCACCGGCGGCGCGCGCTATCAGTGGTACCTCGGCCACAGTGGCAACACGAACTTCCCCGTCGCCGGCGCGACGTCGGCAACGTTCTCCACCGGCGCCATCAGCGCACCGACGGAGTTCTGGGTCCGCGTGACGAACGCATGCGGCACGACCGATAGCGCGACTGCGCAGGTGACGCCGCGGTGATGGGCTGGCAGCCAGCGGGAGGCGGGGCATTGACGCGAGATGTCCCGCAAGCCGCTGGCCGCAAGCCCGTTAGATAATCGCGGCGTGTCGTCGACTCACAAGTGGGGTACCCAGCCCGAGCTCTTCGGACCTCGCCACGAGCATCGCCTCGCGATGATCGTGCGCGAAGTCGAGAAACTGCCGCGTGGCGCGCGTGTGCTCGATGGCGCCGTGGGACTCGGGCAGCTCGCGCAGAAGATGAAGCAGCGCGGCTATCGCGTCATCGGGATCGACTACGCGTTCGAAGCGGCGCTTGCCGCGAAGCGGAACGGGATCACGTCGATCGCCGGCGATCTCACGCGCATGCCGTTTCGCGACGCGGCGTTCGACGGCGTGACGACGGGCGAGACGCTCGAGCACCTCGATGACGACGCTGCCGCGGCTCGCGAGATCGGCCGCGTCGTGAAAGACGGCGGACGTTGCATCGCGACGGTGCCGGCGTTGCGCAGCTTGTGGTCGAAGTCCGACGACTACTACGAACATCGCCGCCGCTATTCGCGGCGTGAGCTCGAAGCATTGTTCGACGAGCGATTCAAGATCGAAAAGGCAAAGTTCTGGGGATTCCCGATCGTGCTCACGTACGACACGCTGTTCATCTTGCCGATGAACAAGCGCCGCGCGCGCCGCGGACTCGACGAAGACGCGGCGCTGCGATCGATCGCAAGCATTGGGAGAAAGCGCGCGCTCGTCGCGCTCGTGCGCGCCGTGTTCGCGTTCGACAAACTGTTCGAGTGGCTGCCGTTCGGACCAGGATTGCTGCTCGTGGCGCGGAAGCGATGATCGTCGCGAGTGCGGCCGATCTCGATCTCGCGCACATCCTCGCGCGTCGCGAATGCATCATCGCCGTCGGCGAAGGCGAATTGCGCGGCGACGCGCTCGCGTGCGCGCTTCACGCCGACTACTTCGTGATGCGCGGCGACGCCACGCTCGTCATCGACACGCCTCGCGCATGGAGCGGAGTCGTCTGGAGAATCGGACGCCGCGCGCTAGCGTTGAACGGCGCGATGCTCACCGCATCCGAAGCCCTGCGGCATGCACTCTGCGATACCCTTGATGTAGAGTGGATTGGCAGCCGCAGCGCCACCGCGCTCGACTCCGCCGCGTCGCTCATCAGCCGTAGAGGCGGCGACGCCCTCGAGCGCGCCGAATTCGCGCGGCTGTTTGCGACCGGCGAGCCGCGAGAAGGACTCACCGCATTTCTGGAGAAGAGAAAACGACCATGAGCCGCAACGAGACCGACGTTCCGCAAACCGCGACCGCGCCCCACGTGCCGCCGGCCACGAAAGACGAACAGCTCCAGCTCTTCGCGCCGGACGTCGTTCGCGCCGTTCGCGCCGAAGAAGCGCAGTGGCGCAAAGAAGTGCACGCGCCGATCGCCGCGAAAGTGAAGCCGTGGAAGAAAGATTTCACCACCATCAGCGGAATGGAAGTCAATCCGATGGCCACGCCGCTGTCGATCGCCGATCAGGACTTCCGCGAGATCGCATACCCCGGCGAGTTTCCGTACACGCGCGGCATTCATCCGACCGGATACCGCGGACGCTTGTGGACGATGCGCCAGTTCGCCGGATTCGGGACCGCGAAGCAGACGAACGAGCGATTCAAGTACCTGCTCGAGCACGGACAGACCGGACTCTCCACCGCATTTCATCTGCCGACGCTTTACGGCTACGACTCCGATCATCACTTCTCCGCGGGCGAAGTCGGCAAGTGCGGCGTTGCCGTCGACTCGCTGCGCGACATGGAAGTGCTCTTCGACGGCATCAACCTCGAGGACGTCACCGTCTCGATGACGATCAACTCCACCGCGCCGATTCTCCTGGCGATGTATCTCGCCGTCGCGGAGAAGCAGGGCGCCGACTGGAAGAAGATCAGCGGCACGCTTCAGAACGACATCCTCAAGGAGTACATCGCGCAGAAGGAGTACATCTTCCCGCCGCGTCCTTCGATGCGGCTGATCACCGACATCTTCAAGTTCTGCGCGGAGAGCGTGCCGAAGTACAACACGATCTCGATCAGCGGCTATCACATCCGCGAAGCGGGATCGACGGCGCTCCAGGAGCTCGCGTTCACGCTGCGCGACGGCATGGAGTACGTCGAATACGGCGTGCGCGCGGGACTCGACATCGACGACTTCGCGCCGCGCCTCTCCTTCTTCTTCAACTCGCACAACGATCTCTTCGAAGAGGTCGCGAAGTTCCGCGCCGCGCGACGCGTGTGGGCGAAAGTGATGCGCGACCGCTACGGCGCGAAAGATCCGCGCTCGTGGATGCTGCGCTTCCACACGCAGACCGCGGGTTGCTCGCTCAGTGCGCAACAGCCGTACAACAACATCGTTCGCGTCACCATCCAGGCGCTCGCCGCCGTCCTCGGCGGCACGCAGTCGCTGCACACGAACTCGCTCGATGAAACGCTCGCGCTTCCGACCGAGCAGGCCGCGCGCATCGCGCTGCGCACGCAGCAGATCATCGCCCACGAATCCGGCGTCATCAACACCGTCGATCCCCTCGGCGGCTCCTACTTCATCGAAGAGCTCACGAACAAGATGGAAGCAGGCTGCTTCGACTACATCGAGAAGATCGACCGCTTCGGCGGAATGGTCGAGGCGATCGAGGCGGGCTTCCCGCAGCGAGAAATCTGGGACGCGTCGTATCAGTACCAGCGCTCCGTCGACAGCAGCGAGAAGCTGATGGTCGGCGTGAACTCGTACACGGCCGGCAACGGCGAGAAGTACGACGCCCTCTACATCGACGAGTCAGTGACCGGCGAACAGCTCGCGTTGCTCGAGAAAGTGCGCGCCGAACGAAACAACGATCAGGTCAAGGACGCGTTGCAGCGTCTGCGCAACGCATGCGCCGACGAGAACGCGAACACGATGCCGTTCATCATCGACGCGGTGAAGGTCTACGCGACGGTCGGCGAAATCTCCGACGCGATGCGCGACGTCTTCGGCACCTATCAGGAGCCCGCGCTCTTCTGACGCTGCAAGTCCTGATAGATGACGTACGAGTAGACGATTGAGACGAGCGCGGTGACCATCACCGCGCCGATCACGAATGCGAACGCGCGGTCGCCGAACGCGAGTCCGCCGATCATCGAGAGAATGCCGGCCGCGACGAACAGCTTGCCGCTGAATCGATGCGTGCGGAACCAGACGTCGTCGTCGGCGAGCGTCCACGGCGTGCGGATGCCGATGAAGAAGTTGCGCTTGATCTTGCCGAGGTAGTTGCCGAGCGAGGCGAACATGGCGCCGAGGAGGATGGGGATGACGCGCGCCATCGCCACGCGCACGCCGGCGGCCGAGAGCAGAACGACGGTGTGAATCGCGATCGTGAACACGAGGATGCTGATCGTGATCGCGCGGAACGCGCGCGAATCGGCGTCGATCTCGAAGCCGCGCGGTGAGATGCGCGGCAGCAGCGCGAAGAGCAGCGCGAGGCCGAGGACGACGAAGGGCATCGTGAACGCTCCGAACATCTTCGACTGGAAGCCGTTCGCTTTTCCGTGGAGGTCCCAATGAACGGGCATCGTCTCCGGAAGGAGCGGGAAGATTGCGAACGAGATGGCGAATGCAGCCAGGACGAGAACGGCGGCCGTGATTTTCACGAGCGTTTTCCTTTCTTGCGGTCGAGCGTGAAGAAGTCGAGGAGCATGTTCATCGTGTCTTCGAAGACGCTGGTGTTGAGCGAGTAGACGAGGAACTGGCCGCGGCGCTCGCAGCGCACGAGGTCGGCGTGCTTGAGGATGTTGTAATGATGCGAGAGCGAGCCCTTGGTCATCGCGAATGCGTCGGCGAGCTCGCCCGCGGACATCGGCTTCGAACGCAGCATGCGCAGGATCTCGCGGCGGGTCGGATCGGAGAGTGCTCGGAAGACTTCCTGAGTTCTCATTTGGAAGTTTTGAAAAATATCAAACTATCCAAATGAATTCAAGGAAGCGAGTTTCGCATCCGGGAAGTTGAAGAATGTGCCCAACCGGATTGATCCGGATCTGGTCGCTATCTCATTGAATCGTTAGCAGGTTGCGCGGCGAAGTGCGCCGCGGCATCCATCTGGCAGCGAAATCCGTGTCACCACACGCAGTTATGATCCTCTAACCAACCGAGGAGATTTTTCCTATGCGTCGTTTCGTGGTCCTGGTAGCTCTCGCGATTTCTGCAACCGCGGCTTTTGCAAAGGATGGGTTCCTCACCATCGGCGGCAGCGTCGGCGTGTTCCGCACCGACGCCCGCATCTTCAATCCTTCGACGACGAAGGACATCACGATTCAGGCGTACTACCTGCCCGTCGGCAACGCCGACAACAGCGCGGTGCAGCCGGTGAGTCTCACCGTTCCGAAGCGGCAGATGCTGCTCTTCGACGACGTCGTCACCTCGCTCTTCCACAACGGCGGCCTCGGCGCGATCCGCTTGAAGTCCGACGACGACTTCATCGCCACGTCGCGCATCTACGCGCAGACGGCGGCAACGTCGTGTCAGGGCGCGGGAACGCTCGGACAATTTCTCGAAGGCGATGACGTCTCCAACGCGTCGACGACCGGCGTGCTCATTCAACTGAAAGCGAACGCCGCGTTCCGCACGAACATCGGCGCGGTGAATCCGAATGCGACTGCCGCACACGTGACGTGGCGCTTGTACGACAAGAACAACGCGCTCATCGCGACCGGATCGCCGGTCACGATGCCGCCGCTCGCGGTCGTGAGCCCGACGAGCATGGTCTCCGGTTTCTTCTTCAACTCTTCCGGCGATCTCAGTGACGCGTGGGTGAGCTTCAGCTCCGATCTGCCGATCTTCGCGTACGCGTCCGTCGTCGACAACACCACGACCGATCCGACGTACATCGCGATGTCGAAGGACTCCGGCGGCTCCGCGATCACGACGCCGACAGGCGCAACGTTCGACGTCACGCTCAACAGCTTCTTGATCACGATCTCGCCGAAGATCGAGGCGTCGACGTTGAAGGTC
>Ga0105245_10005535_pt1 | contig 11095 bp, 12 predicted proteins | sample KBSM54metaG_FD_81523 | JGI IMG/M metagenome (GOLD analysis project Ga0105245, IMG submission 81523) | Miscanthus rhizosphere microbial communities from Kellogg Biological Station, Michigan, USA - KBS M5-4 metaG | ecosystem: Host-associated > Plants > Roots > Rhizosphere > Soil | place...
AGGGTCGGCAGCGACGCCCACGGCAGCCCGTGCAGCTCGCCCGTCGGCACGACGACCACCGGCGCGTCCGGGGGGAGGCGCAGCGGCGCCAGCAGCAGCTCGTCCAGCCGGACCGCGGTCGCCGCCATCGTCACCTCGGCCGCGTCGCGGGACCGGGGCCAGAGGAGCCGCCGCAGGGCGAACATGAGGTACTGCCGCTCCTGCTCCACCTCGGCCAGGGACCCCAGCTCCTGGGCCCGCACCCCACCCGGGCGGACGGTGACGGCGTGCAGCCGGCCCTCCAGGGCCACGAACTCCACCAGGACGCGGTCGCCCAAGGCCTGGCGGACGAGGCGGACGTCGACCCGGCCGGTGTCGGCCGCGCCGGAGTCGCTCGTCCGCCGGGTGCGGTCGCGCACCCGCTCCTCCACCGCTCGGGCCTGCGTCTCCAGGCCGCCCGGGGCCCCCCCCCGGAGGGCCGCGTCCCGCAGCTCGGTGCGGAGATGGCGCAGCTCGGCCAGGTCGGCGGCCAGCTCGGCGTCGTCCGGGGGTCGCACCGCCGGCCGCCGGAGGGCGCTGGCCCGGGAGCGCTCCGCCCATCGCAGGACCTCGGCCGGGCGCCGGTCCTCCAGGGCCAGCCGCACCCCGAGGCGGGCCAGCTCGGCCGACTGGCCCGCGGCCCGGGCCCGCAGCTCGGAGCCGCCGAGGGTGGCCCGGTACTCGTCGACGACGGTCATCCCCCGGCCGAGGGCCCGCCTGGCCCCGGCCCGGTCGCCCTCCGCCACCCGCAGGAGGGCGGTGGCGTGCCAGGCCTGGGCCCGCAGGTCGGCCGGGCCCCGGTGGCGGGCCCCGGCCGCGGAGGCGAGCTCGGTGCGGGCCACCGCCGGGCGGCCGAGGGCCAGCGCCGTGCGACCGGCGAAGGTCCGGACGTGCAGCGCCTCCACCGGCCAGCCCAGGGACTCGAGCTCGGCCGCGATCCGCCGGCTGCGGCGGAGCAGGCCCGGCGGCGGCGCCCGCCGGTCCTGGGCGCCCAGGACCTCGGCCTGCACTTCGACGTAGCGGGCCTGGGCCGACCACGACAGCCGGCGGGCGGCCCGGAAGCCGCCGGCGGCCCTCGCCGCCTCGGCCGCCGCCTCGCCGAACGCGCCCGCGGCCAGGAGGGCCCGGGCAAGAAGCAGTCGGCACTCGTTCAGGTGGGTGAGGTCGCCCGCCGACAACGCCTCCACCGCGGCCGCGGCCGCGGCCCGGGCCTCGCCCACCAGGCCGGCGGCGAGGAGCACCTCGCTGCGGTCGGCCTCCAGCACCGCCACCAGCCGGCCCGGGTTGTCGAGGGCCTGGTACGCCACCCGGGCCCGGTCGAAGGCGGCCAGCGACTCCGGGAGATTGCCCCGCCGGCAGTAGGCGAAGCCGGTGTTGTGGGCGGCCATGGCCACGATCACGGGCAGGTCCCGCTCGGCGGAGATGCGCTCGCCCTCGACGAAGTCGGCCAGGGCCGCGTCCAGCCGGCCCTGGGCGCCGTGGAGGATGCCCCGGCACACCCGCAGGCGGGCGATCGACGCCTTGTCGCCGGTGCGGGCCAGGGAGCGGAGCGACCGCTGGTAGGCGGGAAGGGCCTGGTCGAGCTGACCGGTCCAGTGGAGGACGACGCCGTGCAGGAGCTCCACCAGGCCCCGGGCCGACGCCGGCGCCGACGCCCGGGCCCGGGCGATCTCCCGGCTGCTGCCGGCGACGTCGCCCACGCTGAGCAGGGAGATGGCCATGCTGGCCCGGGCCAGCGCCTCCCGGTCGGCGAGCCCGTGCTCGGCGCTGGCGGCGACCGCCCGGCGGTAGTGGACCAGCGCGTCCGTCGGCCGCCCGAGCTCGTGGAGGGCGAGGCCGATGACCCAGTCGGCCGCCGCGCCGACGGCGACGCCGTGGTCGTCGTCCCGCACCTGGCGGGCCCGGGCCAGGACCCGGACCGGGTCCCGGTGGCGGCGCTCGGCCAGTTCCGCCAGCTCGTCCAGAAGCGCCCCCGAGGTCACCCGGCCGAATGGTAGAGACTCCTGTATCTCGGCGTCCGCTGCGGACTCTGAGTAGGGGATCAAGGGAGGCGGGACCATGAACTACGAGACGTCTGGAACACCCGAGGGGACGCGACGGCCGCCGCCGAAGGGGCGGTTGACCGGCCTGGTCGACTTCGCCCAGGCGCCGAACGGCAGGGTGTTCGCCTACATGCGCAACCAACTGCTGACGACGCGCGGAGACGAAGCGCGGCGTTTCCTGGCCAAGCAGGGTGACGAGAGCGTGACCACCCTGGCCCCCCTCGGCTCCTACTCGCTCCTGGGCGGCGTGGCCGACCCCCTGGCCGCGGTCGCCCGCCTGCGCCGGGTCGGCATCCTGGCCCAGCCCAACCACGTCTTCTTCGCCCACAACTTCCAGCCGAACCCCGTCTTCCCGACGCCGGTGTTCCCGACGCCCGTCTTCCCGACCGGCGCCGGCGGCTGCGGATGCTGCTGCGGCGGGGGCTCGGGCTGCCCGGCCCACCCGTCCGACCCGTGCTGCGCCGGCGGCTCCCACGCCTACCCGGTCTTCCCGACGCCGGTGTTCCCGACGCCGGTCTTCCCGACGCCGGTCTTCCCGACGCCGGTGTTCCCGACGCCCGTCTTCCCGACCGGCGCCGGCGGCTGCGGCTGCGGATGCGGCGGACACTCCCGGCCCAACCCGGTCTTCCCGACGCCCGTCTTCCCGACCCAGATGAAGAGCAGCGCCCGCCCGGCGACGGCGAGCCCGTCCGAGATCCAAGCGCTCGCCGAGGCCGCGGCCAAGAACAACCTCGACAACCCCCCCCGGGTGTACGTGCTCGACACCGGCCTGGCGATCGCAAACAAGCGGTCCGATGCCCTCGCCGGCGTTCGGGTCGCGGCCTTCGACACCAACCACGACCTGGACGGCCCCGACGAGGACGGCGACCTCGGTCTCGACCCGTGCGCCGGGCACGGGACGTTCATCGCCGGGGTCGTCAACCAGGTCGCGCCCGGCTGCGAGGTCATCCTGCACCGGGTGATCTCGACCTTCGCCTGGTGCCCGGAGGACGCCATCGTCGAATGCATCAACTCGCTGCCCCACGACGAGACGGCGAAGAACAGCATCCTCAGCCTCTCCTTCGGCGGCGACACCCTCGACTACCCGGAGGCCATGGCCGGCGCCATCGCCGGGGTCCAGGACGCGGGCATGGTCGTGGTCGCGTCCGCCGGCAACGCCGGCACCTGCACGCCCGTCTTCCCGGCCGCCTTCCCCGAGGTGGTCAGCGTCGGCGCCATCGGTCCCAACGGACCGGCCCCGTTCACCAACTACGGCCCCTGGGTCCGGGCCTGCGCCCCCGGCGTCGACATCGTCAGCACGTTCTTCAAGGGCTTCCAGGGCTCGGAGCCGGCCCCGCCGAGTGGCACCGACCCCGACAACTTCGCCGGGTGGGCCAGGTGGAGCGGGACCTCCTTCTCGGCGCCGGTCGTCGCCGGCGCCCTCGCCCGCACCATGATCGCCGACGGGTGCGACGCCAAGACGGCCGTGGCCCGGGTCATCGACGCCCCCGCGCTCATGCGCATCCCCAACCTGGGGACCGTGGTGAACGTCATCTGAACACCGGCGGCCACCCCGCCTGGGCACCTCCTACGATGACGCCGTGTCGACGACTGGGGACGATTCAGCAGGTGATTGGGTGCGGAGGGCCAGGGCCGGTGACGCGGCCGCCTGGGACGCCCTCGTCGACCGCTTCGGGAGCCGGGTGCGGGCCGTGGCCCGTTCCTACCGGTTGGGAGGGGCCGACGCCGACGACGTCTTCCAGGTCACCTGGCTGCGGCTGGTGGCCAACCTGGACGCCATCCGGGAGCCCGAACGGGTGGGCGCGTGGTTGGTCACGACCGCGTCCCACGAGTGCCTGCGGCTCCTGCGCCGGTCGGGGCGCCACGATTCCGGCGCCGAGGACTGGGAGGAGAACCTGGTCGACGACGCACCCGAGGTCGACAGCGGCGTGCTCACCACCGAGCGTGACCGGGCTCTGTGGGCGGCCATGGGCATGCTGTCGGGCGCGTGCCAGCGCCTGCTCCGGCTGCTGGCGGCCGACCCCGCCCCCACCTACCAGGAGGTCTCCGCAGTCCTCGACATGCCCGTCGGCAGCATCGGCCCGACCCGCGGCCGGTGCCTGGCCCACCTCCGAGCGCATTTGGCGCGTATCACGGAGGGTCCCCAGGGTTCATCTCCGTAGGGGGATACCGACATGACAAACGACAACGACCACCACGGCGGTGACCGGGACCTCGGCGACCTCGCCGACGACGCCCTCCTGGACGAGCTCCGGGGGGTGGTGGGACGGGCCGACCCCGTCCCACCGGAGATGTTGGCCGCCGCCCGGGCCGGCTTCATCTGGCGCACCATCGACGCCGAGCTGGCCCAGCTCACCAGCGACTCCGTGCTCGACGCCGACCGCATGGCCAGCGTCCGGGGCGTGGCCGCGCCCGTCTTGCTGACCTTCGAGGCGGAGGGCCTCACGGTGGAGGTGGAGGTCGAGGCGGAGGCGGCCCTCGGTCCCGATCGGCTCCGCCTGCTCGGCCAGCTGGTGCCCGGCCAACGGGCCCGGGTGGAGATCCGACATCCGGGCGGCACCACCACTGTCGACGCCGACGACCTGGGCCGCTTCGCCGCCACCGGCGTGGCGCCGGGCCCGGTCAGCCTCCGCTGCCGCACGGCCGCGGGCGACCTCGACGTCGGCACCGACTGGTTCCTCGTCTGAAGGACGTATCAAACCGCCCCTCCCGCGCCTCTGTGTAGATGAGCGAAGGGGGAAGGCGATGGACAGGATCGGATTCGGGGACACCTGCTACCTGCTGCTGTGCGGCGGCCGGGGCGCACCCCGGTCGTTGGTGTTCAGCTCGGAGGACCAGGCCCGGGCCGAGTTCCGCAAGATCAGCCGGGCGGCGAGGGTGAAGACGCAGTGGATGGAGCTCTCGGCCGTCGCCGGCGGCGGCCGGCTGGAGCGCCTCGCCTCCTACGCCCGACCCTCCTAGCCCTTCCGGCGGGACCCGAGTGCGCAGGGCGCCGTCAACGGCGACGGCGCCCTGCCTGCCCATCCGGGCTAGTCTCCGACGCCCGATGAACGAGCGCACCGTGCTACCGCAGATCCGGACGTTCTTCTGGGGCGCGGGGTGCGCCTTCTCCGGCGTGGCCGGGCTGCTCCTCTTCCTGTTCCCGGAGAAGACTGAAACCCTCTTCGCCTGGACGATCGTCCGGGGCGACACCGCCGCCTTCCTCGGTGCATGCTTCCTCGGGATCAGCCTGCTCGCGTTCCTCTGCTACGGCCTGACGACCTGGGGCGCGGTGCGGTTCCCCTTCGTCGGAACGCTGACGTTCGTGGCGGCCATGACCCTGGCCACGCTCCTGCACCTCGACCAGTTCCACTACGGCAGCGGCGAGCCCCTCGCCCTGGTCATGGCCTGGGGGTGGACGCTGGTGTACCTGGCCGCCCCCGTGGCCGGCGCCGTGCTGCTGTCCCGCCAGCGGCAGGAGCCCGGCTCCGACACCCGCTCCGCCTCCCCGATCGTTCCCGGCCTGCGCTACCTCTACCTGGCCCAGGGGACGCTCCTGTCGGTCGTGGGGGTGGTGCTGTTCGTGGCCCCGGGCACGGCTGACACCCTGTGGCCGTGGCCGGTGGGCCCGCTGCCGGCCCGGGCCATCGCCGCTTTCCTGCTCGGCTTCGGCGTCATGCTGTTGGGCGTGGGCCGGGAGAACGACGCCGAGATCCTCGAGCCCCCCGGCGCCGCCTGCTGGTGGATGGCCCTGCTGGCGGGCATGGCCACGACCCGCTTCGACGGCAGCATCGACGTCGGGTCGCCCCGCGGCCTCATCTGGTGCCTGGTGGCGGTGAGCCTGATCTTCAGCGGGGTGGCCGGGGAGCTGGCCGCCCGCCGCCTGCGGGTGGACCCGTCGGCCCCGCCCCCGCCGCCCCGGCCCAAGCCGCCCCGGAGGCGGATCGAGGGTTAGGCCGGCTTCGGCCGACCGAGGTCGATGTCGTGGCTCTCGAGGAACTCCTGGATGGCCGCCCGCTCCCCCCGGCTGAGCCGACGCTGGGCCCCCTGGGGCGGGAGGGGCGGGATGGGATAGCCGAGCATGTGGGCCATCCCCACGATCACCCGGTCGTAGCGGCCCAGGTCGGCGGCCCACTCCTCGGCCTTGTTGTCCCAGTAGTGGCTGCGGGTGGTCAGGTAGCTGTCGAGCTCGCCCTGGATGGTGCGAGCCTGCCCGGCCAGGATGGCGAGGTGGGTGGCCAGTTGGTCGGTGCCGCTCTCCTCGTCCGCCGCCTCCTCCTCGGCGCCGGCGACGTCGGCCAGCTGGCCCGTGCCCAGGGGGTCGCGCCCGGTGAGGGCCAGCAGCTCCGTCTGGCGGTCGGCCCCCGGCGGGACCCTGACGGCGGGCCCGAACGCGCCCGCCGCCCGCCAGTCGTCGGCCTGGGGCTCCAGGTAGCCGAGGGCGAAATCGACCAGCTCGGGATCGAGGTGCTCGTCGCCGCCGGTGGCCCGGGCCAGGTCCCAGGTGTGGACGACGTGGTCGGTGGTGACCTGGGCCAGGTAGTCCTCGCCGGTGATGTCGCCGAAGGACACGTGCACCACCCGCAGGGGGACGTCGTCGGCCTTGCAGGCGGCCAGGGCGGCCACGACCACGTCGGTCCAGGCCGAGAACGGGTCGTCGCCCAGCTGGTCGCCCTCGAAGCGGTCGCCGACCTCGGCGATGGTGAGTCCCTCCAGCAGTGGCGGCACCCACTGGTTCTCGCTGAGGACATGGTTGACCAGCGCCCGGACGTCCCACTCGGCGGCGGGCGTGGGCGCCGACCACTGGTCGGCGGACACCGCCCGCACCCGGGCGCCGAACTCGTCGACCGCCCGGCGGTACAACCCGATCACGTCGGCCATGCGACCACCTCCGCTACGTGATTACCACCTCTGTGTCGTGCAACGCACGAATGGTGTTCGAGACGTAGCAGACGGCGGACGCCCGCTCGGCCAGCCTGGCCAGCTCCTCGCGGGGGTGGCTGGAGCTGACCTCGACCCGCACGTGGACGAACCTGGGGCCGTCGTAGGTGCCCACCACCCGCACGGCGAGGTCGGCCAGCTCGATGTCCCGCTTGCGGGCCACGTGGGCCAGGGCGAGGGCGAAGCAGGACGCGATGGACGCCAGGAACAGCTCCGTCGGCTGCGGCCCGGTGTCGTCGCCGCCCGACTTCACCGGCTCGTCGGCCCGGATCTCGAAGTCCCGGGCCTTGACCCGGCAGCGGTAGCCGCCGTCCCACGTGGCGTCGACCGAGAGCTCAGCCGTGGTGGTGGTCCCCGTCCCCGTGGTCGTGCTCGTGGTCGTGGTCGTGTCCGGCCGGGCGCAGGGCCAATGCCAGGGCCCGGTGGTCGACCTCGGACGGCTCGACCAGCCCCCCGGCCGCCAGCACCGTCTCCAGCGCCCGCAGCCAGCACCGGTAGTAGCTCCACGGCTCGTCCCAGGCGGCGATGGTGGCGATCAGCTCCTGGCGGAAGTCCTCCCACTCGAAGGCGCCCGCCGCGTGCGACGCCAGGGCCAGGCCGAAGGCCCGGCTCTCCCACGGCTCGGCGAACACCAGCTCGCCGTTGCTCCGGGGCGGGGCGGCCGGCCCGTAGACGTCGAGGACGCCGACCGTCGCCGTCACGACGGCGGCGCGACCTTGGCCACCCCGACCATGGCGTCGCGCGTCACGAGGGCGGCCAGCTCCTCCTCCGCCAGGTCCTCGGTGCCGGCCGGACGCTCCGGCAGCACCATGTCGCGCACCTCCGAGACGCTGTCCCAGACCTGGACGTCGACGTCGTCGGCGAGGTCGAGCCCCATCTCCGACAGCAGCTTCCGGGGCTCGCGGACCATGCGGGACCGGTAGGCGGGGTCCTTGTACCAGGCCGGCGGCAGGCCCAGCACGGGCCACGGGTAGCACGAGCACAGGGTGCAGCACACGACGTGGTGGGTTCCCGGCGTCTGCTCCAGGACCACGATGTGCTCGCCCTGGGGGCCCTTGAAGCCCAGCTCCGCGATCGCCGACGTGCCCTCGGCCAGCAGGCGGGCCTTGTACTCGGGGTCGACCCACGCCTTGGCCACCACCTTGGCCCCGTTCATTGGGCCGACGTTTTCCTCGTAGTTCTTGATGAACCCGTCCATCACCTTGGGGTCGACCAGGCCCCGCTCGACCAGGATCGACTCCAACGCCTCGGTCCGCAGGGCGATGGGCAGCCGCTCGGCGTCGGTGTCGCTCACGGTCATGCAACAGCCTCCAGGTAGGACTCGGACAGGTCGATGCTGAGGGTGAACGGCTCGGCGTCGGGGCCCCACAGCTCGGCCGAGTCGAACGCCACCGCGTACACGTACTGGGGGTTCTCGCCCTGGAAGTGGGCGTGGGTGTCGGGCAGCACCATCGCCGGCTGGATCATCCGTACCTCGCCCGTGCGCCCCCGCACGTAGCGGGTCAGGCGGGTGTGGCCGGGTGGATGGATGTCCCGGGCCCGCACCCGCTCGCCCACCGCGAACTTCGGGGGATGGTCGACCTGGCGGATCGAGCCGGCGGCCGTGGGCGCGTAGTCGGGCTTGTTCGGCTCGGGCGGGGGCGGCTCGTCGACGTCCTCCCCCCGCAGCCTGCGGGCCCGCGCCTCCACCGCCCCGGGGGCGATGATGGAGCTGTCGGTGAGCAGGTTCTCCGCCATCTTCAGCCACCGCCCGTAGTACCCGAAGGCGAAGTAGTCGATGGGGTGCTGGCGGTCGAGGGCGTGACGGAAAGAGTTGAGGTTGGTTCCCGACAATCGCATGGAGAGCAGGGCCATGGCGAAGGCCCGGCGCTCCCACTCCTCGTGGAAGGGCGGGTCGTCGGGGGGTGTGAGCGAGACCGACCCGAAGTTCTGCATGCCGCCCATGTCGGCGACGGTGTCCACGGTGTCCTCCTGGGTTAGGCGGAGCGGCGCGCCCGGTCGGCGGAACCGGGCGCGGCCGCTCCAGGCTTGGGCTCAGACGGTCCAGGTGTTGATCTGGAAGGCGCCCGCCCGCCAGGCGGTGAGGGCGGAGTCGAGCACGTCGAGGGGGTGGAAGGCCTGCACGCCGTCGATGAGGTCGTCCTCCCGGAAGCCGTAGAGGGCGCCCATGGCGAAGCGGCAGGCGTAGACCTTGGCCCCTTCCCGGAGGAGGGTCTTGATCTGGTTGTTGATGGCCATGTGGCCGGGGAAGGCCTCCTGGCCCACCGCCGGGAAGCCGCGGGTGCCCGACGCCAGCAGCACGCCCGGTCCGTACAGGATGATGTTGACGTCGAAGCCCTTGCGCACCAGGCGGGTCGACGTCAGCAGGTTCACCAGGGCCACCGATCCCTCGTAGGGGACGGTGTGGATGAAGACGAAGGCCTTCTCGCCGGGGTTGGCCTTGATGTCCTCGAACAGCTTCTCCTCGGTGTTGAACATGACCTCGCCGTCTGCGGGCCGGTCGTTGTTGACGGTCTTCGGCATCTACTCTCCTCTGGTCTCAGCGGGATCGGTTGGCTGGGGCATGGGTGGTGCGACTGGCCCGACCGCCGGGGTCCCCCGCACCGGCGGCTGGGTCCAGGTCTGGCGGTGGCTGCCCGGCATGAGCTGGATGGTCATCCGCCGCAGCTTCCAGGGCAGCCGGCGGTACGTCGGGGCGAACACGCCCAGCCAGAACTGGTCCCGCAGGCCTTTGGGTGGCGGGGGCGGCGGGAGGCCGTCGCGCGCCGCCATGCGCCGCTGGGCGTCGACCATGAGGTAGTGCTCGGAGTTCTCCCGCAGCCAGTGGGCGAAGCCCATCTCACGGTGCCGCCTTCTGGGGGCCGTCCACGTTGGCCAGGGCGTTCTGGGCGGCCACCGAGATGGGCTCGTTGAGGGCGCCGATCGGGGGTGAGTAGACGTTCTCCATGGTGGCCAGGTCGCGCAGCGTGATCCCCGTCTTGACCGCCATGCCGAGGAAGTCGGCTCGCTCCTTGATCCCCTCCCCGCCCACCATCTGGGCCCCGATCAGGCGCAGGCTGCCCGGCTCGGCCAGCAGCTTCACCCGCACCTTCTTCACCCCCGGGTAGTAGCGGGCCCGGGAGATCCCGTTGGCCACGCCGACGACGTGGGGGATGCCGAGGGCGGTGGCCAGCGTCTCGCCGAAGGCCACCCCGCCGATCATCCACTTGCCCGCCACCATCCCCCAGGGGACGTAGACCGGCTGGTAGGCCCGCTTCCCGCCGGCGGCGTTGGTGCCCGCGACCTTGCCCTGGGCGTAGGCGTGACTGCCGGAAAGCCCCTGGATGGGGAGGTTGCCCACCCCGTGGGGCACCTCGGTGCAGTCGCCGGCGGCGTAGACGTCGGGGTGCGACGTCGCCATGCGCTCGTCGATGACGATCCCGCCGGTGGAGCCGATCTTGATGCCGGCGGACGCGGCCAGGCGGGCGTTGGGCTGCTTGTGGGTGCACACCACCACCAGGTCGGCCGGCAGGTCGCCGTCGTCGGTGCGCACGGCCGTGACCTGGCCGTGGTCGTCGCCGACGAAGGCCCGGGCGGGCGTGTTCCAGTGCATTTTCACGCCCATCTCGGCCCAGGACTCCTCCACCGGGGCGGCGATGTCGGGGTCGGCCGCCTCGGCCAGGGCCCACGGCGCCTTGTCGACCAGGTGGGTCTCGATCCCCCGGTGGGCGAGGGCGGTCACCATCTCCAGGCCGAGGGGCGAGGCCTCCACCACCACCGCCACCTTCACCGTGTCGAGGACCTTGTCCCACTCCATGGCCCGGCGGATGTTCTTGACGTAGTAGAGCCCGCCCAGGTCGGTGCCGGGGATGCCGGGGTCGGCGTAGTCGAAGCCGGTGCCCAGCACCAGGCGGTCCCACCCCACCTCGCCGACTCCCTCGACGGTGATGTTCTTTCGGTTGACGTCGAGGCCGGTGACCTTGGAGTCGTAGTGGATGTCGATTCCCTGCTCCCGGTACGCCTCCTTGGTGGCCAGGAACAGGCGCTCGAAGTCGGGGATCTCCTTGCCGTGCACGTAGGGGATGCCGCACGGGCTGTAGGCGGCGTCCTCGTACTCGGTGAAGACGGTGATCTCG
>Ga0105245_10005537_pt1 | contig 11094 bp, 14 predicted proteins | sample KBSM54metaG_FD_81523 | JGI IMG/M metagenome (GOLD analysis project Ga0105245, IMG submission 81523) | Miscanthus rhizosphere microbial communities from Kellogg Biological Station, Michigan, USA - KBS M5-4 metaG | ecosystem: Host-associated > Plants > Roots > Rhizosphere > Soil | place...
GCTCCCGCAGCTGACGATCCCCACGCCGCCGAACGCGAGGGCGAGGCCCACCAAGAACACCCGATTGCGCCTGCGGTTTGCTGACATGTTCCAGTCCTTTCGAAAGCTCGAGCGGAGCTCGGTCCGAGGCGCGCCCCCTCGACTCGGCCGGCGCACTGCGGTTCAAACCGTTTCAACGCCGTCGGGCGCAAACCGTTCCATGATTTCGCGCCGCCAGATCGAATCGACGCGTGACGCTCGAAATCTGCGGCAAATTTGTGCCAGTCGCGCCAAAAACCGCGACCGCGCAGCGCTAATCGACGAACCCGCCGCGACCCCAGAAAATCGCGAGCAAAGCCCAAAGGGTGAAGCCCTCTACCGCGACGCCGAGTGCGACGAGCAGCACGAAATAGCCGACCCTCGCCGCGGCACCAAACCGCGCAGACAAGGGCCATTCACGCGCGAGCAGGGTGGCACCGGCGAACGGGATGGCGATGAGCCCGCCCGAGAGGAACAAGGCTCCGCATCCCAGCTTGACGAAGCTCGCGCACCAACCAAACGTCGCCAGCGAATCGAACAACACCAAGGCCGCGAGGGGCTTCCAAACGGCCCATTCACCGCCAGCCACGCTTCGTTCTTCGCCAGCCACTCGCAGCACTGTGCGCGCCTCGCCGTGAGTCCGCACGTGGAGACTTCGAGGAGAAACTGCGCGCGAATCCTATGGAGCCTAGAGTTTCGTCGCCGCTAGCGCAATCAGGCGCCTCGCAGTCGACTGCTACCTCGTCCGCCGAAGGTAACTTGCACCCAGCTTACGACGCGGCGGGGGTCGATCGCTCACTCGTCCGCTGGATGCTCAGCTTGACGCCGAGTGAGCGGCTGCAGCACGTGCAAGGTACGATCGATCTCGTGCGCGACGTCCACGCCACGCTAGACGAAGTCCGGAAGCGTAGTCCTTAGCGCAGTGGCCGCCGATTTCGGCGTCGTGCCCGCCGTAACGCCATCAATCTCTGCTCTTCCCCTTCTTGCTCGGTCGCGTGGCACTGCGCTCGCCGGCTTGAGCTTTGAGCGCGCCCATGATCGCAGGAAGCAGGCCGGGGAAGCGCGTTTCGATCTCGGCGCAGCGCGAGGTGTTTTGCATTTCGACACCCACGCGTTCCGAGCGAACCAAACCCGCGTCACGCAGCACCTTGAAATGTTGCGATAGCGTGGACTTGGGGATCGCTCGCTCGCCCACCGTCAGGAAACTGCTACACGTGGCCGACCGGCCCGAGTCCGCGATCTTCGCGAAGATCTCGACACGGGTGGGATCGGACAGCGCATGGAGGATCCCCTCGACGGTGATGTCTTCCAGTGCCGGATGAACGATCGGCTTCATGGAAATCAGTCTAACCACCCCTTGACGAAGTTCAATTGTTCCGTAGTTTAGAACTAACGAACGAGGTGGCGCGCTGCCGCCGTAAAAAAAGGAACAAACATGAGCAAATTGAGCGGAAAAGTGGCGATCGTGACTGGGGCATCCAAGGGCATTGGAGCAGCCATCGCCAAGGCGCTCGGGGCCGAGGGGGCCTCGGTGGTCGTCAACTACGCCTCCAGCAAGTCCGGTGCGGACCAGGTCGTGGAAGCCATCACGTCCAAAGGCGGCAAGGCGATCGCAGTGAAAGCCGACGTATCGAAAGCCGACGACGTCAAAGCATTAGTCGACGACGCGTTGAAGGCGTTCGGTCGGCTCGACGTGCTGGTCAACAATTCGGGGATCTACGAGTTTGCGCCGATCGAGGCCCTCACGGAAGAAAGCTTTCACCGGCAGTTCAACACGAACGTGCTCGGGCTCTTACTCGTCACCCAGGCCGCAGCGAAGCACCTGCCCGAAGGTGGCAGCGTGATCAACGTGGGCTCCGCCGTGAGCCGCATCACACCGCCGAACAGCGCGGTGTACAGCGCGACCAAAGGCGCAGTCGATGCCATCACCGGTGTGCTCTCGCGCGAGTTCGGGCCGCGGAAGATCCGCGTCAACTCCATCAACCCCGGCATGGTCGAGACCGAGGGCGCGCGGAGCGCGGGCTTCATCGGCTCCGATTTGGAGAAAACGATCGCCGCGCAGACCCCCTTCGGTCGCGCCGGACAACCCGAAGAAATCGCAGATATCGCCGTCTTTTTGGCATCGAAAGAGTCGCGCTGGCTCACCGGCGAAACGCTGATCGCTTCGGGCGGCATGCGCTGAGCGCAGCCGCGGTGCTCGGCAGCCATCCCGTAACTCGAAACTGTTCGCTGAAGAGTGGGGGCGAACTCAAGCCAGACTCGCACCCCACTCGCCGCAAACGTTCCCACCCGCCGCGTCCGGCGAGCGCCGCGTGCCACTGGCGCGGCTCGCGCGCGGTGCGCTAAAGCCAGCCGCCCAAGACGAAGTTGGCACCGACGCTGGTTGCGTCGTTTTCGTATTCGTTTTGATCGACGTCGGACAATTCGTGGCTGACGGACGGGCCCGCGCCCAAGAACCAGTGGCTCGTGGGATGAACCAGGAAGGGCAGTGAAGCCGCGACCCAAGTGCGGCCCCGTTGGTGTGCGTTATTGCTGCCAGGGGCAGACACGCTTTCGTTGGCCCTGCCAAAGCCGAGTTCTGCTTGCAGCCAGACAGAGAGCACGTCTTCCACGATGAACGCGTGGAAACCGAGGCGCGGGGCCAGCCCGAAAAAACTCGAAGTCGAAATGCTCTTCACGCCGTTCGAATCGAACGATGTTGCGCTCGAATGACCAACGCCAGAGTCGATGCCGAACGAGACATCATCGACGACGAAGTAATCGAACCCCGGGTTGATACTCACGCTGAGGTTGGAGGCGTCGGTGTGCGAATAACTGAACGACTCCAATGACGCATTCGTGGCGGAGGTGAGCACGGTTTGCCCTTTTCGACCCATCCGAATGGGCGTCGCTTTGGGCGGTGGCGCCGGCTCCGCTGCGCGCGGGCCGCCCCAAAACCCACCCACGGTGAGATCCAGTCCGACGATGGTCGTTTGAGAGCCGTCGTACGGACCACCGCGCATGTTCCCAAAGTCGTGTTCGATGCGCGGCCCCAGGCCGACGAAAAAGTGCGGCACGGGGTGAACCAGGATCGGCGCGTACAGATTGAACCAAGGACCGATCCGCGATGCCGATGAAGGAGGAGCGCCGCCGCGCGGGACGAACACATCGATCGTGTGCGTATCGCTGTGCAGCGTAGAGAGGCCCAGCGTCAGACGCGGGTACCAGGAAAATAAGCGTCCGAACGGCACATCGAAGCCCAGGCGAACGCCGCCGGAAAATGACGTCGACTTGGTCTCGGTCAGGCTGGTCGCGTTGTAGCCCTTCCTGTCTCCGTGGCTCGCGGCGACATCGATACCGAGCGAGAAATGGCGGAGCACGAAGCGGTCCACGCCGAGCTCGCCGCCCACCGAGAAAAAGTGCGCGTCGCTGTTGCTAAACGAGCTGGAACTCACGGCTCCGTTCGTCGAACCGGCGACGATCACCCACTGCCCCGGCTCGCCGAAGGCAACCTCAGGTTCCGGCACGGGTTCGACTTCGGGTGCTTCGTCGGGCTCCGGCGACGGGGTCGCAACTGGCGGCGGCTCAGGCTCCGGAACGACCGCGAACGGATTCGCCGGCGGACCGGGCATCGGTTCGTCGATCGGGTTGGCCTGGACGCCCCGCGAAAAAGAAAGTGCCGCCGCCAAGAGCAGCAACGACAAGCCGACAGTCCCCGTCCCCGATTCAGTCATCGCGTCCCACCTCAATCCTTGGAAGAGGGACTTACAACAAGGCCATCGTGGTCACAATCCGAAGCTCAGCGCACGGAACTGCCTGCTCGCACTACGAAGTCCGAGTGGCTTCCGACGCGACAGCGGCTTTCCACGCCTCCAGCGATAAGTCCATTGGGGGCTGGACGGCGGAGGCGGCGACGATTTGGTCCATGAAAGAGAGGAAGCGCCCGCCAAAGTTGGGGCGCGCCATCTTCCAGGCGGCTCGCCACCCTGGGCTTCTCGCCGAGAGCCGAACGCCCGCAACGACGGTCTCGAAGGCGGCGTCGTTCAGCAATCCCTCTTCACGTTGATAGAACGAGTCTTCGAAATGGAAGAAGAGCGCGCGGCACAGGTTGATGTACTGGCTCAATTCCGTTTGAGTGATTTCCTGCGGGCTTCCCGAACCGTGAAGCCAAGCGTCTGCCACCGCGGGGTCCGCCAACGCCAAGTGCAGCTCGACGACGCGTGAAGCGCGACTGTGCCTGATCGAGATTTGCTGATTGCGCTCCGTCTGCCTCACCTGAAGCGCGAGGTAGACGAGTGAGATCAGCACGGCAAACCCGCTGACGAAGCTCCCCAAAGACGCAAGTACTGAAAGAGACATCTTTTCCGCTTCTTTCTTGCACGATCGAGAAAAATGGCTAGTCTGTAATCACTGTGCGTTTCGTAGCCGCCGTCTCCATCGCCCTCTCCGAGTCGTTGCCCTTGGCATCGTCGTCGGATTCGTGCGGGCTGGAGCCGGAGTCGTCGCGCAGATAAGTCGCTGAAAACGCGGCAGCGCAAAACCCCTCCGGCCCTGGCCTGAGGGGTTTTTTGCGTTTGTTCCGCGGCGGCAAACAGAGGTTCCGAGCGCTCGAGGATGGTCCTCGGGGTCAGCAGGAAAGAAGCGGAAAAGTAGTCAAATGTTCCAGAAGCAACACGTCAATGTCGGCACCATCGGTCACGTCGATCACGGCAAGACCACCCTCACGGCAGCGCTCACCCAGGTGAGTGCGCTGCTCTATGGCGGTCGTGCGCGTCGCTTCGACGAGATAGACAACGCTCCCGAGGAGCGCGAGCGCGGCATCACCATCAACACCTCGCACGTCGAGTACGAGTCGCCGTTGCGGCACTATGCGCACATCGATTGTCCGGGTCATGCCGACTACGTGAAGAACATGATCACGGGCGCGTCCCAAATGGACGGCGCGATCTTGCTGGTCGACGGCTCGCAAGGCATCGCCCCGCAGACGCGGGAGCACGTGGTCTTGGCGCGCCAAGTCGGCGTTTCGCACCTGGTCGTGTTCGTGAACAAGCTGGACGTGGCCGATCCCGAGCTCATCGAGCTGGTCGAGCTCGAAGTGCGGGAGATGCTCGCTCAGTACGGCTTCTCGAACGTGGCCGTGGTGCGCGGGTCGGCACTGCAGGCACTGCGCGCCGCGGAGCGGGGTGAGCGCGAGGATCCGTTCGTGCTCGGAATCGCCGAGCTCATCCGGGCGTTGGACGAGCACATGCCCGTCCCCGAGCGCGATCTCAGTTCGCCCTTTTTGATGCCGATTGAAGGCGTATGCACGATCTCTGGTCGCGGCACGGTCGTCACGGGTCAGGTCGAGCGGGGCGTGCTCCGCCTGCAACAAGAGGTGGAATTGGTCGGGCGCAGCGATGCCGCCCGCGCGGTGATCGTCACCGGGATTCAGGAGTTCTACAAGGACGTTCCAGAAGCCGTGGCCGGTCACAACGTGGGTCTGTTGCTGCGTGGCGTCGGTCGTGACGAGGTCGTGCGCGGTCAAACGCTGATTGCGCGCGGTTCCGTCACCGCGCACCGCACGGGTCGCGCGGAAATCTTCCTGCTCAGCGCGAGCGAGGGAGGCCGCAAAACTCCGTGTGGCACGGGCTACACGCCGCAGTTCTACTTCGGCGCGAGCGACGTGCCGGGCAAACTGATCCTCCAAGATCGGCTGCTCGGACCCGGCGATCGCGCCGAGGTGGACTTCGAACTCGGCCAACCGGTCGCGCTCGAAGCCGGCATGCGCTTCGCGATGCGTGAAGGCGGGCGCACTGTCGGCGCGGGCATCGTGAGCCGCGTGACCTAGTGGGAAGGAGGAGCGTCGATGTTGGACGCTCCTCCTTCGTTTTTGTGCGCGGACCGCGGGGAGCTCGTCATGCGCAGGGGTTTCGCGGAAAGCGGTAAGTGTGTTACACTTAATGCGTGAGGATCGAATGGGACCCGTCCAAGGCCGCGACCAACAAGCGAAAGCACGGCGTCTCCTTTCAGGAAGCGTGCACCTGCTTCGCCGATCCCTCGGCGTTGTTGCTCGACGACAAAGCGCACCCGGAGCGTCTGGTTTTGATCGGCGTCTCCGAGCGCGACCGAGTTTTGTTCACCGTCTTTGCGGAGCTGGCGGACGACGGCATTCGAATCATCAGTGCGCGAAAGGCAACGAAGCACGAACGGAGGCGCTATGAAGAAGCCGAGTAAAACCGCTCCGAAGGCTCTCGCCTGGTCCGATGTGCCCGAGATAGATTTTTCGGCGTACCGCGTTCGGAAAAGCCGCTTTTCCAAGCGAATCGCGAAGGAAGGGCTCGAACTCGTCCATGACGGGCCGTCACGGGCATCGTTGGCCGAGATTCCGGAGGCCGACTTCGGTCAGGTGCGTGTTCGACGTAGCCCCTATGCAGCTCGAATCAAGGCTTCAGGTTTATCGCTTCAGGTCGGCAAAGGTCGGCCGAAGCACGGTACAGAAACCGGGCCGACAATTCTGAAGTCCGTGCGCCTGCCACCCGCCGTGTGGAAGGAGCTCGAGCGACGGGCCCGCGCAGAAGGCGTTGCCGTTCACGCCTTAGTTCGCAAAGCCATTTTGGCGCTGCTGCGAAGCGTCGCTTGAACGTTCCGCACACCGAGGCGACACACCATGCCCAACGTTCGAGTTCATTCCGCGTTCGAGCCCTTGACCGTCTCGCGTCGCACCCCCGTATTCGTCCTTACCGGCGCAGGGATCAGCGCGGAAAGCGGGGTGCGCACGTTTCGCGACGCCGGAGGGCTCTGGCACAGCTACCGATTCGAGGAAGTCGCGAGCCCCCAAGCGTGGGCGAAAGATCCTGCCCTGGTTTGGAAATTTTACTCAGAGCGCCGCGGGCAGCTCACCGGGATCCAGCCCAACGACGCCCATCGTGCGCTCGCCGAGCTCGAGCGTCAGCTCGACGACGCGCTTTTCTTGTGCACTCAAAACGTCGACTCGTTGCACGAGCTCGCGGGTTCACGACGCGTGCTCCACATGCACGGCGAGCTCGGCAAAAGTCGCTGCGAGCGTGGCCACGCCCCGCCCTTCGATGACAGCGCGCTCTATCCGACGCTTGCGGACATTCCGCGCTGTGACTGTGGTGGCCGGATCCGGCCGCACATCTGCTGGTTCGGAGAAGTTCCGTTCGACCTCGATCGCGCGGGAGCCGAGCTCGCTCGCTGCCGCGTGTTCGTGACCATCGGCAGCTCCGGCGCCGTCTATCCCGCCGCCGGTTTCGCCGCCGCAGCGCGCGCCGCCGGAGCGCGCACGGTGTACGTCGGACCCGAAGCACCGGACAACGCAGACCTCTTCGACGAATGCCGCCTCGGAACAGCGACTGAAGCCGTACCCAAGTTGTTTCGCGTCTCTGCCTCAGCCTGAAGGCATCGAGACGTCTCACGCGAGGCGTGGGCTCCTTGCTCTCTATATATGTCGCGTAGCCAGTCGAGAAAACCGAAGCAACTTTCGCGTGTGCTAGCGTCCGCACTCGGCATGAACGGGCTCACGACTGAATGCCGGACTGCTTCGCGCGCGTGCAGCTATGCGACTGTGATCTTGCTCGGCGTTGCTTGTTGTCCTCGCGGCGGGAGCAAGGCGGGCAGGAGCCTCTCTTCGCCGATTGCGGTCGCGGCACGAGCCACTTCTTCGTCAGTCGGCGCGCCGGCTCCCAGGGCTCCGGTCTTCGCAGTTGCGCCGCCTCCGACTTGCCCGCTTCCCACTCCCGAGAGCGTCGAGCTCATGCCGACGATCGGCGACCAGGTGATCGTGAGCCCTGATCTGGCCGCAGTAAGGCTGCGAGGACAGCCCAGGCTGATTGGCGAGCCGGAGGACTTCCGCGAGTATTATTTGGCCGAAGACGCCGTCGATCCGGGCTCTTTGCCGGCTCGCGTGCGCAAGCTCCGGGATGCTCGCGTGCGCTTCCTTTCGAATCTGCTCCTCGGCTTGCCCAGGCCGCCACCGGGACCGCTGTTCCCCGAGAACGCGCAGCCTGAATGCGGAAAGCTCGGGAAAATTTCGGCAATGGCTTGGGCTGATGAAGAGGGGCTCGGTTGGAGGCAGAACGCGCCGCTCTACAACGCTCGCCGCGCCTTTCGAGATGGAGCCGCGTTTCTCGTCGCAGATGTGAATTGTGGCCATCTGGGTGAAGTGGCCACTGTCAGCCCTGTCGATGACTTCTGGCAGTGGCAGGTGCGATCACTGTCAACGGAGAAGAACAACGCAGAAGGCGCTGCCCTCATCGAGAAAGGTCGCGCTGCGCTCGCGACCGAGCCGGCGCTGGCCGTGCAAAACAGTGCCTACGAAAGCTATCGCCGGAAGAGCGGTCAATCCGCGGCCGAGCATTGGTGGTCGCTACCACAGTGTTACCAACACTGGTCTTACGCTACCGCCGGGAGTGACGCCGGACTCTTGATCGCGGAGCTGAGCTGCCACGCGTCCTCCGACGCCGAGAGGTTTACCGGCGAGTGGCTGGGAGTCTGGTGTGTCACGCCGAGCGGCGCGCTCGTTTCGTTGGGTCCCAACTACGCACCGAGCTCGCCACGCGAGGACATTTCCAATCATTGGCAGGTGAACGTGGTCGGTCCACCAAAGTCCCTGCCCCTCATTTTTTACGCTCACTCCGCGCTTCGTCCAGAGGCAGGGCGTTACGAGTACTACGACTACACGCTCTCGCCCCCGCCGGAATTGGAGTAGCTGCGCGCGCGAGCATCAACTTGGCGGGATCGTTGTCCAAGCACGGGCGAGCAAACGGTCCCGCCCCCGCCGGCCTCGAGATTTCGCGCCGATCTCTGCTCCGAACCTGGCGAAGCTGCACGTTCGATCGCGCGCCGAAACCGCTTTCCCCGTCACCACGGCTGTTGCTAGCGGGCAGCCGGGCGCGCTTGCTTGCAATATTCGCGTGCGGTCCGTTCGCCGCTCCACGCCACTGGGCCGAATATGGTTTTCGCAATTCCAGGTCGAGACCCAGCGGCGAGCAAGACGCCACCGAGGTTCGACGCCGCGAGCGCACGACGACCATCGACCGCGCAGCCTGTTGCATAGGTCAGGTGCTCTTCGGGCTGAGCGCTCCGAGTCGACCTGTCGATCACGATGATTCGCTCGGTCGGTATGTCGCCTTGCTGCCCGAACGACGAGAACGAAGTCGGTGCACCGCGGCAGCCTCGACGTGCCAGACTCGTTTGGAGGCGGGGTACGCCGATGCTGTGGTTGCCGTCCGTATCGGCATCCATCTCGTAGACTTTCAACGCAGCACCTCCGGCCCAGAACACGCTCCGCCAAATGGTTGACTTCGTTCTGTACACGACCTGAGTGCCGCGCGTGATGAGGTCGACGACGACGACCTCGTTGCCGTCAGCGGATTTTCGCTGAAAGGCGACGCGGCCATCTCGCGAGAAACTCAATCCGGGGTGCGGCAGAGTGGGGTTGTTATCATCGAGTGCCTCCGCGCCAAGCGCGGTCAGATCGACCCGCGTGGCATCGGCCATATCGACGACAAGAAGGCGACCTGCCTGTCGCAGTCCGGCGTATCTCCCACTCGGGTCTTGCGCAATGAACTCGTCAATCGGTTCGCCTGGGCCTGGCGCCCGCATCAAGAACGGCAGTAGCTCGTCACCGGACGAATCCCCGTGACGGCCAAACGTGACGTTGATGAGACCATCCCCGTTGGTGTCTGCCCGCGCCTGGCAGGCGGCGATCCAACGCCAACGATAACTACCGCCTTCAATCACGAATGGGTGTTCCGTTCCGAACAGCACGGTCGAGTCGACGTCCGTGGGTGGACGGGAGAGACCGTTGTCAGGCTGATTCGCGGCAGGCGTGGCACTGCAAGCGGAGGCACAGAGCAGCGCGCTAGTCACTCGGAGCCACGATGGCGATGAGATCGAACTCACGCCAGCAACTGACACGCGCGCGCGCGTCCGGATTGGCGCGTTTCGAGCGCTGGACGTCGACAGAGATCGGGTTATCAGGGGGCTGCAGCTCTGCGAGGCCGTGGCGCATCCTTCGTGAGACGACCCGCCGGAAGTCTGTAACACCCGGGGCAGGGCCGGGTCCAACTGCGGTCCAACAAGGAGGACCCATGAAAAAGCTAGAAAACAAGGTGGCCGTCGTCACGGGCGGCACCAGCGGTATCGGACTCGCTTCTGCGCGCCTGTTTCTGGAGGAAGGTGCCCAAGTCGTCGTGTTCGCGCGCGGAGAGAGCGGGCTTCTGAGCGCGCGTCAGGCGCTCGGGCCAGCGGTGCATTGCGTCCGCGGGGACGTCACGCGCAGCGACGATCTCGCGCGTCTGTTCCGCGAGACGCACGAACGGTTTGGAAAGATACACGTCGTCTCGGCCAACGCGGCGGTGGTGAAGCTCGCACCGATCGCGGACACGACCGATGCGATCTTCGACGAGATTGCCGCGATTAATATGAAAGGAGCGTTCAACACGGTTCGGCACGCCATCCCTGTGCTCGCGGACGGTGCGTCGATCGCCATCACGACATCGTGGCTGAACCGCATGGGCTTCGCAGGCTCGAGCGTCGTCGCGATGACAAAGGCAGCCTTGCGCGCGCTCGTGCGCGTCGCCGCAGCGGAGCTCGGTCCTCGGAATATTCGCGTGAACGCGCTCTGCCCTGGCGCTATCGAGACGCCGCTCTGGGGCAAGCTGGGCCTTCCGGCCGACGTGCTGAAGGCGGCGGGGGAGGGGATCACCGCGCAGATCCCCGTAAAACGATGGGGCAAGCCCGAGGAGATCGCGCGAGCCGCGCTCTTCTTGGCGTGCGACGATTCGTCGTACGTGAACGGCACCGAGCTCCAAGTCGACGGAGGACTTCGACAGGCATGAGGCCCCCGACGAATAACCCGCTGACGTCCGACGATGGCGACGAGACGGATCGGGCGCTGGTGGAGCGCGCTGTCGACGGGAGTCGAGACGCGCTCCGCCTGCTCGTCGAACGGCACCAACCATTCGTCTACAACGTTGCGATCAAGATGTTCGGTCGGCACGAAGACGCGCAGGAGCTGACTCAGGAAGTCTTCGTTAAGGTCATCACGTCGCTCAAGACCTTTCGCCACGACAGCGCGCTACGCACTTGGCTGTA
>Ga0105245_10005539_pt1 | contig 11092 bp, 8 predicted proteins | sample KBSM54metaG_FD_81523 | JGI IMG/M metagenome (GOLD analysis project Ga0105245, IMG submission 81523) | Miscanthus rhizosphere microbial communities from Kellogg Biological Station, Michigan, USA - KBS M5-4 metaG | ecosystem: Host-associated > Plants > Roots > Rhizosphere > Soil | place: Michigan...
AAGTACGCCGAGATCGCGTCGACGCTCGGGATTTCGATAAAGACGGTAGAGTCGCAGATGGGAAAAGCGCTCAGGCACCTGCGAGGCCGACTCGCGCAGTGGTTGCCGGGCGAAACATCGCTCTGACAGCGACTGTAGGGGTGCGCTCCAGTCGGCGTGTCCTGGATTCGAACCCCGAACAGGACAGCATCGATGCATCGTGTAAGAATTCTTTCTCTCGCGGCGGGCGCGGTGGTCGCCGCGGCCTGTAGTGAGACGAGCTCGCCGAACAATCTCTTCGATCTCAGCGATTCGTCCGCGTTCTCCAGCGTTCCCACGGGCTTCAGCCAGTTGTCGAGCAGCTTCGACTCGACCGGCACACCAGGCGACGGTCCATTCCAGCCGCACTTCGAGGGGCGCCGTGGTCACGGTCCGGGTGGACCAGGTCGTGGTCCCGGATTTGGCCTCGGCTTCATGGGTGGTGGACTCGGTGGCCTGTTCTTCGGAGGTGACCTCTTCCACTTCCGCGGCGACGGCAATTGCACGTTCGCGAGCGGCACTGGTCTCGTGACGTGCACCGGCAACACACGCGACGGTTTGACCGTGACGCGCGTGTCGAGCTACAAGAACGGCGCGGGCCAGGCGCAGGAAAAAATCGACAGCACGACCAACACGATCGCGACCACGACGACGGTGAAGGGCACGGCGACGCGTCGCGACAGCAGCACCAGCGTCATCGACGAGACGAGCTCGCAGACGGTGACGGGACTCGCCAAGGGCAGCACGCAGCGCACGATCAACGGCAAGTCGGCGGGAACAGAATCGACCAACGGCAAGTCCGACGAGGGGACCTTCACGTCGAACCGGGTTGCCGGCGACACGGTCACCAACGTGGTCATTCCCATCTCTTCGTCCTCCGGGCCGAGCTATCCGACGGCCGGCACAGTCATCCGCTCGATCAGCGTGACGGTGACGCTCAGTGGACAGGCGGCGACAACGCACTCGCGCCGCGAGGTCGTGACCTACGATGGGTCCGCTACCGCGAAAGTCGTGATCACGCAGGACGGGACGACCCAAAATTGCACACTACCGCTCCCGCGCGGCCGGTTGACCTGCCAATAGCACGGGACACGCGGCACGGGACACGAGAATCTTCACGCTTCACTGAGGTAGCGGTTCATGTCGTTCGATGTGGCGGCCTCGCAGGCCGAGTGTGGTGGATGTCAGTGTGGATCGGCGCAGACGCGGCCGATATCGATCGACCGGCGGGATTTCGTGATGCGCGCGGCGGCAGCTCTTGCCGCCGTCGCGCTGGCCGCATGCGGCAGCGACTCGCTCACGTCGCCGAGCTCGGTCACGTCGACGACGCTCACCCTCGCGAACTATCCGGCGTTGTCATCCGTGGGCGGCGTCGCAACGGTGACGGTGGACAACGTGCCCTTGGCAATCGTCCGGACGAGCTCGACGACGTTCGCAGCGTTCTCGCGGATCTGCCCGCATCAGGGCGCGACGATCGACGTGACGAGCGGCGGTTTCCAATGCCCTCGCCACGGCGCGACGTTCGACAAGAACGGCAATTGGATCGGCGGAGAACGGACGAGCGATCTCGTCGAATACCCAGTCACCTATAACGCCGCGGCCGGAACTCTGACGGTCGGCGGCTGATTTTTGCGTAAGGGTTTGTGCGAAGGCGGGTGTCCTTTCAATGTGGGAAGTAGTGCTTTCGTGAACTGAGCGCGGTCCGGGTGGGGACCCCTTGTGATCCGGAAGCCCAGCGGGGTGTCGCCGAAGTCGGCGCACCCCGCTTTTCGCTTAGAAGTCGTTATTCGGTTTGCTAACGTCGCTGTCGGCGATGGTCGGCGGCGGCGGCTGTCGGCGGGCTCTCGGCTTTCGGCGGTGCGCTCGGCTGTAGCAGCTGCTCCTTACGAGGTAAAGACCCTCGCTGCCGGCAATCGGCCGACGGCCGCCTCCGACAGCCAACAAGCCTCCGGCCGGTCGCACCGCCGCGAGCCGCAGCCGGAAGCCAAAAAGCCGCCAGCCGTGCGCACCGCCGCGAGCCGCAAGCCAGCCGTCCGCCGCCGCCGCCGACCATAGCTGAAAGCGACGTTGCGCTGTTTCGCGACTAGCCGCGCAACGGAATGATCGGCATCCTATCCGCACCATGTCGAACAGCCACAACGGCCTGCTCAAAATTCTTGGTCTGTCGTTCGGCCTCGCCGTCGCCGTCGGCAACACGATCGGTGGCGGCATCCTCAGAACTCCGGGCGAGATTGCCGGCCTGCTGCCCGGTGTCCCGGCCTTCCTCGGCATCTGGCTGATCGGCGGGCTCTACGCATTGCTTGGCGCGAACGCGCTCGCCGAGCTCGGCACGATGATGCCGCGGAGCGGCGGGCAGTACATCTTCGCACGACGCGTGTTCGGCGATTACGCCGGGTTCGTCGTCGGATGGATGGATTGGATCTCGACCTGTGCTTCGATCGCGGCCATCTCCATCGTGATCGGTGAGTCGCTCGTCAGTGTCTTCTCGCTGTCGCACGATCTGGCGAGTCCGATCGCGATGGCGATCGTTGCGGCGTTCACGATCCTGCTGCTCAGGGGAACCAAGCTTGGCGACAACGCCCAGCGGCTCACGAGCCTGGCGAAGACAGTCGCGCTGCTCGTGCTGGTCGGCGCGTGCTTCTTGTTCGCCGGACGAGCGCACGCCGAGCCGGCGGCGGCAGCTGCCGCGACCCACGCGGCAACAGCGTCGGGGTTCGTCGCGTTTCTTCTCGCTGCGCAGTCGGTGATCTACACCTACGACGGCTGGAGCGGCCCGATCTACTTCTCCGAGGAGTTGGACGATCCCGGTCGGCAGATCCCGCGCTCGATGTTCTACAGCCTTGCTCTCGTCGCCGCGATCTATCTGCTGATCAACATCGCCTTCGTTTATGCGCTGCCGCTTGCGTCATTCGCCGGCTCGTCGCTGGCGGCGGGAACGGTGGCCCACGCGATCTTCGGCGCCGCGGGGGAGCTGCTCGTCCGTGTCGTCGTCATCGTATCGTTGCCGAGTGCCGTGAATGCGTGCCTGCTGATGGCGTCGCGCACGCTCTACTCGATGAGCCGCGACGGCCTGGCTGTCAGACCGGCGACGAGAGTGAACGCCGGTGGCACGCCCACCGTGGCGCTGGTCGCGAGCGGCGCCGTCGCTTTGGCGTTTCTCGCCAGCGGCACGTTCGAAACGATCATCGCGATCGCCGCGTTCTTTTTCGTCGGCGACTATGCGCTGTCGTTTTGCGCGGTCTTCGCGCTGAGGTCGCGGGAACCGGCGGCCGAGCGTCCGTATCGCGCGGTCGGTCACCCCTGGACGACCGGGTTCGTGTTGCTAGGCTCGCTGGCCTTCCTGGTCAGCGCCGTGGTGGCCGACCGGCGGAACAGCCTGTTCGCCCTCGGTATCCTTTTGGCAAGCTATCCGGTCTATAGACTGCGGCGCCGCGTTTCGGCGGCTCCAGCGCCGACACCCCAATATCTTTCCTGAAGTAGTGTTTGCTTGGTTGATCTGACTTGGAGCACGGGATGATCAAAAAGGACAAGGAGCTCATCGTCGTCGGTGATCGCGTCCTGGTACACGTGGAAGAGGGTGAAGAGCGGACCACCGTCGGGCTCTACCTTCCATCGACGGCGATCGACAATCAGGCCGTGCAGGGCGGAAAGATCGTGGCGACCGGCCCGGGACTTCCGATGCCGAGTCCGGATTCATTTTCCGACGAACCGTGGACCGCCACTGAACGACAGACGCGCTTCGTCCCGATGCAGGCCAAGACGGGCGATTATGCGCTGTTCTTCAGAAAGGCCGCCGTCGAAATCACGTTCGAGGGCGATCGCTACCTCGTGGTGCCGCAGGCGGCGATTCTCGCACTCGTGAGAGAGGAGTAAGGGGGAGTGATGCGTCTGCCACAACAGATGTACGACGAACGGCTGGTCAGCCCGATGCGTCAGGAGCTCACGCGCCTTGGCGTAGAGGAGCTTCGGACGCCGGACGAAGTGGATCAGGAACTGAAGAACGCCAAGGGCACGACGCTCGTCGTCGTGAACTCTGTCTGCGGCTGCTCGGCACGCATGGCGCGTCCCGCGGTGGCAATCGCGCTGCAGAATCCGATCAAGCCGGACAAGCTGACGACGGTGTTCGCGGGGCAGGACGCCGACGCGACGGCCCGCGCGCGCAGCTATTTCACCGGGTATCCGCCGTCGTCACCGCAGATCGGTTTGCTCAAGGACGGGCAACTCGTGTTCATGCTCGAGCGTTGGCAGATCGAGAGCCGGCCGGCTGACGAGATCGCGCATGATCTGGTAAACGCGTTCAATCGGTACTGCGGGCCGGCGGTAAGTGCCGCATAAAGGCGTAAAGGGCGCTGGTAACAAGCGCTTTTAAGAAGCGCTGGCAAAAGGCGCTCAGCAAAAATAAAAGACGCCAGGTAAGGATCGCTCAGCGTCCTTTACCTGGCGTCGTTTTCTTGCGCCTTCCACAGGCGTCGTTTAGCAGCGCCGTTTATTCCCTTAGAGCGCCGTTTAGCTGTGGCTCAACTTGTACACGTACGCCGCGATCGCCTTGATCTGATCGTCCGTGAGGTTTGCGCCCCCACGGCCGCGCATTGGCAACCGGTGCGACGGATCCTTGATCGAATCGGCGGGCACGCCGTTCGTGATGATCGTGACGATCTCGTTGTAGCTGCCGGTCGGAAGGTGCATGAAGTGGCCGGAGGTGAGATCCGGTCCGTTCTGTCGCCCCTTGGCGTCCGGGCCGTGGCAGCGCACACAGCTCGAGGCGTGGAAGAGCGAATCGCCCATCGTCACCATGGCCGTCGTGACGCCGGACGGCAGTCCGCCGGTAGCTGGTCTTGCCGCGGCGGCCGGAGCGGACGACGCGCTTGATGCCGGCGCAGGTGCCGGGGTAGTGGTCGTCGACGAACCGCTCGACCCGCCGCATGCCGCGATGGCGACCGTCGCAACCGTCAGAACAGGAAGAACAAGAGAACTCTTGGTCATACGCTGGATGGCTGAGGGAATGGATGGCCTACGTCCCACTGGACGTACGAACGCCGTCCAGCGCTGTCCACGCGCGGCGTGATGCTCGTCACAATGTCGGTGCCGGGCCGGTGGGATTCGCACCCACACCTCGGCGTCGTGCTCCTCACGGTCCCGGCTTTCGGCCCATGGGATGATCGTGCGGCGACGCCGCGCTCTACGGCTGCTCGGCGGCAGCTTGAGCTACGGTACCCGGCGGCGCGCGGCGATGGCCCATACGCGCCGATGTTGCGACACAACACAAAACCAAACGCCCCACCCGCGTGGTTTCGCAGGTGGGGCGTCGAAAAACTTCCCGACTCGAAGGAGCGACCTACTGTTCTGGTCTCTCCGTTCGCCTACCCGCGGCATTATTGACTGCGCGTGAATCTCGAGCGGTCACCGACATTGGACTCGACGGACTCGCGCCTTTGACCGACGCGCGCCAGCTCGTCGACTGCCGGCTCGGCTGTCGAATGGCTTGGAGCGAGATTGCGGAAAAGAACACGGTCATGTGAGACGAAGTTCGCGTGAGTGACACGATTCGAGGGGCGCGCATTCTAACATCGACCTACGCGCGCGCGCAATAGGAGTTTCGAACTTTTCTCATGGCGCGCGATCGCCCGTTCGCCAATCGCAGATTGCGTCGTCGCCGACCTGCGTATCGCGGAAACGATTCGCCGTGACTGCGCACCTGGTGCGGTCGCTGGCGATGAGCGTTGACGGCTCCTCTTTTTCGGCGACGCGTTTGCGCGTGGCCGTGACGGCGGTTCGCGGTGTCGGGCTCGGTGTGCCCACACTGGGGAGCGAGCCGGGCGACTGGATCTCGCCCGGGGACGGAAGACCTCGAGGGCCGCTTCCGCTGCGTCGGCCGAGTTGGCTGCAGGAAGACAGGGCGACGACGGCGACAAGCGCGGACAGCTGCAGATGGATGACTCGCATCGCAACCTCGACTAGGGTGGTGCGTCATCGTACACGCTCGCGGCCGCCGGGTGCCCCCCCCGCGACGGTTCCGGGACGGTTACATGACCGAACGGCGCGCGATGTCGTTGGCGATGTAGGCTGCGTCCCGCGACGCACCCTGGATCATCGCCGATGACATCGCATACAGAAAGTGAAGTCCCATGAAGTAGAGACCCGGCTCCGCCGCAACGATGCCGCGTTTATGGAGCGGCTCACCCTGGAGCCCGAATACCGGCAGGTCGATCCACGTGAAGCCGGGATCGAACCCGGTACACCAGATCACGTTGGACACGGCGAGCGACTGTCCGTTCTCGAGGAGAGGCTTTCCCTCTCGGACGCCGACGACTTTGGGTACGCGCGCCACGCCGACCGCGGCGAGATCCTTCGGTCTCGTGCGAATCAGCGGCGCGCCCCTGCCGGACATTTGACCCATCCCCACCCTCCGACCCAATGGCGTGCCGAGTGTCAGCACGCGGTGGAACACGACGCGGAACAGAACGGGCACGAGCAGGCTCAGGATCACCGGATTCTCGATCGGGAATGGAACGTGTCCCGTATCGCGCCCGGACATCAACGTCCGGCGACCCGAACGCGCTACCTCGATCGCGATCTCGGCGCCCGAATTGCCCGCGCCGACAAGCAACACGTCGCCGTCGCGCAACTGGCCGGGATTGCGATAGTCGTTGGAGTGGAATTGTACGATGTCGGGCGCCAGCTCGCGGGCGAATTCCGGCACGCGTCTGCGCTGAAAATTGGACATCGCGACCACCACATTCTTCGCCTCGAAACGCGCATGGCCTGCCTCGACGAGAAACGAGCCATTCGAGCGCGAGAGATGGGTGACTCTGGCTTGGGTTCGCACGGGCAGCGCGAACCGCTGCGCGTATTCCTCGAGAAAGTCCGCCATCTCGTCTTTCGTCGGGAAGGAATTACGCGGCGCCGGGAAGCGCATACCCGCCAAGCCGTCGAAACGCGCCGGCGTGAAAAGCCGGAGCGAATCCCACCGATTGCGCCATGCGTCGCCGATGCGTGGGTTCGCGTCGAGGATGACGAACGATCTTCCTTGCCGCGCGAGGAAGTATCCGACAGACAAGCCGGATTGTCCGGCGCCGACGATCACGGTCTCGACGCGCTCTGGATCAGCCATGCCTCGCTCCCGCGCTCCGTTCTGTTGAAGACTGAGGGTCGCACGCGTGCGTCTCAACCTACGGATCGGCGCCGGTGAAAGGGAGACATTGTTCGAGCACCGATTGCTCGCGGCGGCCTCGAGCAGGAGTTAGAATCCCGCTCGACAATCTCAACCGCCCCTTTCGGAGGCCTCAATGTCCGCGCTCGCACGCTCGACGGCGATCGCCGCTTCACTCGCCCTCGGAACGCAGCTGATAGCCCAGGGCACCACACCTATCGCGACGCAGTTCGACAAACTCCACTTCCGCTCGATCGGCCCGGCGATCATGTCGGGACGCATCGCCGACCTCGCCGTCTACGAAAAAAACACGTCGATCTGGTACGTCGGCACCGCGCACGGCGGCGTGTGGAAGACGACGAGCAACGGCGCCGTCATGACGCCGATCTTCGAGGACAAGGGCCTGATGTCGATCGGTGACGTCACCGTGTCGCAGCAGAATCCGGAGGTCCTCTACGTCGGCAGCGGCGAGGCGAACAACCGACAGACCACGTCGTGGGGTAGCGGCGTCTGGAAGACGACGGATGGCGGGAAGACCTTCCAGAACATCGGACTCAAGGAATCCAAGCACATCGGTCGCATCCTGATCGATCCGACGAACGACAACGTCGTCCTCGTCGCGGCGGGCGGCTCGATCTTCGGACCGGGCGGGGAGCGCGGGGTCTACAAGACGACCGACGGCGGCGCGACGTGGAAGCGCGTCTTGTTCGTCGACGAGGAGACGGGCGCCAGCGATCTCGCAATGTCGTACACCGATCCGAAGACGATCTACGCCTCGACGTACCAGCGCCGGCGCACCGGCTGCTGCGTGAACGGCGGCGGTCCGGGCAGCGGCATCTGGAAGTCGATCGACGGCGGCGACACGTGGACGCGTCTCACCACAGGCCTGCCCGCGGGACCACTCGGCAGAATTGGGATCGATACATATCGTAAAAACGGCAACATCGTCTACGCCTCGATCGAAGGACCGAGCGAGGGCCGCGGCGGCGCGGTGAATCCGGAGACGGGTGAACCGGTAGCAGCTCCTGCCGGCGGCCGAGGTGGACGCGGTGGCGGTGGCGGTGGTGGCGGTGGCGGCGGCGGCGGTTTCGGTGGCGGCGGTGGAGAGAGCGGCCTTTATCGTTCCGACGACGGCGGCGCGACTTGGAAGAAGATGGGCAACGTGAATCCGCGGCCGCTCTACTTCAGTCAGGTGCGCGTCGATCCCAACAATGCCGACCGCGTTCTTCAGGGCGGCGTGAAAATGCAGATGACGATCGACGCCGGCAAAACGACGGAAACGAGCGCGTCGCTTGCCGCGCACGATGACGTGCACGCCCTCTGGTTCGATCCCGCCAATTCCGACCACATCATGATCGGCGATGATGGCGGTGTGAGCGTGTCGTACGACGGCGCCAAGACCTGGAACTTCTTCGCCAACCTGCCGGTCGGCCTGTTCTACCACCTCGGCTACGACATGCAGGTGCCGTACAACATCTGCGGCGGCATGCAGGACAACTACGATTGGTGCGGTCCGAGCCAGGTTCGGCAGAACACCGGCATTCTCAACCACGACTGGTTCCAGATCCAGGGCGGCGACGGATTCGTCGCGATTCCGGACCGGCGCGACTCGCGCTGGATCTACAGCGAGACGCAGGACGGCAACATCATCCGCCGGAACAAGATCACCGGCGAATCGAAGCAGATCCGGCCGAACGCGCAGAACGTCACGCCCGCGCCGAAGCCGGGCGAGAATTTCCGTTGGGAGTGGGACACGCCGATGATCATCTCCCCTAACGATCCGGGCGCGCTGATCGTCGCGGCAAATCACGTGTTCATCTCCCACGACCGCGGCGACTCGTGGACGATGCTGAGCGGTGATCTGACGACGAACGCGAACCGCGACACCATCGTCACCATGGGGGTCAAGGGCTCTGACATAAAAAATTCGCGCAACGACGGCGTCTCGCAGTGGCCGGCGATCGTGACGCTCGCCGAGTCGCCGAAGATGAAAGGCGTGTACTACACAGGCAGCGACGACGGTCTCGTGTACGTATCGCGCGACGGCGGCAAGAGCTGGCAGAACATCACCAAGAACCTGCCGGGTTTCCCGGCCGGCGGCTGGGTGAGCAAGGTCGCGCCGTCGGCGTACGACGCGGGCACGGTGTACGTGACGGTGGATGGTCACCGGGAGAACGACTTCAAGACGTACATCTGGGTCAGCACCGACTTCGGTCAGACCTTCCAGTCGATCGCCAACAATCTCGCCGGCGAGAGCGTGAAGACGCTGACCGAAGATCAGAGGAACCGCGACGTGCTCTACATCGGCACGGAGACGGGCATCTTCCTGTCGCTCGATCGCGGCAAGTCGTGGCAGCGGCTCAAGGCCAACTTCCCGAACGTGCGGGTCGACGAGATCACGCTGCATCCGCGCGACAACGCGATGCTCATCGCGACGCACGGCCGCGCGATCTGGGTGCTCGACCACCTCGAGCCGATTCAGGAATACGCGGCGGCACAGGCCGCGGCCGCGGACGTCAAGCTCTTCACTGTCCCGACGGCGCTCGAATGGAAGACGAAGGACGACCGCAACGACGAGTTCTGGGGCCACCAGTATTTCGTCGGCGAGAATCCGCCGAACGAGGCGGTGGTGAACTATCTCGTGAAGAAGCCCGTGAGCGACCTCAAGCTCCGCGTGGTCGACGCGGCCGGAAAGACGATTAGAGAAGTCTCAATCCCGTCGGCGAAGACTTCAGCGGGGATTCAGACGGCGTGCTGGGACATGCGCGTCGAGCCGATCGTTGCGCCGCCCGCGGATTCCGCGGCGCCGGCCGGTGGTCGTGGCGGACGTGGAGGCGGCGGGGGCGGCGGGGGAGGCGGTGGGGGCCGGGGAGGGCGTGGTGCACCAGCGGTTCCAGGCGTTCCCGCCCCGGTGCCGACGGCATACACGGCGATGAATCCCTGTGCCGCTCCGGGCGATACGTTGTCGAACGCCCGTGGCGGCGGTGGCTTCGGTGGTGGTGGTGGACTCGGCGGGCCAGGACCCTACGTCCTTCCGGGGACATACATGGTCGCGCTGACGAGCGGCGGAAAAGTGTTCGATTTGAAGCCACTGAAGATCGGGTTCGATCCCGACGTGCATTTCGCCGTCGGCGAGCACGAGAAATACAACGCGATGGTCGTCGATCTCCATGAAATGCAGCGCAAGGCAACGACCGCGGCGAGCGCGCTCAACACGGTGTACGGCCAGCTGGCCGACGTCGCGAAGAAGATCGGAGAAAAGTCCGACGTTCCGGCGAACGTGAAGTCGCAGTTCGAGACCTTCCAGAAGGACATGGATGCGACGCGCAAGAAGTTCGGCGTCCCGCTGAACGCCAACGCAGGCGGTCGCGGCGGCGGGGGCGGCGGCGGCGGTCGCGGAGGCGCGGTCAATCCGGAGAACGTCTTCGCGCGCGGGTCAGGCCTCAAGCAATCGCTGATGGGCGTGTGGGAAGCGCCGAGCACGGCGATGGTCCGCCAGTACAACGAAGTAAAGCTCACGCTGCCGAAGGCGGTGGCGGACGCGAACGCGCTGCTCGCGCGGGGCGCGTCGCTCAGTCAGGCTTTAAAGAAATACGATATTACGTTGAACGTACCGTCTGCCAAGTAGTGGCTCGCATGGTTGTCCCTCTATCGGTCGGCCCTGTTAAGAGCTTTTGAAACACAGAGAACACAGAGAACACAGAGGGGGTTCGTCTTGAAAGACGAATCCCCTCTTGCATTTCAGACAATTCTTTTTGAGAATGCTTTCGGCTGCTTCGAGCAGTTCTCTGTGTTCTCTGTGTTCTCTGTGGTTCATTCGCTTTTGCCATACCTGGGTAGTGGCTAGGAGGAGGTTCGCGTGAACGTCGACGGCATTAGCACGCGCGCGCTGATCGTCGCAGTCGCGGTCGTTGCTCTCTCGGG
>Ga0105245_10005542_pt1 | contig 11089 bp, 8 predicted proteins | sample KBSM54metaG_FD_81523 | JGI IMG/M metagenome (GOLD analysis project Ga0105245, IMG submission 81523) | Miscanthus rhizosphere microbial communities from Kellogg Biological Station, Michigan, USA - KBS M5-4 metaG | ecosystem: Host-associated > Plants > Roots > Rhizosphere > Soil | place: Michigan...
CGTCGTGCGGCCGGCGCCGCGGCGGGGCCTGGGGCTCCATACGCGAGGCCACCCCGAAGACGCCCATGTGCAGCTGGTCGTCGAGGGCGAGGTAGACCTCGACGTCGCCGATCGTGCTCCAGCGGTTCTCGTCCAGGTACTCCTGCACCAGCTCGGCGAGGGACTGCGTCAGCTGGGCCTCCCACGGCACGAGACGTTCGTGGTCAGCACGGGACAGCGTCACCCGATAGCGGTTCGGGCACATCACCTCGCCGTTGCCCATGATGTTCTTGCGGTCGGCGGCCTCGCGCTGCAGCGCGGTACCGATTTCGACCGGTTCGACCTGGCCCTTGAAGACCCGGGCGAAGGCGCCGCCAACGAGACCCTCCAGACGGCGTTCGAAACGCTGGGCCAGACTCACGACGGGTCTCCGAAGGTCAAGCTCCGGCAAAGGGGGCTCCCAACCGCGCCGGAGGTGAAGCAATTGTTGGGTCGCACGGCATTTGAGTCTATCGGGCCGGTCCCGAGGGCCCGCAAAGCGAGTGCTCTGATCGTGCTACCGTTTTGCACGGTCATGGACCCCTCGGAATATCGGTATCTCGGTATCCCGGGTCCGGACAAGCCGCGGGCAAGTGGCGGAATGGCAGACGCGCTGGCTTCAGGTGCCAGTGCCGGCAACGGCGTGGGGGTTCAAGTCCCCCCTTGCCCACGTTGTGATCTTTGACCGAGATCGGAAAGGGTCGAACCCCTCGGGGTTCGACCCTTTCAGTTTCGGTGCGGACTCCTGTTCAGGTGATTTGGGTGAATGAGGAGTAGCCGCTGCCGCTGTGGAACATGTATCCAGCCGCGGTGGAGTAGGGCTTGCTGGTGCTTCCAGTGCCCTTGTATTCGGTGACGTCCCCGCCGGGGGTGATGCCGAGAAGGTCGGCGTGCTTGTCACCGTTGAGATCGGCCAGACGCAGCCAGGCATAGCCGTCGAAGCCCCTGCCCACCGAATATGTCCGGCCCGTCGCGGCCGAGAACGGCTTGGACACCGACCCGTTCCCGATGTAGTCGATCAGCGTCCCATCAGGCTTACGCACAATCAGATCCGCGTGCTTGTCTCCATTGAGATCACCCATCGAAATCGAATCGAACCCCTCATAGCCGGTCCCGATCTGATAGGTGCGGCCCGTCGCCGCCGAGAACGGCGCCGACGCCGACCCGTTACCGATGTAGTCGACCAACGTCCCGTCCGACTTACGAGCAATCAGATCAGCCTTGCCGTCACCGTTGATGTCACCCAACGCAAGAGCAGTGAAGCCCTCATACCCCTTGCCGATCTCATACGTGCGGCCCGTCGCCGCCGAGAACGGCGAGGACACCACCCCGTTACCGATGTAGTCCCACAACGTCCCGTCAGGCTTACGGCCAACCACATCCGCCTTGTGATCACCATTGATGTCGCCGGCCATCAACAGATCGAACCCGTTCCAACCCGAGCCGAACGTATACGTGTGCCCAGCCGCCGCCGAAAACGGAGCCGAAACATTCCCCGACCCGACGTAATCGACCATCTCCCCATCCGGCTTCACCGCAATCAGATCAGCCTTCCCATCACCATTGATATCCGCCAACGCACCACCCGCCAAGGAGTCGACGACGCCGAGCCCGGTGTAGGTGATGGCAGTGAACCCACCCCAGTAGCCACTGAGCACGTCTTGATTGACGGTTTGGGACGTGGGCGGTCCGATCGTGCCGACGCCAGGTTCGCTCTCCTCCATCAGGTTCGCGTAGCGGTGCGCACCCTGGTCCTGCGATCCCCATCCGACGAACAGCGCGATGTGGTCGACTCCGCCGCCGTCCTCGACCAACGCGTCACCGGGTTGCAGCTTGGACTTGTCGATCGCCGGAAAGGTGGGATCGTTGCCGTCGGTAGCGGGGTTGAACTCGTACGTATCGAGCGAAGACGGCAGACCCCAGGCCATCGATACGAAGCCCGAACAATCCTGGCGGTAATAGCCGGTAGACGTCGACGCGCAAGTACCCGTGACGTAGGGCTGATTGTCGTCCACCCAGGTCGACGCCCGCGCGATCACGGTGTCCCGGCCGATCGGGGCGATGCTGACCCCACTCGGCGAGCAGCCACCCTCAGTCAGCGATGCTGACCGCGCGCCGATCGCGCTCGGGCGGGACGCGGCCTGAGACGAAATGACCGGCAAGCTGACAACGACGAGCGCGGCGACACTAGCCAAGCCGAAGGCTGAAACACGCCTACTGCGCCTTCTAGCGCCGGAGGCGGCCCGTCCGATCGAAGATTTGGCTTGGGATTGAGTGATCATTCGGTCCTGCCTTTCGCCGCCCGAAAAGCGTGAGACGAATGTCAGACGTCATTTCGTGTGAATGGGCAAGCGCTTCCTAGCATCGTGAATTTCCGCCTGCAACTTGAATCCGGATTCTTGTGCACGACGCATTTGTTCAGTCCGATGTAACAACGTTCGTCATTACATTTGGCTTGTTTGGACGGGTTCAGACTGCGTAAACGCGCCACTTTGACCTTCCGCATTGCGCACACGGAGGGAATGAGTCGCCGCAGCCGCTAAACAACATCACGCAAACGCAAACGTGACCGAACTAAGGTGCTGGCTTAGATTCCTTGCCTGGCGAGCGAAGCCACGGATTGGGCTCCAGACGCAGCTTCAACTCCTGCGGAATCGAGTAATACTCCTTGAAGCGCGAGTACAGGACGGAGAAGAAAGGGTCACCGTTGTGCACGAAGTACGAATACGGCAGCGGCGCGATATTCACCTGGGTTTGACCGGCCTGTACCTGGGCACGTACGTAGTTCACCCGGTGATCGATCGCGTTGTGGATCGTCACGTACACCACGAGGAGGTACGAGATCAGCCCGATTGACACGAGCTGCACCGGCGCCCAGGCGAGCCTGCGCTCGAGCGCCGGCGCCCGTTCGCGGACCTCGGCAGCGATCACGCTGACGAGCACGAGCAGCACGAGGTAGGTCGGATAGAACTGCCTCGGCCCCACCGGATTGACCAGGATCAACGGCCCGACCATGCAGACCAGCGATGTGCACGCAACCAGCACTGTCCAGCGCCGCTGGTTCGATCGCACGATAGACAAGGCCGACACCACCAGGGCTGCCAGCATAAGCAGCGCTGCCACGGTGGCGAAGGCGCGGATGCGCTCGCCCGTGTGGTGCCCGTTCCGCTCGATGAACGAGAGGCCGTAGGACACGATCAGGTATCCCGCCGCCAGGACGACGACCGCCTTGCCCGCACGCGTACCGAGATTCCCGGATAAGGCGACGAGTGCGACGAGCAGCACCGCGAGGACGCCGTTGAAGGCGATGTTCCAGACGACCGCCTGCGTGGGCAGATAGTCCAGCGTTCTGACCGCGATGCGGTGCAGAGCATGCGGCCCGCTCAGCGACACCGCCTGCTGGTAGCCGGAGCCGGAGGCCGCGCGGCCATACGCCGAGTTGGAGAACATGACCGCCGCGCCGATGAACGCACCCACCGTCCAGGCCGACGTGTACCGCGGGAATCGACCGTCACGGCGACGCAGCAAGACCGTCAGGATCAAGCTGACCACGCAGATGCACAGCGTCACGTGCTCGATGAAGAACTGGCCGGCGAACGCACCCAGGGCCACCATTGCCAGGCGCACCATGCCCGGCTTGCGCCACCGGCCGTGCCACTCGGCCTGCACGACCGCGAAGAAGCAGAGGAAGGCGAACGCGGCGACGGCGTAGTTCACGAAACCGGCCAGCCAGACGACGCTCTCGCGCCACACACCACGAGGCATCAGCAGGAACAGAGCGGCGGCAACGGCGTAGCCCAGCGGCGTGCGGTTCGAGGCGAGGTGCAGCACCAGAAAGAGGGAGGCACAGACAACCGCGGAGACGACGAGCGCGGCGACGGGGCCGGACCGCGTCAGACCGATAATCGCGAGGTCACCGCCATAGCGCCCGTTGATGCCCTGGAAGAACTTCGCGAGCCGGTCGGTGCCCTCGTGGGAGCCCCAGGCCCAGTCGTCACCGGTCCGCGGGAAATATTCGGCGAGCACGCTGAAGACGACGAACCACGCCGTAAGAGTGAACGCCTCCCAGCGGGGTACCCGTGCCGCGCGGCGCCCCGGGTTCGGCGTCGCGCCGGGAGCCAACGGCTCGTCGGTGATGTTCTGCGATCCTTCAGCCATTCCGGGCACGACCCTATCTCCTGCTTTCCGTGGCGATCGTCAACTGTGTGCGCGCCGCAACCACTCGAACCGCACTCACTGAGCGAGCTCGGGTCCTTCTTTGTTCGCCGATGCCCCGCCCAGGTCGACCTGAGCTGGAAGGTGATGACCGTGCCGTCGCTCGACCATGATGGCAGTGGCGACGACGTAGGTGATCGGGATCGCGATCACGGCAACGATCAGCGGCGCGATGCGCTGGTCCACGTTGAGCTCGCCTACCGCGATTTGCAGACCGATGGTCGTAATGACGTAGTTCGCGACGTTGGAGAGCGGGAAGAGCAGGAACGTCTTCCAGCTTGGGGAGCGCCGGTAGGTGAAGGCGCAATTCAAGAAATAGGAAATGATCATTGCGATGATGAACGCGCAGGTGTGAGCAACCAGGTACGGCAGCTCGGTGTGCAGTGCGAGGTAACAGCTGTAGTACATACCGGTATTGACGACGCCGACCGCACCGAACCGGATCAGGCGAGGGAGGTCCTTCACTGCACCCCTTGCGGAGCCGAATCGCCGGCGCGGCTGCTTTCTTGCCTTGCGGCAAGCTCGATCGCGCCGCCAACCGGCATGGCCTGCGCCGCACCGAGCAACACCGCGACCGGCGACGGCGAACCCTCGCTCGTCTCCTTCAGCAAGAAGTGTGGGCGCGCCTTGGTCTCCATGTAGATCCGGCCGAGATACTCGCCGATCACGCCGAGCAGGATGAGCTGCAGTCCGCCAAACCCGACGATCGCGCAGATGATCGTCACGTAGCCGGGTGACGAGACGCCGCGGACGATCGTGTCGATGACCAGCCAGATGGCGTAGAGAAATGCAGCCGCTGTGACGAACGAGCCGATGTGGATCGCGGATCGCAACGGCTTGCTGTTGAACGAGAGCACGCCGTCGATTCCGTAATTGAGCAGATCGCGGAATCCCCACTTGCTTTCACCGGCGGCCCGGGCGACGTTCTCGTAGTCGACCACCGCGGTGTCGAAGCCGATCCAAGAGAAGAGGCCTTTCGAGAACCGGTTGTGCTCGCCGAGGGCCAGCAAGCCGCTAACCGCGGTACGGCTGAGCACCCTGAAGTCCCCGACCCCGTCTTCCAGGTCGACCTCCACGAGACGGTTCATCGCGCGGTAGTACAGGCGCGACGCGAACGTGCGGGCAGCCTTGTCACCGGTACGGGTGCGCCGGGCCACGACCTGGTCGTAGCCCTCGTTCAGATACGGCAACATCTCGGCGAGCAGGTGCGGCGGGTGCTGCAGGTCGGCGTCGATGATCGCCACCGCGGCTCCGCGCGCCTGGCTCAGACCGGCGAGCATCGCCGCTTCCTTGCCGAAGTTGCGGCTCAGCGCCAGGTACCGAACCCGCTTGTTGCGAGCCGACGCCGCGCGCATCAAGGGCAACGTTCCGTCTCGGCTGCCGTCGTCCACCAGCAGGATCTCGTACCGCTCGGTTATCGCGGCGAGCTCGGCCTCGAGCACCACGAGCAGCTGATCGAGCACCCGCTCCTCGTTGTGGCAGGGCACGACCACCGATAGATCTACCAATAGCCCCTGTGCCACCACGAATGCCAGGGTACGCAACTCGGCCTCGCTATCAGGGAAGCCCCGCGGCCATGGTCGTTCGCGGAAATCGACGAAAATGCTGGGCACCTTTTGGCACCAATGTGACTGGTGGGGCTATAGAGTCCAGTGGGATAGAAGCATTTCAGGGAGGCGGAGCCGAGGAGTCGGTTATGCGCAGAGGTTGGTGGGCGGTTCTACCTGCCCTGGCGCTGGCGGCCCTGACCGGCTGCACGCAGTCCTCAGCGGGGCGCGGGCAGCACATTGGATCTTCTTCGTCGACTTCTCCGGTCGCGAGCACCACGGTGTCGACCAGTTCAGCCCATCCGAGTGTCATCGCGTCCGACAGCCCGTCCGACACACCGTCGACGTCCGACGGCAGCGAGCAGCAGCCGCAGGTGATCATCACTTACGCGCGCTGGGACAGCACGGCGAAGGAAGCACAGGTCAGCGCCTTCGTGACCGGAGTGCTGGTGAGCCATGCAACCTGCACCCTCACACTAACCAGCGGCGGCGTCACTCGAACGGCCTCACATGCTGCCGTACCCAACGCAAGCTCGATGAGCTGCGGCCAGCTGGCGGTCCCGGGATCCCAACTCACCACCGGTACCTGGAGTGCCACCGTGACCTTCCAATTGGCAGGGGTCAGTGCCACCTCTGATCCCTCGTCGATCGCGGTCAGCGGGTGATGACGATGCGTCGCCGTTCCCTACTCCTCGTTGCAGCGATGGCGCTGGCCACCACCATCTCGATGGCAGTACCAGACAATGCCGGCGCGCTCACCGGATCGCAGTTCAACCCCGGGATGATCATCAGCGACACGCAGTTCTACAACACGACGACCATGACGGCATCCGACATCCAGAGCTTTCTCAACCTGCGCTACAGCGGCTGCAACTCGGGCGTCGTCTGCCTTCGGGACTACCACACCGCCACAGTCACACAGCCCGCACAGACCGGGTTGTGCACGCAGTACACCGGGGCCGCGAGCGAGAGCGCCGCGACCGTCTTCTATCGGGTCTCGCAGGTGTGCGGGGTGAACCCCGAAGTGCTGCTCGTGCTAGCACAGAAAGAGTCGGGGTTGCTCACCTCAACCAACCCCAACTACAAGACGGCCATGGGCTACGGCTGCCCAGACACGACCGGATGCGACTCCAAGTACTACGGCTTCTTCAACCAGGTGTCTCTCGCCGCGCAGCAGTTCAAGCGCTACCGCCTCAACCCCACCAACTACAACTACCTAGCCGGCGCCACGAATTTCATCCTCTACAACCCGAAGACGAGCTGCGGCGGCAGCAACGTCTTCATTCAGAACCAGGCCACGGCGGGCCTCTACGACTACACCCCCTACCAGCCAAACGCGGCAGCACTGGCCAACCTCAACGGGACCGGAGACTCGTGCAGCGCCTACGGCAACCGAAACTTCTGGGTCTACTTCAACACCTGGTTCGGTGGCCCGACTACGGCAGCGTTCGACAAGGGCGGACTGGTAGCCACCCGCCCCAACGGCACCGCTGTGCTGTTCCGAAACACCGGTCCGGTCACCGGGCCGTACCCGACGAGCACCGCGCTCGGGCTCACCGGCATGCAGGCCTATGTACGGAAGTACTCAGCGGACGTTAGCGGCGACGGCTTTGCCGACCTGCTGCTGGTGAAGTCCGACTCCACGCTCTGGCTTGCGCTCGGCAACAACGGCCCGCTTGCCTTTAGCCCGCCGGTGAAGGTCGGCGGCACCGGGTGGCTCAACTTCAACCATATGACCGTCGGCGACGTGGAGAACAACGGCCACCCCGATGTCGTCGCCACCCGCCCGGACGGCTCCCTGGTGCTTTACCGCAACACTGGAGTAGTGACCGCGCCTTACGCCTTGCCTGTCACGATCGGCACGAACTTCGGTGCCTTCAACCGGATCTACGCGGGCGACGTCAACGGCGACGGTTACGCAGACCTGATCGCCACGAAGGCCGACGGCACGCTGTGGACCTTCCAGAACACTCACAACCCCACCGCGCCGTTCACCACGGGCGTTCAGCGCGGCACCGGGTGGAGTCCCTACTTCAACATCGCCGCCACCGACGCCGACAACGACGGCAAGGTGGACCTGATCGGCACCGAGTCCGACGGCTCCCTCTGGCTGTTTCGCAACAGCGGCAATGCCGGTGCCCCTTTCCCGACGCGGATCAACATCGGCGACGGATGGTCCGGATACGACGCAGTAGTCGGCATCCAGGTGCCGGCCGCACGCCGTATCGAGCCGACCAACCTGATCGCGACCGACCCTGCTGGCAACCTGTGGAGTGCTGCCAACAACACCCCGCCCTCCGCGCCGTTCCCCGGGCACGCAGTGATCGGTCTTGGTGGGTGGAGCGCGTTCAACCGAGTAGAACTCGGCGACGTCACAGGGGACGGCCTTGCCGACGTCGTCGCAACCAGACCCGACGGCGCGATGTGGTTCTATCCCAACTCGGGTTCGGCGACCACGCCGTACGCGGCGAAGACACAGATCGGCACCAACTGGACTGCCTACCCCAAGTTCGCTCTCGCGGACGTCAACGGGGACGGCAAATCCGACCTGGTCGCAGTCGCGTCTGACGGCTCGTTGCGGATGTTCGTCAACTCAGGCTCGGCCACAGCCCCCTTCCCGCACATGGTCACGATCGGGCTCGGCGGCTGGTCGAAGTTCGTACAGTTCGTCGCCACCGACGTCAACGGCGACGGGAAGGCGGACCTTCTGGTCACCCTGACGACAGGGCAACTCCTGCTCTATCTGGGCAATGGTTCGACTACTCAGCCGTTCGGGTCCCCATCCATCATCGGTGCTGGCGGCTGGCAGGCATTCACCAAGCTGGTCGCGGCTCCGCGGATCGTGGCGGGCCATCCGGCGCCGGCAGACCTGCTCGCGACATCTACCAACGGCTCGCTGTGGCTCTACCGCAACACCGGTAACGTCGCAGCTCCCTATTTCGGCCGGGTTGGCGCCGGCGCAGCCGGCTGGAACGGTTTGCTGCCGTTGAGCGGCGGATATGTGCTGGGCAGCGGAAAGACGGACCTGATCGCGGTCAACCCCACCGGCACAGGTCAGTTGTGGCTCTACGCCGACCAGGGCACAGAGATGTTCCGGAGCCCGGCGAAGACAGGTGTGACTGGCATGCAGGCCTACGATCGCCTGATTGTCGGCGACGTCAGCGGCGACGGGCGCGCCGACATCGTCGCCACCAAGCCGGACGGCACACTCTGGCTGACGGTGCCCAGCGCGACTGATCCTGCTCCGGCCGCAGTCAAGATCGGGCTAGGTGGCTGGCAGCAGTTCGACCGGCTCATGCTCGCCGACGTGAACGGCGACGGCCGCGCCGACCTCGTCGTCACCAAACCTGATGGCACCCTCTGGCTCTATCTCGCCGGGACGTCTATGAGCGCGCCATACGCGATTCGGACCGAGATCGGACTCGGCGGGTGGCAGCAGTACAACCACCTGACGCTAGCGGACGTCAACGGGGATGGACGCGCAGACATCCTCGTCACAAGGCCAGACGGCACCGTCCGCGTGTATCTGAACACACACTCGATAGCCCAGCCATACGGTGCCAGCACACAGGTCGCATCGGGGTGGGCGGTCTACAACCGGCTCACGCTGGGCGATGTCAATCATGACGGCCTGGCAGACGTAGTTGCCACCAAGCCAGACGGCACGGCGTGGTTCTGCCTCAACGCGGGTTCGATGACGACGCCGTACCCAGGGTGCGTTGCGACTACCACCACCAACTGGACCGCGTTCGACCGCATCGCCCTGTAGGTGGCTCGCTGCCTTTCGGGACAGCGGCCTGCCTACGTACCGATACGATTCACAGCGTGGTGACAGTTTCGCGTCTCGAGCGGTACGTGGACAACGCCGGGAACGAGATCGTCTACGACGGACCACTTTTGGAGAAGGTGCGGATCAAGTTCACCGGCGCCAACAACCGACTCGTGGTCGATGGTGCGGCACGCATCAACAACCTCGTCGTGGACTTCGATTGCGACAACGGGTACTGCTCCATCGGCCCGAGCAAAGGTGTGCCGGCGTTCTCGGGCGCGATCCGGGTCGGCCAGGACAGCCGCGTCGAGATTGGCGCAAATGTCTCGGCGACCGCCACCGTAGGGATGTCGGCGACGGAGGGCAGTGCGATCACGATCGGCGACGACGTGATGTTCGCGAGCCAGAACCAGGTGCGCGCCGACGACGGCCACCCGATATTCGACGTCATCTCCGGCAAGCGGGTCAACGTCTCCCGATCCATCCACATCGGCAACCACGTGTGGCTGGGCTGGGGGGCGATCGTGTTGGGCGGCTCCCGCGTTGGCGACGGCTCGGTGCTCGGCTTCAACACTGTGCTCAAAGGCAAGGTCCCGAACAACGCCGTGGCAGTGGGCTCGCCGGCACGTGTGGTGCGACGCAACATCGCCTGGGAGCGCCCCCACCTCTCGCTGAGCAAGCCGTACTACAAGCCGGATGCGTCGACGGTGAAGAAGTCGAACGCCTACTGGCAGCTCACGGAGGAGCCTGGTGCGCGAAACCGGCTCGGCATGCTTCCCCGCAAGGTCTTGAAGTTCGCCCACCGGGTGCGGCGCCGGTTACAGCGCGGGCGCTGACTCCAGGCAGTTCCGTTACGTCCCGATATCATGGGTAGTACACGACTCTCAGTGATCTTCACAGCACGGACGGAGCATTTCCTTGGCGCGCCTCGGAGCCGGTAGCGACGAGTTGAGCCGTCCTCGGTTCTCCATCGTCACTGCGGTCTACAACGTCGCCCGCTTCCTGCCGGACTTCATCGACTCGATCGAGCAGCAGTATTTCGATCTGAGCAACGTCGAGGTCATCGCCGTCGACGACGGCTCCACCGACGAGTCGCTCCAGGTGCTCAAGGATTGGGCCCATCGACGGCCCGAACTGGTCACCGTCCTCACACAGCCCAACGGTGGGCAGGGCTCCGCCCGCAATCTCGCCCTTGAGCACGCCCGCGGCGAATGGATCACGTTCCCGGACCCTGACGACATGCTCGACCGCGGGTACCTGAGTATCGTCGACGCGTTTATCGCGGCCAACCCGAGCACCGCGATGATTGGCACGTACCGGATATTCCTGCTCGAGGAGACAGGCGAGATGAGCGACACTCATCCGCTGCGCAAGATGTTCCAAGGCGACCGTCTGATCAACCTCGACGACGTGCCGGAGTTCTACCACGGCAGCGCCCCCGCTGCGTTCTTCCGCAGCGAGGTCATCGCGCGGGAACGGGTGCGCTTCGACGACCGCATCCGCCCTAACTTCGAAGACGGCCACTTCTGCACTCGCTACC
>Ga0105245_10005546_pt1 | contig 11087 bp, 18 predicted proteins | sample KBSM54metaG_FD_81523 | JGI IMG/M metagenome (GOLD analysis project Ga0105245, IMG submission 81523) | Miscanthus rhizosphere microbial communities from Kellogg Biological Station, Michigan, USA - KBS M5-4 metaG | ecosystem: Host-associated > Plants > Roots > Rhizosphere > Soil | place...
AAAGGCGTGTCGATCGATCTAACCAGAAACTAGGCCGTGTACTCATAAATCGAAGCTTAGGAGGTGGCTCAGGATCATCGTCCCCAGTTTATGCCGACGATCTCGATTTGCGCACTGTACACTGTTGCGGGATGTGAAGCGAATCGCAGTCTCGCATTGCAACATCAGCACGAGGGTTCCGGATGCTTCGCCCATGGAGTTACTCGGCGATGCTTTCTGGCGCGAGTGTCCCACCGCCCGTGGAGTGGAACGTCATGATCCTCGTCGTGCCTTCGGGCCTAACAACCGTCACGAGTACCTGACTTGTATAACTGACGGAGGAACCAACTAAGCGTACAATTGTATTCTGAAGGATCGCCGCAGATCCCACTGACAGGAGATGAACATGAAAACGTATATCAGTTCTGCCCTCGCGGGCGCTTTCTTAATCGGCATGGCCACTGCAGCTCTTGCCGTGACCGGCGAGTACGACAACATGTGCACGATGGGTCTCGCAAGCGGCAAGGACATAAAGACGGACTGCTCCGTTAACTCGCAAATTCAAGGTAAGACCTACTGCTTCGGCAGCCAGTCTGCTCTGACCCAGTTCATGGCAGACCCTTCGGGCAATCTCGCCAAGGCACAGGCCTACTACTCTAAGAAACATCCTGGGTAGGCAGAAGAAGTAGGAGACCAACAAAAGGCCCTCCCCTCATCGGAGGGCCTTTTTGTTGCCCGAGAACGTCAGGGAAAAGCTTTCAGAACGGGATCGATAACCCCTAGCTCTTTTTGGATGTCACGACGTTAACGCGACCGGGTAGCTGGGTCACCTTTTTGCTGTTGCATTTCGGACACCTTACCTTCGCTGCCTCGTGCTCGCTGATGGTTTCGGTGCGCTCGAACGACTTACCGCATTCTCTGCAGCGATACTGGTAGGTCGGCACGTCTCTCCTCCACAGCGTGGGACATTCCCGATCAAATAGCGCCAATGAAGTCCCGCTTGCCCAATTCTACACCGCAATGGCGCAGAATGTTGTAAGCGGTGGTGCAATGGAAATAGAAGTTGGGCATCACGAAATGCACTAGATAAGGCTGGCCCTTAAAACTCATTGTGTGTTCACCGAGCGTGAGGTTGATTTCACGATCCTCAGAGCCCTCAATGTCATTGGGTTGTACGGATTGCACGAACATCACCGTCTTGTCGAGCCGCGCCTTGAGATCTGCAAAGGTCTTCTCAGTGTCATCGTGTTTTGGCACTTCAACACCCGCGAGCCACGCAACGGCCCCCTTAGCAAGATTGGCTGCAATCTGGACCTGACGAATGAACGGAAGCATGTCAGCGGCAAGCCGGTAATTCAGCAAGACTTCTGGATCGATCTTGCGGTTCTTGGCATAGGCCTCGGCCTTGTCCAAGATTGCAGAGAGGTTATTTAGCATTTGGACAAATGCAGGCACGGAAGCCTGATACATTGAGAGTGACATAGACAGACCTCTTTAATCGAAGTGGCTCAGAGCACGCACCAGCGTCAAGGGTGCGGCAGAGAAGGTGCTCTCGCCTATAACGCCGATGCTCTATGGAGGACCGCTATGCGGGGTGCGCACAAAGCGAGGGAGATGAAGCGTCGAGCAAGCCAGCGTAGAGCGGCACATAAGGCACGGCTGGCGGCGCTAACACGCAATGCGGAAACGCGCCGGGCAGCGGTCGAAGCCGGAAGCGGCAAGACGAAGGTTGGCTCCAAGGGCCCTGCAAAGTCAACCAGCAGAGCCAGCAAGCGCGAGAAGAGATAGCTCCGAGCCTTAACCAGAGACTGCTTATTCTCCAGTCTTCGTTATGTCCCTGCCAAGCGCTCTTGCTGCTGCCGCACGATGGACAGGCTTGATGTGTGAGGGGAGTCCGAATAGGGCGGTGAGCACAGCTGCGTCATCGGTAAATGCAGGGCCACGCCAGAGCAATGTCAGCGGTCGATAGCGCCATCCTAGCGATTTGGGAGTACTGTTCTGCCTTGAGAGACATCCGGGCAGGATGCCGCTTGGGCCTGAATTAAAGCTTAAACGACCGTGCACGCTGCATTGAACTTTTCATGCTTAAAAGTCGTTATAGGCGCGGAGGCCCCAAATGGCTCTTCGTCCTCACATACAAGTTGGTCTTGGCCCCAGCACTTCGCTTAAAAGACATACAAGGGCAGACCAGCACTCAGCCCTCACGCCTGAACAGGATTACCGCGTGCGGGTAATGGGCGAAGAGGAGTTGGAACTTTTGCGCGCCGCAGCGCAAGGAGGATTAGAACTGGCCTCTCTAAACTGGATACTCGCTAGCCTTGCAAATCATGGCTTCGTCACCATTAGCCCCAGCAACGATCGGCGACTGCGGGCTATTGCGACCAAAGCGGGATATTTGGCATTAGAGATGCGTCCCCTGCTTCCCGAGGGCCTTCTAAATATCCACTAGAGTCACTCCGGGTCGGCTTCCGACGCGCTAGATGCCAGGCATCTGTGTTCGAGGGTCACGTCGGAACCTGGTGGAGGCATCCTTTGCCTAAAGACCCCGATAGAAGTCACCTCGCTGATGCAATCCATTTTATGGATTTGATCGACTTGGCTGATGAGGAACTGCCCGTCGCCAGAGCGGCTGTCGAGCAGGCGAAAGCAGCAGCCGTCACAGCACGGACGGAATTGGACAAGCACCAGCAATGGCTCGGGCAGCATCAGGAACTTTACACAGAAGCGATTAAAGGATGTGAGCGTCGTCTCAGGCGCCAAGCCTTGATCACTGCTTGCAAGCAGACGGCCTGGGTCCCCGTCCAACTTCTAACTACAGCTTGGGGTGCCTTATTCAACGCAGCCCTTGCATATCCTCGCCGTCGCTCGCTGAGAGCAAAGCTCAAGGATCGCATTCAGGAGCTAGATCATCCGAGCGAGCTAAAGTTTGCGCAGCAACTTCAGGAACATATTCAGGCAATGGATCGGCGCGGTCTGAGATGAGCGACGACGACCGGACAACCCCGCTCGGGCGCTTCAACTACGCTCGCACATACTGGCAATCTGCCGTGCTATTGCACCATGCGAGAGCGAAGGTGACCCATCCCGACGCGCCCGTCACCCTCCTCCTCGCCCATGCCATCGAGCTATACCAGGCCTTTCTCCGGCTGCGCCATTGAGCAGGTCAGAACCACTTTTGGCCACGACTTTGAAAGTCTTGTTGATGAAGCGTCTTCTCGCGGGCTCTCGCTCGGGAAGGGACATTGCCGCGGTCCTCACTGAGAAAGAGTCGATAAGACGGTCCCGCTACATTGAGACAGGCTATTACCAGCGACCGGGACTAGCTGCTCTGTCCCGCACCTGCCAAGGTCTCGACCAATCTGTCTCAGCCGCATTCCAATCTGTCTCAGCCGCATTGAGGGACGCAGGCATGAGCATTCAATCGGCCGCACTCAACCACATCGGGGCAGACTGAACCCTTCTGACACCTCGATTGCCTATTCTCAAAACTAGAGATGTCGATAGCAAGCATACCCAAGCCGCCAGGACCACCACCTGGGCCACCGCCGCGGCCGAAGCCACCGCCACCACCGACATCGGAACGGCGTGATAGGAAGAGCGTTTCAGTAGGTAGCTGCATATCGCTCTTGAGAAAGACAAAATGGACACGACAACCCTGCTCATCATTATCCTGTTGCTACTAGTGCTTTTTGGCGGCGGCTGGTATGGGCGGGGTCGCTGGTACTGACGCTACGACTGATCGCGATCAGCGATTACGTTCAACAACTATGATCAAACTGGCGTGATAGGAGCCATCCTTTTCCGTCAGGTTGACCATGGTAGCGGGGCCACCCTGCTTCACGAAAATGAAGTCATCGGCTGAAGGTGTCTCGCTCCTCTTTCCGCCCGCGATAAGGCACCGTCGTCGCATAGACCTGCTTTGTGATGGGTTCAGGGAAGTAGAGCTGGCCGGTAATCACGTTGCTGTTGCCGATAAAAACCTTGAAGTGAATATGGGGCGTGCGGCCTGGATACCAACCGGGATAGATCGTAGCGAAGTGCACTTCTCCGTCAGCCCCGATGAATTGAGTCCCCCGCAGGAACGTCTCACCGTTTGCCGAACCGGTCTCCTGGCGCGAAAGCCTAAATAAAGCCCCATTCCATCCGCGTGCCAAACGTCCACCCGAGCGCCCTGGAGAGGAGCACAATCTTTAGCTTCAACCGCTTGCAAGAGCTAAGGAAAAACGGAAACAAGGTGCAAGCCTCGCTGATTGGCTACATGCGCGTGTCAAAGGCTGATGGCTCGCAGGTGCTCGACCTCCAAAGCGACGCCCTCATCGCAGCGGGCGTTAGCGAGCGGCACCTCTACAGCGATACTGCATCAGGGAAGTTGGATGATCGCCCAGGGCTCGCAGCATGCCTGAAGGCGTTGAGAGAGGGCGACACCCTGGTCGTGTGGAAGCTGGACCGTTTGGGACGTAGCCTTCGGCATCTCGTGAACGTGGTGCATGACCTCACGTGCCGAGGCATCGGCCTGAAGGTCCTTATGGGTCATGGTGCCGCCATCGATACCACCACACCTGCAGGCAAGCTCGTCTTCGGCATCTTTGCATCGCTCGCCGAATTTGAGCGCGACCTTATTTCGGAGCGCACTAGAGCTGGGCTCGCATCAGCGCGCGCTCGCGGTCGCAAGGGGGGTCGTAGGCCCAAGATGACGCCGGCTAAGCTGCGGCTTGCCATAGCGGCAATGGGAAAGCCTGAGACGAACGTCGGCGATCTCTGCCGGGAATTGGGCGTGACACGCTCAACACTCTATCGCCATGTGTCTCCGACCGGCGAGGCTCGTTCTGATGCGCGTGTATTGAAGCTCGCGTGAGCTGAGGATAACACCGGGTGGCATCTCGGAACTGAATAGTCGCCGTGTCCCATTGTCCCCGAAGTCAGGCAATGGGATGCTGGGACAGCGGGAAAGCTTCGCTTTGGCACGCCACGCCGCTCCCCGGTAGAGTTTCTGGTGTGAGACGGGAGTAGTGCTTGTAAGCGAGCGCGTTAAGGTCCATATGGCCCCCGCTGTAGGGTCTGAGAACAATGCCCGCTCAACAAAAAGCTCCAGTCAGGAAAGAAGATGGCTCCGTCGATACGCCTCGTTCGAGCGGGGCGGAGGTGGACGCCTTCCTCCAGCGCCTCCAAACCATTGCTCCAGTCCAGCCCACTGGTGGTCGTGGCAGGCTGATTTTTGCGATGGATGCCACCATGAGCCGGCAGCCGACTTGGGATCTTGCCCTTGGTCTACAGGCCGATATGTTCCGCGCGGTAAAGGAGGTGGGCGGGCTAGACGTGCAGCTCGTCTATTTCCGGGGATATGGCGAAACCCGCGCGAGTAAATGGGTCAACGATCCCGAAGCCCTCGCCCGCCTCATGACGCGTGTCTCCTGTCAGGGAGGCTACACGCAAATCCGCAAAGTGCTTGCACATGCGCGACGTGAGGCCGAACAGAACAAGGTCAACGCCGTCGTCTATGTCGGTGATTGCATGGAGGAGGACATAGACGAGCTAAGCCAACGTGCAGGTGCGCTCGGCTTGCTGGATGTACCTATGTTCCTCTTCCAGGAAGGGCGTGAACCCAAAGCCGAGTTGGCCTTCAAGGAAGTCGCGCGATTGACCCGCGGCGCTTATTGCCGCTTCGATGCTGGTTCGTCTCGGCAGTTGCGAGACCTCCTGTCAGCGGTTGCGATATATGCGACCGGTGGCCATAAGGCTTTGCGAGACTACTGCGCAGCAACGAAGAGCAGTGCTGCGGTTCGCCTCCTTGAACAGCTCAGTTGATCCACGATGCCAGTCTTCGTTGCCTTTGCTGCCTTTATGCTTCTCCTCTTCGGGCAGCGCATCGGCTTATCGATTGGACCCTGGGTTATCACACAGGGGCCCTTCGCTCAAAAGCGGAAAACTCCTGGACAGAAATCGGGCGTGCGCACAGCTGCGCTGGAAATGGTGCTGGACCATGACAGCGGTCGCATGGAGGGTAAATGCCTCAAGGGTCGCTTCGCGGGCAGGGCTCTCTCATCGTTGAGCTGCAATGAGTTATTCGAGCTGCTCCGAGAACTGCGAGCGACCGATGCGCAGGGCGTCCTTCTTTTGGAAGCCTATCTGGATCGCAAGTTTCACGGCTGGCGCGAAAGCAACGCAAAACACGCGGAAGAAGAAGAGCCGAGGGATTGGCATGAACGGCGTCATAGCATGAGTGTGAGCGAGGCCTACGATGTGCTCGGTCTAAAGGCGGGCGCGACACAAGCTGAGATCCGTTCCGCTCATCGAAAATTGATGATGAAGTTCCATCCAGATCAGGGCGGGTCAACTTACTTTGCCGCTCGCATCAACGAGGCGAAAGAAATTCTTTTAACGCGATAAAATTGATCCCTCGTACTGTGATTTAGCGCGAGCGGAGATCGAGGCCAGGTGTTCGGAGCTTTAGAGTACAAGGCACAACCAATAGGCCAGAAAAAAGTCACTCTGCACCCAAGCGAACGACGGGCGCGAATAGCCTCTGTAGACGCACTGCGCGGGCTGGTCATGGTGATCATGGCGTTGGATCACACCCGCGACTTCTTCACCACCACTGGCTTCAGTCCACGAGACGTAACAGACCCTCCGCTGTTCCTCACCCGATGGGTGACGCACTTCTGCGCGCCCACCTTCATCCTGCTCGCCGGGCTTTCGGGCTTTCTCTATGGGCGCGGCAAGAGCTTGGAAGAGCTTAGCCGCTTCCTCTTGGTTCGCGGCCTTTGGTTGATGCTGCTCGATGTCACGCTGATCAAGTTCGGCTGGAGGTTTGAAGTCGATTTTTACAGGTTGAGTGCCGGTGTCATTTTCGTGATTGGAGTGTCGATGGTGATGCTGTCGGCGCTGATCTGGCTTCCCCGTTGGTGCATGACGATCTTAGTCCTCGTAATGCTCGCTGGGCACAACTTACTAGACAGTCTAAGAGCCGAAAGCCCCGGCGATGCATCCTCGGCTTGGCATCTCCTGCATGAGCCTGGGCTTGTGTCGCTCGGCGACAGCGCCACCCTTTACGTTCTTTATCCGCTCATTCCCTGGGTGGGAGTAATGGCCGCCGGTTATTTGCTTGGCCCAGTGATGCAGGTCGAAAAGGGCGAGAGGCAGCGGATTTTGTTTAGCCTCGGTGCTGCAATTACCGTCGGCTTCGTGGCACTTCGCGCCACTAACCTCTATGGTGATCCGACGCCATGGTCCCCCCAAGACACTTGGCTGTGGACGATGCTGTCATTCCTCAACTGCGAGAAGTATCCACCGTCGCTGCTGTACCTGATGATGACACTGGGTCCAGCGGTGATGTTGCTTGCTTGGCTTGATGAGACACGTGGTCGTTTGGCTTCGTTCTTCGCCACCTTTGGACGGGTGCCCTTTTTTTATTACGTGATCCACATCTACCTGATCCACGCGCTCGCGGTCGTGACCGCCTTCGCGATGACGGGGGTGCTGACGACCACTCCTGAGATCGATTTCAACTTGATAGACGTGTATATCACCTGGCTTTCAGTGATTGTGCTGCTCTATCCGATCTGCCGTTGGTTCGCCCATCTGAAGCAGGCGGGCAGCGCTTGGTGGTGGGCTTATCTTTGAAAGGCGGGAAGGAACAGATGGTCGGTCCAAAGGTTCAAGCGCATGAGTATGCGGCACAAATCAATCCTTACGTTGTTGAGACGATCACACGCGCGTTTATTCATTCTTGTCGCGGTAGTTCTGACCTGCGGATCTCTGACACAAGCGCTCGCGAACGGGAAAGCTCGTGACCACAACTCGCACATTGGGCGGGGCTGGATGGCGGAGCGCGATTTCGGCCACGGCTGGGGATGGGACGCCTCTGTCGGCTTCTACGAGGGGCCTTTCTGGGTCTGTTTTAATCCGGATTACGGCTGGCATCCTTGCCCCTTCGATGGAGTATTGGCAGAGCGCCCCAGAGTGTGGGGCGGCCTTTGGCATCGTCGGTCGTGATAGCCACGCTCGAAGTCACGCGAGCGATAAAGAGTTAGCAAGCAGTAATGCCCGCGTTGCAGATGGAGTGGTCGTGTAAAGATGCCTCCTTCACCCAAGCCCATCGCGCCCAATCCGCGTCCCCTTGATGCGGGTGTGAGCATCGGACACGTTCATCTGAAGGTGGCAGACTTAAATCGCGCCATTGCCTTCTATTGTGGCGTCCTCGGCTTTGATTTGATGCAGCGCTCCGGACATGAAGCGGCGTTTCTTTCGGCAGGCGGGTACCACCACCACATCGCTTTGAACACTTGGGAGAGCAAAGGTGGCTCTCCGCCTGGACCACACACTACCGGGCTCTATCATGTTGCTATTCGTTATCCGACGCGGGCAGCACTGGCCGATGCATTGCGCAGGCTGATCGATGCTGGAATTAGCCTCGAAGGCGCAAAGGATCACGGGGTTAGCGAGGCACTATATCTGCGTGATCCCGACAGTATGGCATCGAGCTGTCTTGGGATCGACCCAAAACCGACTGGCCCCTGACCAAGGATGGTCCATCTGGACATGGAGAGCCGCCCCCTCGATACGCGAGAGTTATTGAGTGAACTCACGTCTGGCCGCTGAAATGTGTGGCCGGTACGACAACCTCATTGCTAGCGACGCCTATCGCGGCCTTTTCAAAGCGAACCGGCTGCCGAAGTCGAATTTTCCCCTCCGCTACAACATCGCTCCAACTGACCAAATCCCGATCGTCCGCATTGATCCCCGTGATGGCGAGCGCGAGGTGGTGATGGCACGTTGGGGGCTTATTCCGTTCTGGATGAAGGAGAAGCCGAAGGTTCCACACATCAATGCGCGCGCCGAGACTGTGGACAGGCTGCCGCTGTTTCGAGAGGCCTTTGCTAAGCGGCGTTGTCTCATTCCGGCGACAGGCTTCTACGAGTGGCAGCAACGGGAGGACGGAAAGCAGCCGTACCGCTTCCGCCGGAAAGACTTAGAGCCCTTTGCGTTCGCTGGAATTTGGGAGTTTGCTCGATTGGCGGGTGAGGAGGTCCTGTCCGCTGCGATGATCGTCGGAGAACCAAACCGACGCAACGCAAGCGCCTCCATGCCATCGTACACATCGGCGATAGTGGCGGCGTGTATGCCGGATGGTAGTTCTGGCGACGCAGATGCCACCAACTCGAGTTCTACCTGGGCCGGGCGAAGTGCTGCGAGGAAGGGGCCGGGCGGGGTTTAAGCCAAGGCGCCCCACTTCGCATTCTCAGCAGGCCTAAACCCCACGGCAAATGGCGGAAGCCGTGCGGCTAAGGCTCGACCCAGCGACATCCGTAAAACCTGCCGGACCTGCACGGGTGTTCCTGAGTCACGTCAATCTTATTCTCTTGTAAGACCTGGTCAATGTGGCTCGCCGCAAGGCTGAGGCCTTCACGGCCTTCCCAACTGAAGCGGCCTCAAAGTGGTCTTTCTGGGGCCGCTTCTTTTTGGCGACTTGTGAGGGGGGACCAGTTGAAAGCTGTCTCATGTGCTGGCCGAGGCTCAACAGCGACGAACCCAAGAGCAGCTCTTAATCCGTCGCTTAGGTCGTTCCGCGTGCCGTTCATGCCATTAGGATAGAAGCCGCCATGCCGAACTGGCTCAGCTATGTCGGCGATGAGCGCCTCTAATCAGAAAGAAGGGCCTGAGGGAGGGGGTCCTTCCGGCTTCGTGGCAGTCCAAGAGTGGAATCAATGAGAAGGCGCGCGAACTTGAGGGCCGCTCATGCGGCCTGTTCCAGTTTTTGACGGAATCTCGGTCAAGCAGACAAAGCTTTGGGTAGCCATTCTCGCGTGGAAACGAGGAGGTGCCTGACGAAACCGCAGACGGGTGACGGCTCCCTTTAATAGCTGATTTCGGATCGTTAGGCATCGGCACAGGGAGAAAAGACTCTCGGACCAAAATTTACTTGGCCTCTTATTGCTACCGCTTGGGCATTGCGAATGCTTGCGGCGCACTGCGGCACTGGTGGCAATTATTTTAGTGCCAGCAATCCTGCTCGACTTCCCGTTTACTGGCGAGGTCGTATTATCGTCAGCACCATTCGATGAGGCACTACAGCAAATGCCTCCGCATTTGAAAGAGCCTGAGGCCCACAGTCTCCTTCGCCCTAGGAGTTAGTGCTTCAAGTAAAGTTCGGCTTACCTAGCTTTGTCACAACTTCGACTGGACTAAGGGCGATTTTGTAAAAGCCAGCTCTCCAGTTCGCAGCCTCGGCTTCGGTCTCATCGAGTTCGACCACAACCGAGCGATAATCAACGGCCTGTGCGCTGCGACCTAGCAAATCTATTGGGGGTATGTGGAGTGGTGATAGGAACTGGAAATTGCGTTCCCTTCCCAACTTAGCGGCAATGTTTTGGATGGGAAGCTCGTAGGCCGGAAAGCCACTTGTAGACTCGATCCCTTTGCGGGCAAACCACAATACCGCCATCTCCTTCTGCTCCGCGCTCTATACAAGCCAGAAGCTACGCAGGACGAGATGCTCTACGGCTTATCATTCCGCTGTTGTTGTCAGTGTAGGCGAACACCCCCGGGGTTCTCAAGCCTGGTGACAGCATGTTCGCAATGGCCACTGGAGAAGATGAATTCCCGAAGTGCCCTCTATGCCGATCAGCAATTCCGGTGGGTGATGGAACTTTCCCATTCGACCTCTGGATTGGGGCTAGGCCGAAGTCCCAATTGAAAAGGAACAGCACGAATCCGATTGCGTTCCGCAGTTATGGGATCGGCAGCACAACGGGCATCTTTACCGACCATTCTGATAGTCGAGGATGAATTCCTGCCGAGGGCCATGCTCTCTGATCACTTGCAAGAGAACGTCAGTTTGATTGGGGGTTCCTCCGCGACTTATCGCGTCTCTGTTTGAATTAGTCAGCTTGGTTTTGGGGCGTGGGCTAACGAATTACTCGGAAACAATCGGCTTTGGGTGGCCCGCAGATTTGACCCTGCAGTCACCACTATCTTGGGTATTGCCGTCACGATGATTGCACTTATTCGGGCGAGTTAAGTCAATGCTCGCTAAGCACTTGGTATTAATCCAGTCCCATGCCCCACTCGCCTTCTAGCAATCGGCTTTGTCATCTGTGTTGGTTCGGGAG
>Ga0105245_10005551_pt1 | contig 11080 bp, 9 predicted proteins | sample KBSM54metaG_FD_81523 | JGI IMG/M metagenome (GOLD analysis project Ga0105245, IMG submission 81523) | Miscanthus rhizosphere microbial communities from Kellogg Biological Station, Michigan, USA - KBS M5-4 metaG | ecosystem: Host-associated > Plants > Roots > Rhizosphere > Soil | place: Michigan...
ACGACGGCGGGGCGCGCTGAGTCGAAGCCGGCTTGGGTGAGCCGTTCCGTCCACGAGTCGCCGGCTTCGAAATCGACGGGGACGAGGCGTAAAAACGCTGGGACACCGAGGCCGAGTTCTTCGAGGCGCTTTCGTTTCCAGGCTTGAGGGCCCGGCTGATCGATTTCGAACACCGTCAATTGAGATGCGTATTCGGGACGCCGCTGCGCGAAGGTGTCGAGGCCTGCGCCGAGGATCACGTATTGCCCCACGCCGCGCGCCGCTCCTTCGATCACGAGATCTTCGACGAAGCGGGCACGCGCCAAGATCGAGGCGCGGAAGGGGCTCGTGTACGAGGCCATGTCGGGGCGATTGCGCCAGCCCTCGTCGGGTGCGGCCAACTGCAATCCGACGACGTCTTCGATCACGTGCGGTGGCGCGTCGCTTTCGACGTGTAGCGCTCGCCACAACGCGACGCGCACTGCCGTATTCTCCGGGCCCACCGCTTGTTTATCTTGCATGGTCTTCACTCCTCGCTTCAGTCGTCGCGGCGGAGCGTATCGCCGTTGAGCCCGGGCAGCACCTGGGAAAACCACGGGCAAAATCGTCACGCGCAAGTCCCGCGGCAACGCCGCGATCTGCTCCAATAAAAATTCCGGTTGCCACCCAAATTTCGTGATCGCCGCGTGCGCCGAGTTCCATCTGCGTGTGCGACCGAGCACGGGTTCTCCGTTTCTCGGTGGCATCAACTGACCCTGGTGGTGCGCTCGTTTTTTCGCGCGCAGCGCTGTGGTCGCCTCGTAAAAGAAGAGACCAATCCAATGCGTGATTTGACGATTGAAGAAGTGGATGCAGTCGGTGGTGGTGATGGCGTGGGCAATGCCATCTTGTTCGGCGTTGCGGTTGCCGGTGCGATCGTCGGTGGCCCGATCGGTGTCGGCGTTGCCGTTGGCGCGCTGCTGCTGATCAGCACGGACGCATCGGGTGCATGATGCGGTCGGGGCTTTTCGGTGCTGACCCCGCGCTGGAAAGCCCCGCCTTTTTGCGCTGAGCGCTTGCCGTCCGGAACGCGGGGCGAGCGCTCCACCAAACGCGACTGAGCGTTGACGCTGCACCTGGCGGCTGCCAACCGCCGCTTGGCGGTGTGTTTCGGCTTTGCATAGAGTGACGTTTTTTGCGCGGTTTTCGGCTGGAACAGAGCTTGCTCTACAGCCAGGGCCATGTCCTCCGAAGCCCGCATCAAGGTCGCGTCCCAGCCCAGTCTGGGGACTGCGGGCGGCCGTGGGCAATATCGGATCCTGAGCAAGTTGGGCGAAGGCGGCTGCGCCGTCGTCTATTTGGCGCTGCATCGCGGGCCGAGCGGGGTCGACAAGCTCGTGGCGATGAAGCAGCTGCAACTGTGCTTCGCGAGCGATCATCACTTTCGCGAAATGTTTCTCGAGGAGGCGAAGCTCGCGTCGCGCTTCAGCCACCCGAATGTCGTGCACACCTTTGGTGTCACGGAGGGCAATGAGTTCCCTCTCATGGTGATGGAGTTCTTGAACGGGCAACCGCTCTCGAACGTGATCACCATGGCCGAGAAATCGGGCGTGCCTGACGCGTGGCCACTCTCGATGCACGTGCGCGTGCTGCGTGAGCTGCTGAGTGGCCTGCATTATGCCCACGAAATGGCCGATTATCGCGGCCGCCCGCTCGATCTCGTGCACCGCGACGTCTCGCCGCAAAACGTGTTCATCACCTTCGATGGGCACGTCAAAGTGCTCGATTTCGGCATCGCCAAAGCCAACAGCTCGATGGTGCAAACGCGCGCCGGCGCCATCAAAGGCAAGCTGCGCTACATGTCACCCGAGCAAGTCTCGGGCGCGCCGCTCGACCGCCGTGCCGATTTGTTCTCGGTCGGCGTCATGCTGTGGGAAGCGCTCGCGGGGCAACGCCTGTGGTCGGAGTTGCCGGACACCTGCGTCGCAGATGCGATTTTGCTCGGCCAAATCCGTCCGCCCTCCGAAGTGCGCCCGGGCATCCCACCCGAGCTCGAGCTCATTTGTCTGAAGGCACTCGCCAACGATCGCGACGAACGCTTTGCGACCGCGGCAGACCTACGTGATGCGCTCGACGCCTTCATGCACAGCCACCTGGTCAGCGAGCGAGACCTCGGCGAGCTCGTGAGCCAGTTGTGTCATGAACAGCGTGAACGAACGCGGCTGCTCATCGAAAGCAAAGTGGGAGAGGCCAGCCTCCTCGTCGAAAAGGGTGGGCTGCCCACGCCCCGCGCGCGACTTGCCGAGCCTGTCGCCGTGCCGAACTCCGGCCGTGAACCGTTGAGCGAGACTCGCGCGTTGCCTTCGAACTCGACGCCCGACCCGAACTCTGGATCCGCAAACTTCGGGTCCGCGAATTTCAGGTCGCCGGGTGCGGCGCCGCCGAAAGTGACCAAGTCTTCGCTTCGGCTGTTATTTTTGGGGGTGCTCCTGTGCGTCACGGGCGCCATTGCGATCGGCGCAGGGATGCTTTTCCAGTCCAACCGAACGCCGCCGCTCGCACCCGCTGCTCAGCTCAATGCTGCTTTGCCCGCAACCGCCACCGCTACGACCCCGCCCACAGAAAGTCACGCCGCGCCGTCGTCGCCTATTGTACAGCCAATCGAAACCAACGCGCCGATCCCGAGTAGCTCGGTCACGCCGGCAGCGAGGCCGAATCCGCAACATTCCCGAATTCAGAAGCAGGTCGTGATCAGTGATTTTGGTGGGCGGCGTTGAGCGACGAGTCGAACGACTAACCGTCCGACCGGCGCGCTCGCCGCGAGTGTCAGTTTTCCTTCTTTAGCGTGATTGTTCCGTCGTTGCCTGCGCGACGACATCTGCAAGTGGTCTATACCGTGATTCGACTCCGCATGGCCTCACTCCGCCCCGACCGCGAAACCGCGGTCTCACTCATTTCCGATCGGCCGCACGCGCCGATGCAATCCTGTCTGGTGATCGTTTCCGGCACCGAAGCCGGCCAAAGCATCGAAATCTCCGAAGACGAGATGGCGATTGGGCGCGGCTCGGAATGCCCGGTTTGCGTCAGTGACGACTCGGTGAGTCGTAAACACGCCGTCATCACTCGAGTACTCGGCCACACCTTCGTGCTCGATTTGGAATCGACCAATGGCACGTTCGTCAATGATCAGCGCATCGAGCGCGCCGAGCTGAAGAGCAATGACGTGCTGCGCGTGGGCAAAGTCGCTCTCAAGTACGTCGAGAACCACTTGGAGACGGACTACATCCAGCACGTGCTCGGCCTCGCCAACACCGATGCGCTCACTGGCTTGTTCAACCGCAGCTATTTCGACGAGTGCTTCGGCAAAGAGGTCGCCCGCGCGCAGACGTTCGGTTACCCCTGTTCGCTCGTCCTCTTGGACATCGACCACTTCAAGCAAATCAACGACGAGTACGGCCACGCGGCAGGCGATCAAGTGCTCTGTCACGTGACGAGCGCGGTGCAATCCCGCCTCGAGCGTGCGGGCACTCTGTTCCGCGTGGGCGGGGAAGAATTCGCGATCCTGGCCGAAAAAGCCAGCTACGCCTCGGCCGTCGTGCTCGCAGAAACGGTGCGGACCGCGGTCGCCACCGCGGTGTGCCGCGTCGCCGGCACGGCCTTTTCTGTGACCATCAGCCTCGGCGTCGCAGAGCTCGACCCCAACGAAAGCGCCGAAGAACTCTACGAACGGGCCGACACCCAACTCTACGTCGCCAAACACGCCGGCCGAAACCGCGTCGCCTGATCCGCCCCGCCGCCCGCGCCTCTCCGTTTCTCGCGTGGCGGGGCTTGTCGGAAATCGCTCAGGATTCTACACATCCTGGTCGACTCGCAGTTTGTGGTGTCATCCTGGGATGGGATCAATTGAGCGAAACCCGATCAGGGTCTTCGCGTCGCGATGGGGCATGTCCGAAAGTGGACAAGGGTTTTTGCGTCGCGATGGGGCATGTCCGAAAGTGGACAAGGGTTTTCGCGTCGCGATGGGGCATGTCCGAAAGTGGACAAGGGTTTTCGCGTCGCGAGCGGGCAGATCAAAATCCCCCAAGACCGCATCCTCTCTCTCCCTAATTCTCGCGGATCTCGAGAAGCGGTTTGCCAACGCACTGCCATCGCGTCTGGTGTGCACCCGTAATGACATTCGACGAAGGCAGGTGTCGGGGGACATGCCGGTCCGGCGGGGCTGCGGGCTGCGGGCTGAGGGCGGTTTTGAGTGGCGATCGGATGAGCGATTGCGTGGGAGGTCGGGCTGAGGTGGCGGGCGTGGGTTTTGTTTGGGTGGGTCATTTTTTCTGATCTCCGCGTGGGGGGCGCCGCCACATACGGACATCGTGGTTGGCGCGCGAGCTCGGCGCGGTTGGCCGCACACTATTTCCTGGCCTCTCGCGCCCGGCTCCCGCCCGCAATGAATCGAGACGAACAGGATCGGAGTGAACTCAGCGCGCCTGCTCGTGGCGCACCCGAGCCACTGAGCGCGCCCGAGTCCGATCGCCCCTCGGGCACGCCTGCGCTGACCAAAGACTCAGAATTCAAGGCCATTTACGACGCGCACTTTCCGTTGGTGTGGCGCGCGCTCAGTCGGCTGGGTGTGCGCGAAGCGGACTTGATGGACCTCACGCAAAAGGTCTTCCTCACGGCTCACTTGAAGCTGCCCGAGTTCGAAGGGCGCTCACTGATGTCCACCTGGCTGTGGGGCATTTGCCGGCGAGTCGCGAGCGGCTACCGGCGCTCGGCAGTGGTGCAGCACGAGGTGCCGATGGACCCGAGTACGCTCGATGTTTTCGCTGAAAAGCAGGGCGCGGCCTCGCTCGAACGCGAATCGGCGCAGCAAGTAACGATCGACAACATTCTGGCCAAGATGTCCGAGCCACAGCGCGTCGTGTTCCTTTTGTTCGAGGTCGACGAGATGGACGGCAGAGACATCGCCGCATTGCTCGATATTCCGCTCGGTACCGTGCGCTCACGCTTGCGCTATGCACGGCTGCTTTTTCGGCGGGAAGTGCAGCGTTTGGCGATCGCCAAGGCCTTCCCCACGCGCGAAAAGCGCTGACCCTGGCTTCGGCGCGGGCGCGACGCTTCGAAAAACTGATCCTCTCGGCAGCCGCTCAGCACGAACGGAGTGATGAGCTCCTCCGCGCCCCACAGCCCGCCCTTGCTCGCCCTCGTGCTGGGGGGGGCGCTGCTGTCGTGCACGGGCATGGTTCAAGGCGGCCGTGGCACGCCCAGTACGAGCGATTCATCGCCGAACCCCACCATGACGCTAGGCGTACAGTGCGACCCGAGTCCGAAGCCAGGGCGGTCGCCCCTCCGCCGGCTCAATCAACAAGAATACAAGCATACGATTTCCGATCTGCTCGGCGTGGATACCAGCATCGTCGCCACGTTTCCCCCGGATGAGGCGAGCCTTGGCTTCTTGAACAACGCGGACGCGCTGGTCGTCACGGGCCTGCTCGCCGAGTCCTACATGACGGCTGCGACTACTTTCGCGACCGCCGCCGTTGCCAAGCTGAACACGCTGCTGCCCTGTGATCCGGCCAGCGCCGGTGAAGAGGCTTGCGCGCTCGCGTTCATCACGGCATTCGGGCAGCGAGCGTTCCGTCGGCCCCTCGCTGCCGATGAAGTGGCGCTTTTTCAGGGCGTTTATCAACAGGGGCGGAGTGGCGGCGGGTTCGCGGATGGCATCGAACTGGCCGTGGAGGCGTTCATTCAATCGCCGCGCTTCTTGTACCGAGTGGAGCTCGCCAACGCGCCCGCAGGTGGGCAAAACGTGGTGAGTGTCGATGGCTACGAGATGGCCTCGCGGCTCTCTTACTTCTTGTGGGGCACGATGCCGGATGCTGAGCTGTTCAGCGCGGCCGCGTCGGGCAAGTTGAGCGCACCCGCGGATATCGAAACCGAGGTGCGGCGCATGGTTCGAGATCCGCGCGCGCGCCGTTCGGTCGCGGAGTTTCACAATGAGTGGCTGGGCCTCGGTGAGCTCGCCGGTGCGACCAAGGATCCTGCCACCTATCCCGCGTGGAATGACACGATTCGCGCCGAGGTTCAGCAAGAAGGCGCAAACTTCGTGGACCACGTGTTCTGGGAAGATGGCCGGCTCGAGACGCTCCTCACGGCGCCGTACTCGTATCTCAATCAAGATCTCGCCCACTATTACGGCGTGAGCGGCCCGAGCGGAACCGCTTACGAACGAGCCGAATTTCCGGCCAATCAACGCGCCGGCATCCTGACTCAAGGCGCGCTGCTCTCGGCGCTGGCCAAGCCCAATCAAACCGCGCCCGTACTGCGCGGTAAGTTCGTGCGCGAGATGCTGCTCTGCCAGCAGCTATCGCCGCCGCCACCCAACATCGTGATCACGCCGCCCGATGTCCGCCCCGACGCCACCACTCGGCAGCGCTTCACCCAGCACTCGAAAGATCCCAATTGCGCGGTCTGTCACCAGTTGATGGATCCGCTCGGCTTCGGCTTCGAGAACTACGACGCGGTGGGTCAGTTTCGAGCGACTGACCAAGGCTTCCCGGTGGACGCTTCGGGGCAGCTCATCAACACCGACGTGGACGGCAAGTTCACGGGCGCCGTCGAGCTCGCGCAGAAGCTGGCCACGAGCGCAGAGGTGCGGCAGTGCCTCGTCAAGCAGTGGTTCCGATACGCCGTGGGGCGCGCCGAAACCGATGACGACCAATGTACGCTCCAAAGTCTGGGCAGTGAATTCGATAGCGCTAAGCACGATATGCGCGAATTGAGCGTAAAAATAGCCTCGAGCGACGCGTTTCGCTACCGCTCGGCCGACGGAGGTGGCAATTGAAACTCAGTAGAAGAATGCTGCTGCGGGGCGCGGGCGGCGCGCTCGCTTTACCGCTCCTCACTGACCTCGATCCGCGCCTCGCGCATGCCGATATGCCGGCGTTTCCGAAACGCTTCATCGTCTTGTTCAGCCCCAATGGGACGATCCCCGGAGCATGGGCAGCGAGTGGCTCCGGGCCGACGTTCGCGCTGGGTGACATCATGACGCCCCTCGCCGCCCATCAGCAGGATCTGATCGTGCTGCAGAACTTGGAGATGAGCGCCGCGCTGCATAGCCCCGGGGGTGACGCGCACGGCCTCGGCATGGGCTGCTTGCTCACTGGTACCGAATTGCTTGCCGGCGATCAGTTCACCCCGCCGGATCTCTCTGCGTTCGTGAGTGGCGGCCTGGATTCGTACGACGTGGTGTTCTTTCTGAATACCACCGGCAACGTCTTTCAAGGTGACGGCGAAGCGCTGCATCAACAAGCCTTGCAAGACTTCATGGAGAAGAAGCACGGCGGCTTCGTGGGCACGCACTCCGCAACCGATACCTATGATTCGGGTTGGCAGTGGTACGGCGATTTCATCGGCGCCAATTTCGACGGTCACAGCGGCTACGAGCCCGGATCCGCTCACTGGAAGAGCGGCGTCACGCACAGCATCTTGACCACGGCGGCGGTGCCGAACCCTTGGGCTCGCACCGAGGAGTGGTATCGCTTCAAGCGCGACGTGAGCATGCTCGCCGGCTTTACGGTGTTGCTGATGGGCTCTCAAACGGCTGACGCGATGGATCGCCCGAGCGCGTGGGTGCACGACCTGCCGGGTGGCGGGCGGCTGTTTTACACGGGTTTCGGCCACGATGTGGCGTCGTTCAAAGAGCCGGCGTTCATGCAAATGCTGATGACCGGCATCAAGTGGGCGGCGCACCGCGGCTAGCACTACTGCGCGTCGATGACGCGACGCAGTTGCGCGTCGTGCGGGCTCTCTGGATGTGCGCTCACGAAGGCGAGGGCCGCTCGCTTGGCTGCCGCGCGATTGCCGAGTGCGGCATCGGCTAGAATACTCAGCACCTGGCGCTCTTGGCGCAGCGCGTGGTCGGGAAAGATCGCGTTCATCGAGGCGAGCGTGGCTTTCGCGGCCGCCGCGTTGCCCGAACGCAATTCCGAACGCGCCCGCGTGAGCAGCGCGATCTCTTGCTGCAAGTTGCCCACCGGATCGCGGGCTTTTGCGCGACGAGCGGAAGCTTCGGGGACTGCCTCATTGAGGCTCGATGCCGGCGCGGCCACGGCGTTGACTGCTGGAGCGGGCGGCTCGGTTGGCGCCGCCGAAACCACTGCGGGTGTAGCGACGGCCTCGTGCGGCGCTGCCGCGGTTGCAGGCGAAGTCGAAGGGCGGAGCAGCCAGACCGCGCTGATCGCGAGTGCGGTCAGCAGGGGAATGGCGATCAACACTTTGGCGAGAGAGCCCTGCAACGCCACTCCCCAACTACTGGCCGCGGTGGCCGGCGCAGCCGCGGTGGTTGGCGCCGTGAGCGCCGCCGCTTGCACCGAGAGAGCCGCCCAAACCGCTGCTTTTGCGGCCGGCGGAGCGCTGGCCCTGGGGATGCTACCGAGCACTTGCCGTTCGAGCGGGCTGAGATCGCTCGTGGGGCTGAGCAAGCGCTCGGCGTCCGGCGAGTCGAAGGTTCTGCGAATGCTGGCCACGTCCTAAGCACTCAGTGGCCAGAGTCCAAGCAAACGATCACAAAGTTATCGTCGCGGGAAACCTTTCGGGCAGAAGTGCTATGACGAACGGGCGATGCGCCGCGCAGAGAAGGGCCTCATGGTTGCGACTCTTGCGTGCCTGTCGACACTTCTGTCCGCTCATTGCCACGCTTCGGGCTTGTCGGTCGAACGCGCGCCCGGCCTCGATGATTGCCCGGACGCTGCCGCACTCACCGCGCGGATCCGCGATATTCGCGGCCAAGACGTGGAGCTCGGCACGACTGCGTACGATGTGCGTTTCACTCGCGTTGGAAAGGCGCTCAACGCCGAAATTCGCGTGGGCGACACCAGCGTGCGCGTGCTGAAGGCGCGCACCGAGAGCTGCGATGTGCTTGGCCAAGGCATCGCCGTCACCTTGGCCATGCTGCTCGATTCAGAAACAGCGCCGCGAAAGAGCGACACCGCGGCCGACAAGGAAGCCGAACGTCGCCTCGCCGCCGATCCCAAGACCGACAGCGCGGCGCCTCCGCTAGCGGCCGAGCAACGCCGTCGAGCACGACCCGATGTCGGAGGATTTTTGGGGGTCGGCGGCGGCGCGCTGATCGGCGTACTCGGCGCAGCGGCGCCCGTGTTGCTGGCGGAGGGCGGGTTTCGCGCTGGACCGTTGCGCTTTGGCCTGGGCGGCCTGTGGGGTCCGCCCGAGCGGCTCTCTCTCGGGCCGGGCTACGTCAGCGAGTCCGTGCTCGCGGTCACGTTGCGGCTGTGTGTGGGCGTCGCGGGCGACCGCGAGCTCGGGTTCGGTGTGTGCGCGGGCGCACTCGGCGGTGAGCTGACGGGTGACGCGCACGGCTTCACGGTCGATGGTCGGCACCGGCGCCGATGGTTGATGTTGCCGCTCGAGGTATCGCTGGCGAAGCTTTCGGGCCGCTTCGGTTGGGAGCTGACGGGCGCGGCATTGGTCGCCGTGGCCGAGCGTGATTTTGCCGTGGCGGGCGCGGGCGTTGCTTATCGCTCGCCAGCGCTCGGCGGCCTGCTCACGCTGCGTGGCGCGTTGCACTTTGGCGAGTAGTGGCATGCCCCACGCCACACCGCGGGTTACACTCGGCGGCATGAGCCGCTGCGACCGATACATCAGCGCGCCGCGCATTTTGCGCCTCGGCGTGCTGTTCGGCGTGCTGCTCGGCAGTTGTGACCGCGGGCTGGACACGCTCGGGCGTTACGTGGGGGCGAGCGCGAGCAACGCGGGCAGTGGCGGCGCTCACCTCGCCGTCGATTCGGGCGCCGATGCCACGGCCGGCGAGAGTAGCGGTGGCGGCCACGTGGTCAGCAGCGTCCCGCCGGACTTCGTGATGGCCGATGTCGGAGGCTACAAGCTCGGCGCGCCCATCTTGCCGGGGGATGCCGGCAGCGGCACTCCGGGTGAATCGGCGGATGCCGGCGACAACACCTGCGGCAACATCTTGCTCGGTGTTGCGCGTGATTTTCGTGGCGCGAACGAAGCGGGTGGCCACCCGGATTTCGAAGCATTCCTCTCCACGCAAGCGACGCCGCACTTGGTCGCCGATGCACTGGGGGACAATCGCAAACCGGCGTACGCCTCGCACTGTGAATTCGGCACCAATATCGACCCGACCGTGTGCCCGAACGGCGCGCAGACCACGACCGAGTCGAACTTCAATCAGTGGTATCGGAATACGGAGGGCGTCAATTTGCCGTACCTTTTGTATTTCTATTTTCACCCCGAAGACAACGGGCTGTTCCTGTTTCAAAGCGCGCAGTTCTTCCCGCTCGATGGCGCGGGTTTCGGCAACACGCCCCAGCAAGCTCACAACTACAGCTTCACGAGTGAGCTGCACACCAAGTTCAAATACGTGGGCGGGGAAACGTTCGACTTTACGGGTGATGATGACGTTTGGGTGTTCGTGAACGGCGTTTTGGCGGTGGATCTGGGCGGGATCCACCACGCACTCGATGCCGCGGTCGAGCTCGATAAACAGGCAACCAAGCTCGGTATCGCGCCCGGCAATGTGTACGACCTCGATCTGTTTCAAGCCGAACGGCACACCATCGAATCGAGCTTTCGCGTCGAAACGAATCTGGCCTTCGTCAATTGCGGCTTCGTGCAGCCCGAGGTCCGTTGAAGGTCGCTCCCTGGGTTCAGCCTCGATTGCGCTGGATGGCGCGTGAAGCGCGCGAGCGCCGTCGCCATTCGGCTTGTTTTTGTTGAGCGCGCAGCGGGTCGTGGCGCATGCGTTGGTAGTCCGCTTCGCGTTCGAAGAGTTGCGCCTGGGCTAGGCGTTCGCGCGCGATTTCGCCGGTTTCGATGGCCGCGAGCACCGCGCAACCTGGCTCGGTTTGATGACGGCAATCACGAAAGCGGCAACTCGGCGCGAGCTGGTCGATTTCCTCGAAGCCGGTCAGATCGAGATCCGTTTTGTCGTCGGCGAACAGCGCGAACTCGCGCATGCCCGGAGTGTCGATGAGCAAACCACCGCTCGGCAACTCGAACAGTTCACGACCGGTCGTCGTATGTCGCCCGCGCGTGCCGTCCGACACCTCGGCCACGGTTTGTTCGGTTGCGCCGAGCAAGCGATTGGTCA
>Ga0105245_10005552_pt1 | contig 11080 bp, 10 predicted proteins | sample KBSM54metaG_FD_81523 | JGI IMG/M metagenome (GOLD analysis project Ga0105245, IMG submission 81523) | Miscanthus rhizosphere microbial communities from Kellogg Biological Station, Michigan, USA - KBS M5-4 metaG | ecosystem: Host-associated > Plants > Roots > Rhizosphere > Soil | place...
CGCCGATGTGGTTGCCTTCATCTTTCGCGAAGAAGTTTACAAGCCAGACGATCCCGACCTTGAAGGCAAAGCGGAATTGATCATCGCCAAACAGCGCAACGGCCCCACCGGCGTGGTGAAGCTGGCATTCATCAAGCGGTCAACGCGGTTCGAGAACCTGGCGCACGAGAGCGGGCCGGGAGAGTACTGATAAGGCTTATGAACTCTAGGAAGCTATATATCGCTTTGTCGGTTGTTTTTGTGACTTCTCTCGCGGTTTGCGTTCTAGGTCCCTTTTCGATCGTCGTGCGTGAATTGTCGGCAATTCCGGCGGTGGTATCGTTGTTCGTTGCTTTGGTACAAATCATGCGAGATCGGATTGCATATGAAAGGTCTCGGCTGGTTCTAGAATCGCAAAACAGTTTTGCAATTGGAGCGACATCACATATGGCCAATGTGGCCTTCGACAAACACGTGTCGTTTTGTGAAGAATACGTTGCCGAGATGTTCAAAGCCTTATCCACCTTGTTTCGAGAAGGACCGACCAGGGGAGCGCTCCACCATGCATTAATACTGGATGGAATCCGTGAGAAGTGGGCAGTATGGTTAACACCTTCGCTTGAGGTCGAATTGGAGCGTTTTGAAGCTGCGATTCGCAGGATCGGGGCGCACGCCGGATTGGTAGAGGATGCTCCAGGGGAACCAAATCGCGCGGTAAGCATCCAGACCATGTATGGCTTGTTCGCTGAAGTGATCGGCCTCAAGGAGTGGGAGGGAGCCCCGCCTAGCCAAGACCTCGCCGTCAAGACCGTAATTGGCAAGCTGCGAAAAGTGCTTGGAACTGAGGAGTTGACAGCATTAAGGAACAATTTCGTGTCGCGCGCGTTAGAACAGCATGAGGGGATCAGCTAAGTTCCATTTTCAAATTTAGTGAGCGACTCCAGTTTAATTTCTCCATCAAACGGCTCGGCAATATAGGCAGATAAGCAATCCGAAAATTCATCCATTAACGCCAGACCTTCTGAATCAAAGTCATTTTCGGCCTGCAAAAGCAGGTGGGAACCAGTCCAGCGGCAGCTTACCTTTCTGTGCCAAGGCCGGTGTTCAGTAAAGTCAGTGGCTATGTCTAAGGCCGCTTCCGGTGCTGCCGAGGGTGGTATCCCGTTACAACTTAGAATGATTCGAAACACTAGTTTTCCTCGAGCTGAACAAATCCGATAATACGCCCAACACAAAAAAATGCGACACCGTTCTGGAATTGTCGTCCCGAACGAAGCCGAGCGACAAGGGAGTGAGGGCGAGTCGCAGGATCCCGGTGCTGTATCCTTTACGATGGTCGATTCGGGAAGTTTTCTCCATGCTGTCTCGTGCGAACGCCTTAACGCCGTATTTATGCTGCTAACATGCTCGGGATGCTTCGACTTCGCGCCATTGTGCACGGGTGGTGAAACGGGTTCGCCGCGCTTCGCTCAGCATGACAATGTTAAAAAGGATTGGTGAACACTGAGGCGGCAGCGGAGCAGATCCCTCACCAGCGCTGTCTCGCATTCGCTCACCAGCGGGATTTGGGATGGCAACTCGACAGGGTGGGAATCGTGATTGAATGACGGATTGACGTTACTCAGGCAATCAGGTTTCTTGTGGCGCACCTACGGCGCTTACTTGTCTGATCCACATTTACCCAGGGCTTAGCCACCCCAGCAAGCCAAAACCGGGCTTGCCGGGGGCCCCGGTCCGCAGCTGGGCTAGACTGTTTTTCCTCCTCCGGAAGCTGGAGTCTTACTGTCGGCGCTCCGCTTCGCTGTGCGCTGGCCTGCGGCAGCAAGGAATCATTGTTTTCATTCTTACCCGGCACTTGTTCCTCAGCGCGTGCAACGCGCCTCGGAACCGTACCGGGCTACTATCAGTCGTCCCGCGCGGCGCGCGGGACTGGATTGCTCCCTTTACGATGACGATTCAAGGGAGTTTCTCCATGCTGTCTCGTGCGAACGCCTTGACGCCGTATTTATCTCTTTGGAATTCTCGGGATGCTTCGGCTACGCGCCATTGTGCACGGATCGTCAATGCCGAATTGTTGCGCTTCGCTCAGCATGACAAGTCCTATGGTGCAACGTATCGCACAGCCGAGAGCGGCTGTGCCACACGAGTGTGGCCGCTTCTTGCATATTTAAGACCGTCATAAGGTTTTGTGAGAACGCCTTGACGCCGCATTTATGCAGTTAACATTCTCGTGATGCTTCGGCTGCGCGCCATTGAGCACGAATGGGTCAATGCCGATTTGTGGCGCTTCGCTCAGCAGACAAGATCGTAAGAGAGTGGCAGATACTTGAAGCGGCAGCGGAGCAGATCCCTCACCGGCGCTGTCTCGCGTTCGCTCGCCAGCGGGATTCGGGATGGCAATTCGCTAGAGTGGGGATCGTGATTGAATGACGGATTGACGGGTAGACAGGCAATCAGGTCTCTTGTGTCGCGCCCTACGGGGCTCCAAATCTTCTCCACATTTACCCCAGGGCTTCCGCGCCTGGGCTAGACTCTTTCGCCTCCTCCGGAGGCTGGAATTCTCGTGCTGCGGCTCCGCTTCGCTGCGCGCTGGCCTGCGGCAGCAAGGAATAATTACTTTTCTATTCTTACCCGGCACTTGTTCCTCTGCGCGTGTGACGCGCCTCGGAACCGTACCGGGCTACTATCAGTCGTCCCGCGCCGCGCGGGACTGGATTGCTACCTTTACGATGACGATTCAGGAAGGTTTCTCCGTGCTGTCTCGTGCGAACGCCTTGACGCCGTATTTATCTCTTTGGAATTCTCGGGATGCTTCGGCTCGCGCAATTGTCCGCGGATCGTCAACGCCGATTTGTGGCGCTTCGCTCAGCATGACAAGTCCTATAGTGCAAGGAATCACACAGCCGAGGGCGGCTGTGCCACACGAGCTTGGCCGCTTCAGGCCAGCCTGGATTTGCCCGGCAGGCTTGTGAAAACGCCTTGATGCTGTATTTATGCCGCTAATATTCTCGGGATGCTTCGGCTTCGCGCCATTGTTCGCGGACCGTCAATGCCGATTTGTGGCGCTTCGTTCAGCATGACAAGCCATATGGTGCGACGTATCGCACAGCCGAGGGCGGCTGTGCCACACGAGTATGGCCGCTTCAGGCCAGACTGGACTGCTCTGCAGTTTGGTGGGAACGCCTTGAGTTGGCATTTATTTCGATACAGTGATTTTATGAATACCTAGACCATCGAAAAGAACACAAAATCCCTCCGTCCTACTCGCGCGCTGAAGAAAACGCGCGCTCGCTTGACGGCCGTCGGGATGACGGACTTGAGATAGCGAAATCTGATGTCAAATCGCTTTCACATTCTCGGGGTGCTTCGGGTGTGCGCCATTGTGCACGGATCGTCAATGCCGATTTCGTGGCGCTTCGCTCAGCATGACAAGCCATATGGTGCGACGTATCGCACAGCCGAGGGCGGCTGTGCCACACGAGTTTGGCCGCTCAAGGGACCTCGTGTTTTCGATAGTCCCAGGTGCGGAAGGCTCAAGTAAATGTGGACTCCAGATGTAGAGGGCCGAAGGTGTGGCACAAGAGACTTGATTGCCTGTGTAACGTCAATCCGTCATTCAATCACGATCCACACCCATCGATTTGCCATCCCGAATCCCGCTGGCGAGCGAATGCGAGACAGCGCTGGTGAGGGATCTGCTCCGCTGCTGCTTCAGTGTCGCCAAGCTCTTACGATCTTGTCATGCTGAGCGAAGCGCGACGAACCGGCATCGATGGTCCGCGAACAATGGCGCGAAGCCGAAGCATCCCGAGATTATTAACGGCATATAAACGGCATCAAGGCCTTCTCACAAAACCATTTGGCGGCTTAATAAGCAAGAAAGGCCTACTCCCACTCTAACGCGCACGAACGGCGCACCTGGAGCCCGTACTCGTGCAATGACGGCGCTCACTTGAGGATCCGTCGGGATGGCGAACTTGAGATAGCGACTAATCTCAAAAACGCTTTAACATTCTCTGATGCTTCGATTCGATGGCGGATTTGAGACAGAGACTCTAAATAATGAAGCTGCTTTAGGCCTCGCGCTAATTTTTCCATTGACAATTGGGGCGAATAAATGGTAGAGTATGAGATTCGGCTCTAGGTTGAAGTGTGTCCTGGGGCCATGATCTTTGACAACTTAAGCTTCTAGCTCCTAGCTGCTCGCTCCTAGCCAGAAAACCCAAGCCTGTTAACCGCAAAGGACGCTAGGGACGCAAAAGACCGCTGGAACCTACGCCAATCTCTACCCATCCACGCGAAAAACCGCGCGTGGACGGGGCCCGTCTGGGATGACCTTGGGATGACCTGGAGTAAGTCCTTTGAAATCCTAATTGGCAGCCCGGGGGAGGGTGGTTAGGATTGGCTTTGCCGATTGAGATCCTTCATTCGCGGCAAAAACGGCCGCTCTTTCAGGATGACGGTTTGAGGCGCGGTGAATTTCCACCCCGTCAAGCCAACGGCGGGCTTGTCGGGGCCGGTTTGCACCGCGCGTCGTAATCGGGTGATCAGTTTATCGGGGCATCTGGTGATCGGAAAGGCAAAACCTCTCAACTCTACGCCAATTGACTAGGAATCGCTGAAGTGCAGGCCAATCTGGGATGACTTGGGTACTAACTTACTTGACTCATGTAGGTTTTACCCGCATAATATATGGGCCGTGACAGGGATTTTCGCTGTTTTTTTGTTGCTATCAGCCTATGCATGCGCTACAAGGACAAAGACGGGCTACGCGAGTGCTGTTAACACTCACGCAGCCCTAACCAAATCACCTCTCTGGGAGGCAAGATGGCTGTCCTCGATGTTACCCAAAAGGCTGGCGTTTACGAAACCCTGTCCAGCCTCAATACTGCATTCGCTGGAATCGTGCAAGACCTTCAAAAGCTGCAGCGAACAGGCCCATTCAAAACCAAATCGGCAAAGCTGTTGTCCAGTCTCGCGCAAGAGCTGCAAGCCGAAATCAATCAAGACTTTCTTGAAGACCTGCACCAGCTTGAACTTGACGATTGGAACCGCTTCGGCAAAGTCAGAGACGCTAGAGACAAAGAACTACGCGATCCCGACGATGTTTTCATTCAAGCGGCAGAACGCAAAGAGCAGCTTGCCAAGCAGCGCAAAAAGCGCAAGAAACGCTAACTCCCTCTCACAACTAAAACCAGACATACCCGCAGAGATGCGGGTTTTGTTGTCAGGTGTACTTGGTATATTCGGGCGGCCCGTAGGGAAGCATTTCGTCAATTACGGGACTGTAAAAATAACAGAAGCGGCTCTCATGGATTTCTTTGGGCCGGAACACGTCAACATACTTAGCAATTCCATATACCACATACCGCTTAGACATTCCACGCAAGGCGGCCATCTCTTCGGTACTCAAATCGGTGGACATTTTTATTTTCCAGTCTGGTATTGCCCATTTTTTCCCTGGTATCAAAGCTCTGACCTGTTCAAAGCTCAAACCTTCCATTCCGTAAGTGGGCGGCAGTGGCAGTTCTTCAGCGGTGGGCCGGAGTCTGGGAAAAATACTGATCACTATGATCTGCGCTGGAGTCCTGCCGCCATTTATGAATTGCAGGCCAAAGCATTCATCCGAGTACTTGACTACTTCTGGAAAAAGCCAGCACCGCTCAGCGTTCATGACGGCCTGAGCACTCATGAATGCCGCATCTGCATTTTCCTTGGCAGCCGTGGCCACTTTGCGAGTCAAGAAGTTTTGCCAAACCAGCATCGCAATAAAAACGATGCTAAAGAAAGCAGCAACAATCGTAGCCCCGAGATAAGAGCGATAAAGTCGATCAGCGTAGGGGTCGTATTGTTGCTCTGTTGCTTTGACGGTTGGCTGCTGTACAAAATTACTCGCGCCAAGACTTTGCTGGGGAGTTACGGATTCCTTGTGAGTGCTGTTGCTGTTTGGATTCCGATCCCGTTTATTTTTTCCACTCTGTGGGAGTGAAACTGCAAGACACAAGACGAGCATTAATACGTACATGGCGCGCAATCTTATCAAGAGAGGATTAGAATGCAAGGTATAACTGCAATGAAAGTTCCTGACAAATACGAGCCGAAAAACACCGATGAATTCGGCACGTTTGACCGCGCAATGACAAAGCTGCTGGCGGTCCCCGCTGATGAATTACAGCGCAAAATCAAGAAACAAAAAAAGCGCAAGAAGAAATCTAAAGCCAGCGAATCCGGCCCTTCCCGCGATTCTGCATAGGCTTGTTAAATCGCTTAGAACGGTACGTCTTGGTAGGGCCGCTCCATACCCTTACCAGTGAGTCCCTGATAAGTGATGCGCTTGCCCAAGAGTTGCGAAATGGCTAACTGGAAACGGTCGCCATCGCCAATGAAATGTTTTTTGGTAGCACGGTTGTTGTAACGAAATACTTGCTCATCGAGGTAACGGAAAAGATGGAACGGTTCAACGGAAATATAGGTTCCTTTCAATCCGCGCTTTACGAGGCTCCAGAAGTTTTCCAGCCCGTTCGTGTGAACCTGCCCGTTAACGTATTCCTTGGCATGGTCAACGATTCCATGAGCGTATTCCTTGTCCAGTCCCCAATAGGAATGGCAATCATCAGTAGAGAGCTGGGAGCCGGATTCGACGTTATCTCTAACAAGTGCATGCAAAGTGTGACGCTCTCTATTCTCAAGAATCTGAGTTCTCACTTTGCCGCCACGCTCCAAGATTCCGCCAACGATAACTTTGTTGGCTCCGCCTTTGGGCATTCCCGGCTGAGTCATTTTGGCGCGTTTGTCTTTGTGCATGAATCGGGCCTTACCGCCGATGAAGGTTTCGTCAACTTCGACGTGCCCTTGCATTTTTGCCAAGGAACCATTCTGGAGAGCCAAGCGGATTCGATGTCCAAGGAACCATGCCGACTTCTGAGTTACACCCAAGCATCTGTGAAGCTCGTAAGAGCTAATCCCGTTCTTGTCGTTAGAAATCATCCACATTGCAGACAGCCACTTATCCAGACCGATTGCGCTGTCTTCCATGATGGTTCCAACCTTAATGCTGAATTGCCGCCGTACGTGTTCATTGACACACTGCCAAAGACCGCGCGTTTTGAGGAAATGAACTTCTTTGCCGCCACAAGTCGGACAGATCACAACTCCATCAGGCCAGCGTTTCTTAGCCAGATACGCAAGGCAGTTGTCGATGTTGCTGAAATATGTGATTGCCTCTTGGAGCGTTTTCGGTTCTTTGATCTCGCTTGTCATGAAAACAGAATAGCAGGTTTGTTCGCATGAGTCAAGTATGTTATTGCCGATGACTTGGGACGCACCCCTCTGAAACCCACGCCAATCTGGGATGGGTAGGGGAGGGGGGAGGGGTTACGCGGGTACAGACCGGGCGGATCGCTGACAGAATCGGGGCACCCTTTCATAATGCGTCGGAAATCGGGTGAGCGGGTGATCGGAAAGACAAACCCGCTCAAACTCGCCAAGCGAAACTTAATGATGCGTCGCGAGCCGAGTTTCGCACCCACTAGGCAGGTTCTACCACCGGTGGCGGCACCTGCAAGTTCGGCATGGGGCGGCCGGCAAATAAGCGGCGCGTTGGCTTGGCCATCCAGCGGGCCCAGCGCGTTGACCATGCTACACGCGCGCTGTCAGTGGCAATGCCGGTATCGGCGTACATTCTGCGATAGAGCTTTGAAATCAGGATAAAAGCCAGACGGCCCTTGATCGACTTGAGGAAGTGCGAGCGCTTCCAGATTACAGGGAAGCTGTAGAACCTGTCCCAGACGCCTTGCGTGCGCGCGCGGATTTCATCGGCGGCCATTACAGGGTGGGTCCAGAACAGTTTTGGGCGGACCGACTGCGGAATCAGCCAGCCGCGCGTGAGTGGAACACCGCCGATGCGTCGCGTGTCATTCTGCATGGTTTGTTCCCAGCGGGCAAAATCCACTGTGCCGGGAAACGGCGTGAGCATAACGAACTGCGCGAAGGTGAGTTCCGCCTGCTCCGCCACAGCGGCAGTGGCAGCGAACGTGGCGGGACGATCACTGGGCAAGCCAAAGATGAACGAGCCGAGGATGTGAATATCGTGCCGGCGGAATTTGCGCAGACGGTCAACCAGGTTTTGTCCCGCAAGGTTGAAATCTTTGTAAACGTCTTTGAGGCCTTCTGGCGTTACCGCTTCCACGCCGACTAATGCGCCGTGGATGTTCGCAGCTTTCATCGCGGCCAGAAATTCGGCATCTTCGGCTGCTTCCATGGTGATCTGGGTGAAGAAGACCGTATCAGAAGGAAGCTGCGCCAGGCGCGACATCAGCTCAAAGCGCTCTGCGCGGATCCCTTTCAACTCAGCCAGGCGCGCGGCGTTGTTCTGCCGCTTTGCCAGCTCAAGATCGGTCAACGTTACGGGATAAAAATTATCGTCGGCCAGCGCGATAAAACGGAAACCAATGCGGCGCAGGTTGACGATCTCTTCAATCACGGAGTCAGATGGTCGCTGCCGAGGACGCTGGCCGTCAGTTCGCCAAACGGAGCAGAACGAGCAATGCTTAGGACAGCCACGGACCGTCTGCACGGAAGCCCACATATAACTATTGGGCGGAAGCAGGTCCCAGCGCGCAGGCAGAAATTCATTGCCTTCAATCCTGCCGCCGACGTAGAGCGGTTCCGGCTTGCCGTTAGCGCAATCTCTGAGCACGCGCGCCCAGGCCACGTCGCCATCGCCCTTTACAACGGCGTGCGCGCCGCCCAGCTCAGCCGCTTCTTCAGGATACAGCGTTGCATGAATGCCGCCAAAAACCACATACGCGCCACGGTCGCGCGCAATTTTGCCCAGCTCATATCCGCGCAACGCGTTGCCTGTGTGGATGCCGATGCCCACAACGTCACCGGGCGCGATAGTCAGAGGATCAGTGGTGGCAAGCGTTTCATCCACCAGAAGGGGAGTGCCGTAAGAAAGAGGTGTGGCCGCAGCGAGCACGTAGAGCCATCGCGGTGTAATGACCGCCGTTCCAAAAGAGACGTTGCTCGGATTGATAAGATGAACTTTCATTGTGCGATTGGCCACTCCCTGGCGTGTTGCGGAAAACGTTTATCGATTCGATCTTTCGGGCTGCGGTGAGACGGGGAATTCACTTCCGCAGGAAGAACAGCACTCTTCTGGAGCCTATCTGCGTTAGAAAAATTGTTTAGAGAAAACGGAGGCCGGGAACATCAATATTACTCGATCATACTCCTGCTCTGCTGCTTGCGGGAATAAAACGGAAGGAGTGATGCGCAACCGGGAGCCAACCGCGCGGAAAGCCAGCGATGGTGGAGAGAACCGCGGAGGTCGCGCATGGTGCGGCAACAGTTGCAAGATTGCTCCTTGGAAGTTCTTGCCACATTCGCCGGGAAGCGCGGAAAGTCTTGACCGAGCCGAGTGAAATCAAGCGACGGAGGCGCAGCACGTGTCGTGAGGCTGCATAACCAGTGTACTCTGTTTCTGGAGGCATATGTTCGATGCAGAACAAATCGGACCTTAGTACGTTCGATGTCAGACATAAGCTGTTATACTGACGAAAGCTTTTGCCGCGCGGTCCGCCTGCCCTAGCCAAGAGAGCTATCCCAGACCCACTTTGCTGCTGAAGCCCGGAAGGAAGTATCGGGCATGCCGGGTAGGGAAAAACCCAGGATTCTGTGCGTTTCGCGCTCCGCCTATCAACTCAAGGCCATGCGTGGCGCCTTCCCGGTCAGGGAGTATGAAGTGCTTTCCGCCTCAACCCCGGAACAGGCCGTGGCTGTGTGCCTGAACAACCATATTTCCGCCGTTGTGCTTGACTCCGAGTTTTCGACCGAATTCGGCTGGTCAGCCGCGCAGACCTTGAAGATGGTCAATCCTCACTTGCCGGTAATGCTGCTCTTAAAAAGCGATGAAGGCACCGTCCCCAGCGGAGTTGACGCCGTGGCTCCCAGCCATGCCCACATGCTGATTAAGCTGAAAGGGCTGCTGACTCCGCAGGAGTAATGGCCTTCTGCAAGCCAAGCGCAGGGAGATTGATGGCGTGCTTCTGATTCCAGCGCGAGCTCTGCCGCTTTCGCGACGGAAGACTCTCCGCCAAGCTCTAAGCGTTATGCGCGCGGCCGGCAGTGATCTGAAACAAACAGCAAGGCTTTGGCCGATGTTTCCTGATTACAGGCGCGTGTTTGACAGCGGAAATCGAACGACTTTACAATCAAATCTGCTGCCGACGCCAGGTCGCGCAGCTTGTTTTTTGTCCCGTTTCCCCTCACCTTTTGGCGGTGTAGCTCAGGTGGTTAGAGCGACGGTCTCATAATCCGTAGGTCGTAGGTTCGAGTCCTACCGCCGCCACCAAAGAGTTCATTAGTGCGATCCATTGAGGGAGCACTAATGAAGACGACAATCTGTTGAGTCCATCGGTAACGAACCACGGATTTCTATCCGTAATTCTATAACCTAAGAGCGACGGATATCCATTCCGTCGTTCTACTCTATGAGTGTTTTTGGCCAGTTCGGCAATCATGTTTCGCACATGGATAAACAAGTTTTTTCGACGCCTGACCCTTCTGTCAGCATCTGCTCTCGATTTTCCACCAGCAGCTTTCGATCTTGCCCCATTCAGCTCTGGATTCGCGGCACAATAGTGATGGAGGAAAAAATGGCCAATATCACTCAGCCCGACCGCACTAATAAAGAGAACGAGAAGTACTCATTCCGCTGCGCCGACGCCGGTTTTACCGGATGCTCATGGGAGGCGAAAGGTTCCAGTCCGGATGACGTGCTTCGCCAGGCGGAACAGCATGGCCGCGAGCAGCACAACCTGACCTCGATTGACGACGAAACTCGCGACAAAGTACGTAGCAAGATTCGTCACGCCGCCTGATCCAAACCGATCGGCGCAAAGCCACTTAAAAGTCTCATGTCCTCGCAACCTTCTCGTCTCGGCGGGCCTCGTCAGCCCGCCTTTTTTCTTTTGAATACCAAGCGGCGAGGCTGACTTGCGCGCCGAGTCGACTGACACAGGAGCCTAAAAGAAGATACTCCAGGCGATGCTCTCTAGCGGTGCGGAGCGCAGCGACATTTTCTCTCGAACCAAGCGGC
>Ga0105245_10005555_pt1 | contig 11076 bp, 12 predicted proteins | sample KBSM54metaG_FD_81523 | JGI IMG/M metagenome (GOLD analysis project Ga0105245, IMG submission 81523) | Miscanthus rhizosphere microbial communities from Kellogg Biological Station, Michigan, USA - KBS M5-4 metaG | ecosystem: Host-associated > Plants > Roots > Rhizosphere > Soil | place...
GCTGTGGCTGGACGGTCCGCTGGAGGGCCGCTGCGTCTCGCTCGGCACCACGCCCGAACGGTTGACCGCCGACATCGCGCGCCAACTCGAGTTCCTCCTGACCGCAGGCGGGTCCGGCGCCGCCAAGCGAAGGACGAATCGGCGGTAGGGTGCCGGGCGGCAACTGCTCACCGTCCTCGACACCACACACGTTGCGCGCGCTGGCTCGGGCCACTCCGGGCCTGTCGACCGAACCGCGGATCGACCGCGTCGTGTGCACACCGGATCAACTGGGGGATGCGCGTGGAGGCGACGAACCCGACATCGTCATCGCGTGGCGGCGGGAGCTGAAGCAGGAGGCGCCGTGGGCCCACAAGGACGTCGGCCCGGTCATCGACAGCTCGCGGACGGCCGGGGTGGCGCAGCCCGTCGTCGAACTGCGCCCCTCCTCACGGTGAAGGGCTAGGGACCGCGGTAGCCGGCCAGCGAGATGGCTTCGGACGCGTCGAGCGAGAGCAGGACGACGCACGCGGCGGCAGCGAGCGCGACGAGCATGGTGAGAATGTTCCGTCGGGTCAGGATCATGTGAATGCACCTCCGGGCTGGTCGTGAGCGGGAGCCTAAGCGGAGGGCATGCCGGCAAGCGCGGCGTGAACCCTGCTCCTGGCACGTTTCCGGGAGCAGGAACCGGACGCCGGTGACGCGCAGGACCTAACTGGGCTCCATCTCGCGGGCGAACTCGATGGTTCGAGCGGTCACCAGCTCGACCGAGTGCATCGGGACGTCGTGGCTCGCCCCCGGCACGATCTCGACCCGGGCGTCCGGCATCAGTTCGGTCGCCCGGGCGGCCACCGCCCGCGCGTCGTAGAGGGCGCTGTGCTCGCCGAGCAGCAGCTGCACCGGCACCGCCAGCGACCCCAGTTCGTCGTCGGTCAGCGGCGGCGGCATCGGCATCCGCCGGCGGAAAGACAACGCGTGCCGGGCCAGCCCCATGAGGTCGTCGTCGAGCAGCGTGGCGTTTCGCAACCAGCCGGCCGCGCGATGCCGCACCGGCCGGGGCGCGAGGCTGGCCAGGCCGCCGAGGATGACCCAACGCATGAAGCGGGCCGTGAATTTGCCGAAGCCGGCGGGATCGAGCAGTGTCAGCGTGGCGGCGCGCCCGGGGGAGTGCAGTGCATGCCGCAGCGCGACCCAGCCGCCGAAGGAGCAGCCGACGAGGTGCGCCAGCTCGACGTCGAGCGCGGCGAGCACCTCCTCCAGCCAGGTGGCCAGATCGCGGCCATCGGCGAACGGTCTGTCCTGTGTGGAGCGTCCGGGATCGCCGATCTGGTCGATGGCGATGACGGGCCGGTGCTCGCCCAGCGGGCCGACGTAGCGGTGCCACATCAGGGAGTTCCCACCGCCGCCGGCCAGCAGGACGAACGGCGTGGCACCGGTTCCCCCGGTCATCACCCGGGTGGTGCCGAACGTCGTCGGCACGTCGCGCGAATCGTGGCCCGGCCACAGCTCGGCGAGCTTCTCGTCGTAGGCCGTCAGGAAGGCGTCGCGTGCCCGAACGCTTGTGAAACCGCTCAGCCCCGTTTTCATGATACAAGCGTATCACTAAACAGGTCGACGTGATAGACCAACGACGTGCCACGACGCGTCGACCATGAACAGCGCCGCCGCCAGATCGGCGAGGCGTTGCTGCGCATCGCGCACACCCGCGGCCTGCAGGCGGCCAGCATGCGCGAGGTCGCCGCCGAGGCCGGTGTGTCGCTGCGGCTCGTCCAGTACTACTTCCACACGAAGGAGGAGTTGCTCCTCGGAGCGCTCGCCTACCTCGGTGACCAGTTGTCGGCCCGGGTGACCAGACAGGTCGCGGCGCTCGGCACGCCGCCGACGCCGCGCGGCGTCGTGTACGGCACGCTCACCGCGATCCTGCCGACCGACGAGGAGAGCCGCCGCCTGACCAAGACTTACACCGCGTACTACGTGCTTGTCCTCGATCAGCCGGATCTCGCGGCACGGCACGGCACGACCTATCCCGACGCGCTGGAGCGGTTTCTCGCAAAGCATTTGCGCACCGCGCAGGAGACCGGCGACGTGGATCCCGGCCGGGACCCGGCCACCGAGGCGGCGGCACTGCTCGCGCTCACCAACGGCCTCGGGTCCAGCGTGCTCGGCGGCCAGCGCGACGGGCCGGCGGCGCTGGACATCCTCACCTACCACCTCGACCGGCTGTTCGACCGCCCGGACTAGCCGGCGACCATCCGCGCATCCTCCAGCGCGATCGTCGGCAGCGCGATCCAGCCCTCGGTGTTCGCGGCACGACGCTGATCCGCCGCCGGCTCGGTGGCTGCCCCGATCGCGGCACACCGCGCGGCGATCGCAGCCACCACCGCGTCCACGGCGTGGTCGGACCGGCGGCACAGCGCCTCGTACGGCCCGAGGTCGAGCCAGCCGGCCCGCTCGGCCAGGCCATCGACGAGGTCGGCGAGCCGGGCCAGGTTCGCCGTTCCTTTGTACCGGTTGCCGGGCAGCCCCCAGATCCGAAGCGACGCGGCCGGATACACCTCGACGACCACTCCGGTGCCGGCCCGGTCGACCGGACGGCCCGCGCGCGCCAGGGCGGAGAGCAGGCCGGCGGCACGCATCGCGGTGTGCCCGATGCGGTCGGCCGCCACGCTCAACGGCAGGCGCCCGGTCGCGGTCCGCACCACCTCGTCGGTGACGCGGTACGCCAGCCGCCGGCGCCACACCAGACCGGCGACGCCGGCGGGAACGGTGACGTGCCCGTCGTGATGGGCCCGCACGAACTCGACGAAGGCCGCCGGCCATCCGAGCGGACAGTCGATGCCGGCCTTGGCGGCCCGGCCGATCCGGTCGAGCAGCACCTCGTCGTCGGCGCCCACGACGACCTCGCGCAACGCGGCCGCACCCGGCGACCACTCGATCGTGGCGACCGCCGTTCCGGCCGGCTCGGCCGCGAGGTCGACGCCGACGGTCAGCACGCGGACACGCAGTCAGTCATGACAATCACTAGTGATCAGGGCGATCCTGGGCGACGGACCCACTTTAGCGTCGCGGCACGCGCGGCACGCGCGGCGCGTCGCGTCGTCGACGGGCGCGAGGTCCAGCCGAGCCCGCTGGGCGAGCCGTTCGAGTTCCGTGGCCAGCGGTACGGCGCCGATTCGCACGGCCACCGCGTACGCCGGCGCCGTTCCTCGAGGCACCGGAACGCTTCAACGGCGAACTGGGCGCGCTGGCGCGTCGCGGTCAGCGCTGAGTCGCCCCCACCGGTCCACTGTGGACGTCCACCGGACCGCGCCCGCCGCGCGCCTGCGTCCGGGGACGGCGGACGGCGGCCTTTCCGGAGACGATCTCATCCGCATGGGCGCCGATCCAGGTCAGGAGCGGGATCAACCGGGCGACCAGGTCGCGCCCGAGCGGCGTCAGGCTGTAGTCGACGTGCGGCGGGATCACCGGATGGGCCTCGCGATGCACAAGGCCGTCGCCTTCGAGGGTCTGCAGGGTCTGCGCGAGCATCTTCTCGCTGACGCCCTCGACCTGCCGGCGCAGTTCGCTCCACCGCAGGGTGCGCTCGGACAACGCGACGAGGACCAGCACGCCCCACTTGCTCGTCACGTGCTCGAGCACGGTGCGGCTGGGGCATCGGGCGGGGAATCTGCCGTCCGGGAAGTACCGTCCCAGCTGCCCACTAACCTTCATGTGGGTACCTTACTTCAAAGTGGGTACTAACCAATGGAAAGTTAGCGCGCTACGGTCGGGATCCTCATCTTCCGACGCTGAAAGGCGCGAACATGGCAATCGTCGTGACCGGTGCGACCGGGCATCTGGGGCGGCTCGTGGTGGAGTCGCTGCTCAAGCGCGGCGTTCCGGCTGAGAACGTCGTCGCCACCGGCCGGCGGGTCGAAACCATCGCCGACCTGGCGGAGCGCGGCGTCGACGTGCGCCGGGCCGAGTTCGACCGGCCCGACACCCTGGCGACGGCGTTCGCCGGCGCGGCGGTGGTGCTGCTCGTGTCCGGGTCGGAGTTCGGCACCCGGGTGGCCGGGCACCGCGCGGTGGTGGAGGCGGCCCGTGCGGCGGGCGCCGGGCGCATCGTCTACACCAGTGCTCCGCACGCGGACACCAGCACGATGCTGCTGGCCCGCGACCACCGCGCGACCGAGGAGATCGTGACGGCGAGCGGGCTGCCGTGGACGGTGCTGCGCAACGGCTTTTACCACGAGGTCTACACCGATCAGCTCCCGAGCTACCTGCAGCAGGGCGCGATCGTCGGTGCCGCCGGGACCGGCCGGATCAGCGGGGCGGCGCGGGCCGACCTGGCCGACGCGGCGGCCGCGGTGCTCACCGGCGACGGGCACGCGGAGCGGACCTATGAGCTCGGCGGCGACGAGGCGTTCACGATGCCCGAGTTCGCGGCGGAGTTGTCCCGCCAGAGCGGCCGGACCATCCCGTACCGGACCGTGCCGGTGGCGGAGTACCGGGCGGCGCTGGAGGGATTCGGGCTGCCGTCGCCCGTCGCCGAGGTCTACGCCGACATCGACCGCGGCATCGAGGCCGGGCTCGTCCACATCGAGACCGGCGACCTGCGCGCGTTGATCGGCCGCCCGACCACCCCGTTGTCCCAGTCGATAGCCGACGCCCTCGCCCACCTCTCAAGATCCAGTTGATCTTGCACTTGTGGCGGGACAAATCAGCGCAAGATAGGGCGGCAATTCCGCCACAACTGCAAGATCAACTCGATCCTGGCGGCTCGGCGGCGGGGATCCTACGCGGTCAAAGCGCTGCGCAGGCGGTTGTCCACATGCCAATCGCGCTGTCCACAGATTGCCGCCGCGGGCTGCGGCGACGCTGTGCCGGCGGGCAGGCTGCCGAGTCGTGGCGGACAGGTTCTACCGGTACGAGGATCTTCACCGCGCCGGCGTGACCCGGCACGCGATCCGGACCTTCCTCGATCGCCGGAGCATGACCCGGGTGAGCCGGGGCGTTTACGCACCCGGGCCGGATGACCAGCTATGCGGGTTGCGCGCGCTGTTCACCCGGCTGCCCGACGGCGTCGTCCTGGGGTTGTGGTCGGCGGCGGCGCTGTACGGTCTGGCGCGTCCGCTCCGGCCCGCGGATCCCGTTCACGTGATGGTCCCCGCCGGTGTCGTGCGGCCCCGGATCGGCACCGTCGTCTGTCACGAGACCGCACTCGAGATCGGGCCGCCCGTGCTGCGGCACGGGATACCGTGCGTGCCGCCGCAGCGATGCGCGGTGGACATCGCGCGTCGTGCGCGCCGCCTGGACGGAATCGCGGTCCTGGACGCCGCACTGCACCGGGGTTTGACGACGGAAGCCGACCTTGCCCAGGAGGTGCTGCGACACGGTGGCCTGCGGGGTGTGCTGCGGGCGCGGGAACTGGTCGGCCTGGCGGATGGCCGAGCCGAGAATGCCCAGGAGAGCCATCTCCGTATCATGATCATTGACGGCGGGCTGCCAGCACCGGAGCCGCAGCTCGTGGTGTACGACGACACGGGCTATCCGGTACACCGACTCGACCTCGGCTACCGCGAGCGCAAGGTCGGGCTCGAGTACGACGGCCGTTCCCACCTGACGATGGACCGGCTGGCGGCCGACCGCGCCCGGATGAAACTGGCTGGCCTCCGACGGCTGGGACATGCGCTACTTCACCGCCCACGACCTGTACCGCAGCCCCGGCCTGGTGGTAGCCACCGTCCGTACACTCCGGACCTGACGCATCATGGGAGCGGCCCGCGCGGCACACGATGAAGATGATCGCCACCGGGGGAGCGATGGGACAGCCGTACGTGCACGAGCACCTGACCTGCGTCGCGGCGCCCGCCACCTGGCTGTCCCGCGGGTCGGGCCAGGTGCGCGACGGCGTCGACGGCCTCTACGTCCGCGACCGCCGGGTGCTCGCCCGACTGGTGGTCACCGTCGACGGCCGCGAGCCGGTACCGCTGTCGGCCACGCTCGCCGACGCCCGCACCGCGCGCTTCGTCGCAGTGGTGCGAGGGGCCGGTGATCCCGGCCCCGACCCGACGGTCACCCTCCACCGGCGCCGGGTCGTCGAGCCCGACGGCGGCGCGGAGACCCTGACGTTGGTCAACCGGGCCCGCGTCGGGGTCGAGGTGGTCGTGTCTGTCGCCCTCGGCAGCGATCTCGCCGCGATGGGGACGGTGAAGGCCGGCGAACCCGTCGCCGCAAGCGTCACGGAGATCGCCGACGGATGGCGCGCCGACGACGGCGCCACCGTGCGCGTGGTCGCCGAGCCGCCGCCCGACGGACCCGGTTCGGTGGGCACCCTGAACTGGCGGGTCGCGGTGCCGCCCCGTCGCGAATGGACCGCGACGCTGCGGGTGTCCAGAGTGGACACTCCGGTGGCCCTCTCATCCGGGCCGCCCGCCCCGTTGCGGGTCACCGCCGACGACCGTCGCCTCGACGAGGTGGTCGCCGCTGGCGTGCGCGACCTGGCCGCGCTGCGGCTGACCGATCACGAAGACGCGTACTACGCCGCCGGCTCACCGTGGTACCTCACGCTGTTCGGCCGCGACTCGCTGTGGGCCGCCCGGCTCGCGCTGCCGCTGGGTTGGGAGGTCGCGCTCGGCACGGTGCGCGCGCTCGCCCGGCGCCAGGGCACCATCGTCGACCCCGGCACGGAGGAGGAGCCCGGCAAGATCCTGCACGAGGTCCGGCCCCGGGACGCCGCGACCTGGCTGCCCCCTGTCTACTACGGCTCCGTCGACGCCACCGCGTTGTTCGTCAGCACGCTCGCCGATGCCTACCGCTGGGGCGCGCCGGCCGACGCGGTGCGCGCACTGCTGCCGAACGTCGAACGGGCCGTCGGCTGGATCACCGGGCATGCCGGGTTCGTGGCCTACCGGCCGCCGGTCGACGGTCGGCGCGGCCTGGCCAACCAGGCGTGGAAGGACTCGGGCGACGGTGTGCAGTACGCCGACGGCCGCATCGCCGTCGCGCCGTTGTCGCTGAGCGAGGTGCAGGGCTACGCCTACCGTGCCGCGCACGACGCGGCCTGGCTCGTGGAGTCGCTGGGAAGCGGTGCCGGCGGCCCGTCGCGGTGGCGGGCGTGGGCGGCCGTACTGGCCGACCGGTTCCGGGCCGAGTTCTGGTGCCCCGCAGACGGCCCGGACCCCGCCTACCCGGCGATCGCGCTCGACTCGTCCGGTCAGCGGGTGGACGGGCCGGCGTCGAACATGGGCCACCTGCTCGGCACCGGCCTCGTCGACGCCGCCGGGTCGGTCGAGATCGCCCGGTGGCTCTGCGACGACCGGCTGGCCGCACCGTTCGGGCTGCGCACGCTGGCGACAACTGCCGCCGGCTACAACCCGATCTCGTACCACGTCGGCTCCGTGTGGCCGCACGACACGGCGATCGCGGTGCTCGGGCTGGTGCGCGCGGAGCAGTCGGCCGCCGCGGTGCGGCATCTGCGCGCACTGCTCGACGCGGCCCATCGGTTCGACTTCCGGCTTCCCGAGTTGTACGGGGGAGACGACGGCCCGACCCCGTACCCGCCGTCGTGCCGTCCGCAGGCGTGGGCGGCCGCGGCCGGCCCGGCGATCGTGACCGCGCTGCTGGGCCTCGACGTCGACGCCCCGGCCGGCCGGCTCGCCCTGCGGCCGATGGCGCCCTCTCCCGTCGGCGCGTACCGCGTGCGCGGCCTGCGCGTCGGCACCGGCGTGCTCGACGTCGACGTTGACGCCGACGGCCGAGCACGGGTCGTCACCCTCCCACCCGGATTCACCGTCAGGTGATTGTCGATCCGGGGGAATGAATGAACGCCGCTCACCCTTCGTGAACAGACGAACGCCCCATTACGCTGTTGGCTCCCGCGATCACGAATTGACGGGAAACGAGGCCGAGACATGAAGAAGCTCATCAAGCCCGCAGCCATTGCACTTCTCATCTTCATGATTGCGTTCCGGCCGGAACCGACGGCTCAGGCGGTGCAGAACATCGTCAGCGTATTGGGTGAGGCCGCCAGCGGCGCCGCCACGTTCGTCACCAGCCTCTTCTAGACACCGTTCGGCTCAGCGTCCTGGTTGATCCGCTGACGGGTGAGCTGGGCGCCGTCAGTCGTTGATCGAGTCGCGGCCGCGCTGCACCAGAAGGGGATCGGCGGGGTGGACCACCGTCGGATCCTTGCCGTCGTAGTCGAACTGGTTGAGGAAGAACCGCATCGCGTTGATCCGGGCGCGCTTCTTGTCGTTGCTCTTGATCGAGGTCCACGGCGCGTGGTCGGTGTCCGTGTGCTCGATCATCGCCTCCTTGGCGGTGGTGTAGGCGTCCCACCGGTCGAGGGACTCGATGTCCATCGGGGAGAGCTTCCACCGGCGCACCGGGTCGATCTGCCGGATGGCGAAGCGGGTGCGCTGCTCGGAGTGGGTGACCGAGAACCACAGCTTGGTCAGCGTGAAGCCGCTCTCCACGAGCATCGCCTCGAACAGCGGGGCCTGGCGCAGGAAGATCCGGTACTCGTCGTCGGTGCAGAACCCCATCACCCGCTCGACTCCCGCGCGGTTGTACCAGGACCGGTCGAACAGGACGATCTCACCGGCGGTCGGCAGCTGGGTGACGTACCGGTGGAAGTACCACTGGCCGCTTTCGGTCCCGGTGGGCTTGGTCAGCGCGACGACCCGGGCGGCGCGCGGGTTGAGGTGTTCCATGAACCGTTTGATGGTGCCGCCCTTGCCGGCGGCGTCGCGGCCCTCGAACAGGATGACGTGCTTGGTGCCGGTGTCCTGGGCCCAGTACTGGAACTTCAGCAGCTCGATCTGCAGCTGGTACTTCTGCTGCTCGTAGCTGTCGCGATCCAGCCGCTCGTCGTAGGGGTAGTCCTCGCGCCAGGTCTCCACCGGGTTGCCCCCGGGGTCGATCAGGTCCGGATCGGACAGGTGCTCGTCGTGCCGGACGCTGTATCCGCTACGCAGCAGATGATCCAGATACTCGCGGAAATTCTCCCGTATCACTCCTCGAGTATCGAGCCCCGCGACCGGATCGGTTAGTGCCGTCCGGTGAACGGGACGGTTCACGAGGTGCGGCTCGGCACGACGGCGTAGCGGGCGGCCAGAACGACGACAAGCGGCCAGATCGCCTGTGCGCCGGCCGCGGCCCGCTCGGCCGCCCCGATCCAGGCGCCGTCGCCGGACAATTGCACCGCGAACCAGCCGACGAGGGTGAGCAGCACCGCGGTGGCGGTGAGCGAGGCCGCCGGCCGCAGGGGCCATGGCGTCCCGGGTGCGCGGCCGGTTGCCAGCAGCGGCCACAGCGCGAGCGACGCGAAGGCGATGGTGGCCGCGACACCATGCGGTGCGGATCCGCCGGTGCGCGGAAGCGGGCTCGCGGCAACCAGGAGGGTCGCCACGCCGCCGACGGCGAGGACGACCCGGCCGGCCAGGCGGGCGCCGGCCGCACCGAGCCCGGCCGCCGTGGTGAGGTGGCAGACGCCGACGCCGGCCAGGGCGACGGTCATGATCCAGCGGTGCGCGGCGGCGTGGCCGGCCAGCGCGCTGATCGTGTCGCGGACCGGGCTGTAGCCGGCCGGCTGGACCGCGGCGGCCACGGTCCAGCCACCCACGAGGAGCACCGGGGCCAGCAACGACGAGAGCATGGCCCACCAGGGCACCCGGCGCATGCCGGCACGCTACCGCAGCCGGCGAATGTCGCCGTTGACAAGCCGGAAACTGATACGCAACGATGTTAGCGTTAACAACCGTTGTTAACGCTCACTCGGGCGCCCTTCCCGCTGCAGTGCTCGTTCACTGCCCCATGCACGCGAAAGGCACGCCATGGGTCTTCCGTCGTCGCGCCCGGTGTGGCGCACAACCCTCTCGGTCGGTACCACCCTGATGTTGGCTGCAACCGGAATCGCCATCACAGCCGTCCCGGTCCGAGCGGCCGGCACCGGGCCCTGCGACATCTACGCGAGTGGTGGCACGCCGTGCGTCGCCGCTCACAGCACCACGCGCGCACTCTTCGGTTCCTACAACGGCGCGCTGTACCAGGTGCGGCGCTGGTCCGACGGCGGGACGACGAACGTCGGCGTGGTCGGCGCCGGCGGCGTCGCGAACGCGGCGACGCAGGACAACTTCTGCTCCGGCACGTACTGCACGATCGTGCGCATCTACGACCAGACCACGCGGCACAACGACCTGACGATCGCACCTGGCGGAGGCGCCAACCCGACACCCGACCAGGGCGCGAACGCGGCGGCGTTGCCGGTGACGGCGGGTGGCCGGAAGGTCTACGGGGTCTACATCTCGGCGGGCAACGGCTACCGCAACAACGCGACGAACGGGGTCGCCACCGGCAGCCAGCCGGAGGGCATGTACATGGTGACCGAGGGGACGCACGTCAACGACAGGTGCTGCTTCGACTACGGCAACGCCGAGACGAACAACCAGGACACCGGCAACGGTGACATGGACGCGATCTACTTCGGCAACCTGTGCTGGTTCTCGCCGTGTTCGGCCGGACCGCGGGTCGCGGCGGACCTCGAGAACGGCCTGTTCGCCGGCGGCGACGGCTCCTGGACCGCGAACACCGGTCGCAACAGCGCCTTCGTGACGGCGGTGCTGAAGAACAACGGCACCACGACGTACGCCATCAAGGACGGCAACGCGCAGTCAGGCGGTCTGGCAACGCGGTACGACGGGGCTCTGCCGAACCGGTCGGGCTACCGGCCCATGACGAAGCAGGGCGCGATCATCCTCGGCATCGGCGGCGACAACAGCAACGGCTCGGTCGGGTCGTTCTTCGAGGGCGCCATGACCAGTGGCTATCCGAGCAACGCCACCGAGAACTCCGTGCAGGCGAACATCGTCTCCGTCGGTTACGGCAAGAGCGTCACGTTCCCGGCGAACGGAGCCACGTACCGGCTCACCAACCTGGCCGCCGGCAAGGTTCTCGACGCCATCAACTGCGGCACGGCCAACGGCACCCGGGTCGACGTGTGGCAGTCGCTGGGCAACACCTGCCAGCAGTGGCGTTTCAACAACGTCGGCCCGAACAAGTGGACAATCACGAACGTCAACGCGAACAAGGTGCTCGACGCGGTCAACTGTGGCC
>Ga0105245_10005560_pt1 | contig 11072 bp, 5 predicted proteins | sample KBSM54metaG_FD_81523 | JGI IMG/M metagenome (GOLD analysis project Ga0105245, IMG submission 81523) | Miscanthus rhizosphere microbial communities from Kellogg Biological Station, Michigan, USA - KBS M5-4 metaG | ecosystem: Host-associated > Plants > Roots > Rhizosphere > Soil | place: Michigan...
CGTGGCTGTGGTCGGCGGCGGTCAGGCCGGCCTAGCCATCGGCTACTGGTTGGCCAAGCAGGGCCGCCGGTTTGTGATCCTGGAGGCCGCCGACGCGGTCGCCACCGCGTGGCGGAAACGATGGGACTCGCTGGTCTTGTTCACCTCGCGGCGCTACGACGCGCTGCCGGGCGTCGTCTTTCCCGGCGATCCAGACGGCTATCCGACGCGCGATGAGGTGATCGCCTACCTCGATCGCTACGTGTCTGAGTTCAACCTGCCCGTCCAGACCAATAGCCGCGTGCGCTCGCTGACCGTCCAGGATGGTCGGTTCCTTCTCGACCTCGGTGAGCGCCGGATCCAGGCCAAGCAGGTGGTGGTCGCGACCGGCCCGTTCCAGGCGGCGCGGACGCCGGCCTGGGCTGGCTCGCTGGCGCCGGACGTGTTCCAGATCCACAGCAGTGATTACCGGCGGCCCTCCGAGATACCGCCTGGGACCGTGCTGGTCGTCGGCGGTGGAAACACTGGCTATCAGATTGCCAAGGAGTTGACGGCGACCCATGCGGTTCACCTGGCCGTCGGGTCGCGGCAGATGCCGCTTCCGCAGCGGCTGCTGGGCCGTGACCTGTTCTGGTGGCTGGACAAGCTCGGCCTGCTGGCAAAGTCGGTCGACTCGCGGATCGGCCGGCGGGCCCGCGACCGTGGCGGTGACACCTTGATCGGATCGAACCCTCGCCAAGCGCGCCGCCGCGGCGTGCAGCTGCTACCCCGCGCCGTGAAGGCGGAGGGCGGCACGATCACGTTCCAGGACGGCAGCACGCTGAACGTGGGAGCGGTGATCTGGTCGACGGGCTATCAGCCGGATCACTCCTGGATCAGGCTTCCCGTCATCGCCGACGATGGCACAGCCCGGCATCGGCGGGGCGTCACCGAGGTGCCGGGCCTGTACTTCCTGGGCCTACCCTGGCAGTACACACGCGGGTCGGCGCTGCTTGGCTGGGTCAAGGACGACGCCCAGTTCATCGCCGAGCAGATCGCCGCCAACGGCGAACCAACTGAGGTGACGGCGGCCGGTGGAAGACGGGCGACGACGAGCGAGAGGATCTGACGAATGCAGCATCATCACGGCGACACCGAGAACCGCGAGGCTTTCCCGACCAGCACCGAAGGGCTTCCCGAAGCAGCCCCGCCGCGGGTGATCGACCTTGCCGACGGCGAAACCACCGAGCTTCGAATCGGCCCGGTCACCAAGCAGATCGGCGACCAGCAGGTACGGATGCTCGCCTACAGCGGTTCGATTCCCGGGCCGACACTCCGCGTCCGCGAGGGATCGCAGCTGACCGTCGACGTCCAAAACGACGGCGACCTGGAAGCGACCGTGCACTGGCACGGGCTCCGCCTGGACAACCGCTACGACGGCACCCACGAGACTCAAGCGCCGATGCCGGTCGGCGGCTCGTTCAGCTACCGCCTGGAGTTCCCCGACCCCGGCATCTACTGGTATCACCCGCACATCCGCCAGGACTACGGCCAGGAGATGGGCCTGTACGGCAACATCATCGTCGCCCCAACCGACGAGCACTACTGGCCACCGGCGCACCGAGAGATCGCATTGACGCTCGACGACGTGCTGATCGAGGACGGTCGGGTCGGGTCGTTCGATGCCAATGAGACCAACTACTCGGCGATGGGCCGGTTCGGAAACACCATGCTCACCGGTGGCGAGACCGACCTCGCACTGACCGTGCGCCGAGACGAGGTCGTTCGCTTCTACCTGACCAACACCGCCAACACCCGCGTCTTTAACGTCGCTATCCCGAACACGCGGATGAAACTGGTCGGCGCAGACAGCGGCCGCTACGAGCGCGAGACCTGGGTCGAGTCGGTGATCCTTGCCCCGTCGGAGCGGGCGGTCATCGACGTCCTGTTCGACCAGCAGGGTGAAGTGGCGCTGGAGCACCGCACGCCCGACCAGGCCTACCGGCTGGGCACCGTGACGGTGGGCGAAGAGCCCGCCTCACCGTCGCTGGCCGACCAGTTTGCAGAACTTCGGCAGAACCCGGAGTGGGCAGAGGTGCGCGAGCGATTCCCCGAGTTCCTCGACGCTGAGCCAGATAAGACGCTCGGCTTTGTCGCCGAGATGGACATGGGCCAGCCCGAGGGAGACGCCATCTACACCTGTCCAATGCATGCCGACGTCGCCTCTGACGAGCCTGGCCACTGCCCGAAGTGCGGCATGAAGCTGCTCGCAACACCGGTCAGCTACGTCTGCCCAATGCACCCAGACGTCACCAGCGCAACCGCGGACAAGTGCCCGAAGTGCGGCATGAAGCTGTTGCCAGCCCACGTCGTCGCCGCCAGCGAGGCCAGCCACGCGCATGAACACGGGCACAGCGCCGACCACGACCACGGTCACGAGCACTACCACCACCACGGCGACCATCACCAACACACTGCGGTCGGAACGATCGAATGGGAAGACGACATGGTCGACATCAATCGGATCACGACGCCAGCCAACACCCGCTGGAGCCTGATCGACAAGGACACCGGCGACGCCAACCACGCCATCGATTGGCAGTTCCGAGTCGGCGACCAAGTCAAGCTGCGGCTGGTCAACGAGATGGACTCAGACCATCCCATGCACCACCCCTTCCATGTACACGGCGCCGGCCGGTTCATTGTTCTCGCCCGCGACGGCACGCCCGAGCAGAATCTCGTCTGGAAGGACACGGTGCTGGTGCGCACCGGCGAAACCGTCGACATCTTGCTCGACGTCACGCATGCCGGACGCTGGATGGCCCACTGCCACATCGCAGAACACCACGAAAGCGGGATGATGTTCAGCTTCAATGTGTCCCCGTAGAATCGACCGCCAACGACGCGCGAGATCTCGGAGGCGCGTTTGGCTCCTACACAGGGAGCGAGATAAGGTCGCCGCGTTGGTTCAAATCCTCTCGCCCCGATGCGCGTTTCCCGGCATCGTTTAGCCAAATCGCTGGCTCGTGGGAAAACCCAAGGACAATCTGCCACGCATCTGCCACGGCGCGATCCGAACGATCCAGGCCGACACGACCGAACGGCTTGTCCGGATGGAGGGCGACGTGCACGCTGCACCGCAGCATCGGCATCCGCCGATAGAACTCCACGCCACGCTCCCCGCCTCGGGCACCGGCCATCACGGCGGTCATCTGCCTGGTGATCGGCGCCGCACTGACCCGTGACGCATAGCTGGACTTTCCACCTAGGCCACGATCCGGCGGTGGCCCACCTGACCAGCCCCAACCAGGAGGCCTGCGGGATCAGCTCCGATGGGCGCGCTTCGGCAACTCATCCGGTCCGGGTGATGTGTGGAGGGCGACTGGCGGTGACGCTGGCAGGGGGCATGCTCGCGGCGCCGCCGGGAGCTGAGTGAAGGGGTGCGAGATGGCAAAGCAGTTTCACGGAACGATCAACGTGGACATCCGCGACTCGGAGCCCGACTGGGCGCCGTTCGAGCCGCCACGAGCCCCGGACGGCGCACCCAGCGTTGTCTACGTGGTGCTCGACGACGTCGGTTTCGCGGCGATGAGCTGCTACGGCGGGCCGATCGAGACGCCGAACATCGACCGGATCGCCGCAGAAGGGGTGAGGTACACGCAGTGGCACACCACGGCGCTTTGCTCGCCGACCCGCTCGTGTCTGCTGACCGGACGCAATCACACCCGCAACAGCATGGCCTGCATCACCGAGGCCGCGATCGGCTTCCCCAACGCCAGCGGCACGATCCCGCCGGAGAACGGGATGCTCCCCGAGATCCTCGGCGAGCAGGGATGGAACACGTACATGGTGGGCAAGTGGCACCTGTGCCCCGACGGCGAGATGAATCTCGCTTCCCCGCGGCGTAACTGGCCGAGCGGCAGGGGTTTCGAGCGCTGGTACGGGTTCCTGGGCGCGGAGACCAGCCAGTGGTATCCGGATCTCGTGTACGACAACCACCCGGTCGATCAGCCGTCGTCGCCGGAGGAGGGCTACCACCTCACGGAGGACCTCACGGACAAGGCGATCGAGTTCATCCGAGACGCGAAGACCATCGCGCCGGAGAAGCCGTTCTTCCTCTACTACGCACCGGGCGCGTGCCACGCGCCTCACCATGCCCCAAAGGACTGGATCGCCAAGTTCGAGGGGCGCTTCGACGAGGGCTACGAGGCGATGCGGGAACAGACGCTTGCCCGGCAGAAGCGGCTCGGCCTCGTACCTGAGGACACGGAGCTCCCCGAGATCAATCCAATCGGGACGCCCGAGACACGCACCGGCCCGGATGGCGAGCCCTTCCCGGAGCTTGATTTCACCCGCCCCTGGGACTCACTGTCCAATCAGGAGAAGCGCCTCTTCTCGCGCATGGCCGAGGTCTACGCCGGGTTCCTCGCACACGCCGACCATGAGATCGGCCGGCTGCTGGACATCCTCGAGGAGTTCGGCTGGCGCGAGAACACGATGGTCGTTCTCGTCTCCGACAACGGCGCCAGCGGCGAGGGTGGACCGAACGGATCGGTCAACGAGATGAAGTTCGCAAACGGCGTTCCCGACGACATCCAGTCGAACCTGGCGATGCTCGACGAGCTGGGCGGGACGAAGACCTACAACCACTACCCCAACGGCTGGGCGATGGCGTTCAACACACCGTTCAAGATGTGGAAGCGCTACGAGTTCAACGGGGGCACGAGCGACCCGTGCATTGTGTCTTGGCCGGCAGGAACCGCGACCCGGGGCGAGATCAGGCACCAGTACCACCATGCCATCGATCTGGTGCCGACGGTGCTCGATGCCCTGGGCGTCGAGATGCCCGAGAGGATCAAAGGCCATGTCCAGACGCCGTTCGATGGCGTGAGCATGCGCTACAGCTTCGACGACGCGGATGCCCCCACAACCCACACCACACAGTTCTACGCGATGCTGGGCTCGCGGGCGATCTGGCACGACGGCTGGAAGGCCGTTACGACCCATCCCACGCTCAGCGGCTGGAGCAACTTCAACGACGACGAGTGGCAGCTCTACAACACCGAGGTCGACCGCTCGGAGCTTCGAAATCTCGCCGAGGCGCATCCCGAGAAGGTCCGTGAACTGGTCAACCTCTGGTTCGCGGAGGCCGGCGCCAACGGTGCCTTCCCGCTTGACGACCGGTCCGCCCTCGAGATCTTGATCACCCCGCGGCCCGTGCTCACGCGGCCCCGGAACCGCTACGTCTACTTCCCGGATATTGCGGAAGTGCCCGAATCGCAGGCGGTGAATGTGCGGAACCGTTCGTACGTGATCGGCGCGCTGGTCGATATCCCGCTGAACGGTGGTGCGGAGGGCGTGATCTTTGCCCACGGATCGGCATTCGGCGGCCACGCCCTCTACGCCAAGGAGAACCGCCTGCACTACGTCTACAACTTCGTCGGCATGGGGGAGCAGTCCGTTGTATCGACCCGCGACCTCCCGACAGGCGAAAACATCATCCTGTCGGCGTCATTCGATAAGGCGGGGGAGGACCCGCCCGGCGTTGCCACGGGAGTCCTCAGCCTCTGGCACGGCGAGGAGAAGGTCGGCGAGGCGAACATCAAGACACAGCCGGGCAAGTTCATGCTCGCCGGAGAGGGCCTCTGTGTCGGACGCGACAGCGGCTCGAGGGTCACGGAGGACTACGTCGTCGGCGACCGAGGCAGCTTCAGGGGCGGCACGATCAAGCGCGTTGCCGTCGATGTCAGCGGCGAGCCGTATGTCGACCTCGAGCGTGAGGCGGCGGCGATGATGATGCGCGAGTAGGTTCATCCGATGCGGGTGAAGGCGCGTCCAGGCTTCACGTGGTCTGCTGAGACCGTGAATGACCACCTGGTCAGCTGGAACCCCCGCGCCGCCACGGATTCGGTGATCGACTTCGTCGAGCGGACGGTGGCCGGTCGGGCGCTCCACTCCTCTCGGAGGCGCCGCGTGGATCCGCCGTTGGAAAAGTGTCGGTCACCGTCTTCCTCCCGTTGGTTGTGCCAGTTCGAGTGACGCGCTGGGCCCGTCGCCAGACGACGCACGTGTTCTGGTACGCGCGGTCGGGCTGTCGCCAGCGGCGGGGTCAGGGCGCAGCCGAGACGCGGGGCTGAGCTCTGACGATGGGAACTGGGGCACGGTCGAAGGACGCCACGTCTGCACCTCCTCCTGTGCTCGGCCATGCCGACCGTTCAGCGCGCCGATCTTACGACTTGGGCGGCCGGCATTTCAACCCATCGGTCGCCTGGCCCAGACTGTGGGAGGATCGGCGCTTGTGACCGCTGGAACTTCACCGGAAACGCCGCCCCGCCCGTCACGTCCCTGGACACCGGGTCGGGTCGCGCTCGTCGTCGTCGGGGCGCTTGTAACCCTGCTTGGCATGGGCTTGCTGGCTGCTGGTTGTGCAGGCGTATGGGCGGATCAGACGCAGCGTGAGGACGGCTATCTGTCGACGCCGACCGACCGCTTCGCGACCGAGACTTCCGCGATCACCAGCGAGAGCCTCAAGCTGGTCGACTCAGAGGTCCCGGACTGGTTGATCTCCGAGGACGTGCTCGGCAAGGTGCGGCTTCGCGCCAGTGGCTCTCAGAAGGACGTCTTCGTCGGGATAGCCCGCACGGCCCTGGTCAACCGCTACCTGCGTGGCGTCCAGCATGCCGTCGTCACCGATGTCAGCTACGACCCCTTCTCGGTCGATTATCGGACGGTTCCTGGCCACCCGCCCGCAGAGAGCCCGACAAGCCAGCCCTTCTGGGATGAGTCGACGTCCGGCTCGGGGGCTCAAGAGCTGGTTTGGGATGTCAAGGAAGGGAGATGGACGGTCGTGGTGATGAACGCCGACGCATCGGCCGGTGTATCAGCCGATCTGGTCGCTGGCGCCGAGCTCGACTTCCTGCTGTGGCTTTCCATCGCGATCCTGGTGCTGGGAGCATTGCTTGTGGCCGGAGGCGCCGCGATGATCTACGCCGGTGCGCGGCACACGGTCTCACGGGCGACCGCCACTTCCCCGGGCTACGCCCCGCTGCCGCCGGCGGTGCCTGCAGCCACGTCCGTGCGCCCGACCGTGTACCCGGTAGTAGTCCGCGGTGATCTCGATCCCCATCTCAGCCGGTGGCTGTGGCTGGTCAAGTGGCTGCTTCTGATCCCGCATTACATCGTCCTGGTCTTCCTCGGGATTGCGTTCGGCGTCCTGACCATCGTCGCTGGGATCGCCATCCTGTTCACGGGCCGCTACCCACGCGGGATCTTCGACTTCAATGTAGGAGTCATCCGCTGGACATGGCGCGTGATGTTCTACGGCTACTGGGCGCTGGGTACCGACCGCTATCCACCCTTCACGCTGGCTGACGTGGCGGACTATCCCGCGACAGTCGATATCGCCTACCCGGAGCGGCTGAGCCGGTGGCTCTGGCTCGTCAAGTGGCTGCTGGCGATTCCGCACTTCATCCTGGTCGCGATCTTTGTCGGCGGATGGGGATGGGGATGGGGCTGGGGGCCTCTTCCATTCAATGACTTTCAAGGAGCGGGCTTCGGCGGATTGGTCGACGTTCTGACCCTCGTTGCCGGAGTCATCCTGCTCTTCACCACCCGCTATCCAGCGACCATCTTCGACTTCATCATCGGACTCGACCGGTGGGTGCTTCGGGTGGCCGCATACGCGTCCTTGATGCGAGACGAATACCCGCCATTTCGAGCCGACATGGGGCCGCGCGAACCGGACCGTACAATAGAACCGTGACGCCGCCCGCTCTGAGGGTGCGGCGAGTTGATGGTCGACGTGCCCGAGGCAGGGGCGGGACCGCGACGCTCGGTGACGGCTTGTCGCGATCGCGACTACCCTGCTGGTGGAGATCTCGTGCCGGTGTCCGCCTTGGAGCGCGACCGTGAACAGTGGCCCGCCTCCCTGGACGAGCGACGCCCGGCGCCACCACGCGAGCGGGAGGGAACCGATGAGTGCTTCGAAGTCCGACACAGCGGCCGTCAAGGGCGCGGACGTCGTACGGAGAACGGGTGGCCGGCGACGCGCCGTGCCGGTCCCGCATTTGAGCGTAGGCGAGCGGGTGGCCCGAGGGAAGGCCGCTCGGTCTGAGGTGCCGCGATCGAGGCACGCGGAGTTTGCGCCCGCGGCGCACCGTCCCGATCCGGTCGACCTGCTTCAGTCGCAGGCTGAGTCACGGGTACCCGAGTTGGTGCCGATCCGGTACGGCCGGATGCTGGTATCGCCGTTCACCTTTTATCGAGGTGCGGCGCTGGTGATGGCCGCCGATCTGGCGGCCAGTCCGCATTCGGGGCTGCAGGCGCAGCTGTGCGGCGATGCGCACCTGTCGAACTTCGGCGTGTTTGCTTCTCCGGATCGCCGATTGGTGTTCGATCTGAACGATTTCGATGAGACGCTGCCGGGTCCCTGGGAGTGGGACGTGAAGCGATTGGCGGTGAGTTTCGTGGTCGCCGGTCGTGAAAACGCGTACTCAGCCAAGCAACGCAAGATGATCGTGCTGGAAACCGTTGGGGCATATCGCAAAGCGATGCGAGAGTTCGCGTCCAAGCCGTCACTTGACGTGTGGTATGCGCGCATCGAAGTGGACGCGCTGATGTCTGAGCTGCAGGGTCAGGTGAAGAAGCAGCAACTGAAGAGGACGGAGAAGCTGCTGGCGAAAGCACGGACGAAGGACAGCATGACAGCGTTCTCAAAACTGACTCGTACGGTTGACGGGGAGCCGCAGATCGTTTCCGACCCGCCACTGATCGAGCGGATCGAGGAACTGGCGCCCGGTGTCGGAGGAGAGTCGCTCCAGCAGGCGCTGCACGAGCTGATCCGGATCTATCGAGGGACGCTGCAGTCCGACCGGCGAGTCCTGCTGGAGGAGTTCCGGCTGGTCGACCTGGCGCGCAAGGTGGTTGGGGTCGGCAGCGTCGGCACCCGCGCCTATATCGCACTGATGCTGGGCCGAGATGACAATGACCCACTCTTTCTGCAGTTCAAGGAAGCAGGGTCGTCCGTACTCGAAGAGTTCACCGCAGGGAGCGGGTACGCCAACCACGGCGAGCGGGTTGTGGCCGGCCAGCACTTGATGCAGGCCACAAGCGACATCTTCCTGGGCTGGCTCCACGTTGACGCGGGTATGGACGGTCAGGAGCGCGACTTCTACGGCCGGCAACTGAAGGATTGGAAGGGCTCATTCGAGACTGAAGGCGCGCTGCCGACCGGCATGGCGCTGTATGGACGGGTGTGCGGCTGGACGCTCGCCCGCGCTCACGCACGCTCAGGTGATCGCATCGCGATCGCCGCCTACCTCGGCGGCAGCGACGTCTTCGACCGTGCCGTCGCAGATTACTCAGAGGCGTACGCCGATCAGAACGAGCGCGACTTCGAAGCGCTCAGGCAGGCGGTGAAGGAGGGTCGAATCGAGGCACGCAGCGGCCTGTGATCAATGGGCGGCCGGCATCGCGAACGCCCCGACGCGGTGCCCACGGCCTACGCGGAGTCGCTCAGCGCGGCTTCGATCCGCTCAAGCCGAGAGTCGAGCCGGGATTCGATCTCACGGAGTTGGTGCGCCGTGGCGACCTCAGCGTCCGACGAGGCTCCCTCGGGTGCGGTGCGCGACACGAACGTGCTGGTGATCGCGGCGGTGACAACGGTGAGGAACCCAATCCCCGCCAGCATGACGAACGCCGCCACCAGACGTCCGGAGATGGTCACGGGAGTGTGGTCGCCATAGCCAACCGTGGTGACCGTCTGGACGGCCCACCACAGCCCCGATCCGAACGACGGATAGTCCTTGTGGTCGACGATCGTCATCAGGAACGCCGACCCGAACGTGATCGCCGTCGACGTGCTGGCGATCACGATGGCGGCACCGCGCGGCGTGGTGGCCCGGGCCACCACGCGAACGAGTCGCCGCTCCAATCGGGTTTCTTCGTTCATCGACCCTGATTTCACGGTCTCCCGCCGCAACCCTGCCGACGCCGTCACGCACGAGCGTCGCCGCATCCAGGCAGCACAGCTAGGCGGCCAGCTCGACCGGGCGCACTTCCAGTTCCACCAACGCTCCGGAACGAACCACCAGCAGCGATTGCGGCGTGCCGATCGCGTCTGCCGACAGCTGGCGCTGCAGCTCCTCGACGCTCTCGATCGGGTTGCCGTTGAGAGCCACGACGATGTCCTCCGGGAGCAGCCCGGCCTCGCCCGCGGGGCTGCCGGGAGCGATGTCGATCAGCTCGATACCGGCTGTACGGCCAAGCGCCGCTACGGCTTTGGGAGGCAGCGGCCGCGGAGCGGCGCCCACCCCGATGTAGGCCCGCCGGACGCGCCCCTCGCGCATCAGCGTCGCGACCAGGCCGCGCGTGTGGTCGTTGATCGGCACGGCCAGTCCCAGCCCCATGCCGGCCAGCGCGGTGTTGATCCCGACGACGCGGCCGTCGCTGGTTGCAAGCGCGCCCCCGGAGTTCCCAGGGTTCAGGCTCGCGTCCGTCTGAATCACATTGTCGATCATCCGCAGCGTGCCGCCTGCGCGGGCAGGTAGTGACCGGCCGACAGCCGAGACCACCCCAGCGGTGACGGACCCGGCGAACCCGTGCGGATTGCCGATCGCGACCACCAGCTGGCCAACCTGCAGCGTCGAAGCATCGCCCAGCTCAGCCGGATGCAGGTCGCTCCCGTCGATGCCGATCACCGCTAAATCACTGAAGGGATCACGTCCCACCACCGAGAAGCGAAACTCGCGCCCGTCGGGAAACGACGCCCATCCTCCTCGCGTCGACGCCGGCACCACATGCGCGTTCGTGACGAGCCGGTCCTCCGTGATTGCTACAGCCGCCCCACCCGCCTCGTGCACGCTCGTACGCGAGCGGACGCGAACACGCAGGTTCGCCACCGACGGTGACACCCGCGCCACCACACCGATCACCGCACGGGAGTAGGCATCCAGGACGTCATCCATCGCCTGAGCGTAGCCTCGACCTGCCAGCCGGGCAATCCGACGCCTGAGGACGCCGAGCGGCGATTTCCGAGACACTGGCTCGAACCCCGCGTCGGTTCCCCCGACCAGCGTGTCGCGAACTGCGAGGCCCGGCTCGTCATCCGATCGGGA
>Ga0105245_10005561_pt1 | contig 11072 bp, 8 predicted proteins | sample KBSM54metaG_FD_81523 | JGI IMG/M metagenome (GOLD analysis project Ga0105245, IMG submission 81523) | Miscanthus rhizosphere microbial communities from Kellogg Biological Station, Michigan, USA - KBS M5-4 metaG | ecosystem: Host-associated > Plants > Roots > Rhizosphere > Soil | place: Michigan...
CATTTGATGACCGTGACCAGACCGGAGCGGTTGAGCTTGGTGTCGCGCAAATTGGCGCCGTCGGGCATTTGGCTGTCGGTCTTGTGGCCGTCACCGGACCAGCCATGACACGCCTGGCAGTTGCCTTTTTGCTGAAACAGTCTCATTCCATCGGCGACGTCGGAAGCGTTGAGGGATGGTTGCTCCTGTCCCCGCGCTGCCGGTGCGACGAATGCCAGGGCCATGAGAGCTGCGACAATGGGCCTTTTTGAAAAGAAACCGAGCTTCGTAGAGTGTTTACGCGCTTTGGCCATGAACGCAGTATACAGCGCTGCATTAATTCTATGGAAGAGAGCGGTATTCCCCGACGCCCGATTTAGGTTAGTCTCGCCCAACTGGAAGCGGATGATAGCGCCGGATGACGGCGTAACCGAACACTATCCTTGCGGTCGATCCGCCTAAAAGTAGCTACCGAGTTGCCGACCATCCGGAAACTATCCCACCAACTGCCGCGAATTCAAACATGATTACGGCACAGGGACTCGAAAGATGTTGCGCTGTGAGGTGAATTTCGGGAATGCATAGACCGACGGCGTGGGTCCAGGAAATTCGCCTTGCGCGGGGAGAAGTTTGGCACCCGGCAGTTTGGCAGCTTCCTCAGGTGAATGAATCCCTTTCGGCGGAAGCGGCGGAACAACCTGCCCGGGCCGCAGCGGGATCGAGTAAACATCCTGCCCTCCCACCAGGCTGATGTAGAAAGATTTCCCGTCCCGCGACCAACTCACAGGTTGCGGCGCGTCGGGCGCACGATTCCCGCAGATGCACACGGGGATGGGCGGGCCGCCAGCGAGCGGATAGACGGCCGTCGCGCCGCTGCCTGTCTCCTCCGCTAACGCGGGCACCGAAACGGCAACGTATTTTCCATCCGGAGAAACATCGCTCAGATAAAGAGCGGGATCGGGAATCGCTTTGCGCGTTTCGCCCCCGTCTTCCTTGGCTCGATAAACGGTGCCCTCCGTGGAGTACAGCACTTCGCCATTGGCCCCGAAGAAAGCATAGAACGACGGTTTGGAGGTCAATTGGCGAGGCGAGGATCTCCCGTCCATTCGCGCCAGCCACACTCCAGGTCGTCCACCAACCCCGGCCGAAAACAGAATACTCTTGCCATCGCGAGAGATGCTGTAATGCCACATTTGAAAATCCGGCAAGAGCCGGTCGCGTTTGCCGGAATCCAGGTCCACTACCCAAAGGCCTCCGAGCGGCGAGAGTAGACCGCCCACGCTGCGAACGATGTAGTACAGCTTCTTGCCGTCGGCGGAAATCGTGGGCTGAAAGCTAAACGCTTCCGATGTCATTTGCCGGTCGCCGCGTGAATCATGTACCCAGATCGTGTCCTGGTACGAGCCGACCGAAGTGACCAGCGATCGGCCATCGGGAGCCACATCCACTCCCTCTTCTTCGGTTGCCCCGAAGGTGATTTGTTCCGGCGCGCCGTCCGGAAAGCGTTGTCGCCAGAGGTGCGAGCCACTGCCCGTATCGGCGGAAAAATACATAAACTTCCCATCTGGCGCCCACGCCGCTCGCGCACACCCCGTGGGACCAACTTTCTTGCCTTTCGCGCTGCCGTCGAAGGGCGCCACGCGGCACTGCCCCCACAACGTCAACACCTCCATGTCCATCGCATTCATCAGGAGCTGTTTATGATCGGGCGAAAGAAAAGAGAGATGATTCATGATGCCGTCCTCGATATACACCGCGCGTTCATTCGCGCGGCTTTCGGTGGAGGTGGCGACACCCATGGTGATTCCCTTCCCAGTCATATAGGAGAAGAGAATGTTCCTATCATCGATCCAGTTCATGCCCATGCCGTTGGTCAGGAGGCGACGTGGCTCCTGCCCGCCGATCACGGGAACAACGTATGTGTTAAAGCCCGTCGTCTCGAGCGCCATGTAAGCGATGCGCGAGCCATCCGGTGAAAATCGCGGCCATCCTTTGTAGGGCACGCGGTCATGCGTGAGCTGTACTGGATCTCCATCCGGGAGGAGCTTGACATAAATCTCAGTCGGATCGCCCACGGCTTGGACTCCCGTGGAGGTGCCGCGCACGAATGCGAGCATGCGGCCATCCGGCGAGATCGCCGGATCGATTGCGGAGTCAACGTTGGTGAGCTGAGTGTACTGGGCAGAGCCGGATGGAGTGGACGGGTTGGATCGGAACAGAAGCAGCGCAGCTCCGGCGATCACGATGACCATCAACGCCACCGCGGCCCACTTAAGGCGAGGCGTGGATCGCTGCCGGGTTGTGACGGGCGCCGCCGAAACCTCCATGCTGTGGCGCATCAAGCTGCGCATGTCCGCCACCATCTCGCGCATGGAATGGTGGCGTTGCGCGGGGTCTTTCATCAGTGCCTTTTCCACGACCACGCGAAGCGCCGCTGGGATTTCGTCTCCAAGCGGTTGCGGCGAGCCGTGGATGATCATTTGCAGGATTTCCAAATCCGTCGAGCCCTCGAACGGACGGCGGCCGGCCAGCATCTGATAGAGCACTACCGCGAACGAGAATATGTCGCTCCGGGCGTCCAGATAGTTTCCCGAAGCCTGCTCGGGCGACATGTAGGCGATCGTTCCGATTACAGTACCCCTCCGCGTAAGCTCGTCCGTAAGTGTACGCGTGGAACCGTCCTGCGTCACGCGCTGTTCCACCAGTTTGGCCAAACCGAAATCGGCGAGCTTCGCGTAGCCGCTCTTGGTGATGAGGATGTTGGCTGGTTTGATGTCGCGATGCAGAATCCCGGCTTCATGCGCGGTGGCGAGGCCATCGGCGACGCCCACCAGAAGTTCGATCGTGTCGCGCCAGGTGTGCGGCCCTGCGTTCGCCCAATCCTTGAGCGTGCCGCCATCGATGTACTCGGTGACCAGGTATTGGCGACCGTCTATTTCACCCGCGTCATACACCGTAAGAATGTGCGGGTGATTGAGCGAGGACGCCATCTGCGCCTCGCGCTGGAAGCGTCGGCGGGCGGCGGCATCGGCGAGTTCCTCGGACAGAACCTTGACCGCCACTGGACGATTGAGCTTGACATCGAGCGCCCGATACACCGCGCCCATGCCGCCCTCGCCGAGTTTAGACTCGATCCGGTAGGCGCCGATCTGCGTTCCCGGAGTGATGGCCGCAGGCCCTGGATTGTCCAGAATGCTCCATTCGTCCGAGTTCATGACGTTGTGCGGTTTGGTCGCAGATCATCATCACAATATCAAAATTTTGGGGACGACAACCCACCTCAGCGGTGCCCTTCAGCTGGGAATTGGCAAGTGTTTTCGGTCGGAGAGGACATAGGTCCTGTATTACGGCGTAACCGGAAGCTATTTCTACGGACAACCAGCCCAACTCCATGAATCCGGGGGGGTCTACTCCAAAGAGAATGCATTCACGCCGGAGCTGACGATCACCACATATTGCTTGCCGTTACGCCCCTGATAGGTCATCGGGTTGGTGTGTCCCTCCGCGTCCATCCTAGATTCCCACAATAACTTGCCGGTGCGCGAATCGAAGGCGCGGAAACGCTTGTCGATAGTTCCTGCGATGAACACCAAGCCTCCAGCAGTGGCGATGGAACCTCCCTGCCCGAACGCCCCTGTGTTGTGAATGCCTTTCGTTTCGAGTTCATCGGTGGTGCCGAGCGGCACACGCCACGCGATGTCGCCTGTGTTGCCATTGACGGCCATCAGCTCGGCCCAGGGCGGTTGCTGGCAAGGCCACTGCGTGACCGGGTTCCAAAACCGGGCATTGACTGAGCCCGTTCCAAGAGGACTGGAGCGGCGGTAGGCTACTTGGTCGCCGTCCTTGCTTTTATCGAGGCGACCCATGCCTGCTACGTTGCGAGAATTCACGAACACATATCCCAGCTTGGGATCCACCGAGACACCGCCGTAGTTGGGTCCGCCCTGCTGGCCCGGAAAGATGACTCTGAATTCGGTGCTGCTGTAGGGCGTGTAGGGCCCCAAGTTGTGAATGCCGCCGATTTTCGCCGCTAAGTCTTTGCAGAATTTCTCGTGTTCGGGCTCGCCAGTGAAGATCTCGTCCGGTCTCATGCTGGTGCGTGCCAGCGCCGGCGGTTTCGCCGGAAATGGCTGCGTGGCAGAAGTCTGCTCGCCCGGAACATCGCTTTGCGGCACGGGGCGCTCTTCCACCGGATAAATGGACTTTCCCGTATCGCGATCCAGGAAGAACATCAGGCCTGGCTTGGAGACCGCTACAACCACCGGGATTTTCTTTCCGTCGCGAGTCACTTCTAGCAGGGAGGGGGCGGCTTCGGCATCGTAGTCCCAGACATCGTGATGCGTTAGCTGGAAATGCCACCTGACTTTTCCCGTACTTGCCTCCAGCGCGACGATTGAAGACGAATATAAGTTCTGGCCGTGCCGGGCGCCTCCGTAATATTGGGCCGCGGGCTGGCCGACCGGCAGGAATATCAAGCCGCGCTGGGTGTCCACCGTCGCGGCGCCCCAGTTGGCGGGCGATCCGGCAGTTTTCCAGTTATCCGCGGGCCACGTTTCATAGCCGGGTTCGCCCGGATGCGGAATCGTGTGGAAGGTCCACGCCAGCTTGCCTGTGCTGAGGTCCCATCCCCGCACATCCATGGCTGGTCCGTCGGGGTCATCTTCCTTGCCCTGAGCTCCCGTGATGAAGAGGTTTCGATAGATGGCGGCGGGCGAGCTCAAGTGATACGGCGCATTGGGAAACCCCTCGGTGACGCCTGTGCGAAGGTCCAGCGTGCCTTCCTTTCCAAAGCCGGGAACGAGTTTTCCATTCTTGGCGTCGAGAGCTATCAGTCGCCCATCGCTGAGTCCGGCTAGGATTCTTGGCCGGTGATCTTTATCCCCACCCCAATAGGTAACTCCGCGAAGCGGTGCGCCGACAGTGCTGCTTAATTCGTATCTCCATACTTCCTTGCCGGTCTCCGGTTCTAACGCTACGATGCTGTGATGAACCGTGGGTGTGTATAAGAGTCCGCCGGCCATGATCGGCACAGCCTCAGTCGCCGTCAAGAGCCGAGTGGCTGCATTCTGATCAAGCTTGCCGGGGTCGATTCCATACTGCCAAGCCGGCTTGAGCTTGGAAACATTACTGGTATTGATCTGCGTAAGCGGCGAATAACGTTGGCCTCCCGGATCGTGGCCATATGCGGGCCAGTCGTTCTGGCCGTAGAGTCCGAAGATGACAGCGGCCGCTAAACCACCGATTTGAAAGATTCTCATGTTTCTCTCCTGGGAGTGAACTCTGCACTGGATACTTTGATGGCGACCTCGCGATTCAATGGGCGCGGTACACCTGGCCCATGCCGCCCGCACCGATGGGCGCGAGGATTTCATACGGCCCCAGTTTATCGCCTGGCTAAGTTTAACCCATCGAGAAGCAAGTAGCGCCTGTGTTACGGCGCATCCGGACAGAACCCGTGGCAACGACGACCAGTAGTGGAAGAATTGCCGACCATAGATCCGCTATCCCCTCAATCGTTTCCCATGAGGGTCTTAGACGAGATTCCGGTGGCGGCCAAGACAGCGGCCCAGGACTCTCCACGCTAAATCATCTCCTCCCATTCGCCGCTGCATCAAATTCCGAACATAACGGTTATGTTGTGTTCCTATAACTCGCTAAAACTGGAACGACCAAACGTTAGTTTAGTTATCCGTCGGTTTTTCCTCGACATGATCGATAACCAGGACGGGCATCGGACGCTTCTCCTTTTCCAGTTTGAGTCCGAGCTGTCGATCAAGCGCGTCGAAGAATGAGAGCGGGACCCTGGGATCGTTAGCGAAGGCCTGTGGATTCTGGGTGGCGGCCTGGACCAAACCAACCGGGCTAAAGTTCACAGTAAGATCGAATTCCCCAGCGATCCCCGTAGCGTCAAAAACCGCCGTGTTGATGTAACCGCCTGCCCACGATGGAAGCTGTTCTGCAAAATACGCCAGAGTCACATTCTGACAAGAGAACAATCTCGAGAGCCATGGAGCGGCGATCCTGGGATCTTTCCCGTCCGGTCCGGGACCTTCCTTGCATCCGGCACGATTCGAGGGATCGGCTTTCTGAAATTTCGCCTTGGAACCAACCAATTTGTAGACGGTCACCGGGCGAACCTCCGTATGAGTCGTCAGCTTGAAGCGTTCCGTCAGAAGGCCGCGCAGCATGATCCGGGCGTCCTCGAAATCCACTTGTTGCGTATCTCCGCTGGTAGAAGCCTTTGCCGCCACATCGAAACGAGTCGAGTCCAAATACTTCGGCCCGCCCGCGACCATTTCGTCGTTATTGATATTCCAAGCAAGATTGATCAGCATCCGCAGCGTGAATCCCTGAATCTCGAGCCGCCCGCCGGGCTGAAGTCTGTTCCGGGAATTCGCGTCTGGTGCGCTCAGTTTTATATCAGCCACTTCAAACTCGGCAGGGGGAGGCGGCGGCAGAGCAGTGCTCACTCCCGGGGAATTTTCGGTGGGTTTCCGGTTCACGCTGTCCACGACAATCACAGCCATCGGGACGTTTTTTGGCTCCAGCTTCAGCCCAAGTCCTTTGTCGATGGCATCCATGATCGTCTCAACCCCTCCCCATTTAAGGTCGAAATTCCAAGCTCCCTTGAGGCCAGTGGAGTCCACGACGGGAGCGTTCACGGCGTAGGACATCCCACGGATCCCCTGGGTGAGTGCCTCCATGGTCATATTGCGGCAGGAATATGCGGCGAATAAATCCTGGTCGTGGGGCTGCGGCTGGCATCCCGACGGGCCGGAACCGTCCGCTTCCTTCAACTTCGGCTTGCCTTTGCCCATGGACAGCACGAATCCCGGCAAGGGCCTCGTATCAGGGTGGACCACGAGCTTGAAGCGATCCGCCAACAAGCTCTGAAGCATCAAATTTAGTGTTTCCCGTGGCGTAGAGGGAGAGGCTTTGGCGATTACATCGAACCGGTCCAAGTCCAGCCAGTTCGGACCGCCCACAATCCTGCTGTTGTCGTCAGCACCGATCATGATTCGGTCCGTAATTCCATAAGCGGTCCGGATCAGGTCCACGAGGCTCGCGTTGCGGATGGCATATTGGCGGCCGACAAGGACGCCGCCCCGCATGCGCGGATTTGCACTCCGCGCGCTCGCATGGACGTCCGCGATCTCAAACGCCGGAGGCGGCGTAGATTGGGCGAACAACGCACCGCAGAAAATTGCGGTCAGACCTGCAGAGTTCTTCATCTCCTCTCCTCTTTGTTCAAATGCCTCAAGTTAAGGCCGGGATTGCTATCCCGGCAAGCGTCATTAGCGATCAAAAATCGGGCATTAGCGGTCATGGGACTTGGTTAGGAGATTTTCGAGCGCCCAAACTTCATCGGGGCTGTTTGCCGAGAAGTAGATTCGCCGCCCGTCCGGCTGCACGCTGAGCGACTGGATGCCCGGCATCGAGAGACCCACCTGCTCGACTGGGCCTCCTGAAACGGGCACGCGCAACAGGGGTTCTCCGGTTTCCTCCGGGCGCGCATCCCGCGTGAACGTTCGGAGTTCATTGCGTTTGAGCCATGGGGCATGAGTAAAAACCCGCCGCTCCGGCAAGCAACATTAGACAACATCGCCGTGGAAACCGCCGGAGCCGCCTAATTTTTTCGCTATTTCACTGCCGAGAGCACGTTGTCCAGCGTCCACACTTCCTCGACTGTCGTCCCGCTGCTATACGCGATCTTTGAGCCGTCCCGGCTGAGATCGAAATGCCGGAGACCTTCGGCGCTGATGCTCGTGAGTTCAGGCTCGCCGCCCTCGGCCGGAATCCGCATGATCCGCCCCACTGTGGAGTTCTTCTCAGATTGGGAAAAGAGGATCCAGCGTCCGTCGGGCGACCAGGCGGGCTGGGCTTCGGAAACATCCGAAGCCAGTTCCTTATACCCCGATCCGTCCACGGAAACCCGGTATAGGTGTATACCGTTGTGCACATCCAGAACAGCCAATGTCTTGCCATCCGGACTCACCGAAGGGAACACCATATAGCCGGGAACTTTGAACGATCCTTTCTGTTCGGCGGTTGTGGTGTCGAAGATGGCCATCTCGGGACCTCTATTGACATAGGTCAGTTTGCCATCCGGAGAGAGCGCTCCGAGGGGCAAACGGATCGATGCCTGCCGAATTTCCGGGCTCCCGCTGCTCACGTTCACTCGGAGCGTGTTATTGCTCATGGGTTGGACGCTGGCATCGGTATCCCACCCTGGCGTCATATCCCCCATCGGGATAGGAGCGATGTTCCATTCTGTTCCTTTTTCCATGGAGTGGAGGATGAGACTGTAGCCCGCGCTGGAGTAACCCAGTGCGCGCTTGAAGGCGAGCCACTTTCCGTCTTTAGACCACGAGGGAGCGATCCCCACGAATCCTTGTGTAACGCCTGAGCCGCGGGCTTTGCCGGTCGACGGATCCATATCTGCCGTCAGAATCTGTCGTAGTCCAGCGTCATAGTCATAGAAGAGCTTTCCAGTCCGGGTAATGCCAAGGAAACGCACAACACTGGTCTCTGGCCTCACTAATATCGGGACCCCCACGCTTTTTCCGTCGCGCACAGCGACGGACCACAGGCCGCCGCTCCCCGAGCGATCGCTGCTAAATAGAATTCGCGTGCCGTCGGGCGTCCAGACGGGATCGAAGTTCGCGCCACCTCCCACGAGCAGGTTTTGCGAGCCGTCCTCTGCGGAAAGAACAAAAATGCCGTTGTCCGGAGCGTCGGCCTGCATCCGGCCGGAATAGGCGATGTAATGCCCATCAGGAGAGAGGCGCAGGATCACTCCCTTGTTCGAATTCCACGGATCAAGCGTCTTGATCGTCTGAACTGAACCATCGGCGACCGCGATCCAGGCGATATCGCGCTGGAGACGATTTGCCTCGGTTCGCTTCTGAAGAGTGGCCAGAATGCGCTTTCCGTCCGGAGACCATGCGATCGGGTAAGCGCCGTCGCTTCCGCCGGTGCTGTTGATGAGCACTCGTGCTTGCGCTCCCGGCTGGTTCGTGATTAACCGTATCTGCCCTTGCGCCTTAGGGTCCGAACTGTCATACCACCAATATGCGACTTGCTTCTGATCCGGCGAGAGTAACGGGGACTGCGCCCAGGTGTCCGGATCTTGATCGTAGGTGCCGCGAACCATGCGCTTGGTTTCCCCTGTGGAGACGCGCGTGAGCACCAGATCGCCATTGCTCCAATCGGTTCCTCCGAGCCACTGCCCGTCTGGAGAAAGGGTCAAGTAGCTGATGCGCCGCTTGGGGACCAGGGCTCTCTTCGCGAGGGGACGCTGTTGCGCCTCCGCCGCCTGGGGTCGCACCCCGTTCCCGACCATCATCAAACACAGCAGCATGGTCACCGCGAACGCTGGAATTTTCCACAGCGGCCGTGGCCGAGCCGGTTCTGGAACTACTTTCCGTGAAGCCCGCCAGGCATCAATCTCAGTCGGGTAGGCGTAGACCGTGCTCCGGCCCTCGTGCAGGTGCCGGTGCACGGGCAATCCCTCCTTCTTTTCCCAGCGGCGGACGGTGGCCTCATTACGCTGAAGATAAGCGCCGATTTCTTTCCAGGAATTGAGGCGTTCGTTATTCATGCCGTCCAGGGTAAGGCAGATTGCCGGTTTTTGCTCCGCTCATCGGCGTGCATCCGACTGAAAACACCCGAGAGCCCGCGGATTTCACCTCGCAGCCGCCTTGGGCAGAATGTTTTCGAAGGCCCAAACCTCATTAACTCCAGTGTCATTCGACTGGACGTAAATGGTTCGCCCGTCGGGATGAACTTGCGGAAAATGGCGTCGAGCAAGGAAAGGCCGGTTCGTTCAGCGGTGCCTTGGAAACCGGTACTCGCCAAAGCATGTGCTTAGCGGCAGGAGCGCTTCCCGCGCCCTCAGCCGCCACGAGCAAGCATTTTGGTCCGGGGTCCAGCCAGTGAGCTGAAGCGGAAAATCTCATCGCTGCGAAGAACCTCGCGCGGCATGTCGCCCGTTGCCGGTACGACCATGATGGATTGAGTCGCCCCTCCGCTCCAGAGCACGTACACTATTGGTGATCGAGACGAATGTACTTCCGATCGCCTTCCACCCAGTGTTCGATCATCGCAGTAACTGCGCCCTTTTCGTCCTTCAGAAACTCAACTCCCGTTCCTTCCATTGTGAAGACCGCCTCCGAGTGGGCCGTAAGCGGTGTTTTCCCGGATTGCCCTTCTGCGAGCATAAGGCGGCCATCTTCCTGTGACACCGTCGCGACCGCGCGCCCTGGAGCTTGATAGGCGCCGACATATCGGGCCAGGACATCGGGTGAAATCCGGAACTCCTCTCCGCTCTTGCCAACCAGGTGGCTCGCATCACGCTCGTTCTCACATACGTACTCCATGAGGTCATCATCGGGAACTAAAGCGAACTCCATGGGAAGCGTCCACGGCCTGGTGTAGGCCTTAGGATCATCGAACGTGATCTGAAGGTCGAGGTGACCGATGTCCCGCCGATGAAAACGCTCCGTCACTCGCAGCGCTTCCGTATGCGGGTGCCCCGCCAGGTCGATGTTGGTTCGATCGTTGAATCCCGCTGTGGTGACGACCAGCGTGTCGCCCTCCCAACGTCCCACCGAATAACCCATCCAGGTCGGATTCGGGTCTTCAGGCAGCGCGCGGCCGTCGGTAAAAACCTGCCGGAAGAGGGTGTCGTACTCGTGAAGGATTACCACGAGGCCGGGATTCTGCACCACTTTTATCGGAAAAGGCCCAACCCCGATCGCGGCCTTCGGGCCCGGCGGAAGACATGCGATCCCATCGCCGTCCCGGCGATAATCGGCTTCGCGTTGTTTGTAGACGGCTGCCGCCCAGGGCCGCATCTCCTCAGGTTTAAGATCCCACGTGAGATAAAAGCTTCCATTCCTGACTACCCACACTCCGGTCAGGTCCGGTTTACCATCGATGGACCGCGGTGCGGGAGCCGAAAGGTCGGCTTTGCCGTCTGGTGTGCGAGGAAGTGCTGGGTTTTGATGTTTCGGCCACTGCGCCAGCAGTGAAACGCTCATCACCGATAGGACCATTGCAAGCTTTTGCATCTGTCCTCCTTTTAGTGTCGC